>Ga0074197_1002635_pt1 | contig 12143 bp, 10 predicted proteins | sample EPASupsiteSAE305_FD_64526 | JGI IMG/M metagenome (GOLD analysis project Ga0074197, IMG submission 64526) | Bioremediated contaminated groundwater microbial communities from EPA Superfund site, New Mexico - SAE3-05 reassembly with SPADES | ecosystem: Environmental > Aquatic > Deep subsurface >...
CCTTATACAGTTTTCATAGACGGCTTGCCAAAGAACGACGAATCAGATACTGAGGACTACAAACTGGCAGCGTAAATCACAAACCATTCAAGGGCACTGTCAGGTGAATACTATCTCAGTACATTCTGTCTATTATTTTGCTGACTCGTGCTTAGATCCTGCGACTGATTCTCATTATTTTATTGTTCTTAACAGCAACCCCCTCGCTGACACTGTACTTTACCTCGTGTGCGCATCTTCTCAGGTTGAGAAGGTTAGGCGCATGAGGCAAATACATCCTGGTACAACGGTTGAAATAGACCCTAATACCTACAATGATTTCAGAGTATTATCTATTGTAGATTGCAATGTTGTTTTTGAAAAAAGCATAACAGAATTGGTTCAAAAACACGATAGGGGCCAATTAAGATTCAAGGCAGATATGCCAATGAATGTTATAGAACGGCTGAGAGCAGCTGTAATTGAGAGTGTAGTTGTTGAAGATTATATAAGAGATAAGTTCATTTAGTACCTAAATCAGATCAGCAATTTCTTCCAGCGTCCAAACGTGATCAGAAACCGCCGCCTCCATTGCCGGTGTAACCCCCAATGTCTTGTGAACTCTCGCAAAGTTGTAGTGCATGAAGTGCAGAGCTATAGCATGCTCAAGGTTTTCAATCTTCTTGCTGAAACCGTTGGTCAGTCTCGTGAACCGTCGCATAGACATTCTCATGGTCAGGTTTTGACTCTCTACAAAGCTGGTTGATGCCTTGGCAATACCAGGAGTACCGCTGATCGGGTGAATCTCTGCGCCTGCACATATTGCGGGGCTGTAACGGCGCTCGTCGTTGGCCGCGTCTGATGCAACGCACACCTTTACCAGCATTGCGGAGTCGATATCAGAACCAAAAGCATTCTCAACAGTAGACCAATAAACCTTGTGGCCGTCTGTAGTCAGTTGTACGCGGTTTGAAAGGCGGCTAGCCAAATCAAGCACACGAATGCGTGGCCGCAATAGACGTCATGCTTATCATCCGGCCTTTGTTTGTCTGTCTATGCAACTAAACTCCTGTCCTTAATCCTTTGTCACATCACCTCAAACGCTCAATACTCGCATAATCATTTAAAATTTAAGCCAATAACAATTTACAATCAACACCAACGTCACCCCACCGATTGAACTCCTAAAATCCTAGAGAATCATATCTTTGTAATGGCAAAAAGAACCATAAAATTGGAAATTTACAAATTTATGGTTCCAGGAACAAAACAATAAAAACAATAAAAGTTTTGTTCTTGACAGCCCATTGACTACTGGTATAGTTTTGCCACAAAGTGGAAAAAAGTGGAAATTAGTGGCAAAGAGATGCGAAAGGACTGCCATGTTTGGTGGCGAAAGCCTGACTACCATCGACGCAAAAGGGCGTACCAGCATCCCGGCACGGTTCCGGGAGGTACTGGTAACGGAGTTTGGTGATGAGCGTTTTGTCATTACCAAGGCTTCTCCCGTTGCGTTTGAAGATGGCAGTTATGGCCGTGGGCTCTCAGTGTATCCGTATTCTGAATGGCAGGAGCTGGAAAAAAAGATCAATGCCAATGAAGGTGAGCAGCCGCTTGCACAACTCAACAGCCTGAAGCGTCTTGTGTTGGGGCCGGCTCAGGAATGTTCTACTGACAAACTGGGACGTGTGTTGATTCCTCCGGCACTCAGACTTCATGGGGCTTTAGATCGTGATTTATATTTTGTGGGTATGGGCAGGCGCTTCGATATCTGGTCAAAAGAAATCTATAGCCGTGTCAATGCTCAGGATGAACATAACTTCCCGCAGGATTCAGCTGCACTTGCAGCGCTTGGCATATAGATGGAACAATTTCATCACCTGTCAGTACTGGCCAGGGAGGTCATTGAACAACTGGCCCCCTGCCCCGGCGGTACCTATCTGGATGGCACCCTGGGTGGCGGAGGCCACAGCGAGCTGATTCTGGAAAAAATCGGCCCGGATGGGCTGTTAATAGGTATTGATCGGGACCAATCAGCCTTGGCTGCAGCATCTGAGCGGCTTCGTCGTTTTGGCTCCAGCTTCAAACCGGTACAAGGCAGCTTTGGAGATCTGGCAGAGCTATTGAAAAACGAAGGGATCAGCGCGCTTGACGGCCTGCTACTGGACCTTGGTGTATCGTCGCACCAACTGGATACCGATGAGCGCGGCTTCAGCTTCCGGCTTGACGGGCCACTGGATATGCGGATGGATCGCACCTGTGGTGACTCTGCCGCAGATCTGCTGCAGGAGTGTTCAGCTCAGGAGTTGGAACAGATCATCAAGGAGTTTGGAGAAGAGCGCTGGGCAAAAAAAATTGCTTTGAGGATTGTGCAGGTCCGCCAGGAAACGCCGATCACCACGACACTTCAGTTGGCAGATCTTGTGGCAGGCACGATTCCACGACGCTTTCACGAAGACCGGATTCACCCGGCAACCCGTACTTTCCAGGGGTTACGAATAGCAGTCAATCAGGAGCTGGAGCAGGTACAGCAGGGAGTTAATGCAGGAATAGCAGCCCTGAAGCCGGGCGGCCGCATTGCCGTGATCTCGTTCCACTCCCTTGAGGACCGGATCGTGAAACATCTGTTTCGTGAGGCAGCAACCGGATGCACCTGCCCCCCCAAGATGCCGTACTGCGTCTGTAACAAAAAGCCTCAACTGCGCATCCTGACCGGGCGACCGATAATTGCCGGCGCAGAAGAAACCAACCGTAACCCCCGCGCACGCAGTGCCAAATTGCGGGTAGCTGAAAAACTGGGCTAGTCCCGGAAGGAGGGCTCATCTATGGGCATGGTAAAAACCGATAGTTCCAAACTTACCTTTCCCGGACATCTGGGGGCTGATCTGGCTCCGCGCCGGATGGATATTGTCAAGTTCCTGATGATCTGCATGGTGCTGTTGACCGTGGTGTCAATCTTTCATGTCTGGTCACGTTTCCGGTTGATTGAACTTAACCTGCAGATCGGTGAGGCAAGTCGTCAGCTCAAAGATCTTGAACAGGAACAGAAACGTCTGAAGCTTGAGGCTGAATCACTCAAAACACCGGCACGGATTGAGATAATTGCAAAACGTGATTTAGGCATGACCGTTCCTCAGGATCAGCAGGTAATACTGGTAAAATGATGCGCAGCGCAGCAGATGCAGGGAGCAGAGCATGAAAAACGACAAGGAAAAATGGGCACGGGTCAGGATCATCATGGTCTCCTGCCTGTTTGCCTTTGGCTTCCTTGCTGTTACGGCACGCAGCTTCTACCTGCAAATACTTGAGCACGATCAGCTGGTTAAACTGGCCGAGCGCCAGCATCACCGCACCATTCCGATCACACCGGCGCGGGGCGGCATCTTTGACCGGACCGGCGCACCTCTGGCTGTCTCGCTGGAAATGGATTCGCTCTATGCAGAGCCCAAGCGGATCAATGATCCCGCAGGAACAGCAGCAGCACTTGCACCACTTGTTCAGTTACCCCAGCATGAACTTCAGCGCAAACTGGATTCAGCAAAGAGCTTTACCTGGCTTGCCCGCCAGTTGCCCCCGGAAACAGCGGTAAAGATCAAACAGCTCAAACTGCCGGGGATCGGTTTTGTCAAAGAGAACAAGCGGTTTTATCCAAACTTTGAAATGGCATCCCATGTCCTGGGTTTTACCGGTATGGATCCCGGAGGCCTGGAAGGCCTGGAGCGTCGTTATGACGCCACCATTCTGGGAAAAACCGGCTACCTGTTAACCGAGCGGGATGCTCTTGGGCGGGATGTCGCGGTACGAAGTGCTGTGGTACAGGATGCGGCTCCGGGCAAAAACCTCTACCTGACGCTGGATAAAAATATCCAGTATTTCACGGAAAAAGAGCTTGCCAAAGCCGTCGAAGGCAGCAGGGCAAAAAGTGGTATGGCATTGGTGATGGACCCCTGGACCGGCAAGGTACTGGCCATGGCCAACTACCCGACCTTTAACCCTAACTCATTCAGACAATATCCTACGCTTAATCTGCGCAACCGTTGCGTGAGCGACAATTTTGAGCCCGGCTCAACCTTCAAGGTCTTTTTGCTATCGGCTGCCATTGAGGAAAAAATAGTAACACCCCGTGACGGCATCAACTGCGAGAATGGCAGATACTCATTCGGTGGCCGGATTATCAGGGATGATCACCCCCACGGCAGGGTTTCTGTTGCAGAGGTGCTGAAATATTCCAGCAATATCGGATCAGCCAAGATCGGCCTGAAGCTGGGGGATGACCGGCTGCACCGCTATCTGAAGGCGTTCGGTTTTGGCGACAAGAGTGGAATTGACCTGCCCGGTGAGGCATCAGGAGGCCTGCGCCCGGTCAGCCGTTGGTATGGTACAGACATTGCCACCATCTCCTTTGGGCAGGGGGTCTCAATCACCGCCCTGCAACTGGTGGCTGCCACCTCTGCAGTGGCAAATGGCGGCCTGCTGATGAAGCCCTACCTTGTGGAACGCGTTACTGACAGCGCGGGGCTGGAACTGCAGCGTTTTGAGCCTCAAACCGTGCGGCGGGTAATTTCAGCCCAGACCGCCGCAACAATTTCGCAAATGATGGAAGGGGTCACCCAGAAAGGTGGCACCGCCACCAATGCCGCCATAGAGGGATTCAGGGTGGCAGGCAAGACCGGCACAGCCCAAAAGGTTGATCCGGTCAGCAAAGGTTATTCAGCCACCAAGCGAACCGCTTCATTTGTCGGTTTTGTTCCGGCAGAAAAACCGCTGTTGACCATTCTGGTGGTGATCGATGAGCCGACAACCAGCCCCTATGGCGGGGTGGTTGCTGCTCCGGCTTTCCGTGAAATAGCCTTTAATACGCTCTGCTACCTGAAGGCGGCCGGGGTTGGCAAGGCCTGCGAACTGCCCAAGACACAGGCAGCACCGGCACAACCGGCACCCGCGGCAAAACCGCAGGCTGTAGCCGATGCTGAAGAAGGCGGCAGCATTGAAGTTGCCGGAGCCGGCACCCCTATGCCGGACTTCAGGGGTATGAGTATGCGTCGAGTTCTGCAGGTAATGGAAAAGCGGCAGCTTAACCTGCAACTGCGTGGCAGCGGACGCGTCATTGAACAGCATCCACAGCCAGGGCAGGTTATCCATGGCTCAGATGAGATCTGGGTCCGTCTGGCACCTGCGGTATAAGGAATCATTGTATGCGACTTGAACAACTCCTGCATGAACTACCGCTGCAAGCAAGCCACGGAGACCTGTCTGTCGCGGTCTCGGCACTTACCTGCGACTCCCGTCAGGTAGCAGCAGGCACACTCTTTTTTGCCCTGCACGGCACCAAGGTTGATGGACACCGCTTCATCGCTCAGGCCGTTGCTAGCGGTGCAGCAGCCATTGTGCTGGAAGATCCGTCCTATGCACCTGCACAGATCCCCTGGGTGCAGGTAACAAACGGGCGTCAGGCCATGGCGTTAATAGCCGCCTGTTTCTTTGGTCAGCCAACCCGTGATCTGCCGTTGATCGGCATCACCGGCACCAACGGCAAGACCACCACCAGCTACCTGCTGGAAGGTATCCTGACCGCTGCCGGTCTGCCGGCTGCCGTGCTGGGCACCATCAGCTACCGCTTTGGCGACACCTGTATCGAAGCCAGCCATACCACGCCGGAATCCACTGAACTGCAAGGTATTTTCCGCCAGCTGGCTGATGCTGGTGCAAAGGCGTTTGTGATGGAGGTTTCCTCTCACAGTCTTGAACAGTGCAGGGTAGATGGCGCAATCTTTAATGTCGGTATTTTCACCAACCTGACCCGCGACCATCTGGACTACCACGGCACCATGCAGGCCTACAGCAGCGCCAAACAGCGCCTGTTCAGCGAACTGTTAACGCCGGACACCAGCACACCAGTACGCTATGCCGTCATCAATGCTGATGATCCGGCAGCAGAAGAGTTCATCCAGGCAGCTGCCTGTCCGGTCATCCGGTATGGTCTTGCTTCCGGGGCTGAGGTAACTGTCCGTGAGATGACCTCTTCAGTTAACGGAATCAGCGCTATTCTGGTGACGCCACAAGGAGAACAACCGTTTCATTCACGCCTGCTGGGAGGGTTTAATCTCTCCAACATCCTGGCAGCAGCTGCTGCTGGAGTCGCGCTCAACATCCCTTTACCTGCCATTGTACAGGGGATCGAACAGCACAAGACCGTACCGGGACGGCTGGAGCGTGTTGAAAACAATGCAGGTGTGACCTGTCTGGTTGACTATGCCCATACCGGCGATGCCCTTGAAAATGTTTTAAGCACCCTGAAGGATCTGGCCAGCGCCAGGATCATCACCGTGTTCGGCTGCGGAGGAGATCGGGATAACGGCAAGCGGCCGATTATGGGACGGATTGCGGCAGACTATTCTGACCTGGCCATTGTTACTTCTGACAATCCACGCACCGAAGATCCCCACGAGATCTTGCGCCAGATCCGCGAGGGAATTCTTCCTCTGGGACTGCGGGAGTACAGCCTGGATGAACTCACTGCCAGCCCAGAGGGCAAGGGTTTTGTCATGCTTGAAAACCGCCATGAGGCGATCAGACTCGGTGTGCAGCTGGCCAAACCGGGTGACATCCTTTTGCTGGCAGGCAAGGGGCACGAAGATTACCAGATCATCGGTACCACCAAACACCACTTTGATGACCGGGAAGAAGCGGCCACCGCCTTCAGGGAGCAGATCTGATATGTTCAGCCCAGAACAACTGACAAGCATCACCAATGGCAGATTGGTCGGACCTGAGGCCGGGCCGATAACCGGCATTTCAACAGACTCACGCACCATCAAGCCTGGTGAACTGTTTGTGCCGTTACAGGGAGAGCAGTTTGACGGGCACGACTATATCAGTGGGCTCATGGCCAAACGCATTACTACCAGCCTTTGCAGTGAGGCATGGCTGCAGCATCAACAACCACCAGCAAACTTAAGTTGCATCGCGGTCCAGGACACCCTGCGCGCACTGGGTGACCTTGCTGCCGCCTTTCGGAAACGGTTTGCTTTGACCATGATCGGGGTTACCGGCAGCAATGGTAAAACCACCACCAAAGAGATGCTGGCAGCTATTCTTGGCAAGGTTGATCAAGGATTGAAAACCAGTGGCAACCTGAACAACCTGATCGGCCTGCCCCAGATGCTGTTTCAGTTGAAACCGGAACATTGCTGGGCAGTGCTGGAGATGGGGATGAGTGAGCCGGGTGAGATAGACCGCCTGGCAGAGATCGCCTGTCCTTCAATCGGCATTGTGCTTAACGCCTATCCTGCCCACCTGCAGAGCATGGGCAGTGTCGAGGCGGTGGCACAGGCCAAGGGGGAGCTGCTGCACCGGATTCAGGATGGCGGCCTTGCGGTGGTGAATGCCGATGACCCCCGTATTGCCAGCCTGCATCAAAACCCCTCAGCCCGCAGGATCAGCTTCGGTATCCGGCGGGGCGAGGTCCGCGCTGAAGAGATTCAGGCAATCGGCACTGAGGGACAGGCATTCAAGCTGGTTACACCCAAAGGCAGCATCCCGATCCAGCTTAAGGCATTGGGGCAGCACAACATCTATAACGCCCTTGCCGCAGCAGCAGGCCTACTGGAACTGGTCGGCCTGGAGACTATTGCCGAAGGGCTTGAGGCATTCACCCCTTACACCGGACGGTTTCATCTGGAGCAGTTGTCCAATAACAGGCTGCTGATTGATGACAGCTACAATGCAAACCCTGCCTCCTGCGCTGTTGCATTGGCAACCCTGCGGGATGTTAAGGGCAGTAATCGTGTGCTGGCAGCCTTTGGCGATATGCTGGAACTGGGCAAAGATGAGTTGGAGCTGCACCGCCAGTTGGGCATGCAGGCGGCCTCTGTTGCTGATCGGCTCTATCTGCTGGGTAGCCTTACCAAAGAGACCGCCCGCGCAGCAGAAGAGGCAGGCATGGCTGCAGAGTCAATCATCTCTGCCGCAAGCCATGAGGAAATTGCAAAAGATATCATCAAACAGGCAGGCTCAGGTGATCTGATCCTGGTGAAGGGCTCACGGGGAATGAAGATGGAAAAAATTGCCGCTCTGCTTCGGGCAGCAGATCGTCAGGAGGTGTAACACCAATGCTCTTTCACCTGTTCTACCCCCTGGCATCCAACCTGAAGATTCTGAACATCTTCAAGTATCTGACCTTCAGAAGCATCTACGCCATGATCACGGCACTGATTGTCTGTTTTGTGCTGGGGCCCTGGATCATTCGCAAGCTGGAGGGATTACAGGCCCGGCAGGTAATCCGCACTGATGGGCCGGAATCCCATCTGGAAAAACAGGGTACCCCCACCATGGGCGGTCTGATAATCCTGACGGCCATTATTCTGCCTACCCTGCTTTGGGCTGACCTGAGAAACGTCTATATCTGGCTGACCCTGTTCATCATTGTGGGCTATGGCCTGATCGGCTTCATGGATGACTATCTCAAGGTGGTAAAAAAGAACACCAAAGGGCTGTCGGCCAGACAAAAGATGTTCTGGCAGGTGCTGCTGGCAGGCGGCGTGGCAGTATACCTCTATGTCACGCCCGGCTTCAATGAGATGCTGTATGTGCCGTTTTTCAAGAATTTTCACCCGGACCTGGGGATATTCTTTATTCCGTTTGTCATTTTGGTGATTGTGGGGGCCAGTAATGCCGTCAACCTGACCGATGGGCTGGATGGCCTGGCAATCGGGCCGGTGACGATCAATGCTGCCACCTACCTGCTGTTTGCCTATATTGCAGGACACGCAACCCTTTCTGCCTATCTGCAGATCCCCCGAGTGGTTGGCGCCGGTGAGCTGGCAGTGATCTGTGGTGCCATGGTGGGTGCAGGCCTGGGCTTTCTCTGGTTCAACTCCTACCCTGCAGAAGTATTCATGGGGGATGTGGGCTCACTTTCCCTGGGTGGTACGCTGGGAGTCATTGCAGTGCTGACCAAGCAAGAAATCCTGCTGGTAATTGTGGGGGGCATCTTTGTGATCGAAGCGCTCTCGGTTATCTTCCAGGTAGGCTCTTACAAATACCGGGGGAAACGGATCTTCCGCATGGCGCCGATCCACCATCACTTTGAACTAAAGGGGGTGGCTGAACCCAAGATCATTGTCCGGTTCTGGATCATCACCATTATCCTGGCCCTGGTGGCCATTTCAACACTGAAGATGCGCTGACATGGAACTGAAACATACAAAAATTACCGTCATGGGCCTCGCCAAAACCGGCGTGGCCTCTGCACGTTTTCTGGCACAGCAGGGTGCGCAGGTAACCGCAACGGATATGCGGGATGAAACCGCCCTGGCTGCGGTGCTGACTGAACTGGCTGGGCTGAACATCCGCTTTGTGCTGGGTCACCATGATGAGGCTGATTTCACGGCAACTGATCTGGTGGTGGTATCACCTGGCGTGCCACAGGAACACCCCCTGTTACTCAAGGCAACAGAAGCAGGGGTTGCCGTGGTGAGCGAGATCGAACTGGCCAGCCGTTTTATCACAGCCCCGCTGGTGGCCATCACCGGCACCAATGGCAAGACCACCACCACCACTCTGGTTGGTGAGCTGTTCCAGGCCAATGGCTTTAGCACCTATGTGGGCGGCAACATCGGCGATCCCCTGATTGACCTGCCTGCTTCCAATGAAACGGTCGAGCGGGTTGCAGCTGAAATCAGTTCTTTCCAGCTGGAGTGGATCAGCTGCTTCCGCCCCAAGGTAGCGGCATTGCTGAATATCACTGAAGACCATCTGGATCGTTATCATGGCTATCAGGAGTACATCAACGCCAAGTTACGGATCTTTGAAAATCAGGCTGCAGACGATTTCGCAGTGGTCAACCGGGATGATCAGTTGGTCTGGCAGGCTGCCCAGTCACTTAAGGCGCAGCTGTTTCCATTCAGCCGCAAACATGAGCTTGCAGAGGGGATCTTCAGCCGGGAAGGTGAGCTTGTCTTCCGGCACAACGGACTGGAGCAGACAATCCCGACAGCTGACTTCAAACTCCAGGGCGTACACAATCTGGAAAACATCATGGCTGCCCTGGCCTGCTGTCTGCTGCTGGGATGCCAAAGAGAGGCCAGCCTGGAACTGCTGAACCGTTTTGAGGCACTGCACCACCGGATGGAGTTTGTGCGTGAAGTAGCAGGTGTACGCTACTTTGAAGACAGCAAGGCCACTAATGTGGGCAGCGTTGCCAAGGCGCTGGAAAGCTTTGAGAATATCACCCTGATTGCCGGTGGCAAGGACAAGGGTGGTTCCTACGCGCCGCTGGCTGAGCTGGTGCAGCAGCGGGTCAGGCATCTGGTGTTGATCGGCGAGGCCACTGAACGGATGCAGCAAGAGCTTGGAACTTTAACAGCTACACACAGGGCCAAAACACTTGAAGAAGCGGTGCAGCTCAGTGCCAATCTGACCGCGCCGGGCGGGGTGGTACTGTTGTCGCCAGCCTGCTCCAGTTTTGACATGTTCAGGGATTACGAAGAGCGGGCCCAGCGCTTTATTGCCGCGGTAAAGGGGCTTTAGACGATGCTCGCGATGCTGCGCAAACCATTCAGGCTGGCAGAGTATGATCTGGTACTGCTGCTGATGGTGGTGGCGCTGACCAGTTTCGGGATCGTCATGGTCTACTCGGCATCATCGGTCATGGCAGCCAAGAACTTCCATGATGGTGCGTACTTTCTGAAACGGCAGGGGATCTTTGCGCTGGTTGGCTGCGCTGGCGCACTGGTTGCCATGCGGATCGATTATCAGGTCTGGCGGCGTTGGGCAGTACCGCTGTTGTTTCTCAGCCTGATCCTGTTGGTGTTGGTACTGATTCCCGGTATTGGCGGCAAGGTAAAGGGGGCATCGCGCTGGATCAGGCTGCCCGGTTTTAATCTGCAACCATCAGAATTTACCAAGATCGCGTTGATCATGTACATGGCCTATTCGATCGACAAAAAGCAGGATCGTATCCGGCTGTTGTCAGCAGGTTTCCTGCCCTACATGGTTGTATTAATGATTCTGCTGGGGCTGTTGTTGAAGCAACCGGACATGGGAGCCGCCCTGACCCTGGCCGCCGTTACCATCATTATGCTGTTTGCAGCCGGGACACGGCTGATTTTCATCCTGGGCAGCGGTATGGTGGCGATGCCGTTTGTGGTCTATCTGGTGGTTAACTCGGCCTATCGCTTGAAGCGGATCAAGGCTTTTATGAACCCGGAACAGGACCCAACCGGCATCGGCTGGCAGATTATCCAGTCAAAATATGCCTTTGGCGCAGGTGGTTTCTTTGGGCAGGGGTTGGGAGAAGGCAAACAGAAGCTGTTCTACCTGCCGGAGGCCCACACCGACTTCATCCTCTCAGTCATAGGAGAGGAGTTAGGATTCATCGGCGTGATCGTGATCATCGGTATGTTCTTTATTCTGGTGCAACGGGCAATGCGGATCGCCATGGCAGCCCAGGACACCTTTGGCCGCTTTCTGGCACTGGGAATTGCCGTGTTGTTTGCCATTGAGGCGGTGGTGAACATGGCGGTGGTCACCGGACTGTTTCCAACCAAGGGACTGGCGCTGCCTTTCTTAAGCTACGGAGGCAGTTCACTGTTGATCAGTCTGTTTGCCGTGGGAATTTTGCTGAACATCTCAGCCGGGCTGAAGCTGGCTCCGCTGACCGGGAAGGAAGCAGCATGAAACTGATTGTAGCCGGTGGCGGCACTGGCGGACACCTTTTTCCCGGTATTGCTGTGGCAGAAGAGTTTCTGTCCCGAGATCCCGCCAACCAGGTGCTGTTCGTCGGGTCAGAGCGGGGGATTGAGGCACGGGCCATCCCGCGTATGGGCTATCAACTGGAACTGATCTCAGCCGCCGGTATCCGTGGCAAAGGAAGCCTGGCCAAACTGAAAGGGGCCGCCATGATGCTCTATGGCTATGCCCAATCGCGCAAGATTTTGCAGAAGTTCAAACCGGATCTGGTGCTTGGGGTAGGTGGCTATGCCTCCCTGCCGATGGTCATGGCTGCACGGGGCATGGAGATCCCACGCTATATCCATGAGCAGAACGCCCTGCCCGGCATGTCCAACAAAGTGCTGTCACGGGTTGCCAACAAGGTCTTTATCTCATTGGAAGAGTCGGCAAAGTTCTTTCCAAAGGACTGCACGCTGCTGACCGGCAACCCG
>Ga0074197_1002640_pt1 | contig 12111 bp, 9 predicted proteins | sample EPASupsiteSAE305_FD_64526 | JGI IMG/M metagenome (GOLD analysis project Ga0074197, IMG submission 64526) | Bioremediated contaminated groundwater microbial communities from EPA Superfund site, New Mexico - SAE3-05 reassembly with SPADES | ecosystem: Environmental > Aquatic > Deep subsurface >...
TGGTCGGACATCGGTCTGTTCTATTGCGCCGCCATCTGGGGTTCCACCTTCATCGTCACCAAGGGCGCGCTGGATTCCGTGGACCCGGTGGTGATGGTGGCCATCCGCTTTCTGATCTCGGCGGCCCTGCTGCTGCCCTGGGTGCTCAAGCGCGCCGACAGGGCGCGCCACATGCGCGAGGGCTTCACGCTCTCCCTGTTCCTGGCCGCGCTCTACCTGACGCAGACCGTGGGCCTGGTCTACACCTCCGCCTCCAACTCCGGCTTCATCACCGGGCTGTTCATCATCTTCATCCCGGTCTTCATGTACCTGTTCAGGCGGGAGCGGCCAACCCGGCTGCAGGGCGTGTCCGCCGTCCTCGCCATTGCCGGCATGTGGCTGCTCACCGGCGGGGTGAGCGGCTTCAACGTGGGCGACGCCCTCACCCTGGCGGCCGCGGCGGCCTACTCCGCCCACCTGATATTCACCGACAAGTACGTGAAGGCCAACGCCGACGCGGTGCTGCTGGTCTTTCACCAGTTCTGGATGGTCTCCGCCCTCTCGTTCGGTATAGCCGTGCTCCGGGGCTCGTCGCTCGCCGTGGCCGGGATCAACGGCTGGGGCGTCATTATCTTCCTGGCGGTATTCCCCACGCTCACCGCTTTCTTCATCCAGATGCTGGCCCAGCGCCATTCCGAGCCTTTCAAGGTAGGCATCATCTTCACGCTGGAGCCGGTGTTCGCCGCCGTCTTCGCCTGGACGTGGGGCGGCGAGGAGTTCGTGCTGGTGAAGGCCGCCGGCGGCCTGCTGATAGTGTCTGGCATGCTGATAGGCGAACTGTCCAAGATAAATTTCAGGCGGGCGGCCAAGAACGAAGTGCTGCCCGTCTAGGAGGAACCATGACTAAAATATTCACAGCGGCGCTGCTGGCGCTCTTCCCGGTGGCGGCGCAGGCGGCCGACCTGAAGTTCGTGGAAAGCGTTCCGGAAGACACCGTGTACGGCTCCACCCTGGCGGCCAAGCCCCTGGCCGTGTGGCCCGAAATGCTCAACTCTGCCGGCCAGACTATCGATATCGAACAGTTCTACATCGCCAGCAAGGAAGGCGAGGGCATGGACCAGATGCTGGAAGCCATAACCGCCCGCGTGCTGGCCGGGGTCCGGGTACGCCTCATAGTGGATTCCGTGATGATGAAGGAGACCGAGAAGTTCTTGCCCGCCCTCAAGGCCGCGGGCGTGCAGGTGCGGGTGCTGGATTTCAAGAAGGCCGGCGGCGGCGTGCAGCACGCCAAGTTCTTCATAGTGGACGGGCGCGACGTGTTCATGGGCAGCCAGAACTTCGACTGGCGCTCGCTGCGCCACATCCACGAGATCGGCGTGCGCATAAGCAGCTACAAGGCGGCCTCCGATTTCAAGCGGATCTTCGAAGCCGACTGGGCGCTGGCCGGCGGCGCGGACCCCAAGACGCTTTTCGCCGCCAGGGCCCCGCAGGAAGTGCCGCCTTCCAAGCCCGAGAAAGGGCAGCTGAACTACGGCGACGTTTCCTACTACCTGGCCTTCAGCCCCGTCGGGGCAGTGCCCGCCGGGCTGGCGCTGGAGCTGCCCGAGCTGCTCAAGATGATCAACAACGCCAAGAAGACCCTGCGCGGCCAGGTGATGACCTACGCCCTGGAGGAGCACGGCTCCAAGCGCTGGACCCAGCTCGACGACGCGCTGCGGCGCGCCGCCGCCCGCGGCGTGAAGATCTCGCTGGTTTTCGCCGACTGGGCCATGGGCGGCAAGGCCGACAAGGACATAAAGGCCCTGGCCAAGGTCCCCAACATCGCCATAAAGATCTCCTCCATCCCGGAGCACAACTCCGGGTTCATCCCTTATTCCCGGGTGGAACACTGCAAATACCTGGTGGCCGACGGCAATCTGGCCTATGTCACCACCTCCAACTGGGGGCCGGGCTATTTTCTCACCTCCCGCGGCGCGGCGGTTTTCATAAAAGGCGCCAGGGCGGCCTCCGCCCTGGAGCAGATCTTCGGCGCGGCCTGGGACGGCCCTTACACGCAGCTTGTGGACCCGCTTAAGTCTTACCAGCCCGTAAAAAGAAATTAAGGAGCTAAGATGCTTTCATTGGCCGAGATGATGACGAAGAAGGACGGGTTCAGCGCGCTCGTGATGGGCAACCACGCGCTGGCCCGGGCCATGGCCGAAGCCGGCACCATGGTGATAACCAGCTACCCGGGCTCGCCCACGCCGGAGATAGCCGAAGCCCTGCAGGCCCCGCCCGAGAACGTCCGCCCTTACCGCTTCGAGTTCGCGGCTAACGAGAAGGTGGCGCTGGAAATAGCCGCCGGCGCCTCGGTGAACGGCCACCCGGCCGCCGTCTTCTTCAAGTCCGTGGGCCTGAACGTGGCCGCGGATTCCATGATACAGCTGCCGCTGATGGAGCTGCTGGGCGGTATGGTGGTCATCCTCGGCGACGACCCCGGCGCCAACTCCTCGCAGAACGAGCAGGACAACCGCTGGTTCGCCCGCATGAGCTACATGCCCGTGTTCGAACCGGCCTCGCCCGCCGAGGTTTACGTGATGTACAAGGAAGCTGCCGCCCTGGCCGCCGCGCGCCGCGCGCCGGTGATACTGCGCCTCACCACCCACGTCTGCCACGCCCGGGAGAAGGTCAGCTTCGGCCGCCTGCCCGAGGCCGCTTACGACTGGACCCCGCGCTTCGACGCGAAGAACGGGCCCTATGTACCCATCACCTCCGCCGTTTTCCCGCTCAAGAAACGGGCCCTGGAAAAACTGGACGCCTGGGCCGACTACGGCGAGAAGAGCCCGCTCAACGCCGTTTACAAAGGGCCCGAGAGCGACAAGCGCCGCGGCGCCATAGCGGCGGGCCTGCCCGCCCTGTGCCTGCTGGAAGCCCTGCGCTCGGCCGACGCGCCGGTGGACCTGCTCAAGCTTGGCGTCTCCTACCCGCTGCCCGCCGGGCTGGTGGTAGACTTTCTCCGCTCCCACGATGAGGTTTATGTTTTCGAGGAGCTGGACCGGGTGATGGAGACCGAACTTAAAGCCCTGGCCTATGACCGGGGCCTCGCCTGCCGCATCCATTCCCGCCGGGACCACCACGAGCTCATGGGCGAGACCAGCCCGGAGCGGGCGCGGGCCGCCCTGAACGAGGCCTGGCCGGAACTGTTCCCGGCCCCCGAGAAGCGCTCCGCGGCCCTGCCCGCCGCGCGCCTGCCGCAGATGTGTCCGGGCTGCGGCCACCGCTCGGCTTTCCACGCCATAAAGAAGGCCCTGCCCCCGGGCGCCGTGACGGTGGGCGACATCGGCTGCCATTCGCTCGGCTTCCTGCCGCCCTACAGCATGGGCGAGATCCTGTTCTCCATGGGGCACTCGGTGTCCACGGCCGCGGGCCTGGCGCTGGGCAACAACAGCCGCAAGGTGGTGGCGTTCGTGGGCGACTCCACGTTCTTTCACGCCGGCATGCCCGGCCTGGTGAACGCGGTTTCCCGCGACAGCGACATTACGCTGGTGCTGCTCGATAACGGCACCACGGCCATGACCGGCCACCAGCCCCGCCCCGGCAACGGGGAGATAGGCGAGCGCCTGAACCTGCCGGAACTGCTGAAGGCCCTCGGCGTTAAATTCCTGCGCGAGTGCGACGCCTACGAGCAGGAGAAACTGGGCGGCTTCATGAAGGAAGCCATGGACCACAAGGGCTTCGCCGTGGTGATAGCCCGCCATCCCTGCATGCTGAAGTTCATGCGCGAGCGCCGGCGGGCCAACCCCGGCCTCAAGACGCAGCACGTGGACGTGGACCAGGCGAAATGCGCCAGGCATTATACCTGCGCGGCCGACTTCGCCTGCCCGTCGTTCGTCAGGCACGAGGACGGCTCGGTGACCGTCAACCCCGAGCTCTGCATAGGCGACGGCTCCTGCATCCAGACCTGCCCGGCGAAAGCCATAGGGAGGAACAAATGAGCGTCTTCAACATTTACCTCTGCGGCGTGGGCGGCCAGGGCATAGGCCTGCTGGCGGCGGCGCTGGCCCAGGCGGCCGAGCGCTCCGGGCTGAAGGTCATAGCCTGCGACACGCACGGCCTGGCCCAGCGCGGCGGCGTGGTGTCTTCCCACATCCGGCTGGGCGACGGCGCCCTGACGCCGCTGGTGCCCGAAGGCGGGGCGGACCTGGTGCTGGCCCTGGAGCGCCTGGAAGCCCTGCGCGGGGCCGCGCAGTACCTGAAGGCTGGCGGCAAGGTTTTTTATTACGACACGGCCTACCAGCCGGTGGGCGTGAGGAGCGGCAAGGCCAAGTACCCGTCCGCGGAAGAAGTGAAGAAAGCGGTGGAAGAGCTGGGCGGGACCGCGGCGGCCGTAAGCGCCGGTGAACTGCGCGACCCGCGCATGCAGAACTCCGCCCTGCTGGGCCGCCTGGCGGCAGAAGGCGCGGTGCCCGGCCTGGCGGCCGGGGCGCTCGAAGAGGTTTTAAAGGAAATAGCGCCGGGGGCTTCCCTGGAGGAGAACCTGGCCATCTTCCGCGCGGCCGCTAAACCTTAAGTAAGGGAAGGGGACGCTGCACAATAACTCAATAACCCGGTTATTGAGTTATTGTGCAGCGTCCCCTATACTGGAAGTTCGTAGAGGGCTATCTTCTTGTTGGTGTCGCTGAAATACTTCAGCGCCCACGGGGTGGGGAAAAAGACCACCGGGTTGCCGGCCGAGTCCGAGCCCAGCCGCACGTTGTCCCCCAGGTGTATCATCCCCGAATTGAGCTGCGCGGCGCCGTCGGCGTCCAGCCAGCGCACGAACTGCCACGGCGACGGTTCCAGAATAGACTTCACGCCGTATTCCTCTTCCAGCCTGTACTGCGTCACTTCGAACTGCAGCGGCCCCACGGCCGCCAGCAGCAGCGAAGAGGCCGGCGCGTCCTTCACCTGGAACTGCTGGACCACGCCTTCGAGGATGAGTTGTTCCAGGCCGTTCTTGAACGGCTTGAACTTGCTGGGCACCGGGTTGGTGAGGTAGGTGAAGCACTCCGGCGGGAAGCGCGGGATCTCGTTGAAAATTATGGCGGGGTTCTCGGTCAGGGTGTCGCCTATCTTGTAGTCCTGGTGGCCTACCAGGCCCACGATGTCGCCCGGGTACGCCTCGTCCACCGTCTCTCTTTCCTGGCCGAACAGCTTGTTGGAGTTGGACAGCCGCACCTTGCGGCCGTCGCCCATGTGGTGCACCTGCATGTCGCGCGTGAACTTGCCCGAGCAGACCCGCACGAAGGCCACCTTGTCGCGGTGGCGCGGGTTCATGTTGCCCTGGATCTTGAAGATGAAGCCGGAGAAGTCCGGGGTCTCGGGGGCGATGGAACCTATGGTGGCGTCGCGTGGGCCGGGGGCGGCCGAATGCTCCACAAAGCCGTCGAGCATGAGCTGGATGCCGAAATTGTTCACGGCGCTGCCGAAGAACACGGGCGTGACCTCTCCGGCCAGCACCTCTTCGCTGTCGTAGGCCGTGCCCGCCAGGTCCAGCATGCCCACTTCCTCTATGAAATTGCGGTAGCTGACGGCGTCGAGCTTTTCCCTTATCTGCGGGTCGTCGAGGCCGGCCGTTTCCACGCCGGCCTTGAAGGCGCCGCCGGGGGTGCGCTCGAAGAGGTGGGCCTGCCGCGTCATGCGGTCGTAGACGCCCTTGAAATCCTTGCCGTTGCCCATGGGCCAGTTCACCGGGAAAGGCTTGAGCCCCAACACCTTCTCCAGCTCGTCTATGAGCTCCAGCGGCTCGCGCGCGGGCCGGTCCATCTTGTTCATGAAGGTGAAGATGGGGATGCGGCGGCGGCGGCACACCTCGAAGAGTTTGAGCGTCTGCGCCTCTATGCCCTTGCCGGCGTCTATCACCATGATGGCGGCGTCCACGGCGGTGAGCACGCGGTAGGTGTCTTCCGAAAAATCGCGGTGGCCGGGGGTGTCCAGCAGGTTGATGCGGTAGCCGGCGTAATCGAACTGCAGTACGGTGGAGCTGATGGAGATGCCGCGCTTCTTTTCCAGCTCCATCCAGTCGGAAGCCGTGGCGCGCTGGTTCTTGCGCGCCGTCACGGTGCCGGCCAGGTGCAGCGCCCCGCCGTAAAGCAGCAGCTTTTCCGTCAAGGTGGTCTTGCCGGCGTCGGGGTGGGAAATTATCGCGAAAGTGCGGCGTCTCTTGATCTCATCCATGGCTGTTCATATAGGGTAACTTTTATCCGGCCCAAAAAACAAACCTCCCGCCGGAGGGGCGGGAGGCCTGCTGCAGGAAAAGGTCAGGGCCGGGCCAGCTGGGCCTCGAGCTCCGCCACGGCCTGCGCCAGGAGGGCTTCCTGCTCGGCGCCGGCGGCCGCGGCCGCCCGGGCCAGCAGGGGGCCGGTTTTGCCCACTATGAAGTCGGCGTCGGCCTGGGAAAGACCTTCTATGGCGGCGCCCATGATGCGCTTTTCCAGCGCGGCCTTATGCTGCGGGTATTTTGAGGAATCCACTTTGGCCTGTACGCCTGGCCGGCCACGCAGGCCCACGCTCAGCACCCAGACCGGCTCATTCTCCGGGGTGCAGGCGCGCATGACGGTTACGGTCTCGGCCACGCCGCCCACGGCGGTCTCGAGCAGGAAGGGGCGGCAGGCGGGGCCTTTCACGGCCGGGGCGGGGGCAGGTTGCGGGAGGTCCAGTTTTATCTCCCTCGCGCCGGCCAGCTGGCCGGCCGAGTTCAGGCTGAAATCCAGGGAGTAGGCGAAAGGGGAAAAGGAAAGCAGGGAAACGCACAACAGGGCTATATGTTTTAACATGGAACCTCCGCGCTGGTCATAGTTATATTATGACTCGCGCGGAGGTTTTGCGGTAGGGCCTTACAGGGAAGGCGCCTGCGGTCTTTAGGACCGCTCCTTTAGGCCTTCTGGGCCGGGGGCGCGGCGCGGAAGACCGGGCCGGGGAACCAGAACAGGCGGCGGCCGGCCACCGGGTTGAGCAGCAGCGCGAAGGCGATCCAGAGGGCTATGAGGCCCAGCAGGATGGTGAGCGCCGCTATGGGCATGGCCAGCGCGGCGGTGCCGGTAAGGCCGGCTACGATCTTGAAGACGTACATGAGGTCTATCACCAGCAGGAACAGGAACAGCAGCCCGCTGAAAAAGCCGAAGCCGTAGGTCATGGCCGCGAAGATGACGAGGAAGCAGCAGTCCACGGCGAGCAGCACGTGGTGGTCGGGCATGAGGCCGTTGGCGATGGAGGTGAGGAGCCACCAGTTCATGACCCAGTTGAAGGCGAAGGCGGTGAACAGCGTGCCGCCGTAAAGGTTCTTGTTGGCCAGGCTCATGACGCCGGCCAGGAACTGGCAGCCGCCGCCGAAGAGCAGGCAGAGGATGGCCGCGGTCTTGAGGGCGGCCGGGGTGAGCGTGAGCCCCAGGGCTATGGGCGCGAGCGCGGCGCAGCCTACGGCCAGGCCTATGAGGCCCATGGGAGTGGGTTCCGCGAAGAGGGGGACTGGCAGATTGTGCTGGGTTTCCATTTTTTACCTCCTGAAGCTGCCGGCTTTTACGCCGGGCCGTAAAATTATACCACAGAGGGAGCGCGCGGAAATTTTGTATAGTTCACTTATGAAAAGAACTTCCGCCCTGCTGCTCGCGCTGGCCCTCGCGGCCTGCGGCAAATCCGCCGACAAGCCTCCCACGGCCAAGAAAGGCCTGCCCGCCCCGGAAATTAAGATAGAGAAGATGATCAGGGGTGACCTCAAAGAGTTCAAGGGCTGGGAGGACCTCAAGGGCAAGGCCGTGGTGCTGGAGTTCTGGGGCACCACCTGCCACCCCTGCGTGACCAATATCCCGCACATGAACGAACTGGCCGAGAAGTTCAAGGACAAGCCGGTGGTGTTCATCCAGGTCTCCAAAGAGAGCGAGGAGAAGGTGAAGGAATTTTTGGCCGATCACGACATGAAGGCCAACGTGGCCGCCGGCGCCGCCGACGCCTTCAAGAAGTTCAAGATCTTCGGCATCCCGCATGCGGCGCTCATAGACAAGAAGGGCGTGTTCCAGGGCGGGCTGCACCCCGGCCGGCTCAAGGAAGAGACCATAGAAGCCCTGCTGGCCGGCAAGGAGATCTCCGGCGCTGAAGAGCAGGAGGACGAGGAAGCCGCGCCCGCGGAAGCCTCCGCGGCCGGCGAAAAGTCCCTGGCCTTCTTCTCCGTCTCCCCCGCCGGCGCCAAGCCCAAACTGAGCTACGGTGATACCGAGTTCCAGGCCGACGCGATGACGCTGGATTACATCATAGAGACCGCCATGGGCGCCACCCACGGCGTGGAGTTCCTGGACGTGCCCGAAGACGTCAAGAACCGCAAGCTCAAGGTGACGGCGCGCGTGGCGCGCGTGGAAGGCGCCGACAACGAGCGGCGCCTGATGGAGCTGTTCGCCTCCGGCATGAGCGGCGCCCTGCCCGTCAATATCCGCATAGCCAGGAAGGAAAAGAAGGTGTGGCTGCTCAAGCGCAACGGGGCGCTGAAGCCCGGCCTGGCCAAGACCGAGAACTTCGGCGGCCGCAGCATGAGCAAGGACGGCAAAGGCGCCACCATGGACGCCTCAGGCGCGGACCTGGCGGACCTGGCCAACGAGCTGGAGGACTGGCTGGGCGCGCCGGTGCTCGATGAGACCGGCCTGACCGGTAACTATAAATACAAGGTGGAAGTGAAAGAGATCACCGCCAAGGCCGTGAACGCCGAACTGGCCGACAAGCTGGGCCTTAAGCTGGTGGAAGCCCGCCGCGAAGTGGAGATAGCCGAAGTGCGCGGGGTGAAAAACGGCGCGAAAAAACTGTAAGCGCCGCGCCAGGCAAAAAGAAAGCCGCCGGGAGGTCCCGGCGGCTTCTTCTTTTTACGCCAGGGGCGTCAGTGCACGCCGTGCATCCACTTGCGCAGCTTGGGTGTTACTACCAGCAGCAGCAGCGCCGCGCCTATGCCGGTGGCCGTGGGGATCATGTAGAAGTTCACGTGGTTCATGGCGTCGTAGTTGCCGGCGAAGAAGCCGCCCACGAAGCCGGCCGCCACGCTGGATAGGAACCACACGCCCATCATGAGCGAGCCGAACTGTACCGGCGCCAGCTTGGTGACGAGCGACAGCCCCACGGGGGAGAGGCACAGCTCGCCCAGCGTATGGAAGAAGTACGCGCCCACCAGCCACAGCACGCTGACCGGGCCGCTCTGCTGGTAGGCCGCTGCGGCCGCTATCATCACTATGAAGCCGACGGCCAGCAGGCCCAGCGCTATAGCGAACTTCACCGGGCTCGAAGGTTCTTTTCCCCGCTCCGCGAGGTTTATCCACATGCCGGAGAAGAAAGGCGCCAGCACCACTATGAACAGCGGGTTCAGGGATTGGAAGAAGCTGGCCGGCATTTCCCAGCGCCAGCCGCCCAGCGTGAGCCAGCGGTTCGTTTCGTTCTTGGCGAACAGCGTCAGCGAGGAGCCGGCCTGTTCGAAAGCGGACCAGAAGAAGATGGAGAAGAACACCATGATAAAGATCACCGCGAGCCGCTGTTTCTCTACGTGCGTGAGGTTGGATTTCTCCGGCTTGGACGCGTAGGCGTAGACCAGGCCGACCAGCACTGCCAGGCCGGCAAAGCCGTAGAGCCATTTCGGGATGCGGCTGAAGATCTCATAGCCGTTGAACTGCATGGCCGAGAGCACGAGGAACGCCGTTATCAGCGAGACCAGCGTCACGGGGACCCAGTAATCGGTCTGGGGGTCCGTGGGCCGCAGGCCCTTGTCGCCCAGCAGGGATTTCTGCCCCCACAGGTACATTACCAGGCCCAGCACCATGCCCACGCCGGCCGCGCCGAAGCCGTAGTGCCATCCAACCTTCTCGCCGAGCGCGCCGCACACCAGCGGCGAGAAGAAAGCACCCACGTTGATGCCCATGTAGAAGATGGTGAAACCGCCGTCGCGGCGCGGGTCGTTCTCTTCGTAGAGCTTGCCCACCACGGTGGAGATATTGGGCTTGAAGAAGCCGTTGCCCAGGATCAGCAGGATCATGGCGCCGAAGAAGAAGGGAAGGGCAGGGAAGGCCATGGCGAAATGGCCGAGGGCCATCAGCACGGCGCCAACCACTATGGCCTTGCGCTGGCCCAGGTAGCGGTCCGCTATGTAGCCGCCGAGGAGCGGCGTAAAGTAAACGAGCCCGGTGTACCAGCCGTAGACCTGCGCGGATTTTTCGGTGGAGAACATGAGCGGCCCCACCATGTAGAGCATGAGCAGCGCGCGCATGCCGTAGTACGAGAAGCGCTCCCACATCTCCACGAAGAATAGCAGGAAAAGTCCCTTGGGCTGGTTATGATGTATGCTCATGCCGTCTCCTTGAATAGAACCGCTACGCAATTATATATAAATTATTCCGCCCCGGCGGCGGGCACCAGCACGCGCAGGCCGTGTTCCGGCACTTCCACCGCGGCGCCGCCCTTGGCCGCTACCGCCGCCCCCGTGACCAGTTCCGTGTACGCGCCGTCGGGCACGGCGGGGACGGTGAGTTTTGCCGCGTAGTCCGCCTTGTTCAGGAAAACGAAAGCGCGGCTCTTGCCGTGGTCCCGCAGGAAGACGTACTGGTCCTTGAGAGCGTAAAGCGACTTCTGCGAACCTTTCTGCAGGGCGGGCGAGGAGCGGCGCAGTTCGTTGAGGTCACGGAGCTGCGCGTAGAGCATGGAACCTGCGGCCGCCTTTATGCCGGCGGGCCCCAGCACGCGGCGGTTGTCCGGGTCTTCGCCGCCGGGCAGCATGGCCTCGGTGCCGTAGTAAACGCAGGGAATGCCGCGCGCGGTGAAATAGTAGTTGAGCAGGTCCACGTACTGGTCCTCCGTGGCGGTGGTGCCGGCGGGCGGCGCGCCGTTGAACCGCGGCTTGTCGTGGTTGTCGGGGAAGGTGACAAGCCAGGAGGCGTCGGCGTATTTCCCGTCGTGCTTGAGCACTTCCTCCACGGCCCGGTAGTCACCGCCCTTGAAAACTTTTTCGAGGTTGCCCCAGTTGCCCATGGAGGAACCGGGCATGTCCATGATGCTCATGCCGGCGTTCATTGGCGAGCCGCCGGCGAGCCGGGTGTAGGAGGCCAGCGCCTTGTAGTCGGAGTTGGTCCAGATCTCGCCGAAGATGAAGAAATCTTTCTTGCGCGCGTGCATGGCGGCGGTGAACTTCTTCCAGAACTTCTTGTCCATCCACCCCACAGTATCCAGCCGGAAGGCGTCCACGCCGAGGTCCTGGTACTTGCCGTAGATCTCCGTGAACCACTTGAGCACTTCCGGATTTTTATCGTCGAGGTCCAACAGGTCCGCGAGGGCCGGGCCCTTATGGTTGAACCATTTCTTATCGTCGGAGTAGTAGTCGAAGGTTTTGCCGAGGCCGGACAGCTGCCCGCGCTGCGCGTGCCATTTTACCGTCGGGGAAGTGTCGCCGCCGTGGCCGTGGTTGAGCACCACGTCCTGAATTATTTTCAGGCCTTTGGCGTGCGCGGCTTTTATGAGGTCGGCGTAGGAGGCGCCGGGGGATTCCAGGTGCGGGTCTATTTTTGAAAAGTCCCAGGCCCAGTAGCCGTGGTAGCCGGCGGCGTCGTAAGTGCCGGCTGAATTCACGTAGCGGCCGGGCGGCTGCATTACGGGCGGGGTGATCCAGACCGCGGAAAAGCCCATGCCTTTTATGTAGTCTAAATTGTCTATGAGGCCTTTGAAATCGCCGCCCTGGTAGTAGCGCAGGTTGCCGGGCACGTATTCGTCGCCGTAGATATTATTGTTGGCGGGGTCGCCGTCCGCGAAGCGGTCGGTGATGACGAAGTAGATGGTTTCTTCCCTGAAATCAGGCTGATTTTCGGCCTGCAGGAGGGAGGGGGAAAGGGCTATCAGGAGGGCTATTATGAGCTGTTTCACGCTCAAATTTAAGCATGTTGGCGGCCTGCCGGGCAAGCGAAAAAGCGCCATTTTTGCTCAAAAAAGCCCTAAAATACCCCAAAATGGCTAATTTCTAATAATTAATAAATATATTTATAAATATAGTTATATATTCCTAAAAAACGGAGCACCAGGAGGCAGCAGGAGGGTATGGGGGTGTAGGGATGTCGCGCAGGCCGAGGCTTACGCAAGCGACGAGCCCGAGCGACAAGCGGCGAG
>Ga0074197_1002641_pt1 | contig 12107 bp, 10 predicted proteins | sample EPASupsiteSAE305_FD_64526 | JGI IMG/M metagenome (GOLD analysis project Ga0074197, IMG submission 64526) | Bioremediated contaminated groundwater microbial communities from EPA Superfund site, New Mexico - SAE3-05 reassembly with SPADES | ecosystem: Environmental > Aquatic > Deep subsurface >...
CACCTGACCCAGATCGCCGGTAATCGCCATGACAATGAAATCAGTGCCGTGGCAGAAGAGGTGGAACGGCTGATCTCCGAACTGCGGGATACCACTCTTAACATGCGGATGCTGCCGATCGGCTCCACCTTCAGCAAGTTCAAACGACTGGTGCGGGATCTTTCAGCAGAACTGGGCAAAGAGATTGATCTGGAAACCACCGGCGCAGAAACAGAGCTGGACAAGACCGTCATTGAAAAACTGAACGATCCGCTGGTACACTTGATCCGTAACAGTATTGATCACGGTGTTGAAATGCCCGAGATCCGCAAGGCAGCCGGCAAACCGACCAAGGGAATTGTCCATCTGGCAGCCGTACACTCCGGCGACAGCGTACTGGTCACCATCCGGGATGATGGCGCCGGGCTGGACAAAGAGCGGATCAGGGCCAAGGCGATTGAGCGGGGGCTGATCACCGCCACCAGCGAGTTGACCGACAAGGAAATTTACAACCTGATCTTTGCCCCCGGCTTCTCCACGGCCCAAAAGGTTACCAGCGTTTCAGGACGGGGCGTTGGTATGGATGTGGTCAAAAAGGCGATTGAGGCGCTGCGGGGCACCATCGACATTGCCAGCGAACAGGGCAAGGGATCAATCATCACCCTGCGGATTCCCCTGACACTGGCCATTATTGAAACTCTGCTGGTCAGGATCGACCAGAGCTACTTTGTACTGCCACTGACCATGGTGGAGGAATGCATTGAACTGACCCGCGCCGATGTACAGGCAGCCCATGGCCGCCACCTGGCCCATGTGCGGGGTGAACTGACCCCCTACATCAATCTGCGGGCCGAGTTTGAGATCACCACCAATCAGCCGGAGATCGAACAGATCGTCATCCTCTCGGTCAACGGCAAACGGATCGGCTTTGTGGTGGATGATGTGGTGGGAGAGCACCAGACCGTGATCAAGACCCTGGGCAAGCTCTACCGTGATGTACGCGGTATCTCTGGAGCTACTATCCTGGGTGATGGCACCGTGGCCCTGATCCTTGACCCAGGCCTGCTGGTTCAGTCAGTGGCCCTGATTGAACAGGAGCAGTTCGGCTAATGGCTTTTACCTTTTTTTTCAGAGATTTACCGGTCCTTGAATATGCGGTTGAGCACACCCTGAAACTGGCCCTGGGACGCCTGCGGATCAAAGTATGGGATGCCGGTTGTGCCCTGGGGCAGGAGCCATACACCCTGGCAATCCTGTTTGCAGAACGGATGGGTGATATGGGTTTCAACACCCTCTACCTGGATGCCACCGATTACGACAGTGAAAACAACTTTGGCGATATTGTTACGGCTGCAGAGTACAAATCAGAAGAGTTACAGCGGATTCCAGCAGATATCTTTGGCAAATATTTTGAAACCGTTGCAGATAAACCGGGCTATCACAAGGTCATTGACAGGGTCCGCAACCGGATCTTTTTCAAGTACAACGACCTGCTGAAACTGCAGCCGGTCGGTTCAGACTACTCCTTAATCGTCTGCAAAAACGTACTGCTGCATTTTTCATACGAGCAGCGGATTGAAGTTTTGAAGATGTACCATCGCTCTTTGGCACCCGGCGGTTACTTTGCCACTGAAAACACCCAGAAGATACCCAGTGAGATCAGCCATCTGTTTGAACAGGTGGCCCCTGATGCACAACTGTTCAGGAAGGTGGGTTAGCAGCCCATGCGGGTAATCCAGCTGGCCAGAAACCCCGACAAATACACCTGCCGCTCATACCTGCTGCTGGGGGACTGGAACCAGATAGATGCGGTCAACACCCTGATTGACCCAGGTACCGATGAGTACATCCTGAACGAAATAGACAACATCTACACCGGCTGCGGCAAAGTGCCGGTTGAACAGGTCTTGCTGACCCATAACCACTTTGACCATGCAGCATCGGCAGATCTTTTAAAACAAAAGTACGGTGCAAAGGTCTATGCCTGGGCACCAGGCTCTGGCGTTGATTGCCTGCTGAAAGATGGACAGGTCTTGCGGGCTGGCGATGATTATCTCGATGTGCTGCACACACCGGGACATTCATCAGATTCGGCAGCCTTTTATTGCCAGTCACAAAAACTGCTCTTTTCAGGCGATACCCAGCTACGAATCCGTACCACTGGCGGCAAGTACACCCAGGACTATGTCCAGACCCTGATCAGGCTGGCCCAGCTGGATATTGAACTGATCTATCCGGGACATGACGAACCATTTGACAGCAATGTACGCTCAATAATTTTGACCACCCTGCAGAACGTCAGAAACAGCGAGCTCGTCTAAGAAACATGAATTGCAAACATCAACAGGAGGCAAGAACATGAACAGTATGAGTCTAAAAACAAAACTGATGACCGGGTTCATTGTAGTGGCGCTACTGGCCGGCCTGATCGGCGGGATCGGCATGTATTTCATTAATGAGATCGCCAAAGAAGATCAGGTATTATTTGTAAGCGGCGCAGAACCGCTGGGGGACCTCAGTGTGATTTCCACTGAATTCCAGCGGATCAGGGTTAATCAACGCGCTATTGTTGACGCAGGCAGCAGCGTGGCTGACCGAAAACAGTATACAGAACGGATCAAGGAACGCCTGAAGACCATTGAAGAAAATGCTGTTGCATATGAAAAGACCCTTGTCTCGGCAGAGGGCAAGGCGGTCTTTGAGGAGTTCAAGAAAGCGCATGCCGCAAACAAGGTACAGTTAGACAAGCTCACTGATCTGGCAATGGCCAACAAGAACGCAGAAGCCCATGAACTGCTGTATGGAGAAGGGGAAAAGACCTCACGGGCACTACAGGGTGTTATCACCAAGATGGTGGATGCCAAGATCAAGTTCAGTAAAGACATTGCTAACGAAAACCAATCCCATGCCAAAGCAGCGATCATGTATATGACTATTCTTATGATTGCAGGCGTAATAATCGCCGTCGGCCTGGGCCTGTACATCGCCAACAACGTTATGAAGCAGCTTGGCGCCGATCCCAAAGAGGTCGCCGATATTGCCAATCTGGTTGGCACCGGTGATATGTCCCATGACATCAAGCTGGCTAATGGTGATACCACCAGCGTGATGTACTCCATGAACAAGATGATGGATGCCATCAAGACGCTGGTTAAGGACGCCAATATGCTCTCAGAGGCAGCCATTGCCGGCAAACTGGCCACCCGCGCCGATGCCACCAAGCATCAGGGCGACTTCCAGAAGGTTGTGGCCGGGGTCAACGAGACCCTTGATGCCGTGATCGGCCCCTTAAACGTGGCTGCCGAATACGTGGATCGCATCTCCAAAGGTGATATTCCGCCCCGCATCACTGACAGTTACAACGGTGATTTCAACGAGATCAAAAACAACCTGAACGGTTGTATTGATGCAGTTAGTGCCCTGGTAGCTGATGCCAACATGCTGGCCAAGGCTGCCATGGAAGGCAAGCTTAACACCCGCGCCGACGCCTCAAAACATATGGGCGACTTCCGCAAGATTGTGGATGGCGTCAACAACACCATTGCCCGCCTGGTCAGCCTGCTGGATGTCATGCCAGCCCCGGCCATGATTATTGACCGCGACTTTAATGTACTCTACATGAACAAGCTGGGGGCTGAGGTCGGCGGCAGGAGCCAGCAGCAGGTTGCCGGCACCAAGTGTTATGACCACTTCCGCACCTCAGACTGCAAGACAGACAAGTGTGCCTGCCAGCGGGCTATGACCGGTGGTCAGACCACCAACAGCGCCACCGACGCCCATCCCGGTTCACTTAATCTGGATATCGACTACACCGGCGTACCGATCAAGGATGACAACGGTACCATCATTGCCGCCTTTGAGGTGGTTACCGACCAGACCGCTGTCAAGAAGGCTGCCCGTGTGGCTGACAAGCAGGCCAAGTTCCAGGATACAGAAGTTGTCAAGCTGCTTAAAAACCTGGAAAAGATGGCTATCGGCGATCTGAGTGTCAATACCGTTGTCGGTTCAAGTGATGAAGACACCCAGACCATTGCCCAGAACTTTGAACAGATCAACAGCGCCATCAAGCAGAACATTGAAGCCCTTAACAGCATTACCGCCAATGCCAAGCAGGTTGGTCAGGGCAACCTGATGGTTGAACTGAAGAAACGGTCCGAACAGGACGACCTGATGGACTCACTGGCCAACATGGTGGACAAGCTGAAGGAGATTGTTCGGGAAGTGCAGGCAGCAGCCGATGGCGTTGCCACCGGTGGTCAGCAGCTTTCTGCCACTGCCCAGACCCTGTCGCAAGGGGCAACCGAGCAGGCTGCCAGCGCAGAAGAGATCTCCTCCAGCATGGAAGAGATGTCCTCCAGCATCAAGCAGAACGCCGACAACGCATCCCAGACCGAAAAGATCTCCAACAAGTCAGCCACCGATGCCCGTGAAGGCGGTAAGGCAGTACAGGAAACCGTATCTGCCATGAAAGAGATCGCCACCAAGATCAGCATTATTGAAGAGATCGCACGGCAGACCAACCTGCTGGCACTGAACGCCGCCATTGAGGCAGCCAGGGCCGGTGAGCATGGCAAAGGCTTTGCCGTGGTTGCCTCTGAAGTCCGTAAGCTGGCAGAACGCAGCCAGACTGCAGCCGGTGAGATCTCTGAACTTTCAGGCCGCAGCGTCCAGGTGGCTGAGGCTGCCGGTCAGATGCTGACCGCCATCCTGCCGGATATCCAGCGCACTGCAGAACTGGTGCAGGAGATATCAGCCAGCAGTAAAGAACAGGATGCCGGGGCAGACCAGATTAACCGCGCTATCCAGCAACTTGACCAGGTTATTCAACAGAACGCCTCGGCAGCTGAAGAGATGGCATCAACGACCGAAGAGCTGGCTGGACAGGCAGAACAACTGAAGAGCACCATCGCCTTCTTCAGTATTGATAGTCATGGCACCCAGCGTGCCCTTCCCCACCGCCCGGCAGCACACCATGCGGCTCCACCAAGCCGTCCCCAGGTAGCCCATGCAGCACCACCTAAGCAAACCAAGAGCGGTGGTGTACATATCGACCTGGGCAGCAAGGGTAAAGATCATCTGGATGATGAATTTGAGAAATTCTAGAATTGCAAGAGTGAAGAGTGAAAGGTGAAGTAAGAAAAAACCTTTCACTCTTCAAACTTCACTCTTCACACTTCTGACTTGCCCTGGAGGTTTTATGTCTGTCTCAACCATAACCGAAACTGTCCAATACCTGACCTTCAAGCTGGCAGATGAGATCTTTGCCCTTGATGTGGCCAAGGTGCGGGAGATACTGGAGTTCACCACCATTACCAAGGTACCCCAGACCCCGGAGTTTATGCGGGGGGTGATCAACCTGCGGGGTAGTGTCGTACCGGTGATTGACATGCGGCTCAAGTTTGGCATGTCAGCCACAGAGCAGACCATCAACACCTGCATCATTGTGGTTGAAGTAACCCTGGATGGTGACACCACCGTCCTGGGCGCCCTGGCTGATTCTGTTCAGGAGGTGGTTGAGATGGAGCCGGAGCAGATTGAACCGGCTCCCCATATCGGTACCCGCCTCAACACCGAGTTCATCAAGGGGATGGGCAAACATGAAGAACATTTTGTGATGATTCTGGATATTGACAAGGTCTTTTCTGAACAGGAAATGGCTGCACTGCAAACCAGCGGAACAGCGGAGTAACAGGTGAAAACCATCCTGTTGATAGATGATTCAAAGACCCAGCTGCTTAGCGCAAAGTTTACGCTGCAACATGGGGGCTATCAGGTTGAAGCGATTTCTGATCCAGCCACGGCACTGGATCGAATCAAAGAAGTACATCCAGACCTGATCATCACTGACATCAACATGCCGGGCAAAGATGGCATCACCCTTGTCCGTGAAGTACGGCAATTAACGGAATTTTCAACTACTCCTCTATTAATTATGAGTACGGATTCACAAAAGCATCTGTTTGATCAGGCCAGGGCCGCCGGTGCTACCGGGTGGCTTATGAAGCCGGTCAAACAGGAGGATCTGCTTGCTACGATCAAGAAACTGCTGTCCCGGGAGTAGGCCTGATGCATAAAGACAGCGGTCAAGCAACACCACAGCTCTGCAGTATGCGCACCAGGGAGTTTGATCAGTTCAGCGCCCTGATCTACGATGAGGTGGGCATTAAAATGCCACCGGCAAAGAAGACCATGCTGGAGGCGCGGCTTCAAAAACGTCTTAAGGCGCTGGGGATGCACAGCTTTCAGGAATATTCCGATTTTATTTTTTCACCGCTGGGGCGTGATCAGGAGATCATTCACCTGATTGATGTGGTCACCACCAACAAGACTGATTTTTTTCGTGAACCGCAACATTTTGATTTTCTGGTACGGGAGGCAATCCCCACCATGCGGCAGATCAGAGGGGCTGGCGACAGCCCCTTAAACCCTTTTCGGATCTGGTCTGCAGGCTGTTCTACGGGCGAAGAGCCGTATACCATGGCCATGGTCTTAAGTGACTATGCTGCTGCTAACCACGGCTTCAAGTTTTCCATTCTGGCATCGGATATCTGTACCCAGGTCATCCAGACCGCCTCTTCAGCGGTATATGGTGAGGACAGAACCGATACCATCCCGCTTTCCATGAAAAAGAAGTATCTGCTGCGCAGTAAAGACCGCAGCAAAGGACTGGTCAGGATCGCCCCGGAACTGCGTAGCAGTGTCAACTTTAAACGGGTTAATTTCATGGATGATCAGTTTGGCATACATGAACGCCAGGACGTGATCTTTTGCCGTAATGTGGTAATCTATTTTGACAAGCAGACCCAGGCAGCGCTGATGCAGAAGTTCCATCGACAGTTGGTTACCGGAGGCTACCTGTTCATAGGCCACTCTGAAACTCTGAATGGCCTGGGGGTACCTTTTACCCAGGTTGCCAACACCGTCTACCGTAAGGACTAAAACCATGTCAAACAAGATAAAAGTTCTGATTGTTGACGACTCTGCCCTGGTGCGCCAGGCCTTGTCAGAAATCCTGTCCAGTGATCCCGGGATTGAGGTCATTGGCATGGCCCAGGACCCGATTGTGGCGGTCCAGAAGATTTCCGAGCAGGTACCGGATGTGATTACCCTTGATGTGGAGATGCCCCGTATGGATGGCATCACCTTTCTGCAGAAACTGATGTCCCAGCACCCGATTCCGGTGGTGATGTGTTCCAGTCTGGCAGAAAGTGGCAGCGAAACCGCGTTGAAGGCCCTGGAATACGGCGCCGTGGATATCATCACCAAGCCCAAAATGGGAACCAAGCAGTTTATCGAAGAGTCACGCATCAGAATCTGCGACAGTATTAAAGCAGCTGCAGCAGCGCGGATCAAACCGCAGCGGGTGATCCGTGAGGTAAGCCCCAAATACACCGCCGATGTAATCATGGAGCCCCCCAATGCCAATGCCATGATTATGACCACAGAAAAGATCGTAGCGGTTGGTGCTTCCACCGGCGGAACCGAGGCGCTTTCAGTCTTCCTGCAGATGCTGCCGGAAGACACCCCCGGTATCGTGATTGTCCAGCATATGCCGGAAAACTTCACCGCTGCCTTTGCCAAGCGCCTGAACAGTATCTGCAGGGTGACGGTCAAAGAGGCGGAAAACAATGACTCGGTGGTACGAGGCCATGTTTTGATTGCGCCGGGCAACAAACATACCCTGCTCAAGCGGAGTGGCGCCCGCTACTATGTTGAGGTCAAGGACGGCCCGCTGGTCTCCCGCCATCGTCCATCTGTCGATGTCCTGTTCCGTTCTGCAGCCCGTTACGCTGGCAAGAACGCAGTGGGGGTAATCCTGACCGGGATGGGAGACGACGGGGCCCACGGCATGAAGGAGATGCACGACGCCGGTGCTCGTACCATTGCACAGGATGAAGCCACCTGCGTGGTCTTTGGCATGCCCAATGAAGCTATTAAACAGGGTGGTGTGGACAAGATCCTGCCTCTGGACAAAATAGCGGCAGAAACCCTTAAATTGTGCCTGTAAGCGTCGTTATGTATGGTATACAGTATGGCCATGGAACCTGAACTCAAATTTTTTATCGGTCGCCAACCGATTCTTGATGTCAAACAGCAGATCTTTGGCTATGAGTTGCTCTTCAGAGCAGCCAGTCACCACACGACTGCCCAGTTTGAAAGTCAGGCCCAGGCATCGGCATCGGTCATCTCCAGTGCCCTGTCAGACTTTGGTCTGCAGGATGTACTGGGGGATAAGTTCGGATTTTTGAACATTACCGCTGGGGTACTGCATTCAGAAATGCTTGAACTGCTGCCGATTGAACAGTCTGTGCTGGAAATACTGGAGACCATTGAGCTAGACGATAATGTTCGGTTACGCTGCAGTGAGTTAAAATCCATGGGTTTTAAAATCGCCCTGGATGATCACGTCTACGCACCGGAGCATTCTGCCTTTTACAAAATGGTGGATATTATCAAGGTGGATATCATGGCCACCGATCCGCTTGAACTACCTGGCATTGCGGCAAATCTGCGTAAATACCCGGTACAATTGTTGGCTGAACGGGTTGAGACCGTAGAGGTGTTTAATCAGTGCCTGGAATACGGTTTTGAGCTGTTTCAGGGCTACTTCTTTGAACGCCCGGTCATTATCGGTCAAAAACGGATTGACCCTTCCGGTATCGCCATGATGAAGCTGCTGCAGCAGTTAAATGAGGACTGGGATATTGATGAGGTGGAGGATACCTTTCGGGAAAACCCCAGCCTGACCTTTAACCTGTTGAAGCTGGTTAATTCCGTTATGATCGGCCTGCGGGAAAAGATCAAAAACATCCGCCATGCCATCATGATTCTGGGGATCAACCACCTGCGTCGCTGGGTACAACTGGCCCTGTTTGCCGGCAAGGATGATCGCGGCCTCAACTCGCCTCTGCTCGAAATGGCTGCCGTACGGGGACGGCTGATGGAACTGCTGATGATGCAGCGCACCGGCCAGAGCCGTACCAGCGACCTGGTTGAAACTGCCTTCCTGACCGGCATCCTCTCTCTGCTGGACGCCCTGTATGAAACTCCCATGGAACATGTTGTGGAAAGCCTCAACCTGTCTGAAGATATGGCTGATGCCCTGTTGCGGCGTGAAGGTCAACTGGGGCAATTACTGGAATTGGCTGAAAAACTGGAAAAAACTGACTTTGTTACCGTACAGAAGCTGCTTGACTCCTTATCCATCGGCCTTGACCAACTGCTGGCAGCCCAACTGGATGCCTTTAACTGGCGTAACAGTATTGTACAGGGACAACGCCGCTCCTCCTGAGACCTTGACAGTCCTGCTGCTTGAGAGTATTTTCCATCTTTGCTTTTTAGGAGCTACGGCATCAATTTTCTGTTTTTTGCCGCTGCCCCTTGACCCTTGCCCCCTGGAAGTATGACCATGCACATTGTTGCCATCATTCCCGCTCGTTACGGATCAACCCGTTTTCCCGGCAAGGCCCTGGCCGATCTGGCTGGAAAGCCGATGATCCAGCATGTCTACGAGCAGACACTGAAAGCCTCACTGGTTTCGCGCGCAATTGTTGCCACTGACGACCGCAGGATTGCCGATGTAATCCATCAGATCGGTGGCGAGGCGATTATGACCTCCACAGCCCACGAAACCGGTACTGATCGTCTGGCAGAGGTGGCCCACGGACTTGAGGCTGATATCATTGTCAACGTGCAGGGCGATGAGCCTTTGATCGAGCCAGCCATGATCGATCAGGCCATTGAACCGTTTTTGAACAACCCTGATTTGAAGATGGGTACCCTTAAAAGCCGTGTCAGATGCCTGCACGACTTTCTCTCTCCCAACGTCGTCAAGGTGGTGACAGACAACAACGGCTACGCACTCTACTTCTCCCGCTCTCCCCTGCCCTTTTTCCGGGACAAATGGCAGGATTTGAAAGATGAGGCCTTTGCCTCGGGCCGCCTGCTCTGTTTCAAGCACGTAGGCTTATATGTCTTTCAACGGGATTTTCTGCTTGAGTACGCTGCCATGCCCCAGACCTTTCTCGAACTTTCAGAAAAACTTGAGCAGCTACGGGCTTTGGAAAACGGGGTCAGGATCAGGGTAGTGGAAACAGAATTTGAATCACTGGGGGTTGATACCCCTGAAGACCTGAACAAGGCTAAAGAACGGCTAAAACAAGGATAACCATGACTGCACGCGCAAAAGATCAGGAGTCTCTTTCCATGAAAACCAAGTTTATCTTTATCACCGGTGGCGTTGTATCATCCATCGGCAAAGGTCTGGCAGCCGCATCCCTTGGGGCACTGCTTGAGTCCCGCGGCCTGCGGGTTACCATGCAGAAGCTGGACCCTTACATCAACGTTGACCCCGGCACCATGTCTCCCTTCCAGCATGGCGAGGTGTTTGTGACCGATGACGGCGCAGAGACCGACCTTGACCTGGGGCACTACGAACGCTACACCTCTGCCCGGCTTTCCAAGAAAAGCAACTTCACCACCGGCCAGGTCTATTTTTCTGTTATCGAAAAAGAGCGCCGTGGTGATTATCTGGGTGGCACCGTACAGGTCATCCCCCATATCACCGACGAGATCAAGAGCAAGATCGTTGAAAATGCCAAAGGGGCTGATGTGGCCATCGTTGAAGTGGGCGGCACCGTGGGTGACATCGAGTCACTCCCCTTCCTTGAGGCGATCCGTCAGTTCCGTTTTGATCGCGGTACCGGCAACACCCTGTATGTACATGTCACCCTGGTGCCGTACATCCGCACAGCCGGTGAGATGAAAACCAAACCAACCCAGCACTCAGTCATGGAACTGCGCAAGATCGGTATCCAGCCTGATATCCTGCTTTGCCGCTGTGATCGTGAGCTGCCCCAGGATATGAAGAAGAAGATCTCCCTGTTCTGTAACGTGGAAGAGAGCTGCGTGATTCCATCCGTAGACTCTGAGCATATCTATGCCGTCCCCCTGGCGCTGAACAAAGAGCGCCTGGATGAGCAGGTGGTTGAAAAGCTGAATATCTGGACCAAACAGCCGGACCTGACCCCCTGGCAGGATGTGGTGGAGACCCTGCGCCACCCAAGCCACGGTGAAGTGCGGATCGCCATTGTGGGTAAGTATGTCAATCTGACCGAATCCTACAAATCCCTGGCAGAGGCGCTGACACACGGCGGCATTGCCAATGACTGTCGCGTCTACCTCAAGTATGTGGATGCAGAGAAGATTGAAGAAAGCGGCGTAGAAGGCTGGCTGGATGATGTGGATGGCGTCCTCGTACCAGGTGGCTTTGGTGAGCGGGGTACTGAAGGCAAAGTATTGGCCATTGAATATGCCCGCAGCAAACAGATCCCGTTCTTTGGCATCTGTCTGGGGATGCAGATGGCGGCAATAGAATTTGCCCGTAACGTCTGTGGTCTGAAAAAGGCAAACTCTACAGAGTTTAAAACAGACTGCAAAGAACCGGTCATCCACCTGATGGAAGAACAAAAGACCATTAACAAAAAGGGTGGCACCATGCGCTTAGGGGCGTGCCCTTGTACCGTCACCAAAGGGACCAAAGCCTTTGATGCCTACAATGAAGCAGATATCTCGGAACGGCACCGCCACCGCTATGAATTTAACAACAGTTTCCGCGAGATGATGACCTCCAAAGGTCTGGTGCTTTCAGGTATCAACCAGCAGAAAGATCTGGTTGAGATTATAGAGCTGCCGGATCACCCCTGGTTCCTGGCCTGCCAGTTCCACCCGGAGTTCAAATCAAAACCGCTGGTACCCCATCCGCTTTTCAGGGCCTTTATCGGCGCCTCACTGGAGCATCGTAACAAGCGCTAGACATAATCAGAATAGACGAAAAAAGGGACAGACCACCACGGCCTGTCCCTTTTTTCCTGCTATTTACAGTATCTCATGCTGCACTGACTCGTTTCAACTCCTCAGCCAGTATCTGCATCTCCACCGGCTTTGAAACATAGCCGTCAAACCCTTCAGCCAAAAACCGTTCGCGGTCACCATGCAGGGCGTGTGCGGTCATGGCAATAATCGGTGTATGCCCTCCCATCTTTTGCTCCTGTTCCCGCATGGTTGCTGCTGCCAGATACCCGTCCATGACCGGCATCTGAATATCCATCAAAACACAGTGAACAACC
>Ga0074197_1002643_pt1 | contig 12106 bp, 8 predicted proteins | sample EPASupsiteSAE305_FD_64526 | JGI IMG/M metagenome (GOLD analysis project Ga0074197, IMG submission 64526) | Bioremediated contaminated groundwater microbial communities from EPA Superfund site, New Mexico - SAE3-05 reassembly with SPADES | ecosystem: Environmental > Aquatic > Deep subsurface >...
AGCAGGCCCCTCGATAGCGTTTACGGATCGGCCCATAAAGATGAATGCCCACAGAGGTAGCCCCGGCCCTAAGCGGCCAGTGGTCGAATCTCCCCAAAGCCGTCGTACAATGTCATTGTCACTTTCGTTATACAGATTCATCGCATGCCGAGCGCAACCATTAAAATTTTCCTTGTTCACGGTGATCCGAAACGTTTGCGTACCGCAGAGCTTTCCAACTGGACAGGCAAAGCAGTTGCCGGGCCTCGAACAGAATTCGACAGCATTCTCGGGCGAGAGGAGGCAACAAATGCCGGTGTCTATTTCCTTACTGGAATCGACCCAGAAACAGGGAAGCCAGCTCTTTATATTGGAGAGGCAGAGTCGATTAAGGATCGTGTCAAGAGCCATCTCGAGAAGGACTTTTGGAATCAAATGGTCTTTTTCACAAGCAAAGACGAGAATCTAACCAAAGCACATATCCGTTTCTTGGAAGGCCGCCTAATAGACGAAGCCAAGCAATCTGGCCGCGCTGTAGTGAAAAATGCACAATCTAGCGGTGCCAAACTTCCTGAGTCTGACAGGGAGGATATGGAAGTGTTTCTGGAGAAGATGCAGCAATTACTTCCCGCACTTGGCGTTGAGGCCCTTGTTCCAACTGCTGCCGCAAAAACCAGCGCTAGTTCGTACGAAATGCTCTTCTGCGAACTCAAGGGCCTTAAAGCGTCGGGCTACTTAACTCCAAACGGCATTGTTGTGGTTTCAGGCTCACACGCGGTTTTTCAAGAACGAGATTCCGCCCAAAAGTACCCATGGGTAATGGCATTACGGCAGAAACTAAAAGACGATGGCTCCCTTATTGCTGATGGGGATCGTCTAATTTTCACAAAAGACACTGAATTCACCAGCCCAAGCGCAGCTGCTGCGGTTATCCACGGAGGAACTGCCAACGGCCTTACTGCTTGGAAGAACGCGCAAGGGAAGTCACTCAAGGAAACCGAATCCGTATAACGATTCGTTCCAGCAGACAGATAAATAGCTTCGCATTTTCCCGTCCGCTGAACGCAAACGTTGAAGGTCCACTTTCCAAAATCCTGACCGTCGCCTTTGGGTCGGAAGCAGATGTAGCAGCTATCTTCAAAACAGTCCTTGGTATCGTTAACGCGCAAATGGCTGGTCCGTACTCAGAACCGACCATTTGCTTTTAGAAGGCCAACGTCCGCTAAGGCCGAGGTGCTGTCCCCTGATTCTCCGCCTCTTTCGACGCATTTTTCCCTTTTTCCCCGGTCGACCGTGATCAATTGCGAATTTTTTCCGGCAATGCGCCGGTTGTCAGTTGCTTGGTCGCAGTGATGCCTTTCCGGCGCCATTCCAAACCCCGGTCCTCGCCTATTTCGAACGCAGCCATCCGCCGGTAGCCAGCGTAAAATCCCGGCCTTTCCCTTTCTGACCGAGTTCCCGACCATGAATCCAGAGTTCTGGCATGCCCGCTGGGCGAATAATGAAATCGGCTTTCATCTGGACGAGGTGCAGCCCTTGCTGGTTGAGCACTTTGGCCGCCTGTCGCTGACTCCCGGCCAGCGGGTTTTGGTGCCGCTGTGCGGCAAGACCCGCGACATCGGCTGGCTGTTGGCGCAGGGGGTGGAGGTGGTCGGCGTCGAACTGAGCCGGCTGGCGGTGGAGAAGTTGTTCGCCGATCTGGGGCTGATACCGGCGGTCGAGCCGGCCGGGGCGGGTGAGTGTTTCCGGGGGCCGGGGCTGGCGGTCTTTGTCGGCGACTTTTTTGCCCTGAGCCGCGCACAACTGGGCCCGGTCGATGCGGTTTATGACCGCGCTGCGCTGGTGGCGCTGCCGCCCGAGATGCGCAGCCGCTATGCCGAGCATCTGGCCGAGGTCAGCGAGCGGGCGCCGCAGTTGCTGCTCACGCTGGAGTACGATCCAGCGCTGCATCCGGGGCCGCCGTTTGCACAGGGGGCGGCTGAGGTCGAGGCGTTGTACGGTGCGGCGTTTCGCATCGACTGTCTGCAGAGCCTGAGCATGCCGGATGGCCTGAAGGGCCGTTTCCCGGCGACCGAACACGTCTGGCTGTTGCAGGCGAACTGAGCCGCGCCTGGACGGCGTGCACGATGGTACGGCTTGGGTGGGGGCGGACCTCTCCGTAACTGTGGCACCGCGCGACTTCCGGAAACCTGCTGGCGTACCAACGAAAAAGCCCCCGATTGGGGTAATGCCGTTCACTTAGGTGATCGGCATTTTTCATTGTTGGGCTTGTGGACAGTTTGCAAGGCTGTTAACGTGCTGGGCGATGTTGCCGAGCCAACTTTCCATTACGACAGATGTAATACCGACGATCGGATTTGATCGTCTGACGGAGCATTTGCCGCGTGAGTGGATTGAACAGGCGCTCAACGCTCATGGCGTGGCGAGTGTTCGCCGTCGTCGCTTGCCAGCAGAACAAGTGGTTTGGTTGGTCATTGCGCTGGCGCTGTTTCGTCGCCAGTCGATGGAGGAAGTTCTCAGCACCTTGGACCTGGCCTTGCCGGATACCCGGGTCGAGGCCGTGAGCAAGAGCGCGATCACGCAGGCACGGACACGCCTTGGCCAAGCCCCGCTGCAATGGTTGTTCGAGCAAACAGCCGGCGCGTGGTGCGCGCAGGAGAAGGAGGCCAATCAGTGGAAGGGGCTGTCACTCTGGGCCGTTGATGGCACCACCTTCCGGGTGCCGGACAGCCCCGAGAACCGTAAGTACTTTGGTGCGCAACGCTACGCTAGCGGCAAGGTGGCCTCCTATCCGCAGGTGCGCGCCGTCAGCCTGACGGCGCTGCCCACCCATCTGGTCTCGGCCATCGAGTTTGGCCAGTATGGCCGGAACGAAATGCTTTACACCAAGACGCTGATTGGCCAGATCGAGGACTATTCCCTGACGGTTTTCGACAAGGGCTTTGTGTCTGCGGAAATTTTGCTGGGCTTGAGCGCGATGGGCGCTGAGCGGCATTACCTGATCCCGGCCAAGTCCAACACCCAATACGAAGTCCTTTCAGGGACACCCGAGGATTGTCGAGTTCGTTTGCGTATCTCTCCTCAAGCACGTGCCAAAGCCCCCGATTTACCGGAAGCCTGGGAGGCACGGGCCATTCGGGTCGAATCGGCCAATGGCCAAAGCCGGGTGCTGCTCACCTCGTTGTTTGATCGTCGCCGCTTCCGGGCACAGGATCTGGCAGATTGCTATCGCCGTCGCTGGGAAATTGAAACCAGCTACCGCGAACTCAAGCAATCGATGCTGGGTGAAGCGCTGACCTTACGCTCGCGTTTGCCTGAAGGCGTCCATCAGGAAATCTGGGGGGCCTTGATTGCCTACAACCTGGTCAGGCTCGAAATCGCCAAGGCAGCTATGGAAGCTCGTGTCGCACCGACCGACCTGAGCTTCCTGCGCGCACTACACATTATTCAGCACGAACTGATTTGGGCTGCCGGGATGAGCCCAGGGAAACTGCCCTCACATCTGCTTCGACTGCGTTTGCAATTGCAGATGGCCATCGTGGAAAAACGACGGGGGCGAAAATGCCCCCGTGTCGTCAAAGCCAGACCCGCTCGTTATGCAGTTCGTCACCTCAAAGAGCCTTAACTGAACTGCATTACTACTCAACGCAGGGGATTTTTATCAGAAAATGCTGATCCACCCGTCCGCCGCCATTCTCGGCCCGCACCACGTCAGATAAACTGTGGTCTTCCCGCGCTCCCGGTGAGCCCAGCCTCCTAATGACCGCCTCCTCCGCCCCGACCGACAGCCGGAACACCGCTACCGCCGCAGTACATTCCGCCAGCCGCTCGCTGGCCTGGCTGATTGCCTTTGTCTTGCTCTGCATCGGCCTGATCCTCGGCGTGCGCCTGTTTTTTGCCGACCTGGGCGAGGAATTGCAGCAGCGCAGCAACAACGAACGCGCCCGCCTGTTCATCGGTGAAGAAATCATTCACAGCATTCAGGCGATGGAACGCGACATCTACCAGATGGCGGTAACCCAGAACCGCGCCGGCTTCCTGCGTATTCAACGCGCCCTCAACGCGCGCCAGGAGAAAATCCATCACGACCTTGGCGTCCTGCGCGACGGCGGGGTTGCCCAGCGTTCGCTGCTGCTGAACCTGGCCGAGCAACAGGAAAAAGCCCAGGAAGTCTTCTTCCAGCCGACCGCCGAAGACCGGCAACGGATCATGGAAGACATCGAGGTCGGGAGCAACCTGCATCAGATCGAGCTGCTAACCCGCGAACTGGGGAGCCTGCTCGAACATCGCTGGGCCGCCCTGGAAAAGGAAAACCTGCGCGACTTCTACCGGGGCGAGGAGGAAATCGCGCTCTATCTGAAGCGGACGCCCCCCTATTTCGAGCGCCTGCAGGAAAATGCCAACCGGCTGTTTGTCGAAGGGGAGCAGCGTCTGCAGTCGCTGGAAAGCGAGATCAACACCAAGCGCAAACACCTCAACCAGGTCGAGACCGGCCTGATCCTGCTGGTGATCTTCTTTGCCGCGCTGATCGGGGTGCAATTCATCCGCCACCTCAACCTGTCGCTGCAGGCGGCGCGCAACCACGGGCGCGAGGCCGCGATCCAGCGCGAACGCATCGCCACCATTCTCGACACCCTGAGCGATGGCGTTTATGCCACCGACTGCGACGGCAACATCACCTTCATCAACCGGGCTGCCGAGCAATTGTTCGGCTGGGAGAGCAGCCAGCTGCTCGGGCTGCCGGCACACGCCCAGACGCACCACAGCCACGGCGACGGCAGCCACTACCCGGCCGCCGACTGCCCCTTGCTGGCGGTCGCCCGCCGGGGCGAAGCCCACGAAGGAGAGGACTGCTTCTTCCGCCGCAACGGCGAGGCCTTCCCGGTTTCCTACCGGGCCGCACCGCTAACCTTCGAGGGGCAACTGGTCGGCGCCCTGGTTTCCTTCCAGGACATCGGCGCCCGCAAGGCCGCCGAGGCCCGGATCCGCCTGCTCGAACTGGCGATTCAGGAAAGCGATCAGGGGATCATGATCACCGCCGCCGATGCGACGCATGACGGCCCGACCATTCAGTACGTAAACTCCGGGTTCACGCAGATCACCGGCTACTCGGCCAGCGAGGCTCAGGGACGCCGGACCGCCCTGCTGCGCGGCCCGGACACCTCGCCGCAAACCATCCGCGCGTTGGTTGCCTGCCTGCAGCGTAGCGAGCGGTTCACCGCGGAAATCGATTACCAGCGTAAGGATGGCAGCCTGTTTGCCGCCGAAATCGACTATTCCCCGGTGCACAACGGCGATGGCCGAATCTCGCATTTCATTGCCCATCTCTCCGATATCAGTACTCGCCGGGCGGCCGAAACCGCGCTGCGCCACGCCCACGACCAGGCCCTGGCCACCGCCCGGATGAAGTCGGAGTTCCTGGCCAACATGAGCCACGAGATCCGCACCCCGATGAACGGGATCATCGGCATGACCGATCTGCTCCTCGATACCCAGCTCGACCCTGAGCAACAGGATTTCTCCCGCCTCGTCCGCGACTCGGCCAACTCCCTGCTGACCATCATCAACGACATCCTCGACTTTTCGAAAATCGAAGCCGGCAAGCTCGACATCGAAAGCATCGATTTTTCCCTGCAGCAGGTCGTCGAAGGCGTCATCGACTTGCTGGCACCGAAGGCCGAAGACAAGCAGTTGTCGCTGATGAGCTATATCGACCCGGCATTGACCGACAACCTGTGCGGCGATCCGACGCGGTTGCGCCAGGTCCTGCTCAACCTGATCGGCAATGCGGTCAAGTTCACCAACCACGGCGGCATCGAGGTGGTGGTGCAAGCCAGCGACAATCCGGACCGGCACTGGCTACGCTTTGCCATCCGCGACAGTGGCATCGGCATCTCGCACGAAGGCCAGAGCCGGCTGTTCAAGTCCTTCTCGCAAGCCGACGGCTCGACCACCCGCAAGTTCGGCGGCACCGGTCTCGGGCTCGCGATCAGCAAGCAATTGGTCACCCTGATGGGCGGCGAGATCGGCGTCAGCAGCGAACCCGACAAAGGCTCCACCTTCTGGTTCGAACTGCCGCTCCCGCCCGGCAGCGGCCGTCAGCAGTCGTTGCGCACCACGCCGCAACAAATCGCCGACGAACGCATCCTAGTAGTGGACGACCGCGACACCGACCGCACCATCCTGCGCCGCTATCTCAATTCCTGGGGAATCGACCATGTCTGCGTCGCCGACGCCCGCGATGCGCTTGCTGCAATCCGGGATGCAGCCCGCAGCGGCCAAGCCTTCTCGGCCGCGTTGATCGACTACCGGATGCCGGAAATCAATGGTTTGGAACTGGCGACAACGATAACCGCCGACCCCGACCATGCCGGCATCCGCCTGGTGCTGATGACCGCCTACGATCAGCGCGAGCTGTTCAGCCAGGCACTGGCCAACGGCTTTTCCGCCTGCCTGAGCAAGCCTCTGCACCAATCCGAGCTGTTCAACACCCTGTTCGGCGATCACTCGCCGGCCGAGGAACTGCCGCCGACAAACGGCGAAGGCGATGCCGCCACGGCGTGCAACTTGCGCGAGGCCCTCGACGAAGGCCGCCTGGTCCTGCTCGTCGAAGACAACCCAACCAACCAGAAAGTCGCCGAGTTGCAACTGCGCAAACTGGGATACCGCAGCCACATCGTCGCGAACGGCCTGCTCGCCGTGCAGACCTTCAATACCCTGCCTTTCGCAGCGATCCTGATGGATTGCCAGATGCCGGTGATGGATGGGTTCGAAGCGACCACGCAAATCCGCAAGGTCGAACAGGAAGAAGGTCTGCCGCGGATACCGATCGTTGCGATGACCGCCAATGCGATGCAGGGCGACCGCGAACGCTGTATCGCCGCCGGGATGGACGACTACGTCAGCAAGCCGATCAATACCGAACACCTTGCCAATGCGCTGCAACGCTGGGCCCGGCAGCGCCCGGACAGCCAGCCGGAACACATTCCGACGGCGGCCGTGTCCGAACCCACCGCCCCTGCGGCAACACCTCTCGATCTGAGCGCCCTGCGCGAACTCTGCGATCACGACGACGAGGTGCTGCACGAGCTGCTAAGCGTATTCGCGGCCACCATGCCCGAGCTGCTCGACAAACTCGCAGTGGCGCTGAGCCAGCGCGATGCGTCCGCATTTGAAGCGGCCGCCCACGAGATCAAGGGTTCATGCAGCAACCTGTGTTTCAACGGGCTGGCCGGCAGCGCCAAGGATCTGGAAGCAGCGATCCTGCGGCAGCCCCCTGACTGGTCTATCGCCGAACAGGCCGGCCATCGGCTCGCTCGCGATTACGCCGCAATCGAGAGCACGCTGCGAGCGCAAGCACTACTCGGTTGAGCCGTTGTAAAATCTCCCGGCAACAATTAGCACTCGCCAATAGCGAGTGCTAAAATATGGCAAACGTTGAAGGAGGATATTAAGCATATGACCCACGCTCTGGCGCTTCCTGTTCTCTCCGCCACCGGCAATCTCGATGCCTATATTCAGACGGCGAACCGTTACCCGCTATTGAGCGAAAGCGAAGAAACCCGGCTCGCCGAACGCTTCCGCGACGAAGGCGATGTCGAAGCTGCGCGGCAGCTGGTTCTCTCGCATCTCCGTCTGGTGATCTCGATTGCCCGCGGCTATCTGGGCTATGGCCTGCCGCATGCCGACCTGATCCAGGAGGGCAATATTGGCCTGATGAAGGCGGTCAAACGTTTTGATCCGACCCGTGGCGTACGGCTGGTATCGTTCGCGATGCACTGGATCAAGGCTGAAATCCACGAATACATCCTCAAGAACTGGCGGCTGGTCAAGGTTGCCACGACCAAGGCTCAGCGCAAGCTGTTCTTCAACCTGCGCAGCTTGAAGAGCGACTACGAGGGCGTTGAAACCCTCTCCGGCACCCAGGCCGCCGAAGTTGCCTGCCGCCTCGGCGTCAAGCCCGAAGAGGTGGTTGAGATGGAAACTCGCCTCAGCGGCCGCGATCTGGCGCTCGAAGGCAACCCCGATGACGGCGAAGACAGCTTTGCCCCGATCGACTATCTCGCCGACAGCCGCTACGAACCCACCCGGATGCTCGAATACAAGGCCCGCGCCGAGCTCGAGACCGAGGGTTTGCATGCTGCGCTCGGCGGTCTCGATGAGCGCAGCCGCCGAATCGTCGAAGCGCGCTGGCTGCACGACGGAGAGGCCGCCACGCTGCATGAGCTGGCGGCTGAGTTCGGCGTCTCGGCAGAGCGGATCCGGCAGATCGAAAGCAAGGCGCTGCAGAAAATGCGCGGTCTGCTCGCCGCCTGAGCGGCACCGCTACCAACAAAAACGGGGCGCCCATTGCGGACGCCCCGTTTCTGTTGTGCGACGCCGACCGCGCCCTAGTTTTTCTTCTTGGTCTTGGCCGCCGGAGACCCTGCTGCCGCAGCGATGTCTCCCTTGAAATCGTTGCCGACCAAGGGCGGGGCATCGACCTGCGGAACATGGCACTGGACACAATTGTGCCGCGCCGCCGACGTGGTGCTCAGCATCCGCCCCTCGCGATCCCGAAAGTGGCTATCGCCGATTCTGGGAGCGTTCTTTTTCTTGTAGACATCGGGACCGTGGCAACTCAGGCACTGATTTTCCTCCAGCGTGATCTCATCGAAATTCTCGACGGCATGCGGGATCACCGGCGGCTGGTCGCGGAAAGTCCGCGCTACTTTCTCCTGCCCCCCCGGCTTGCCGCCGAGATATTTCTTGAGCTCCGGCGCCGAGTCGCTGACCGCGACATCGGTACCGCGCATCGGCTGCGGCGCTTCGTCGGCACTGACTGGCAGGGCAAGCGCCCAGCAAGCAGCGGAAACAAGTACGGCAAAGGTCGACTTCAACGTCTGATTCATGGTGCTTACTCCTCCTCGGTGACTGATTGATCAATCGCCCGACGTCGTGCCTGGCTGCGGCAACGTCGAAGCGGGGTTGTTGGCACGCAAGCCGAAGGCGAAGACATCCTTGGCGCAAACGTCGATGCAGCGGCCGCAATTGGTGCAATCCGGCGCCAGAATCACCGGGCCGACGCCCTTGTTCTCGCCTTTCAGCGCCGGACGAATGACTTGCGGCTCAGGGCAGACCTCGAAGCAATCCATGCAGTCGTTGCAGGCCTGGCGCTGGCCGGCCCGAATCCGCAACGGACTCCAGCGCCCAAGCAGACCGTAAAAAGCGCCGACCGGACAGAGACGGCCGCACCAGCCGCGGCTCATCACGAACAGGTCGAACAGGAAAACGGCCAGAACCACGGTCCACGCCGCACCCAGGCCAAAAATCAGGCCACGGTGCAGCATCGAGACCGGATTGATCAGCTCCCACAGGACCACACCGCTCAGCGCCGAGCCTCCCAGCGTCATTGCCAGGATCCAGTAGCGGGTTTGCCGCGACAGGTGAACGCTGCCCTTGATTCCCAGTCGGTCGCGCAACCAGCCGGCGGCATCGGTCACCATATTGACCGGGCAAACCCAACTGCAATAAACGCGGCCGCCCACCAGGAAATAGAACGACAGGACGATCGCCACCCCGATCATGCCCAGAGTTTCCGGCAAGTGCCCGGCGAGCAGCGATTGCAGCGCCACATAAGGGTCGGTCAAGGGCAAAACGTCGAGGGTATGACTGTAGTTCAGGTTGCCCTTGACCAGCCAGATTCCGGCCAACGGACCGAGCAGGAACAAACTCAGGATCGACAACTGGCTCAAGCGCCGCAGCAGCAACCAGCGGTGGGAACGCAACCAGCCCTTGGCCGCAACGGCATCGGCTCCGATTCGCTTGCTCATGGTTTGCCCCCCAGTCCCGGCGGCGCACTTGGGATTGCCCCCGCTTCGCTACCGGGCAGGCCACGCGCTGTCGCGGTCATCCCGCTGGCCGGATCGTAATGCCCGGGAACCACCGCGCCATCGGGCAGACGATCGGGCAGGTCGAGCATCTTGCTTTCATCGATCAACGAACCGCCGATTCTCTTCTGTTCTTCCCAACCAACCCGGTAATGCGAGCCAAGTTCGCCCTTGGCCAATTTCGGCGGCAAGACCCGGATCGCCGCTTCCTCCAGCACGCAGGACTTCTCGCACTTGCCGCAACCGGTGCAATGCTCGGAATGCACGGTCGGCAGAAACATTGCATGGCGACCAGTACGCTGATTGGGAACCATGTCCAGGGTAATCGCCTTGTCGATCACCGGGCAGACGCGATAGCAGACATCGCAGCGCAAACCGAGGAAATTGAGGCAGGTTTCATGGTCGATCAACACCGCCACGCCCATCTTGGCCTTGTTGATATCGGTCAGGCCGTGATCCAGCGCCCGGGTCGGACACGCCTTGACGCAGGGAATGTCGTCGCACATCTCGCAGGGGATGTCGCGTGCGGTGAAATACGGCGTCCCGGTTGCCACCGGTTGTTCCGGCTTGGCCAGCGACAAGGTGTTATAGGGGCAATCGCGAACGCACAACCCGCAACGGATGCAAGCCCCGAGAAAATCGTCTTCCGGCAAGGCCCCGGGGGGGCGCAGGGCCAGCGCCGGCAGCGCCTTGCTCTGCTTGGCGTAGAGCCCCAGGCCGAGGCCGAGCATGCCGACGCCGCAGGCCATGCGGGCGCTGTCGAAAATGAACTGGCGACGAGCCAGCGTTTTTTTGTTGCTGTTGCTTTCCATCTTGTGCCGGACGGGTACCGCGTCCCCCAACAGCGGGCCCGCGTCCGGTTCCCTTTCTCTTTCAGCCTAGGCTCAGGCCTTGACGACCTTGCAGGCGCATTTCTTGAAATCCGTTTCCTTGGAAATCGGGCAGGTCGCATCAAGCGTCAGCTTGTTGACCAGTCGATGTTCGTCGAAGAACGGGATGAAAACCAGTCCCCGGGGCGGCTTGTTGCGCCCCTTGGTCTCGACCCGCAACTGGATCTCGCCGCGCCGGGTCGCCACCTTGACCACGTCGTTGCGCACCAGGCTGCGTTTCTTCGCATCCTCGGGATGCATGTAGATCACCGCGTCGGGCATTGCCTTGTACAACTCGGGGACTCGCCGGGTCATCGAGCCGGTATGCCAATGTTCGAGCACCCGCCCGGTACATAGCCACAGATCGTACTCGGCATCCGGCATCTCGGCAGCCGGCTGATACGGCAGGGCAAAAACAATGGCCTTGCCATCCGGATAGCCATAGAAACGCATCCCCTCGCCCTTGGGCACATAGCTGTCGTAGCCCTCGCGGAAGCGCCACAGGGTTTCCTTGCCATTGACCACCGGCCAGCGCAGGCCGCGTGCCTTGTGATACACGTCGAAATCGGCAAGATCGTGCGCCTTGCCTCGACCGAACTGGGCGTACTCCTCGAACAGCCCCTTCTGGACGTAGAAGCCAAAGGCTTGCGACTCGTCGTTCATGTAGCCCTTGATCCCGTGGGCATTGACCTTGCTCACCTCGTCGATACCCCAGCGCGTGGTGTCCTTGTTGGCGTAAAGCACGTCGTACAAGGTCTTGCCTTTGTATTCCGGGGTCTTGTCGAGCAACTCGGCCGGCCAGACCTCCTCGACCTTGAAGCGCTTGGCAAATTCGATGTACTGCCAGAGGTCCGAGCGGCACTCGCCCGGCGCCTTGACCTGTTGCCGCCACATCTGGCCGCGCCGCTCGGCATTGCCGTACATCCCTTCCTTCTCCATCCACATCGCAGAAGGCAGGATCAGGTCGGCGGACATCGCCGACACCGTCGGATAGACGTCGGAATGGACGACAAACGCCTTCGGGTTGCGCCAGCCAGGATAGATTTCCTCGTTGACGTTGGGACCGGCCTGCATGTTGTTGGTCGTGGTCGACCAGTAGAAGGCCAATTTGCCGTCCTTCAGGGCGCGGCTCTGCGCCACTGCGTGCAGGCCGATCCAGTCGGGGATGGTCCCCGCCGGCAGCTTCCAGATTTTTTCGGTGAGTTCGCGGTGCTTCGGATTCATCACCACCATGTCGGCCGGCAGACGGTGAGCGAAGGTGCCGACTTCACGCGCGGTGCCGCAGGCGGACGGCTGACCGGTCAGCGAAAACAGGCTGTTGCCCGGCTCCGAGATCTTGCCGACCAGGACGTGGACGGCGTAGATCATGTTATTTAGACACGTGCCGCC
>Ga0074197_1002645_pt1 | contig 12098 bp, 12 predicted proteins | sample EPASupsiteSAE305_FD_64526 | JGI IMG/M metagenome (GOLD analysis project Ga0074197, IMG submission 64526) | Bioremediated contaminated groundwater microbial communities from EPA Superfund site, New Mexico - SAE3-05 reassembly with SPADES | ecosystem: Environmental > Aquatic > Deep subsurface >...
GCCCCAGTCGCGCTCCGCCGCCGGTTCGATCTGGTCGCAGAGACTACAGCTGTCGCTGCAGCCCAGCAGCCGCACCCCTTGCTCCTTGAGCACAGAGGCCATCTTGGGCAGAAACTCGGCCGCGATGTCGCGATGCACCAGCAGCCCCTCCAGGGCATTGCAGACCCCGGGCCGCTGGACCTTGCCGTTGACGATGAGGCGGATCGCCATGTCGAGGTCGGCGCCCTGGTCGACAAAGGCATGGCAGACGCCCTTGTAGTGCTTGAGTACCGGGATGCGCGATTTTTCGGTCACCGCCCGGATCAACCCCTCGCCGCCGCGCGGGATGACCAGGTCGATGTATTCTTCCTGCTGGAGGAGACAATCAATGCCTTCCCGGTCGGTGAACGCCAGGACCTGGACAATGGCCGGATCGACCCGATGGCGGGTCATCACGTCCTGCAGCACCTTGGCCAGGATCAGGTTGGAACGGAGCGCCTCGGAACCGCCGCGGAGGATGACGGCATTGCCGGCCTTGAGACAGAGGGCTGCGGCATCGATGGTCACATTGGGCCGGGACTCGTAAATCATGCAGATGACCCCGAGCGGCACCCGCATGCGGCCGACGGTAATCCCGCTGGGGCGGCTGCGCATCTCAGTGATTTCACCCACCGGATCCTCAAGGGCCGCAACCTCCCGCAACCCCTGCACCATATCGCCGATCACCTTTTCCGTGATCTGTAAACGGTTCAGCATGGCGGTGGAGATGCCTTTTTGTCGGGCATCGGCCAGATCCTTGGCGTTTTCTGCGATGATCAAGGATTGTTGCGCCACCAGGGCTTCGGCGGTATCAAGGAGAATCCGGTTTTTTAACGAGGCCGGCATGGCGCCGATCGACCGGCTGGCGGCCTTGGCCTTTTTGACCATATCCAGGATCACTGCCTCTATCTGCTCGTACTCCATCTTCAATCTCCTGTTGCGTGGATCTTGCTCGTCTCAAAAGGGCGACCGATCGTTGCCCTATCCGCAGACCGGTTCCGGCGTCGCCATTCCCCAACACTATGACGCGAACCACTGCACTTGTAAAGTGGGTTTATGAGAGGCCGTCCCGGCCCATGATCACGAGGTTGTCGCGGTGGATGACCTCGTCGCTGTCCTTAAAACCGAGGATCTCCTCGATCTCCCGGGTCTTTCGCCCCTTGATCTGTTCGATATCGGCGCTGGAGTAGTTGCTCAGCCCGGCGGCGATAACCGTTCCGCTTGCATCCAGGCAGTGGACCGGGGCACCGACGGCGAAGGTCCCCTGGACCGAGACCACCCCGGAGGGCAGCAGGCTCTTGCCCTGCTTGACCAGAGCCCGGCGGGCGCCGTCATCGAGGACGAGGAAGCCCTGCGGCCGCAGGACATAGGCAATCCAGTGCTTGCGCCGGTTGATCGTGCCTTTGCCGGGAAGGAAGAAGGTGCCGATCAGCTCGCCGCTGAACAGGGCCTGGAGGATCTGGGGATGACGACCGGGCCCGATGAAGGAACAGCCGCCGCAGGCCGCCACCATCTTGGCCGCCCGGATCTTGGCCATCATTCCGCCGGTGCCGAGCAGGCTGGACGAATGCCCGGCCATTTTCTCAATGTCCTTGGTGATGCTGGCGACCGTATAAATCGGGCGGGCCGAGGGATCTTCCCCGGGATGGCCGGTGTAGAGGCAATCGACGTCGGTGAGGATGATGAACATATCGGCGCCGATCATGTTGGTGATCAGGGCGCCCAAGGTATCGTTGTCGGAAAACCGGAGTTCCTCGGCCGAGACCGTATCGTTTTCGTTGATAATCGGCACCACCCCGAATCCGAACAGGGTGAGGATGGTGTTGCGCACATTGAGGTAGCGGCCGCGGTGGGAGAGATCGGTGTGGGTGAGCAGCACCTGGGCGACCGGTTGACGGAAGCCGGCAAAGGCCTGCTCATAGGCATGCATCAGCAGACCTTGCCCGGTAGCGGCCAGGGCCTGTTTTACCCGCAGCTCCTCGTGGGCGGTCTTGACGATGCCCAGCCGTCGCCTGCCGGCGGCTACGGCCCCGGAACTGACCAGGATGACCTCGCGGCCGGTGGACTGGAGGAAGGAAACCTGGCGGGCAATATTGCCGATGATCTGCGGGTCGAGGCCGTTGTCGTCGGTGAGAACGGCACTGCCGACCTTGATCACAACCCGTTTGGCCTGATCGAAAAGCGTCTGACGGTAAAAGAGGCCGTCGTCCTTACTTACCTGGAAGGTCATCGCGTCCCTCTGCCCGCTGCTCCTCCAGCAGTTCGCCGAGGAGTTCTTTTAATGGGTCCAGCCCGGTGCCGTCCTCAGCCGATATGGTCAGCACCTTAGTGCCGAGAGCGACAAATTGATCTTTGACCTCCGCCAGCCGCTCGTCGTCGATCAGGTCAATCTTATTGAGCACAATCAAATGTTTGCGGTCCAGCAATTCCTGGTTGTAGGCTCCGAGTTCCTGGGCAAGGGTGCGATAATCCCGCACCGGTTCGTCATCGGGAGTGGAGGCGTCGATCAGGTGGAGCAGAATCGAGGTCCGTTCGATGTGACGAAGAAATTGATGGCCGAGGCCGATGCCTTCATGCGCCCCTTCGATCAACCCCGGAATATCGGCAATGATGCAGGGCTCGGTGTACTTGAAATGGAGCACCCCCAGCTGCGGTTCCAAGGTGGTGAAGGGATAGGGGGCTATTTTCGGGTTGGCGGCCGACAGCTTGGAGAGCAGGGTCGATTTACCGGCATTGGGCAGACCGATCAGGCCGACATCCGCCAGCAGCTTCAGTTCTATTTTCAGCCATCGCTCCTCCCCCGGTTTGCCCGGAGTTGCCTTGCGCGGCGCCCGGTTGGTGGAGGTGGCGAATCGGGCGTTGCCGAGCCCGCCCTTGCCTCCCTCGGCGGCGAGAAAGGTCTGTTCCGGTTCGGTGAGATCGACCAGGACTTCGTCGGTTTCCGCATCCTTGATCACCGAACCGAGCGGCACCCGGAGTATGCTGTCCTTGCCGCTTCTCCCGTGCATATCGCTCCCTTGTCCCCGGATCCCCGCTTCAGCCTTGAAGTGGGAACGGTAGCGGAAATCGATCAGGGAGCGGAGATTGGGGTCGGCAACCAGGTAGACATCGCCACCCTTGCCGCCGTCACCGCCATTGGGACCGCCTCGGGGGACATATTTTTCCCGCCGGAAGCTGACACAGCCGTTGCCGCCGTCGCCGGCCTTCACGAAAAATTTTGCTTCGTCAACAAATCCCATATTTTATCCGGTGGAATACAAGGGGGGAACTACCACGAAAAAAACCCGGCATCAATATTCTTGATGCCGGGTGGTCTACAGTCTCTGCAAATAACACCTGGTGGACGCGATCCCCATCTTATGGGGAGGGGGCACTCACGCGATAGGATAAACGGATACCCGTTTTTTGTCCCGTCCGAAGGCTTCGTACTTGACGGTGCCGTCGACTTTGGCGAAAAGTGTGTAATCCCGGCCGCAACCGACATTTTCACCCGGATGGATAACCGTGCCCAACTGGCGCACCAGGATACTCCCGGCAGTGACGACCTGTCCGCCGAAACGTTTTACTCCGCGTCTTTGTCCCGCGCTGTCGCGGCCGTTGCGGGAACTGCCGCCTGCTTTCTTATGTGCCATGGTCTATTCTCCAGAATCTCAGTTACTAAAACTATGCTGAAATCGTCTCGATGGTCAAAGCGGTGTACATCTGGCGATGCCCTTTCTTCACCTGAAAGCCCTGACGTTTTCGTTTTTTGAAGACGATAACCTTTTTATGTCGACCCTGTTCGGCGATCTTGGCAACCACCTTGGCGCCGTCAACCACCGGCTGGCCGATCTTGATGGTTTCGCCGTCAACCACCAACAGAACCTCTGCTAACTCAACCGTGTCGCCGACTTCACCCTGAAGTTTTTCAACGCGAAGTGTATCGCCGGCCTCTACCTGATACTGTTTACCGCCGGTCCGAACTATTGCATACATGCGACTCCTCCTCTCTATCCTCAAATCTAAAACGTTCAATGGAAATAATTAATCGCAGAACGTGTAATTTAACTCTATTGGACCGACTACTGTCAAGACTAATCTCACCCTGCACCCATTTAATCCGGCTCGCGCGTCGGACTGTCTGGTTGCAAGGTGGGGACCGGGTCGCGGCCCCCCTTGGCTCTTCTACCACAAAGGAGGATAATATTCCCGTTTGCCGGTACTTTTCCTTGTCCGATGAGGGAAAAAAAGATAGGTTGACAGTCAAACGTCTCGCTGCTTCCGACAGGATCGGGAGCTCGGTTGCGTCATAGCCCCCGCGGCGGCCTGTCCCGGATGCGCACGGTGGGCGGTTTTCGTTGCACTCAAATTTTTCAAGGAGATATCACCATGCAAAAAATGGAATGCCCCTGCGGATACGTGTATGATCCCGCCGAAGGAGACTATGAAAACGGCGTCCAAGCCGGGACAGCCTTTGCCGATCTGCCCGACGAATGGGTCTGTCCCAAGTGTGGGGCGGAAAAGGAATATTTCTACGCCGTCGACTGACCATCCTGCCACGGGTCACCGCCGCACCGTTTCCGGTGGCCCGTGGAATCCCCGCCGATTCCTCTCCCGGACAGGACCATCCTTCGCGCTTCTTCCGCCCGCGGGCCGGCTGCCCTTCGGGGACCACCGCTTTTTTCCTTGTGCAAAGACCGTCGATACCATATCATCAATAATTCCGACGGGAAGAAACCTATCCCACCCACTTTCACCGAGGAGGTTCCCCCATGTCCGTCTCCCGTGGCAATCTCATAACCGCACTGTTTTTACTCTTCACCTCCATCCTCTTCTCCCTTCCGGCGAGCGCCGACTATTACAATGAGCCCGCCGAACTTGTCGACCGGAGCACCTCAGTGTTCAAGGGATTCATGGTTGACCCCAATATGGAGTGGTTTCAACGCAATGTCAACCAGGCCAAAGGCATCTTCATTGTCCCGCAGTTGTTACGCGGCGGTTTTATCATCGGCGGCTCCGGCGGCAGCGGCCTTCTTCTCGCCCAGGATGGCCTTTCGGGAAAATGGAGCTATCCCGCCTTTTACAGCATGGGTTCGGTTTCTCTGGGATTCCAGGCCGGCGCCGATTCCTCGGAGATTATCCTCCTGATCATGACCGAACGGGGCCTGGGCGCCATGCTCTCCACCGATTACAAACTCGGTGCCGATGTCTCGGTGGCAGCCGGACCGATGGGGGCCTCGGCCAAGGCGCAGACCGCCGACATCCTCGCCTTTGGCCGCTCCCAGGGAATCTTCGGCGGTGTCAGTATCGAGGGAGCCGCCATCTCGCCGCTCCATGACTGGAACCGGCAATATTACGGCAAACCGGTGCAGGTTTACGACATCATCAATACCCAGACCGTTACCAATCCGCAGGCCGAACCTTTGCGCCAGATCATGCCCAAGCCGGGCAGTAAGCCCCAAATCCTGGGCAGGTAAGCGCGCCGCAGGAATTCCGGGCAACCGTGACGGGGGAAAACCGTGCCACAGCAACCGACTCTCGCCATTCAACGCCCCCAGCCGGGGCACCTCGTTGTCAGCCTCGACGGTTCCTGGACCCTGCACACCAGCCCGCCCCCGCCCGCCGAGTTCCTGGCGGCCCTGGACGATTCCGTGCGCCACCTTGCCTTTGCCTGCGGGGGACTCGATGACTGGGACACCCGGCTCCTGATCTTCCTGCGAACCGTCATTGCCGAGGCCCGCTCCCGACACATCGAGATGGAACTCGCCGGCTTGCCGCCGGGGGCGCAACGGCTGCTGACGCTTGCCGAGACCGTCCCGGAAAAAACAACCTACGACAAGTCCGTCCGCGAGACCCTGGTCACCCGGATCGGCCGCGCGACGATCATCCTCTTTGACCAGATCCGGGAAGTGGCTGCATTCACCGGCGAAATCGTCCTGGAATTCCTGACCCTCTTCTCCGGAAAATCACCGTTCCGGGCCCGCGATTTTTTCTACTTTGTTCAGGCCTGCGGTGTCGAATCGCTGCCGATCGTCTCGCTGATCGCCGTGCTCGTGGGCGTGATCCTTTCCTTTGTCGGCGCGGTGCAGCTGCAGATGTTCGGGGCGCAGATCTACGTGGCCAATCTGGTCGGCCTGGGCATGGTCCTGGAGATGGGAGCCCTGATGAGCGGGGTGATCGTCGCCGGGCGCATCGGCGCGGCCTACGCGGCGCAGCTCGGCACCATGCAGGTTAACGAGGAGATCGACGCCCTGCGCACCATCGGGATTTCGCCGGTGGGCTTCCTGGTCCTGCCCCGGATGCTGGCCCTGATGCTCATGCTGCCCCTGCTCTGCATCTATGCCGACATCATGGGCATCCTCGGCGGCTCGGTGATCGGGGTGACCATGCTCGACCTCTCCCTGGTCGAATATCTGGAGCAGACCCGCAAGTCCATCCAACTCAGCCAGTGCGGCCAGGGTCTGCTCAAGGCGTCGGTCTTCGGGGTGCTGATCGGCTACGCGGGCTGTCTGCGCGGCATGCAATGCGGCCGTAGCGCGCTGGCGGTGGGCGAGGCCACGACCTCGGCGGTGGTGACCTCGATTGTCCTGATCGTGGTCTCGGACTCGATCATCACCTTCATCATCAACAGCTAGGCGCACTATCATGACCGCCCCTGCCCCGGCAATCACCATTAAAGCACTGACCATGGCCTACGGCAGTTTCGTCCTCCAACGGGATCTGAACTTCGCCATCACCCGGGGCGACATCTTCGTGATCATGGGGGGGAACGGCTGCGGCAAATCCACCCTGCTCCGCCACCTGCTCGGCCTCAAGCCGCCGGCGAGCGGTTCCATCTGGTACGGCGAGGAAAATTTCTGGGAACTCCCCGAGGAAGACCGGGCCCGGGTCGTCCGCAAGACCGGCATCCTCTATCAGACCGGGGCCCTGTGGAGTTCAATGACGCTCGCCGAAAACGTCGCCCTGCCGCTTCTCCATTATACGGATCTCCCGCCCGCGGACATCCGGGATCTGGTGGCCTTCAAACTCTCCCTGGTCGGACTGGCCGGGTTCGAGGAATTCTATCCGGCCGAGCTTTCCGGCGGCATGCGCAAACGGGCCTCGCTTGCCCGGGCGATCGCCCTGGATCCGGAAATTCTTTTTTTCGACGAGCCTTCGGCCGGGCTCGATCCGATCAGCGCCCGGATTCTCGACGAACTGATCCTGGAACTCAGGGAAAGTCTGGGGGCCACCCTAGTGGTCGTCACCCACGACCTGGCCTCGATCTACACCATTGCCACCAATTCGGTCTTTCTCGACGGCGACAGCAAAACCATGCTGGCCACAGGGAATCCCAAGACCCTGCTTCAGGAGTGCACCAACGAGACGGTGCTCAATTTTCTCACCCGGGGAACCGGAAAACGGGAGGTTAGAACGGTTTGAGCAAAAAAGCCAATCCCACCCTGGTCGGCGCTTTTGTCCTGGCCGCCGTCGCCCTGACGGTTGCGGCCATCATCGCCCTGGGCAACATCAAGTTCAAGGACAACACCTTTCGTTGCGTCGCCTTTTTCACCGGTTCGCTCTACGGCCTCGACCTTGGCGCGGCGGTGACCTTCCGGGGGGTAACCATCGGCCGGGTCAGTGAAATCCGGATCAATTTCGACCAACAGCAGAACAACTACATCATTCCGGTCTATGTCGACATCGAACAAACCCAGGCTCTTGAGGGTAATCAAGCCGATAGCCGGGACCCGAAAATTCTTCGCGAAATGATACAGCAGCTTATCGGCAAGGGGCTGAAGGCGCAGCTTAAAACCAGCAGCCTGTTGACCGGCAAGCTCTATATCGATCTGGCATTCTTTCCGGATACGGAAGTGCGCCTGCACAGCAAGGACCCGGAATTGATCGAGATTCCAACCCAGCCATCGGGCCTGGAACAGATCACTCAAAAGCTGGAAAGCCTGCCGCTCAACGAGATTCTCAACAAAACCGCCAGCGCCCTTGACGGCATTAACAGCATCATCAACTCCACTGAAACCCGGCATGCCCTGCAGGCCCTGGACTCCACCCTCGCCCGGCTCGACACCCTGCTGGCCAAGGCCGATAGCGAGCTGCCCGTCCTGACCGCCGAATTGAAGAAGGGATTGACCAATTTTTCCACCCTGTCCCTCACGGCGAGCGCCTTCCTGAAGACAGCGGACAAGGAGCTGCCGCCGATGAGCCGCGACCTCCAGCACCTGCTGACAAGCCTGAACGGGACGGCCACCGCGCTCACCAAGACGTTGAACAACATCGAGGAGATAACGGCGAAAGACTCCCTGCTCTCCTACCAGGTCACCAGCAGCCTGCAGGAGATTGAAAAGGCCGCCGCTTCCATCAGACAACTGACCGATTACCTGCAGCAGAATCCCAATGCGCTGCTCTTCGGCCAGGGAGAAGACAAACCATGAAACACCCACTGCACGTACTCTGCAACCTCTCGGCCCTGCTGCTGTGCACGGTGCTGCTCAACGCCTGCATCAGCGCGCCGACAGCCAAGACCCTCTACACCCTGCAGCCGGTCAAACAGGAACTTCTGGGCCTGGATTTCGTCGGTTTCAGCGACATGATCCTGCTCATGCCGGTGCGATTGGCGCCGCAGCTGCAAAACCGGGGACTGATCAGTCAACGCTCGGCCACCGAATTCACGGCTTCGGTCGATCATCTCTGGGCCGGCCCCCTGGACCGGCAGATCGCGGAGAACCTCATCGGCAACCTGAAGGAGCTTCTGGGCACGGATAATCTGGCCCTCTATCCCGGTCCCCGTTTCGGCGCGACCCGCTACCAGGTGGAAGTCGAGATCAGCGAGTTCAGCGGCAGCGAACAGTCGTTCACTCTTCGCGCCGTCTATACTCTCAGCGACAGCGCCAGCAAAACCATGCTGGAGCGAAAATCGTTCCTCAAGACGCTGGCCATCGACAAACCCGACCATTCGGGCTATGTTGAGAGTGCCTCGCGAGCCATCGCTAACCTGAGCAAGGAGGTGGCCGTCGCCCTGCTGGCGGCCCGTCGATCTCAATCCCAACCCCAGCATCCCCATGAAAAATAATCGCCTTCCCCTTCTCCTTTGCGCCCTGCTCCTCCTCCTGGCTCGCCCGGCGACCGCCGAGCTCATCGGCAAATGGCTCGGCCAGACCGTTTATGTACCCATCTATTCGCACATCTATGCCGAGGACCGCTACCGGGATACCCCCTTTCTCCTGACCGCGACCCTCAGTATCCGCAACACCGATCCCGGCAAGCCGTTCACCCTGAAAAGCGTCAACTACTATGATTCCGAAGGCGCCCTTTTAAAACAATACCTGGACAAACCGCTGGCCATCGGCCCCCTGGGATCGACCCGCTTCATCGTCCCGGAATCGGAGTCCAAGGGTGGGGCCGGTGCGAAATTTCTGGTCGAATGGGAATCGTCGACCGCTGTCAGCGAACCGATCATCGAATCGGTTATGATCGGCACCAAAATGCAGCAGGGGATCTCCTTCATTTCAACCGGCCGGGCGATCAAAGGTTCGCCGGCGCACTAAACCTATCCCCGCAAAAAAGCGGAATAGCCCTCGGCCCAAAACAGAAAAGACGACCCCCGGTTCGCCCGCCTGCCCAAACCTCATTTCAAGGAAACCCCGATGAACCGTTTGTACCGCGCCCTGTTCCTGCTCATCCTGCCGCTCGTCCTGGCCGGCTGCACGCATTTGCCCCCCAAGGCGAAAGCCCTGCTCAGCAGCGTAACCGGACCGCAAAAGCTCAGAGTCGGCATCGCCGCCGATGCCCCGCCGCTGGCCTACAAAAAAGACGGTACCCTTACCGGCCTGGAGACAAAATTCGCCGACGGCCTGGCCCGGTCCACCGGAAAAACCCTGGAACTGGTGGAATTGCCGAGGCAAGAGCTGGCGCCGGCCCTGCTTGAAAACAAGATCGACATCATCATGTCCGGCCTGACCGCGACCAGCGCCCAAAGCCGGGATCTGGCCCTGGCCGAGCCTTACCTCGCCTCGGGCCAGGTCACCCTGGTCCATCTCGACGACTTCAAACAGCTGGGCAGCGGCACCCGCAATCTCACCGACCCCAAGGTACGGCTCGGCGTTGTTGCCGGCAGCATTGGCGAGAGTCTCGTCAACGGCCTTAAACCCCAGGGAAAAACAACCCGGTTCGCCTCGGCCCCGGAGGGCGTCCAGGCCCTGATCAACGACACCATCGATGCCTTTGTCTACGACCTGCCCGCCAATTTCTATTACGCCGCACTCTATGTCGACCAGGGCCTGACCCCGGGAGTCACGCCGATGACCAGCGAGCAACTGGTCTGGGCAGTGCGCCCGGACGACCAGAATCTGCTCAAGGCCGCCAACGATTACCTGGACGCCATCCGGCAAAGCGGCGAACTCAACGCCCTGCTCGAACGCTCCATCCCCTTTTACCGGAACACCTCCTACAGTCCGAAGAAATGATCTCACCGAGCCGCGAGGCTGCAATCAATGCGACCAACCGGGCTTGAAAGGCAGACTCTCCCGCCTCCCTACTCCTCAAAGCGCAGATCCATCCGCACCAGCCGGCGGTAAAGGCTCTCGCGTGCCATCAGCTCCTCGTGGCTGCCCTGTTCGACGATCCGGCCCTGGTCCATGACCACGATCCGGTCGACCCTGCGGATGGTGGACAGCCGATGGGCGATCACCAGCGAGGTGCGCCCCTTAAACCCGGCCTCGATCGCCTGCTCCAGCATGTTCTCCGATTCGGTGTCAATGGAGGCGGTGGCCTCGTCCAGGATGAGGATGGCCGGGTCGCGGTAGAGGGCGCGGGCAAAGGAGAGCAGCTGTTTCTCGCCCAGCGACAAATTAAGCGCCCCTTCGCCGATCAGGGTCTGGAGGCCGTCGGGCAGCCGATCGACAAAGGACCGCAGCCCGGTGCGGCTGAGAATGGTGTCGAGCCGCTCCTCGTCCGGTTCCCGATCGAGAATGATGTTGGCCCGCACCGTGTCCGGCATGATAAAGATGTCCTGGAGGATAATGCCGATCCGCTGCCGCAAGGCCTGCACCGGGAGACTGCGGACATCCCGGCCGTCGATGAGAACCGTGCCCCGCACCGGATCGTAGAAACGGACCAGCAAGGAGATCAGGGTCGATTTGCCGGCCCCGGTGGAACCGACCAGGGCCACGGTCTCTCCCGGGGCGATGGTCAGGTTGATATCCTTGAGCACCGGCTGGTCGGACGCATAGCCAAAGCTCACATCCTTGAACTCGATGCCGCCGCCGATCGCAACCGGCCCGCCATCGACTGTCGATGCAACCACAGGCATGGTGGAAGGGGTATCCAGGGTCTGGAAAATCCGCTCCGCCGAGGCCATGGCCGACTGGACAATCGAATATTTCTGGGAGAGCTCGCGCAGGGGCTGAAAAAAAAGCCGCATATAGGAGAGAAAGGCCACCAGTTCGCCGATGGTCAACTGGCGGCGAAGCACCTCGCCGCCGCCGTGCCAGATGAGCAGGGCAATGGCGGCGGAGCCCATGAGTTCGGTCAGCGGCATGAAGGCCCCGAACACCCGGATCTGCCCGAGGGAGCGCAACAGGTATTCGTGGGTCAATTGGCGATACGCCCAACTGCTCCGCGCCTGTCCGCCAAAGGCCTGAATAACGCCGACTCCGCTGAGCGACTCGGCCAGGAAGCTGTTGATCTTGGCCATCTGGGTGCGGATCGCCCTGAATTTTTCACGGGCAAAGCGCGAAAAAACAAGGGTCACCACCAGGGCCAGGGGAATAAAGATGGCCATCACCAGGGCGAGCCGCGCATTCATCATCGCGAGGAACCAAAAGATGCCGACCAGCTTGAGACCGTCGTTAAAGAGGGTCACCATCACCGAGGTGAACATCTCATGCATGTTCTGGATATCGTTGGTCAGACGGGTGACCAGCCGCCCGGCGGGCTGACTGTGGAAATAGGCGAGATCCAGGGTGAGGATATGGGCAAAGAGGTTCTGGCGCAGGCGGTGCATGATCGACTGGCCGATCCATTCGAGCACCACCACCTGAGCAAAGGTGGCGACAAAGACCACCCCGATCAGCAGGCCGTACTGTAGGGCCACCCGGCCCAGCCCG
>Ga0074197_1002646_pt1 | contig 12096 bp, 8 predicted proteins | sample EPASupsiteSAE305_FD_64526 | JGI IMG/M metagenome (GOLD analysis project Ga0074197, IMG submission 64526) | Bioremediated contaminated groundwater microbial communities from EPA Superfund site, New Mexico - SAE3-05 reassembly with SPADES | ecosystem: Environmental > Aquatic > Deep subsurface >...
AAGATGTGACCGGTTGAGATAACTAAAAAATCAAATGAATCGTCCCCAGACAAAATCGGGCGTGGAGATATTGATTTTTTTTTTGGCTCTCCTGAAGAGGCCAATTTTTGCCAGATTCCCCCCGCCCGGAAATCAAAAATAAAATTCATTGTCACCCGGCATGAACAGGCCGCCGCTTTTATGGCCGCGACTTACGGCCGCCTTATTGGCCGAGTCGGAGTGGCGCTTTCTACGCTCGGACCGGGCGCCGCGAACCTCGTAACCGGAGTAGCTCACGCTCAGCTAACCGGAGCGCCGCTAGTAACGATATCGGGGCAAAAAGCCATAAAAGAAAACTGGCAAGCTAAATTCCAGATGGTTGACGTTGTTTCCCTTATGCGGCCGATTACCAAAAAATCTTTTTCCATTATTGATCCCGGCGTCATACCGACCGGGTTGCGGAGCGCCTTTAAACTGGCCGAAGACGAACGACCCGGAGCCGTTCATATTGAACTACCTGAGGACGTAGCTGAAGAGGAAACTGGCGCGTTAATACAGGTAAGACGCGAAGTAAGGCGACCGGCTCCGGACAGGGAAGCCCTTTGGCAAGCGGCGGAAATGATTAATAAGGCGCGAAATCCTCTAATTATCCTTTCCTCCGGCGCCAACCGGAAAAATGTCACGCCTAAACTTTTATCTTTCGTAAAAAAAACCGGCCTTTACGCCGTGCATACCCAGATGGGCAAAGGCGTCCTGACCGACGATTCACTCTACAGTTTATTCGCCACCGGCATGCACCGCCGCGATTACGTTAATTGCGGCATTGACGCGGCTGATCTGATTATTACCATCGGTTATAATATAGTTGAATATCCGCCTTTTGTCTGGAACAAGGAACTCCGGAAAAAAATTATTAGCATTGATTTTTCTCCGGCCGAACCGGATAAATATTTCAATCCCGATATTGAGGTTATCGGCGATATTTCCGGCGCTTTAGAAAAACTTTCTTCCCTTATTCCAAAAAGGGATTTTCCCCGGTTTAAAAAAACGCGCGCGCTTATTGAAGAAAAGGCAATGGTTCCGGCGGAAAAAAAATTTCCCCTCACTCCTCCGGATATCGTCCATACCGTGCGCGGCGCTCTCGGCAAAGAAGACATCGTTACTCTTGATAACGGCATTTACAAGCTTTGGTTTTCCCGGATGTATAAAACTTACAGCCCGAACACCCTAATCCTTGACAACGCGCTCGCGACCATGGGCGCCGGCCTGCCGGCCGCCATCGCCGCCAAACTGGTTTACCCGGATAAAAAAGTCGTCGCCGTGGTCGGCGACGGAGGTTTTATGATGAACTCGCAGGAGTTGGAAACCGCCCTGCGCAACAAAATTCCGGTAGTGGTAGTAATTATCCGCGATGACGCTTACGGCTTTATAAAATGGAAGCAAAAAAACATGAAGCTCGCGGATTTTGGTATGGATCTTGGCAATCCTGATTTTAAAAAATACGCCGAAAGCTACGGCGCTATCGGGTTAAAAGTAACCAAAGCCGGAGAATTTGACGGACTGCTCCGAGAAGCGCTTTTGTCAAACAAATTAACCGTGATTGACGTTCCGGTTGACTACTCTTTAAATTATGAGGTTTTTTCCGAAGAGCTCGGCAACCTGGTTTGCGAAGTTTAGAAGATTCTTATAAATGTGGACTTGGCGAGAATCGAACTCGCGTCCCTGCAATGCGAATGCAGTGTACTACCACTATACTACAAGCCCAAATAATCAACCCCGGGGATCCGGGATTGATTGTTTTTATCTACTGGTTTTCACAATATTTCTCAATCCGGTCAAAAGCGTCATTGATATTTTCCTCGCTCTTGGCAAAATTCATCCTAAAATGCCCTTCGCCTGAAGGCCCGAAAGCAAACCCCGGAACCGAACCGACTTTGGCTTTCTCTAAAAGGTCAACGCAAAATTCCCATGAATCAATTACTTCCGCGCCTTTTGAATTCATAGCCTTTTTCATTTTCGGAAAAGCTTCAGGCCTCATTTTCGGGAAAATATAATAAGCTCCCTGGGGCTTAGCGTAGCTGAAATATTTTGAAAGTTTGTCCAGCCGGGTGCAGATTAAATCCCGCCGTTTCTGGAATTCAACGTTAAAATTAGTAATATTCTCCTCGCAACCCTCAAGCGCGCCCATAGCCGCCACCTGGGAAATTACCGGCGCGCAAGTAACAAGGCAGTCATGGACTTTTAAAATTTCTTTTACGTTTTTAGCGTCGCTATGAAGGAAGCCAACCCGCCAGCCGGTCATGGCGAATAATTTTGAAAGGCTGAAAATCCTTATCACCTTTTCCCGGATCTCCGGAATCTCGGCGACCGAAAAGAGCCGGCCGTTCTCAAGATAAGAAGGGTCAAAAACAAAATCTTTGTAAAGCTCGTCGGTAATAAGAAAAATGTCGTGTTTTTTTACGAATTCCACGAGTTCTAAAAGTTGAGATTTGGAAAAAATCGTCCCGGTCGGATTGGAGGGGTTGGAATAAATTATGGCTTTGGTTTTCGGTGTGATGGCTTTTTCAATTTCCGCCATCTCAAGCCCCCAGTCTTTTTCCTCGTTTAAAGGCGCGTAAACCGGATTGCATCCGGCGAGAGTAATCACTTCGCGGTAGGAAGTATAAGCCGGTTCAGGCACGAGAATTTCGTCGCCGGGCATGGTAAGCGCCAGGATAGTCGCGGTGAGCGCTTCAATCGCTCCGACCGTAACGAGAATCTCCGTTTCCCAATCGTAATGCATGTTCTCCTTAGCCAGGTGCGCCTCAAAAAGCTCCCTCAGCTCCATCATCCCGGGTGAGAGCGAATATTTTGAAATTACCTGGTTTTTCAATTCTTTTTCCACCCGCCTTTTTATGAACTGCGGGGTGTCAAAGCTCGGCACGCCCTGGGCGAGCGATATCACGTCGGGAATTTTAGCCGCTTTTAATTCCATCTGCTTGATTACCGAGAGTTTTAGATCTTTTGTTCGTTCAAACATGTAATTAGAATTAAGAATTATAAATTATGAATCAAGAAAATAAAAATCGCTTAATTCATAATTCATTATTCATAATTCATCTTCTCTGGCGCCTCGCATGCCGATCCTAATACCCCCGCCTCCATCTTCTCACGGTCTCCACTACATAATTTAACCAATATTTCGGCGAAATTACAAGGTCTTGGGCGTGCAGATAATTTTCCGGATAACCTCCAAAACCTTTTTTAAAAGTTGTCAAGCCGTGCCAGGGATGTTTCGGGCAATTCTCCGGCGCGATGCCCCAAAAATTATAACTCTTTAGCCCCCGGCGCCGGGCTTCAAGGATTACGTTCCATTGCAGTAATTCCGAGGCCGTGAGTCCGGAATTATCCGACCGGATTGAAGCGCCATGATGGTAAAAAGCCATTCTAGAGGAAAAAATTATTACTGCCGCGGAAATAAGCCTGTCATTATGATAAGCGAAAAACATCAGGGCTTTATTATTTTTCCGGAATATTTCAAATTCGCGCCGGATGTAGCTCTCCGAAAACGGGACGAATTTCTGCCGTCTGGCGGTTTCAAGATACATTTCATAAAATAGCCTTACGTCGGCCGGATTGGCCGATGTCGTAATTCTTATGCCGTCTTTTTCCGCTTTGCGGATGGAATAGCGGGTTCTTTTTTTCATGGCGCCGATTATTTCTTCTTCCTGCCGGTCAATATCAAGGATCCAGGCGTTTTCCGGATGCATCATATGAACCGGTGCCGAAATAAAACCGAAATCCCGAAAAAGTTTTTTCATGTCATCATTATCCGGAGCCAGCGAGCTAATCCGAACAAATCCCACTCTCTCGCTTTTTCCCAGTTCGCACAAATAACCGGCCAGCGCCCGAAAATTATCAAAATTTTCGTATTTTGCTTCTTTTGAATCTCGCGGAAATTCAGAACATTTCCAGTCAATTGATGGACCGTGCGGACAAAACAAAAACGATCCCCGCCGGGCGCTGATTTTATAAGCAAAAGCGGTTCCCTGAATTTTGCCGTTGCCGTAAATCCCCAGCCGAAAAATTTTATGGCCAAGAAGCTCCTGCGCGGCTCCCCATTCCCAGGTTTGCAGAAAAGTATGCGGCGCGCAAACCTTCTCAAAATCTTGCCAGGATTTTTCGTCAATGATTTCTTTTATTTCCATGAATATGAATGATAAGTTAGAAGTAAGAAATTTTTTCTTCTTACTTCTTACTTCTTACTTCTAACTTCCTATTAATCCACTCATTAACCACTTTTACCACCCGCCTTGCGTCATCTTCGCCCACATTCCTCCCGGTTGGTAAATTAACGATCCGAGCGGCCAGCTTTTCGGCATTCGGACAGGCGCCGGGAGTATATCCGGTCTTATCCATACTTAAATCCCGCGGCGCGATAACCGAATCATACCAGTCCCCTAGAATTATTTTATGCCTTTTCGCGTCCTTCATCAATTCTTTCGGCTGGTCAATTAAAATCGGATAGCGCAGATAAACGCATTCACCCTTATTCGCGGTTTTAAGGAGCGGCTTTTTAATCTTTGCCGAAATTTCCGAGTCATACAAAGCGGCGATTTTTTTACGTTGCTCATTAACCGCGCCAACTTCCTTTAACTGTCCGAGTAAAATGTCGGCCAGGGCGTTCGGAATGGTCCGGCTAAAAAGACTATCCCTTTCCCCCTTTTTTTCATTTTGGGTGATTATCCGGTTCACGAGATATATCTTTTTCGCCAGCCATAAAATCGCTTTGCCGACAAAGACGCCGTATAAAGGTTTACCGAGATAAAATACGGGAAAATGCAGAAGATGGCGGACAATATCTTTTGTTTTTAACGGCTTTAGCTGATTTTGCAGTTTTTTCAGTTTTACGCCCAAATCAAAATCATCAGTAATAAGCGCGCCGCCCCGGACGCAAGACAAAATCTTGTCACTACCAAAACTAAGCATGCCGATATGGCCGAAAGCGCCGGTCAAGCGGCCATTATGCTTCGCGCCGAATGAATGCGCGCAATCTTCAACAACCTTTAAACCATGTTTCTTCGCGACTGCCATGATTAAATCCAAATCAGCCGGCAGTCCGTAAGTGTGCTGAATAATAACAACTTTCGCTTTGGGAGTAATCTTTTTCTCTAAATCATTTACATCCATATTAAAATCATCACCTACGTCAATATACACCGGCATGGCTCCGGTCCACCGTATGGCGTTCGCGACGACCACGCAGGTATAAGCCTGGACTAAAACTTCATCTCCCTCTTTTATCTCCAGCGCTTTCAAAGCGAAATACAAGGCTGATCGTCCGCTGTCAAAAGTATAAGCGTGTTTCATCTTAAAATAATTCTCCAGTTTTCTTTCAACTTTTTCCGAGTTTTTACCGCTAGCCAGCTTCTTCCATCTCCACGGCAAAAAAAGCCAGCCTAAAGCTTTCAAGGTATCCCGTCCGGTTAAATTCGGCGAGAAGCCGGTAAAAATGTATGGCATTTAGATTATTTATTAAGCCTTAAACTCCCATGAAAACTTTATTGACTCATTTCCTTTCTCCGCCGAAACAATCGGGTTTTGCAGAATCTCTGTTTTTATCATATCATCGCCGGCAGACAATTCCAAATCGCAGCCTTTGGATAAAATAATCCGGTCGCTTCCGGTTTCACCCAGCCGGCCTAATTTTTTCGTCCGGCCGAGATTTCTTAGCTGTTCGGTCGCCGGATCAGCGGGAAGCCAGGTTTTGTCAGGCATGAGCGACTCTGCCCAGGCGTGCATGGTATTATTTTCATAACCGGCCCAAAAACCCGAGACAATCCGCGACGGTATGCCCGACGCGATGGCAAGCGAGGCGTACAAAGAAGCAAAACCGCCGCAGTCAACTTCATCTTTTTCCAGCGCGTCAATATCCGAATAAAGCCCCTCAATCGGAGCGCCGTATTTCAGATTGGATACAACGTAGGCGTTTATGGCCGCCAAAATTTCTCTTACATCATCCTGTGTCCCTCTTATTTTTTTAGCCAGGATTTTTATTTTTTCGTTCTCCGGATGGATCAGGCTGTTCGACCGGGTATAGAGTTTATAAATTTCATCTCCGGCATAATCATTAATACTAAATCTCTTTTTCGGCTCTGCCGTCAACGGCCGGACTCTAACCGAAAAATCAATCTTAACCTCTTTTTCTTCTCCGGCCTTCATCGCGAGCTTCCAAACCGCGTAATTATTGCCGTATTTTTTTTCCTTTCCGGCCATGTCCGGCTTTAAATTCAATTCTGGAACGCTTAATATTTCCTGCCCGCTTAAATTTTCCGGGGTCGGTAGAATAAGTATTATTTCATTCGGCGCGTTAAGCAAATTTTTCAGCTTCACCGCGTAACTAACCGCGTATTTTTGCGGCTTTAAATAAAAAGCTGCTCCCAACTTTTCTTTTATTTTTAAAAATATTCTTCGCATAGTATTGTCTGGAAGCGGCCGATATAAGTCTTTTTTGAAACGAGGACTGTCTGAGGAGCCTGTGGCGACGAGCCCCGCAGTAAAAAAAAGACTTATATCGGCCGCTTAATTATGTAAAATACTACTTCTGATTTGTAAGCTTAAACCGATATAAAGTAAAGTCATCATTAATCATTTTTACTTTTTCCATTTTTAAATTCACTTTTCCCAAAGGACCGCTATTTAGATAATTAACAGTGGACTCCGGGTAAGTAAAGTTATAGTAATACAGGGGAAGATTTTCAGCGACGCGGGCGTAGGCGGCGATCATCCGCGAATCGTCAAACAATCCGACTATTACTTTTCTTTCGGGAAAAAATATCTTGTCATGGTAGCGGGTAAGAATTACCGCGTTAGTTTCCGTAAGCCCAAGGACTTTTTCGTATTCCAGCCGGACGGCGGCTCCCCTGTAATAAGAGAAGGCGAGCCCTTCTTCCGAGCCGAACAAAGTGAAATTTGCGCTCACGCAAAAGAGCGCGAGAATCGCGACTCCCAGGAGAAAACCCTGGAAAAATTTTACTAGCCGCCGGGTATCTTCTATTAATGATTTAAATAAGCGAATTTTTCCCAAAAGTCCCGTTAACAGCGCGGGAAGGTCAATGACTCTAAAAATCAGGTACGAAGCGAACGGAATGGCGCCGAGATAAACCGGCAGCCAGTAGCGGGTATAGGAATTGCCGATGGTCGCGGCGTTTTTGTCCGGATTATCGTAGAATTCCCAGCTTCCGTAATATAAAACCAAAACGCCTGAGAAAAAAATCCAGGTAAGAATATAAACAAAATGCTTTTTTTTGAATTTTTTATAGCGCGGGATAAAAAGCAGTAAGCCCGCGAACGCCGGCCAAAAAATCCAGTAAAACATTTTCATGAAATAAAGCTGGAAAATTTTTATTGACCGGGGAATATTGATTCCAAAGCTGAAAATAGCTTTTTCAATTCCTGTTACTAACTCCTTAATCCGACCCATCCCACCGCTCGCCAGTCCAGGAATGGATTTCATAAGATCCTTGCCGCCTCCGGCGACAGTAGCGATTGATTCATTCATGGCCGGGTAACCGCCGCTCGTCGGCGAACCGTAAAGGATGCTATTCCAATAAAATACCGGCAGTAAGGCTAAGGCGAAAAAAGATATAAAAACAACCAGCCGCGCCAATCCGAAACGCCAAAAATTTAATGCCCAGGCGATAAATAGCGCCGGACCAAGCCATAATAGCTCCGAAGACCTGACTGCGGCCGCGAGGCCGATAAATAGCCCGCCCAGGCCAGCTAAAATCAATCCTTTAATCAGCGGCCAAGTTGATTTATTGTTTTTTTTCTTATCTTCATCATCCGCTTCGGACATTTTTGCCTCTTCCCGCTTTTCGTCATTTTCAATTTTTTTCGCGTTTTTATCAACGGAAATTATTGCGTAATACAAACCGATAATTAAAAAAACCGTGAATAAAACATTATGAAACATGCTCCGGGCGCTGTAATAAAAATATACCGGAAAAACCGAAAGAATAAAGGCTGAAAGCAGGGCAACGCGGCGGGAAAAAAATATTTTTAAAAAAAAGCAATAATAAACTATCCCGATTGCCGCGAAAAACGGGGTAAGATAGCCGATGATTTTATCGGTTGTAAAGGAGCCGATTATGCCGTAAACTAAAGGCAGGCCGAGAAAACTAACCGGTTTCAGCTCGCCCGAGTCGCTTCGGAAGCTCCGCGGATGGATGATTTCTCCGGCTCCGGGGTTGTATTTTTCAAAAACCGACAGCTCTCCTTCCCTGGCGTAAAGGCCGGAAAAAAAATAATTTGCGGTTTCGTCCGGCGACCCCCATTTTAAAAATCCCCCTTTCTGGGAGAGGTAGATATAAGCGCCGGCGGAAAGAAAAAAACCGACGGCCAAAGCAAGAAGTATTATTCCGCTTCCCAGTTTATATTTCATAACCCTTAAAAATCACCAACTTTACTGATAAATTTCAATACCGTCCGCTCTCTCGCGGACAAAACTATTTTATCATTTTATACTAATTTTAGCAATCTTTATGCTAAACCGAGTTCTGGCTATTGTCTCAATTTTATCGCTCTCCAGCGGACTAGTTTATTATTTTTACCGGCTTGATTCTATCGGAATCTTTCTTAGCGCCGCCATTACTATTGCTTTTGGCTGGAAGTTTCTGCCCTATTTTGTTTTCGGGGAAGAAAAACTCGCGGCTCCGTCTGAACCGGCTGAAAAAAAAATCAGCCTGAAAAGCCGGCTGACAGCCATTTTACCGGCCAGCCTCTATTTAATCTTTTTGGGAATGGTTTTCTATTCTTTATCCATTAGCCGCACGAATCAGGCCATAATTTCTCCCTGGCAGGTTGCGCCGCATTACTTTTTTATTTTCTATTTTATCGCTACTTTAATTTTGGCGCTTTTAATTTTAAATTCTAAAAATTCACCATTCATTATTCACCATTCATTATTAATAAAAGCATTCTTAAGTCTTCATTTTTTTCTCTCTTTTTCCATCGCGATCATTATTTATAAAATCGGCTACGGGTTTGATCCTTTTATTCACTCCGCCGCCCTGAAAGTGATTGGCGCGGCTGGCTTTATCGCGCCGAAAACTATCTACTATTCCGGCTATTATGGACTGGCTATAATTCTCCATAAACTATTTTTTATTCCGCTTAGCTGGATAAATACTTTCCTGGTTCCGGCGCTCGCCGCCCTTGTTTTACCCGCCCTAGCCGTAAAAACTTTCCGCTCTGAAGGCCATGAAAATCCGATTTTTTCCGCGGCTCTGATTCTAATCTTTCCTTTTTCTTTTTTAATCCAGACCACGCCGCAGAATCTCGCTTTCCTTATCGCCCTCATCGTCATTCTTCTCGGGCTTCAGGCGAAAAAACCGACGGATTTTTTCCTTCTCCTTCTTTTATCGCTGGCCGCCTTTACAATCCATCCTTTAGCTGGTCTGCCGCTCATATTTTTTTCTCTAGCCGGCCTGCTCCACGCCTATCTCGCGGAAGACGGCCAAAAGTTAAAAATTTTAATGCCGCCGTTTAGAAAGTATATTTACCTATCAATTTACTCCTCGTCCGCTTTGTCGCTCCCGGCCGCTTTTTATGTTTTTGAAAAGCAGACCGCCGCGCCGCGCGAGATCCCGCTTGCCGGTCTTTCGGGAATTTTTAGCCCAATCGCGGCTAATCTTTTTTTAAGCTTTCCCAACCGCGAGAATATTTTTCTTAATTTCGCCGAGCTCGTCGCCCAAAACGGTGCAAAAATTTTTCTTCTTATCGCGTTAGCCGGGATCGGTGTCGCGATTTACCAAAAACAATTTAAAAAATACCAGCCATATTTCTTCATGGCAATCTCGCTCTTTTTTTCCTATCTTCTTACCGAAGCCCTTTCTTTCGGCTTTCTTATAAATTACGAGCGCTCGGCTTATTCGGATCGGATTTTATTTCTTTCTTTCATGTTTCTCCTCCCGTTCATTTTTCTGATATTTGGCTGGTATGTAAAAAAAATCGCCGCTTCCGCGGAACTTGCGCTTTATTCCAATCTGATTTTTTTCGCAATTTTAATCACCGCCTCTCTCTATATTTCTTACCCGCGCTACGACGCTTATTTTAATTCCCGGGGCTATTCAACCGGAGCCTGTGATTTAGAAGCGATAAAGTGGATTAACGCGGACGCGGCCGGAGAAAAATATATCGTCCTTGCCAACCAGCAGGTTTCGGCTGGGGCTCTTTACGAATTCGGCTTTACGAATTACGTAAAAACGAAAACCGGCGAAGAAATTTTTAATTACCCGATTCCGACCGGCGGCGCGCTTTACCAGTATTATTTAGCCATGGTTTACGATAAGCCGACGGCGGTAAGGATAAATAAGGCCATGAACCTGGCGGACGTTAAAACCGGCTATTTTGTCTTAAACAAATACTGGTTTGAATTTCCCAAAGTTTTAGACGAGGCTAAACTCTCGGCTGATTCTTTTAAGGCCTTTTGCAACGGACAGGATTACGTGTTTAAGTACGGGGTAAAATAGACTATCAAAGTAAATCGCTTTTTTAATATTAACGATATCATTAAGGCTCAACGACAATCTTCGTTGAGCCTTTTATTTGGTTTTTCCTTTATTTTAGCCAAAATCGTGCCTTAGTCTCTACCTCTTCGTCCCGCTATAAGCTATAGCTCTCACGATGTCCCAAGCAGTGACTGAGACAGGCGCGTAGCCGTAGATAAATTTAAAAGTCTTAATAGCCTGTTTTTCCGAATCCATATTTCTATTGGTCGGCCGAAGGCCGTAGGAAATAACAGCAATGGCGTTGTTGTCATGAGTATTGTTTTTATCCGGTTCTCTCAGGTAGATTTTTCTAAACGCCGCCTTGGCGTTAATCTCGGTTTTTTCGTTTTTTTGTCCCGGCCATCTTCCGTTGGCGATTTTAACGATGTCCTGCCAGTCAGTTTCAGTTTCCGGATTGCGGCCAAAGGCCGATTTAAAAGAGTTAATTACTCCGGAGCGTTCGCCCGAGCCTAATATCTTTGTTGTTTCGGTTCCGGCTGTAATGAAATTGGTTAGCGCGTTTTTGGCCTTTGACGCGATGGCCTTGGCCTCGCTGAGAATGTTTTCCAGAGCCGGAGTTTTCGGAGTTTCACCATTGCTATTATTCCCGCTGTCATCGCTTCCCTCGTTAGTATTAGCCGCGGTTTCGGAGCTGTCGCTGTTTTCGGATATTCCAGTATCAGTTTTTTCTTCAGTAGCCGAATTTTCCGATTTATTGTTTCTGGCTGATTCGCTTATCTGTTGCAGTAAGCTCGGACTTATCCCTCCTCCACTGACGGCGCATGACGCGTTCGCGCCCGATCCGGAGAGCGAATAGCCGGAATTGCAGGTCGCCGCTCCGCAGGTCGGGAAAGTGTTGTAGGTGGCGGCGGCGGAAAGGACAGCGCAAAGCGATTCGCAGTCAATCGTGTCCGAGGGTTCTATGGTATAGGTATCGGCGACGATTGGCAGGTTAGCGTAGCTCGTTCCCGGAGTCGCGTTTTCCCCGCAGGCCACGGTGGTATCAGCGGAATTCTTTATCTTAACCGATTTCACCGTTGAATCAGCCGAACCAATCTTAAATCCGGCAGTGGCATCCGGGTTGGTTATAGTAAGCGCGCCGGACGAATAACTCCAGCTTTCGGCTGAAGAGCCGTTTAGAATCAGCATATCAGCCGTCCCCGAGCCGAACGTTACGCTATCCACGGTAATATCGCCGTCAGCGATGAAATCGGTCGTGGAGGCGAGAACGGGGAGAGACAGCAGAAGTAAAAATATTATTGAGATCGCTATTTTTTTCATAGTTTTACCGAATAAAAAATCAAACTGAGCATGCGAGCGAACGCGGTTACCAGACGCAGGCCTCGGTGGAGCTAGCGATGCTGATCCAACCCGTACCATTGCAGACGCAACCCAGATAACTGCTGGTTAATGCTATAGCCCCGTCATTGTCCGCCGAGCAGGCGGCTGGTTCGCTGGAGTTAGTCATTAGACGCATATAGCCGTTTATATCCAGAGTCGCCGCCGGCGTTGTTGTCCCGATGCCGACGTTGCCGGCAGGGACAAGGATGATATTTCCCGATGTATTGGGTTCCCAAGTAATACTGGC
>Ga0074197_1002649_pt1 | contig 12089 bp, 10 predicted proteins | sample EPASupsiteSAE305_FD_64526 | JGI IMG/M metagenome (GOLD analysis project Ga0074197, IMG submission 64526) | Bioremediated contaminated groundwater microbial communities from EPA Superfund site, New Mexico - SAE3-05 reassembly with SPADES | ecosystem: Environmental > Aquatic > Deep subsurface >...
TCGACAGAACCCTTAGAGATAAGGTTAGAACAGAGAATTTGGTTTCTGCGAAAGTGCTTGGAGCTTTTCCAAGAAGGAATAGGTTCAGATATAGGTCATACTGGAAAGAAATCGAGAGAATTGCTACAAATTACATGGCAAATTCAATAATACCATATTTAAATCCAAAAGAGAAACCGGATATAATTAACTTTATTAGCACAGAAGATGGCGTTGGAAAGTCAAAATTAATTGAAAATTTAGCGAGTTATTGGAGTGAAAGAGGCCTTATTGTCAGGGTAATTTCATGGCATGACAGCGATCTGGCAGATTCAAGAGAGTTCTTGCTTTCAAGTAACCTGTATGACTTTTTTGATTACGACAACGAAGATTTAATCCTTGTTGAGCACAGATCAATTTTAAAATCGGCAATACCAGCGGGATTATTAAAAGAGGCATCTTTGAATTTGGTTATCTTAAGAGCAGATAAGGTATGGCGCGATATTGATAAAATTGCATTCGAAAGGCTTAAAGAGCAAGCCTCTAAGGCTCCGCTTATGCTATATCTGAATCAGGCAAACCGTGAAGTTACAGAAAGTTTCCTTGGGCTATTGCCACCATTCTCTATGGTGAAAGCTTTCATATACAAAATGATGCAATTTGGATTAACATCAAAGTAAAGGAGTTTTGTGAAAATTGGAAAATTCATTATTGAAAACATTAATAAACCGCTGGTTTATACCTTTTTGATACTTTCAGTATTGAGCATTACTTATATTACTGTTAAGTATAACTTTTTTTTTGGCATAGCAATCTCGATTCTTCCTTTAATTTTTATTTATCTAATTCTTATTTTTAACAACCCATATTGGGGCTTTATTGCAATTTTTATTCTGAATTATTATATCTCTGGATTGTCCAGATATATTCCTGGTATATCTCCGGGCATATATATGGACATATTAATAATTACCACAATTGTTTCTTTAATTCTTCAATCGTTTAAGATTGACTCAAGTTTTCATTGGAGTAGTGCCAAAAATTTATTGACTCTTTTTGCATTTATTTGGTTTTTGTACTGTGCTATTCAGCTGCTTAATCCGGGAGCATCTCCAATTGCATGGGCTACTTCTGTCAGGGGTGTCGGTCTGTATTTTATAGTAATTGTTTTAATAACATCAATTGTTATGAGAAAATACAGAAATTTGAAAACATTCCTGATGATGTGGGCCATATTAGCTTTTACAGCAGTTTTAAAAGCGTATATACAAAAAACCTATGGGTTTGATTTTGCAGAATATCGTTGGCTGTTTGTTGACGGTGGAATGACTACTCACATCATTTATTCTGGAATTAGATATTTTTCTTTCTTCACGGATGCAGCAAATTTTGGAACTGGGATAGCTTTTTCGGGTGTCGTTTTTGCCATTTCGGCATTATATATAAAAGATATTAAACTTAAAATCTTTTATTTCTTTGTTTTTCTTCTTTGTATGTACGGGATGTTGATTTCGGGCACAAGAGGATCAATAGCAGTCCCATTTGTTGGTTTTGCAGTATTTGCATTTCTTTCAAAAAACTTTAAACTTTTGATATTAACATTCCTCTTGATTATACTGGGGTTTGTATTTCTTAAATATACTCCATACGGAAACGGGATATCCTATTTAAGAAGGTTGCGTTCAGTTTTCAACATTGAGGATGCCTCATTTCAAGTTAGACTAGAAAACCAAAAAAAGCTTAAAGTTTACATGGCAGATAAGCCTTTTGGTGCAGGAATAGGCATGAGTAAGGGAAGTGCTACCAGTTACCGGCCTGATCCAACTCTTGCAAAGATTCCGAATGATTCCTGGTATGTAATGATCTGGGTAGAAACAGGAATAATTGGATTGATACTTCACGTATTAATACTTTTGTTTATTGTTGGGTATGGGAGTTTTTTAGTATACTACCGCCTAAAAGATATTGAGTTAAGAGGGCTAGTGACAGCTCTGATTGGTGGCATTTCAGGAATATATGTCGCTTCATATAGTTTGGAGGTTATGGGACAATTTCCCACCGGTTTTATTGTTTATATATCGATGACCTTAATATTTCTAAGTCCAAAATTTGATGAAGAGATAGATCTTCATAGGATTGAAAAAATGAACGCCAATGAAATCTGACGTTGAAATATCGATTGTGATATTGAATTATAATGGTATTTTTCATACAAGAGAACTTCTTTTTAGTGTCAAAGAAAAGCTCAAAGATGTTTCATATGAGGTGATTGTTGTCGACAATGGATCCAAAAACAAAGAGTATGAACTGTTAAAAGCTGAATTTCCTGAATATAAAATTTTGGATAGCGGAAAAAACAGAGGCTTTGCTGGAGGGAATAACTTTGGAATCAAGGAGTGTCTGTCCGATTATGTAATGCTGCTCAATAACGACACATTACTAACAGAATCATCAATAAAATGGCTTTTAAACAGGTTAAAAAAACATCCTGAAATTGCTGCAGTATCCCCTAAAATTCATTTTTATTCTCCCCAGGGGACTATTCAATATGCCGGATTCTCTCAACTTTCAAGTATTACTCTTAGAAACAAAGCGATAGGATTTGGTGAAGCAGACATAGGACAATATGATATTTCCCATGAGACGGCATCAACACATGGTGCGGCAATGATGGTTAGCAGAGAAGTTATAAATAAAGTCGGTCTTATGCCGGAGCAGTATTTTCTATACTATGAAGAGTTGGACTGGTGTGAAATGATGAGAAAAGCGGGCTATGAAATATGGTATGAACCAAAGTCTTTAGTGATTCACAAAGAAAGCCAAAGTTCAGGCGTAAATAGTCCACTAAAAAAATACTATCTTGTAAGAAATAGGTTATTGTTTGCGAGCAGAAACAGACAAGGCTCAATAAAGCTGCTGGCATTTGCTTATCAGCTTACGGTTGTACTTATAAAGGAATTGTTTAGCTCTTTAATTGAGCGCAGATTTGATTTGGTTAAGGCCACTTTTTCTGGAGTAAAAGATTTTTTTTTAATGAGAATTAATAAAAAACAGTAATAAATGGCAGGTATTTTAATTTTTGCTGAAAGACTCCTATTTTGGGTTATTTCATTATCGGTTTGCTACTCCTTTGTTTTTGCCTTTTTTTCTCTATTTGGCAGAAAGAAGAAATATCCTGTTGCCGTTAAGCAATACAGGTTTTTGGTCTTAATTCCAGCATATAAAGAAGACAAGGTGATTTTTTCGGCGGTTGAGTCTATTCTTGATCAGGATTACCCTGCGGAAAAAATTGATATAGTAGTGATATCAGATGGAATGGCTGATGAAACAAATCAGGCCTTATCCGAAATGCCGGTATTACTGCTTACAATTAATCCCGTTGCGAGTTCCAAGGCGAATGCTTTGAATTGTGCGATGGAACATCTGGAGAGAAAAGACTATAATGTAGTGGTGATTCTGGATGCGGATAATACCGTGGAAAGTGAGTTCATTTCGGAAATTAACGATGCTTTTTATTCTGGAGCATCTGCGTTGCAGACTCACAGAACCGCAAAAAACATGGATAGTGATATCGCAATATTGGATGCTGTAAGTGAAGAGATAAATAATTCCATTTTCAGGAAAGGGCATACTTGTCTGGGATTTTCATCTGCTTTAGTTGGCTCAGGAATGGCATTTGAGTTTTCGTGGTTTGCCAATAATATTACGAAACTCAACTCTGCAGGCGAAGACAAAGAGTTGGAAATATTGCTTCTTAAAGAACGTATTTATATAGACTATTTAGATTACGTAATAGTTTATGACGAAAAAACAAGAAAAGAAGGGGCATTTTATAATCAAAGAAGAAGATGGCTGGCTGCTCAGTTTGAATCTATGTTTGCTGGACTGCGCTATATCCCGCAAGCAATATTTAGAGTTAATCTTGATTATATTGATAAAATATTTCAGTGGATGCTGCTCCCAAAAATCATCCTGTTAGGTCTTATCGTTATTCTTGTTATTATAACAAGCATTGTAAGTATACAGCTATCATTCAGATGGTGGCTTTTATTTTTTGTGCTTCTGACATCATTTGTATTCGCGATACCAGGATTCTTAATTACCAAAAGAAACATAAGGGTAATTAATAAATTGCCGGTGTTATTTCTTTTGATGTTTATAAATCTGCTTAGACTTAAAGGTGCAAACAAGAAATTTATTCATACAGAAAAGGGATAATTTATGAAGATAGCAATTGAGGCTCAGAGAATTTTTCGTAAGAATAAGCACGGAATGGATTTTGTTGTTCTTGAGAGTATCCGTGAACTTCAAAATCTTGATAAAACAAACGAGTACTATATCATTGTAAGTGGGGGTGAAGACAAGGATGTACTCAGGGAAACGGAAAATTTTCACATAGTAGAGGTTAAATGCCCTTCATACCCTTTATGGGAGCAAATAGCTCTACCTTTTGCGCTTCTTAAAATTCAACCGGACATTCTTCATTGTACAAGCAATACAGCTCCCTTTTTTGGCAAGACCCCGCTTCTGCTTACATTACATGATATTATTTTTCTTGAGAAAAGGCAGGGATGGAGCAAATCTTTCTACCAGAACCTTGGCTGGTTTTACAGAAAGTTAGTAGTCCCGCAGGCTATTAGAAAGTGTAAAAAATTGATTACAGTTTCAAATTTTGAGCTAAACAAAATAAAAGAGTCGCTAAAAATTTCAGATGATAGGATTACTTATATTTATAATGGATTTGGAAAGCATTTTAGTAAAATTCAAGATTATCAGTCAGTAACTTCAAATTACATAAAAGATACAAAATATATCTTCTTTTTAGGAAATACTGATCCCAAAAAAAATACTGAAAATGTGTTGAGGGCATATGCTCATTATCTTAACGTATCAAAGGTTAAATCCACTCTTTTAATTGCCGATTTAAAAGAATCATATGTAGATTCAATAATCAAAGAGCTTGGTATCCAGCATATAAAATTAAATTTATGTATTTGCGGATACATTTCGAACAAAGATTTACCCTATATTTTTTCAGGAGCAACTTCTTTCCTTTATCCATCATTAAGGGAAAGTTTCGGTATTCCGATACTGGAAGCAATGGCATGCGGAACACCGGTAATAACATCAAATGTATCATCAATGCCGGAAATCGCCGGGAATTCGGCACAGCTTGTTGATCCTTACAGCTTTGAAGATATTTCAAAAGGATTGTTAAAAATTGAATCTGATGAAAATTTTAGAAACGAGCTAATTAGTTCAGGATATGAAAGAGTTAAACATTTCTCTTGGGAAAAAACTGCCGCAGAACTTTTGAAAATTTATAAAAATTATCAGCTATGAAATGGTATGATAAATATTTGACCGTCTTTGAAAAACCATTTATTGATGCCTCAGAAGAGACAATTTGCAGTATAAAGAGTAACCTGTCTGCACTGCAAAGCGAGAATCCGGTCGCGTCTGTAATCATAATTGCACACAACGAAGAAAAGAGGCTCTTGAGTTGTCTTTGGTCTTTAAGCGATTCTATATGTAAGTATCCAATTGAAATAATAGGTGTAAATAATAGCTCTACAGACAGAACAGCTGATGTTTATCAATCTGTAGGGCTCAGATATTTTGATGAAGAAAGAAAAAGCAGTGGGTATGCCAGAAATAGGGGCTTATATGAGGCAAAGGGAAAATATTGCATTTGTATTGACTCAGACACAATGTATCCCGAAAAGTATGTTGAGATAATGATAGACAAACTTGAGAAGCCTGGTGTAGTAGCTGTTTGTTCCTTGTGGAGCTATGTTCCAAGCAAAGAATTTCCACGGTTTTGGATGTCAATTTATGAATTTATCAGAGATATTCACCTCTTAATGCTATCATTCAAAAATCCAGAATATTGTGTTAGAGGAATGGTTTTCGCTCATGTTACTGATTTAGCAAAGCAATACGGATTCAGAGTTGATCTTAAAAGAGGCGAGGATGGAAGTATGACCCTATGCCTCAAAAAACACGGGAAAGTATATTTTGTAAGATCACGCAAGGCCAGGGCTGTAACATCAACTTCTACGCTGAGTTCGGATGGTTCATTAGCAAATGCATTCTGGCAGAGAGTAAAGGGTGCTCTAAAAGGAGCAAAAAAATATTTTGTAAAAAAGAAGGGTGTCATTAAAGACGATCCATCAAATCTCATTAACTAAAATTTTAAGATGGCTCTACAGGAAAAAACGCTAAAAGGACTTATTTGGAGTTTTGTAGACAACTTTACCAGCCAGGGAGTTGAGTTTATTGTAGGGATTATTCTAGCCCGTATTCTTTCGCCACGTGAGTTTGGTCTGATAGGAATGCTCACAATATTTATTGCGATTAGCCAAACCTTTGTCGACAGTGGTTTTACAAACGCATTGATTCGGAAAAATAACTGCTCTCAAAAAGATTACTCAACCGTTTTTTTCTTCAATATCTCTATATCGGTAATCCTATATTTTATTCTGTTTGCATTTTCGGGATCAATCGGCGTTTTCTTTAATGAACCAGAGTTAGGTTTACTATTGAAAGTTCTGGGATTAAGTTTGCTTTTTGGATCAATATCTATGATTCAGAGAACTATTCTTACAAAAGAAATTAACTTCAAATTACAAACTAAGATATCATTGTTTTCTTCCGTTGTTTCCGGCATTATAGGCATTATAATGGCATTATACGGATTTGGAGTCTGGAGTCTTGTATACAGATCTCTTGCAGCATTGGTTCTAAGTTCATCCTTACTGTGGATTGCAACTAAGTGGAAACCATCTTTTGTTTTTAGTATGGCTTCATTTCGGGAGCTTTTTGGATTTGGAAGCAAATTGCTCATAAGTGGTCTGATTGATACCGCTTATAACAATATATACTATCTTGTTATTGGAAAATATTTTTCTTCCAGAGAGCTTGGCTTCTTTACAAGGGCAGATCAATTTAAAAATATTCTTTCTCAAAACATTACTGTCGTAATTCAGCGGGTTTCATTCCCCACATTGTCATTAATTAAGGACGATTCTGAAAGGTTGAAGGAAGCATATCAAAAACTTCTTAAGAGCACAATGTTTATTACTTTTTCATTAATGTTCTTTTTAGCGGCAATTTCTAAACCCCTGATATTTACCTTACTGGGGAATAAGTGGATGCAATCTGCTTCTTATCTCGAGTTGTTGTGTTTTGTTGGGATATTTTATCCCTTGAATGCTTTAAACCTTAATGTACTAAATGTAAAGGGGCGATCGGATCTTTTTCTGAAGCTTGAGATAATAAAAAAAATAGTCTTTATCCCGATTATTGTTGTCGGAGTTTTTTTCGGAATCAAAGCACTTATATTCGGTATGATACTTAATTCATTGATTGCATTTGCCATTAATAGTACGTACTCAGGAAAGCTTATTGGGTACCCGGCGATGAGGCAGGTCAATGATATCAAGTATTCCTTTTTACTGGGGTTAACAGTTGGATTTATATTGTATGTAGAAAGTTTAGTCCTTCCATTTGGACTTGTTTCAATACTACTCATTCAACTTATATCAGCCCCTTTATTAATCATTTCAATTGCAGAGTTAACGCATTTCAAGGACTACCTTTTTATAAAAAAGATTATATTTGATAGTATATATAAAAAACGATGAAAGAGGAAGATAAAATATTTGTAACGCAACCGGCAATGCCGCCTTTAGACGAATTTATAAATTCTCTTACTGAAATATGGGACAACAAAATTCTTACCAATAACGGGCCTTTTCACATAAAATTTGAGGAGGCGCTGGCAGATTATCTGGGAGTTAATAATATTTCTCTTTTTTCTAACGGCACACTTGCCCTTATAACCGCACTTCAGGCCTTAAGAATTACAGGGGAGGTAATTACAACGCCATTTAGCTTTGTTGCGACTACCCATTCTTTATGGTGGAATAATATTAAACCCGTTTTTGTTGATATTGAGCCGGATTATTTTACGCTGGACCCGGAAAAAATTGAAGCAGCAATAACCCCGCAAACAACTGCAATAATGCCGGTTCATGTTTATGGGAATCCATGTAAAATGGCCAGAATTCAGGAAATAGCAGACACTTATGGCTTAAAAATAATATATGATGCAGCACATGCATTTGGAGTCAAGCAAAACGGAAGCTCTATCCTAAAAGGAGAAAACCTCTCCATACTTAGTTTTCATGCAACAAAAGTATTCAATACAATAGAGGGTGGAGCAATTATTTGTCCGGATGAGAAGTCCAAAAAAAGAATAGACTATCTCAAAAATTTCGGATTTGCGGGAGAAACAACGGTAATCGAACCAGGTATTAATGCAAAAATGAATGAGCTCCAGGCCGCATATGGGCTACTTCAATTAAAGAGCGTTGACAACTATATTCTTCAGAGAAAAGTAGTAACCGAGCTATACAGACAATATTTACGCGATGTTGGTGGGATTGCCTTTTTTGACGATATCTCCGGGATAGACCATAATTACGCATATTTCCCTATTACTGTTGATGTAAAAAAATATGGGAGGTCAAGAGACGAACTTTACGAAAAATTAAAAAGCCATAATATTTTTGGAAGAAGATATTTCTATCCTCTGATTAGCCAGTTTCCAACATACAGGGGCCTTGCATCTTCGAGCCAATATAACCTGCCGGTTGCAACACAAATTGCAAATCAAATACTATGTCTGCCTATTTATCCACATCTGCCACATACAGATGTTGAAAGAATCTGTAATATTATCATTAAATTCAAACAAAGCTGATGAATTCGTTCTACACAAAAGATGAACTTGACGAAATTGGATTCAAGAGTGTTGGAGATAATGTATTGGTAAGTCGTTATTCTCGTTTTTATAACCCTGGCGCAATAATAATTGGCAATAACGTCAGAATTGATGACTTCTGCATCCTCTCGGGCGATATTGTATTAAATGACTTTATACATATTTCTGCATTTTGTGGATTATACGGGAAATATGGAATAGAGATTGACAGTTATTCGGGACTCTCTCCAAGATGTACCATTTTTAGTGCAACAGATGATTTTTCGGGAGATTATCTGATTGGTCCGATGGTAGACCCAAGTTTATCAAATGTAACAGGAGGTAAAGTAATACTAAAAAAGTATTGCCAAATTGGAGCAGGAAGCGTCATATTCCCAGATATCACAATTGATGAGGGAGTAGCTGTTGGTGCAATGTCTCTTGTCAATAAGTCTCTTCGTGAGTGGTCCATTTATGCAGGAATTCCTTGTAAATTTGTTAAATTGAGAAGCAAGAAGTTACTTGATTTATTATAATATTTAGCAACTGTGATTGAAACAAAAGATCTACTACTGCACATTACTGAGGATGAGAAATTTATAGACTATGTTATAGATGTTTTTGAATCAGTTTACCCCGGTCGCAATGTTTACTTCATCGCTTTTCAAGAGAATGCGTCTGAACTATTGTATGTAAAATCGATAAATCCGAATATTGTTAAGGCTCATATTGGTTCAATTGAATATAAAGAATTGATTAATAAAATTGATTCTTTTAAAGGGGTTATTATTCATAATTTAATCACAGAATTTAAACAGGATATTATATTAAACGCATCACCGGATGTATATTTCCATTGGATGGCATGGGGGGCAGATTTATACTCAATACCAATATTATCAAGGAAAGTTATTCTGCCGTATACTAAGAAGTATCAGGAGTTGAATAAAAGCAGAAAAGAAATAGCTTCTATCAGCCTGTATAATAATCATCCTGTGCTTTTCAATATTTTGTATCCTCTTTTTTACAGAGAAGAATCGCCATTGCTAAAAAGGATGAGATGTTACCGAAAAGTAAAAAGCGTTTCAACGGTTACACCACAGGAGTATCGTCTGGTACAAAAAACTATTTCGAAATCAATTAAGTATTTACCCTTTAAATATATATCAACCCGCCAACTTAATCAGGGCAAAGAAGGCATCATTTGTATAGGTAACAATATAATTGTGGGTAATTCTGCGACATTAGAGAATAATCACATAGATACATTTAAACTACTAGATGGTAATGTTTTGTCGGATAAATTATTGTTTTGTCCACTCTCTTATGGCGATAAACTATATGGCAATTATGTGATAGCTGTTGGTCGTGAAATGTTTAAAGAGAAATTTGTTCCTGTAACTGATTTTTTGCCGTTTGAAGAGTACAGTAACTTTCTGCTGTCGTGTGGAAACGTAATAATGAACAATATTCGTCAGCAGGGAATGGGTATTATTCTATTATCTTTATGGAAGGGAGCAAGAGTTTTTATAAATGAGAAAAGTCCCATTTTTGAGTATCTAAAAGGGGAGGGTATGTTGATTTATAATTTATCAGATTTAAAAAACATCAATAATCTTCCAGATTTTAACACCCTTGCATCCCATAACAGACCAATAATTGATTCGCTTTACAATGAAAACAAAGTACAGAAAGAAACATTGGAACTTATTGATTACATATTAAAAGAGAATTAATTAAGAAGCAAATGAAGGCCATTTTTGTACACTTTTACGATTTATCACCACATAGCGGAATTAGTAAGAAAATTCTTTATCAGATTTCTGCTTTAAAAGAGTGTGGGATGAGCGTAGAATTAAGTTATATGCAAATTGATGAGAATGGATTTCATAAAAGAGTGTGTGGGGATACAATTATAGAAAATTATGGCAATGGAACGAGATCAAAATTTTTAAAATGGTTTAAGTTCGAATCGTTGACTAATTACATTATTGATAATGAAATAATGTTTGTTTACATAAGAAGTTTCTATAATGTTAATCCGCCTTTACTAAAAATGCTCCGGAGACTTAAGGAAAAAGGGATAAAAGTTGTTATGGAATTCCCTACCTATCCTTATGACTCTGAAACTAAAAGCGGGCCTTTAAAATACCGGTTTATCTTCCTGTTGAACAGGATATTCAGGAATAAGTTAAAGGGCCTTATAGACAGAGCTGTTACATTTACAGATTACGAGTACATTCATGGTGTCAAAACAATTCCAATTTCGAATGGAATTGACTTTAAGGAAATCCCTTTAAGGTCATGTAATAGGGAAATAACAGACACATTGAACATGATAGGAGTTGCCGAAATCCATTACTGGCATGGATTTGATCGGGTTATTAAAGGATTGGGAGAGTATTACAAGAATCCCCATGATATTAAAGTTTATTTTAATATTGTTGGAGATGGATTTGATCAGGATATAAATTTTCTTCATAAGTTGGTCTCACAACTTAATTTAGAGGATTATGTTCATTTTTACGGGAGTAAACATGGGAAAGAGCTAGATGCTCTTTTTGAACAATCAGATTTTGGAATTGCAAGCCTCGCAAGACACCGAACTAATATTACCAAGATAAAGACTCTCAAAACTAGAGAGTATGCTGCAAGAGGAATTCCTTTTATATATTCAGAAATCGATGATGATTTTGAAAATATGCCATATATCCTTAAAGCATCTGCCGATAATACACCTATAGATATTGAAAAGATAGCCGGCTTTGTAAAATTGCTTAAACTTAGTCCTGCAGATATTAGAGACACCATTGTTAATAAACTTTCCTGGAAAGTGCAGATGCAAAAAGTTATTGACGAGATTTTTAAAAAAGAATGAATACAATTGAAATAATATTCTGGATTTTTCTTTTTGTGGTATTCTACACTTATATTGGATATGGAATACTTCTTTATCTTCTTGTTGTTATAAAAGAACGTCTTTTAAAAAAAGGAAACGAACCAGGTGCAATTGACGAGTTTCCTGAAGTTACTTTTCTTATTGCGGCGTATAATGAAGAGGATATTATTGATGAGAAGATGCAAAACACGTTTTCTCTGGAATATCCTAAAAACAAATTCAAAGTAGTCTGGATTACGGACGGAACCACCGACAAATCGAATAAAAAGCTGGAAGCATATAGTTCTGTTAATGTTTTATTTCAACCAGAAAGGCAAGGAAAAACAGCTGCATTAAACAGGGCAATGAAATATATCACTTCCCCGATTGTTGTGTTTTCAGATGCGAACACGATGTTAAATAAAAATGCAATAATTGAAATAGTAAAGGTTTTTTCTGATAATG
>Ga0074197_1002652_pt1 | contig 12071 bp, 13 predicted proteins | sample EPASupsiteSAE305_FD_64526 | JGI IMG/M metagenome (GOLD analysis project Ga0074197, IMG submission 64526) | Bioremediated contaminated groundwater microbial communities from EPA Superfund site, New Mexico - SAE3-05 reassembly with SPADES | ecosystem: Environmental > Aquatic > Deep subsurface >...
GTTTCCGTTGTGCTTGTCTTCTGCCAGTAAATCTGCAATATGGTGGATATAGTCTGCACGGCCGGGAATAGGGGGGCAGAGGTAATTTTCGGGGATGTCCCAGAAAGCAATACCGTAGAAATGTTTCAGGAGAGCTTTATTGAGCATCTTTACTGCTGCAGGATCGAAAAAATCTATTGTGCGATCGTCGTAGGCATTTGTAATTACATACTTGTTCAGCTCGGGGGAACTCTTAATGAGTTCATCAAAATCGTACCTTCCGTGGTGCTTGTTTCTTGGGTGCAGTTCTCTGGTCATATTTATTTTTGGAATTTCTGTAATCAGAATTTATATCCGACTCTGAAATTCACCGCTGTCATATATTTATTGAGGAAACCTGAATAATCGATACTGTCGAAAAGATGGTGTCCCTGATAGTCAACCCCAAGCTGGAGATATACGCTTTTTACCGGAGTAAGGTTATAGTCCACGCCAAAAGACGGAGAGTAAAGCACATTATATCCTTCGCTTATTTTTGAATTAAGGCCGAATGTATAGCCAACATTAAACTGGAAGAATGGGGAAATCTTGGTTTTTGTAAAGTTAACTTTAAAAATGGCATATATCGGAATTATATACTTGTCGTAATTCCCATCGGTAATTCCGATTCCCGTTCCTGCGCCTATGTAGGCCAGAGGGTTTAGCCGGTACCCGTATGTAAATGCAACATTGTATGAACTGCTGCGTATTTGTCCGAATCCTGCCGAATATCCGGTTTGTACAGATTTTTCAATGCCTTCCTGGGGTTGTGCCCATGAGGCTAAAAAGAAAAAAAGCAAGAGGGCAGTAAGTAAAAGTTTTTTCATTGTTATATTTTTATTTCTTAAAATTCTTAGCGTTGTCTCCATGGCTCCGAATAATATGGAAGAACAGAGCCATAGCTGCACAACTGAGACGAGATGCCAAGCCTCGATATCATTTGGTCGTGAGCCGCCGACACAGTACCGTGAAAGAGTCCCGAAGGGCACACTGTACTTTCGTACTTCACTCCCGAAGATTCAAATGAAATCTTATTTGCCTGCAAATCTACAAGATTTCCGGTTCCCACGCTTCCTAAAACTGTCCCTGCGACAACAATATCTCCTGCTTTAACTTTCACCTGCGCCACATGGTTGTATATTATATACCATAAAGAGTTTCTGCTTGCCCGTATCCGTACCCTGTAGTCTGCATAGTTTGGATCGCTGTTATAGGCAACAGAATCGACAATACCCACGCTTACGGATTTCACCGGAGCAAGTGCATCGCTAACTATGTAACGGATGGAAGATCTCCTGATCCTTAGTGCGATGGTTTCTCCATAAGGCTTAATATTAATGACTTTGTCCAGGTCCACTACAGACTGATTTAGCATTGGAGGATAGTATGGCTCGGGTTCAACTGCCGGTTCTTCTCCCTTGCAGGAAGGGACCATGATTACTATCAAAACCGATAAAAACAGAAATATTAATTTTTTCATAATGTTTATCTGTTTGTTTATGGAGTTACTATAGTTGCATTGCACAAAGTTAAATAATAACCGGGGTAACTCTGCGCCAGTCTTTCCCTGAGTATGTTGTGACCATCAATAAATGACTGGTTAGCTACTAATAATGGGCATACAGAAATATCTGCATTTCCGTGAACCGTTTTGTTTATCTGAAGCTCTACCCTGTTCCCGGTACCTACTGTTCCAAGATTTGCACCGGCAACAACCACATCGCCAACTTTAACTGAAAGGTTTTTAATATGGTCGTAAATGACGGTCCAGGAAGAATTTGCTTTATGCTTAATGGAAATGCTATAGTCTGCCACAGCAGGATTGGAATTTAAAGTGACAGTACTGATTGTACCGCCGCAAACTGCTTTCAGGACAACATCGGGGGAGTTTGTGTAGTATTCTAATGTGGGATTTTTTGTTTCCGGCAAATTGTTCCCAAAAGAAATCAAACCTGTTACGGTATTCAAATCGAGAGGCAAAACCGATAGCACAGGGGGAGTCTCATCTGCGCTTTCTGTTTCCCAAAATAAATCGGTCTCAGACTCCTCATCTTTTTCGCAGGCAGGTGCAACAAAAAAGAGCAGAAATAAAATTATCAGCGATACATTTTTCATCCGTAAATAATTTTGATTTTTAATGGTCGGATGGAACTCGCATGTATTATTTTCATGCAAGTTTGCGTTTATTGAACATGCTCGTTTCATAAAAACATTTTTAAATAAATATAAAAAATGAATTTATCGTCAGTAGCCTTTACCGGCTCCTGTTCACAATTACAAGTGCTGCAATCACTCCCGGAACCCATCCGCACAATGTGAGCAAAAAGACAATCAGAACAGAACCGCACCCGTAATCGACCACTGCCAGCGGCGGAAAAAGAATGCAAATCAATACTCTTAAAAGTGACATAATCCTGAATTGTAGATTTGTATCAAATATACAATTTTTAATCAAAAAAACACCCACTGCCAATTTAAGGTCAGTGGGTGTTGTGGAGCGAGGGTTAGTAACTGGGTGTAAATATAGAAATAATTTTTATAACGGATGTGTAAAACAGAACTTTGCGCCTCCGGTGTAGTCCGGGTCTATCCATATTTCTCCTCCGAGGCGTGTTATTATCTGTTTTGAAATTGCAAGACCGAGTCCTGCTCCCTGTTTGTAGTCGTCGAGCTTTTCAAACCTCTCGAATAAACGGGAGCGTTTTTCTTGCGGAATTCCGGTTCCCGTATCGGCAATTGTGAACAAAACTCTGTTTTTGTCGCGCTCAACTTTGTATTCCATTACGATTTTTCCTTCATCTGTAAACTTATTTGCGTTTGTGATGAGGTTTATCATAACCTGCGAGAGACGGTGCACATCTGTATTTATTTCAATATCTTCCGGGTCCGATACATAAATATACTCAATGCCTTTTTTCTTTAAATGCAGGGTTGTGTTCCGCAGATTTTCTATAATCTCTTTTATCCGCACCTTCTTATAAACGAAATTCATCTTTCCTGTATCCATTCTGGATATGTCAATGATATCGGTTATGAGAGTGAGCAGCATATCCGAATTCTGGTTTATAACATCAGCAAATTTTTCTTTTTCGGCAGACGTACAGTTTTCGTCGCTCATAAGCTGTGAAAAACCTACAATTGCATTCAGAGGTGTCCGGATTTCATGGCTCATGTTTGCAAGAAATGCCGATTTTAGTTTATCGGATTCCTCGGCCCTCTCTTTTGCCAGAATGAGCTCATTTTCATTTTTCTCAAGATGTCTTCTCAGGCGGCGGTTCCTGCTGTATAAAAGGGCAAACGATACCATGAAAATTATAATGATAAACAAACCTAACGAAAGGTAAAAAAGAACCATTTTGTACTTGTGGATTTGAGGATCCTCGCTGTCTGTAAATATTGAGTTCGCGGGAAACTGATCGGACCTCACTCCGAGTGCATTTGTTTTCCTGCGGTCGAAATTGTAAATCCCCTCGCTTTGGATAAACTTGATAGCGCCTTTGTCTCCGCGGTAGTATCTGGAAATCTGATGTACTATAACTTCTGCATTCGCTCCGTACTGAGGAACAAAACCTCCTATGGCAACACTGCCAATCCCGGAGCCGGTGAGAGAAAAAACAGGCAAATCCGGAGTATTTGTAAACAGTTCATTAAGGGAATTTCTTAAAAAATACTGACCCTCGCTGTTTACCCTCCATGTTCCTATTAATACCACAGAGTTGGCAGGAAGCCCTTCTATTACCGACCGGGCTTGTTGAGAAGTGATTTTTCTCCCGTCAAGTGATATGTAATTAAGCTCCGGAAATTTCTCCATCTCTTTTCTCATCAGGGCTTTAAGAGATGTTCCTCCATATGTGTTGTCGGTAAGCAGAACGATGTTCTTAATATTTGGATAGAAATTCTTAATGAGTTTTATGTTTGTCTCTACATCATAAACATTTATAAACCCGCCGCTTGTGAATTGTTTTTGTGCTTTTTCCACCATATCAATAGACATCGGCCTCCATTCAGGGTCGGATATTGTATTTGGCAGGTCTATTCCGTTTTCACTGGCAAATGCACAAAATAGCGGAATATTACTGAATTGAGTTATAGCTGCTGAGTCTACGTTTGTAAGATTAAGGAAGGATGACCAGGCCTCTTGCCCAAGCAGTATAATTGCCCTTATTTTCCTGTTGTGATACTTCTGGAGCAGAGTTGCTACCTGTCCGGACCATGTATGAGCTTCGGTATAGAAATTTTTGCATCCCAAATCTTCGACAAGCACTTCTGACCTGTCATTTTCCTTAAGAAGGCCATCCTGAAAGGCAGTGATAAAATCGGACATTCTTTTGGTATCCGGATTGTATGAGGCAATTACCAGGTAGGCATCGCCCCTGCCTTCGGACAAGTTCTGAGATGTTGCACTTTTTGGAGAGAAAAGAGAAAGTGCAAGCAACAGGGTGGTTAGTATTCGGACCATATCTTTGTTTATAAACTCTTTCGTTTGCTTAAAGTGAAGCTAATAAGCGATATGGCTCCGCACAAAAGCATTGTGAGTGCCTGGGATTCATGTGAGATTGTCGCAAATATAACTCCTGTTGTTTGAGATATACCATAAACCGAGGCGAGAGCCAGCGATATAATTAAATGGTACGCTCCAATTCCTCCCTGAACCGGTATAACCCAGCCAAAACTCCCTACCATCATAAGAAAAAGAGCATCCGAAGCGCCCAACCCCTGATTTATTGACGGGAAGGCCATAATGGATGTGTAACTCATGAGCCAGTAACATACCCAAAGCAATACAGTGTAGATAATGAAAAGCCACTTTTGGGGCATCCGGAATCCCGAGAGAAGTCCTTTAAGAACCCCCTTTACTATGTTTGTAATTTTTCTCAGAATTGGGTGACTCTGCCTGTATTTGTATATGATGTAAAGAAAAATCAGAGAAGCGATAAATGCGGAGGCTGCAATAACTATGAGCCCTGTTGAAAGGCGGGACTCCATAGATGCAATTATCTCTTTATTAATGAACCCTCCAAAACTATCCCAGAAAAAAAACAGAACCGAAATGAATACAATTCCCAGCGACAGCATGTCTATGCTCCTCTCGAGCACCACTGTTCCGGCTACCGATTCAAACGGCAATCCTGTTTTGCGGGTAATAACTCCGCAGCGGGCAAGCTCTCCTGCACGTGGTACTGCAAAGTTTGTAAGATATCCAATGTTTATTCCGTCCCAGGAGTCTCTTCTTGTTATTTTTTTTCCAAGAGGAATCATTATGAGCCTCCAGCGAAGGGCACGAATTAAAAATGCAACAACGCTGATTGCCATTGACAAACCTATCCATCTAAAATCGGCCTCTTTAAGTCCTGTTACAAAGTCTTCCCACTTAACACCCTTGAACGAAAACCAAAGCAATAGCCCGGCCAGGCCAAGAAGCAGGATATATTTCACTGCAGAATAGACTCTCTTGAGAGGCCCTTTTTCCATCAGACAACAAGCTTGTTTGTATCGGAATCCGGGAAGATTACCGAGGGTTTAAAACCAAGGGCTTCATCGGGGGTCATTTGGGCATAAGACATAACGATAATTAAATCGCCAACGGAAAATTTATGTGCGGCTGCTCCGTTTATCCCAATTTTGCCGCTGCCGCGCTCTCCTTTAATAACATAGGTTTCAATACGCTCGCCGTTGTTTATGTTTACCACGGCAACCTTTTCATTTGAGAACAGGCCTGCAGCTTCCGCTAGATCTTCATCTATGGTTATGCTGCCGATATAGTTCAGGTTTGCTTCGGTAACTCGGGCTCTGTGTATTTTTGATTTTAATATTTGAAGAAGCATCTTATTTCAGTTTTATATTATCTATTAACCTCACATTTCCTGCATAAACTGCAGTGCACATTTGAATATCCTGTGCATCGTCCCATTTATTTATAATCTGCAAATTTAAAGAATTTACAATCTCTACGTATTCTGTTTTTAAAAGAGGTTCTTTTTCAATCTCTCCGATAGCAATTTGTACAAGCTCAGAGGGTGTTATTTCTGCATTTTTGCCGTTGACAATTAGTTGCAAATTTTGAGCCGCTGCCTGCTGTGCATTTTTAAGAACTTTGTATATCGAGGGTGCAATTGCCCGGTGTTCGGGAGTGAGCAGCGTGTTTCTGGAGCTCATTGCCAAACCGTCGGATTCGCGAAGTGTGGGGCAGGCTATAATTTCAACCGGATATCCGAGTTTTTTTGTGAAGTATCTGATTATTGCAAGCTGCTGAAAATCTTTTTCACCAAAAAAAGCATATTTTGGCTTAACTATATCGAACAATCGTGTTACAACCTGGGCAACTCCATTGAAGTGGCCCGGTCTTCTCGGTCCCTCTCCTGTTTTGTCGAGCCCTCCAAGGTCAAACTCTCTTGTATCGGCCTCGGGGTATATATCTTCTACGGAAGGTACGAAAACGATGGTTGCTCCGGCTTCTGCAAGCCGGCGGCAGTCGGCTTCAACTGTGCGCGGATAACTTGCAAGGTCGCTGGGGTTGTTGAACTGAGTCGGGTTTACGAAAATAGATACAGCCACATTGGGGGTGTATTTTAGTGCATTCTGTACAAGTGATATGTGGCCTTTATGCAATGCACCCATTGTGGGTACAAATCCAAGCTCGCAATCTTTTGGCAGAGAGGCTAAAGCCTGCTGAAAATCGGCCAAAGAGCAACAAACAATCATTGGTAAAAATTTTTGCAAACCTACAAAAAAATATGAACTTTGCAGATATGAAATCAATATTAGGAATAGGCAACGCCTTAACGGATATCCTCGCTGTGCTGGAGGACAATACATTACTAAATTCATATCATTTACCAATTGGCAGTATGCAACATGTGGACAGGGAAACCGGAGATAAAATCTGGCAGACTCTCAAGCCAATGGGTGTTCAGCTTGTAGCCGGAGGTTCGGCAGCCAATACAATTACCGGAACTGCTGTTTTGGGAATGCCTTCGGCCTTTATTGGAAAGGTTGGAGATGATGAACTTGGTTCTCTGTTTCTTTCCGACCAGGCGCGTAACGGAATCAAATCCACCCTCCTTAAAGGAAAGGCCGCATCCGGAAGGGCAATGGTGTTCATTACCGCACCCAATGCAGAGAGAACATTTGCCGTTTATCTTGGAGCTGCTATTGAACTGGTGCCGGAAGATCTTAATATTGAAATGTTCCGTGGACATGACTATTTCCACATAGAGGGTTATCTGGTTCAGAATCAGGACTTGGTGCGCAGGGCCGTTGAGCTGGCAAGAGAGGCTGGGATGATTATATCCATAGATATGGCAAGCTATAATGTGGTTGAGAGCAACGATGCCTTTTTGCATGATATCATTGAAAAATACGTAGACATAGTTTTTGCCAACGAAACCGAAGCAGAAGTTTTTGCAAAAAAACCTCCTCGTGAAGCGCTTGACGAAATTTCAAAAATATGTAAAATAGCCGTTGTTAAAATAGGAAAAGACGGCTCAATGGTAAAGAGCGGCGACGAGTATCACTATATTGAAGCATGGCCAGCCGATACTATTGACGCAACCGGCGCCGGTGATATCTACGCTGCCGGATTTTTATTTGCCCATGCCAACGGGCTATCTCTAAAACAGTGTGGCGACGTAGGATCAATTGTTGCGGCCAAAGTTGTTGAGGTTATCGGCCCAAAAATTGATATTCCGCGCTGGAAACTGGCCAAACAGGAAATCCGGGACTACTCAGGACTTCTTAAGTAGTCACTAAAATATTATAGTGGAAAAAATAACAGGCTGCACGGTTTCCCGGCAGCCTGTTATTTTTTTTAGTTTGTGAAGTTTCTAAAACAACCCGTGCAATTGGGCATCCACGCGGTCAATTACCTGGCTAAGGTCGTCGATGCGGTCTTCGAACTTGTTTTCGTCTACATCAACAATGAGTATTTTCCCGTCTTTGTATTCCGAAATCCATTTTTCGTAGCGGTCGTTTAGTCCTGAAAGGTAGTCGATGCGGATTCCGCTTTCGTATTCGCGGCCTCTTTTGTGAATCTGAGATACCAGGTTTGGAATTGAGGAGCGAAGATATATGAGGAGTTCGGGAGGTTTTACAAGAGAGAGCATCAGGTTGAAAAGAGTGGTGTAGTTTTCGAAATCGCGGCTGCTCATTAGCCCCATACTGTGAAGATTGGTGGCAAAAATGCGCGCGTCTTCATAAATTGTACGGTCCTGAATTACGTCAATTCCGGTGCGCTCAATTTCCACAAGGCCTTTAAAGCGCTCTTTGAGAAAGTATATCTGCAGGTTAAAGGACCACCGCAGCATGTCATTATAGAAATCCGAAAGGTACGGATTGGTATCTGCCTCTTCGTATTTTGGTTCCCATCCGTAATGTTTTGATAATAATCTTGTGAGGGTGGTTTTTCCGCTCCCTATGTTTCCTGCAATGGCAATATGCATAATGGTAATTTTAAGTGTAGGTGGTATGCTTTCTCTTCTGCAAATTTAAGAAAATCTTTTCGTAATTTTGCGGTATGTTAGATTCTTTACAACACAAAGGAAGGCGTAAACAGCTCATTGACCAGTTAGCAAAAAAATATAATTTTGACCCGGCGATTCTTGACGCAATGAACAAGGTTCCAAGGCATATGTTTCTTGAATACGGGCTGGACCATCTTGCATATCTCGACAAACCTCTCCCAATCGGAGCGGGCCAGACAATATCACAACCCTTTACGGTTGCTATTCAGACTCAGCTTTTGGGACTTAAAAAATGGGAAAAAGTACTTGAGATTGGTACGGGATGTGCATACCAGACTGCAGTTCTTGCACAAATGGGATACAGGGTATACAGCATTGAGCGCCAGAAATCGCTCTATTTGCTGGCTCAGCAAAATCTCTCTAACTTAGATTACCATACTCCTGTTTTGTACCACGGAGATGGTTTTGCAGGGTTGCCAAAGTTTGCCCCTTTCAAGGGTATCCTCATTACATGCGGGGCTCCGGATGTGCCGGAAGCGTTACTTGAGCAGCTTGCAATAGGAGGAAAGCTTGTTATTCCGGTTGGAATAGAGACTCAGACAATGCTTGTTGTGGAGAGAGTGGGGCAGGAAGAGTTCCGCACCACTGAACATGGAGAGTTTAAATTTGTTCCTATGCTGGGAGGAACGGAAAATTAACTGAATTAAATTTATAGGATGATACAGATAAAGACATTTTATTTTAACGACCTGCGCGAATGCAGCTATGTACTGTGGGACGAAACGAAGGAGTGCGTAATTATTGACCCGGGCTGTTATTCCGACAGCGAAAAGGAGAGGCTTAAAAAATTCATTGAAACAAACGAGCTCAAACCGGTTAAACTCATAAACACACACGGCCACTTTGACCATATTATGGGAAATGCATTTGTGTCAAATACATGGAAGCTGGACACATACATTCATCCGCTGGATAAACCGCATCTGGCCAGGGCACAGCAATATACCGAAATGTTTGGCTACACTATTGAACAGCCCTCCACAGATACAATAGACATCGCAGACGGAGGTACAATTACATTCGGCAACAGTACGCTAAAGGTTATTCATACCCCCGGCCATACAAGAGGCGGAGTGTGTCTGTATTCCGAACCGGATAAACTGGTTATTACAGGTGACTCTCTTTTTGCAGGGAGCATAGGACGCACCGATTTACCCGGCGGAGACTACGAAGAGCTCATGGACAGTCTGCTCAGAAAGCTTGTTGTTATTGGTGACGATTATACAGTCTATCCTGGTCACGGGCCATCTACCACTATCGGCCACGAACTTGCAACGAACCCATTTTTAAGATACGAATAAAAAGAATCATGAAAACCGGAATAAAGTATTTTCTGTTGCTTCCGTTGCTCACATTCTGCCTCAATGCAGGAAGTTCTTCGGATGCCAGTGCAAAAGCCGACGGCCAGTCGGTTCAGCAAATAGTAAAGGTGCCTGCGGTTCCAAATTCGCTCTCTTTTGCGGGGGAAGATGTGCCGCTTAAATATTTCGACGTGAGGGAAGCTATTCAGCGGGAACTCACAGTTATTTCTTACTGGCACGCAAGCATTGCCCTCATTATCCAGCTTAACAACCGTTATGGCGATGAAATAAGGAGCATTATCAAGAAGGAAGGACTGCCGGAAGATTTTTATTATTTATGTCTGGCAGAAAGCGGGCTCCAGCCTGTCGTTTCGCCTGCAAATGCAGGGGGGTACTGGCAGTTTCTTGCCGGAACAGCCAAGGAGTACGGGCTTGTTGTAGACGAAGAGGTGGACGAGCGGTATAATGTAGAAAAATCCACTGTTGCTGCGGCAAAGTATTTCAAGAAAGCCTATGCCGAATTCGGTACATGGACAATGGCTGCTGCCTCTTTCAATATAGGCATGAGCAATGTGCGATACAGAATGAAAATTCAGTCACAAAAGAATTATTACGACACCCAGTTTCCCGAGGAGACAGCAAGATATGTCTACAGAGCGCTTGCTTTTAAGCTTTTGCTGGACAGTCCTCAGATTTATGGATTCTACATTGGCGGGGAAGACCTTTAAAAGCCGTTGGAATATAAAGAAGTAACAGTAACGGGTGCTGTTGAAAACTGGAGCGAATTTGCTGCAAAGCACAATACAAATTTTAAACTTCTAAAGATATACAATCAGTGGATTCGTTCTAACAAGATGGAAAACAGGCTTGGGAGAACCTATGTTGTGAGAGTGCCTAAAGAGGGTTTCCGCGAAAACTAAGAGTGAGGGTTAATAATGCAGAGTATAGAGGTAAAGGGTGCAAGGGTCCACAACCTGAAAAATATAGATGTCTCCATTCCGCGACACAAGCTGGTAGTTATTACCGGGCTCAGCGGAAGCGGAAAGTCTTCTCTTGCCTTTGACACAATATTTGCCGAGGGTCAGCGCAGGTACATGGAAACTCTGTCTGCATATGCACGGCAGTTTATTGGTACGCTTGAACGGCCCGATGTAGATTCGATTGACGGGCTCAGCCCAATTATTGCCATAGAACAAAAAACCACGGGGCGCAACCCGCGTTCCACCGTTGGGACTATTACCGAGATATATGACTTCCTGAGGCTGCTTTATGCCAGGGCTGCAAATGCATACTCTCCCGCCACCGGCGAAGAGATGATAAAATATACCGACGACCAGATTGTAAATCTCATCATAGAGCATTACAACGGGAAAAAGTCCTATTTGCTTGCACCGCTTGTGAAAGGAAGAAAAGGCCACTACAAGGATTTGTTTGACCAGTATATAAAAAGGGGTTTTATGCAGATGAGGGTAGACGGGGAGATATGTGACCTTGCCACTCTTAAGCCTCTGGACAGATACAAGTCGCACTTTATTGAACTGGTAGTGGACAAACTATTGCCAAGCCCGGGAGGCGAAAAAAGAATAAAGGAATCTGTACTGTCTGCCCTGCATCACGGAAAAGGTTCGCTGGCGGTACTGGATATGGGAACAAAGGAGCTGAGGCACTTCAGCAAACATCTTATGTGCCCGGTAAGCGGAATTTCTTATCCCGAACCTGCCCCGCACACATTCTCCTTCAACTCTCCCCAGGGAGCCTGCCCGCATTGCAAAGGGCTGGGAATGATTGCCAAAGCCGATCCGTCTAAAATTATTCCAGACGATACCAAGTCAATTGCCTCAGGAGGTATAACCCCCATTGGCTCTTTGAAGCACAATATTCTTTTTGGACAGCTGGATGCGATTGCGAAAAAATATGGTTTTTCTTTGCACGACCCAATAAGAGATATACCGGAGGATGCTCTCAATATAATAATTTACGGTTCCGACGAACTCTTTCGTGTGGGCCCTTCGCCCGCTGTTTCTCAGATGATGAGTTTTAACGGGGTCATTGCAAAGGTAGAACAAAGCGACTCCGACAGCGACGATTTGGTAGTGAAGAAGGAGCGTTTTACAGAGGAGACTCAATGCCCTGTTTGTCACGGGACAAGATTAAAGGAAGAGGCACTGAGCTTTAAGATAGACTCAAAAAATATCAGCGAAATTGCCGCAATGGACATCGAGGTCCTGTATGG
>Ga0074197_1002653_pt1 | contig 12070 bp, 8 predicted proteins | sample EPASupsiteSAE305_FD_64526 | JGI IMG/M metagenome (GOLD analysis project Ga0074197, IMG submission 64526) | Bioremediated contaminated groundwater microbial communities from EPA Superfund site, New Mexico - SAE3-05 reassembly with SPADES | ecosystem: Environmental > Aquatic > Deep subsurface >...
TCCTTGAGTTGAGCGCAGGACCTCCGGTCCTCATGCACATTTTGCACCTTATGCACTTATCCTGGTCTATCCCGCACTTCATATTTACCCTTGCCTTGATGACGTCCTTTATGAGTGCACATGGTGATGTCGTGATGATCACAAAGGGTTCCGAGGATTCGTAGCCTGCCCTCACCGCCTCTTTGGTCGCTGTCAGATCATAAGGATCAATCAGGCGGATATTTTCTTCCTTAACACCGCAAGCCATGCATAGAGACTTGAGATCTACCTGATGTGTAGCCTCACCCATCAGGGTCCGGCCTGTGCCTGGATTTTCCTGGTGCCCAGTCATAGCCGTTATCCTGTTGTCGAGTATGTTTATCACTATCGGTGCTTTGTTTACGACAGCGTCGATCAGGCCTGTTATGCCCGAATGGAAGAAAGTTGAGTCTCCAATGACTGCAAAGACCTTTTCTTTTCTGCCGGCTTTTCCCACCGCCTTGCTGAACCCTACCCCGCCGGAAACACTGGCCCCCATGCAAATTACAGAGTCAGTTACGCTCAGGGGGGGCACTATGCCAAGCGTGTAGCAGCCTATATCACCAGTTACGACGATATCTTTATATTTTCCAACTTCATAGAAAAATCCTCTGTGTGTACATCCTGCGCAAAGTACCGGAGGACGTGGGGGAACTTCTGCGTCAATGGCATATCCTCGCTGCTCTTCGTTCTCAGGGAAGAAAGCTCTTCTTATTATTTCCGGAGTCAGTTCGTCCACCCAGGGGAGTTTTTCTCTGCCGGTGCACTGGATTCCCATGATCTTAACGAAGTCTTCAATGTATGGCTCGTTTTCCTCTATTACATAAAGTGTCTCGACCATCCCGGCAAATTTTCTTATCAGCCTTTCCGGGAGTGGCCACGTGAAGCCCAGTTTAAGATAAGATACTTCATCCCCGAAGACTTCCTTTGCATGGTTGTATGATATTCCGCTTGTTATTATGCCGATTTTCTTTGGGCCATCCTCAATGCGGTTCAGGGAGGTATTCTCGCTGAATTCCTTCATTGCAGCGATCCTGTCTTCCATTATATATTTGCGTTTCTTGGCGGATGCGGGAGCCATTACATATTTGGAGATATTCTTTGCGTATGGCCTGACAGGGACTTCTTTTCTGGATGATGTTTCGACGAGTGTTTTGCTGTGGCAGATCCTTGTCGTGACCCTGAAAAGAACAGGGGTATCGAATTTTTCCGAAATATCGAAGGCCTCTTTGACAAAGTCAAGGCACTCCTGACTGTCAGATGGTTCAAGCATTGCGAGTTTGGCATGTGAGGCGTAGTATCTGTTGTCCTGTTCGTTCTGTGAGCTGAACAGTCCGGGGTCGTCAGCCGTCACAACTACAAGACCCCCGTTGACTCCTGTGTAGGCAAGAGTAAAGAGAGGATCAGCCGCAACGTTGAGCCCGACATGCTTCATTGCAGCGAGAGCTCTTCCGCCGGCCATGGAAGCTCCAGCAGCGACCTCAAGCGCGACTTTTTCATTTGTTGACCATTCTGAATATACATCTTTGTAAGTTGACAAGTTCTCGAGGATCTCTGTGGAAGGTGTTCCCGGATATGCAGCTGCTACGTGCAGTCCTGCTTCCCAGGCGCCCTGAGCTATTGCTTCGTTGCCTGTCATTATTTTCTTCATCTGTTTGCCCCCTTTTTAAAAAATCCCGGCCCCGGCTCACTTTAGCCGAAGTCGGGATCATAAACACTTATAAAAAACTGAAATGACGAGGTCAGTTTATTCTCCCTTTTCCGCAGATCTTTCCTCGAGCATCCACTCAGCCACATTTACCTTTGCAAGTCCTGTAAAAATATACATAAGCGAGATGGCCAGGAATGCCTTTTCCCTCAGAACCGCAAAAGAGAGGAGGAGAAATCCGATAACCCAGTAGAGCTTGACTCTGTTTACATTGTCCTTTTTCATCTTTTTCGCGTTGCAGTAAGGTACAGAGCTTACCATCAGGCCGCCTATAAAGAACATCACCACTATCGCTGCAAGAGGTGTAAGCGGTACTTTGGCTATCACAAAAGCTGCGAGAGTCAGTCCTCCGGCAGGGATCGGCAGACCCTGGAAGGGTCCCGCAGGAACGTGCGTGACATTAAATCGGGCAAGCCTGAGAACTCCGCAGAGGGCAAAGAATGAAGATGCCACAGCACCCCATACTCCGCCTTCCATGCCTATATAAGCCGCGTAGATAAGGAATGCAGGAGCTACTCCAAAGCTAATAGCATCAGCGAGACTGTCCAGCTCTTCTCCGAAAACACTGCTTCCTCCAAGGCTTCTGGCTACCCTTCCATCCATTACGTCGAAAAATACAGCGAAGCATATAAGCACAGCAGCCGGGACAAAGTGCTGATGATATGTCATTATCAGTGAAGCTACTCCGCAGAATACGCTTCCGCTGGTTATCATGTTGGGTATTATTTTACTTATTGGTATGTTTCTGATCCTTCTGTCACGTTTTCTCATTTTTTTACCACTCCGATCACAGTTTCCCCCGCAACCACCCTGCTTCCGATATTTACAGCCGGTACTACAGATGGAGGCAGATAGACATCGACCTTTGAACCGAGCTTTATCATACCATAACGCTGGCCTCTGTCCAGAGTGTCACCTTTGCTGACCCTGCAGACTATCCTCCTTGCAAGTATACCAGCGATCTGCACAAGAAGGAAACGGCCGTTTTCTGACTTGGCCCCTACGTAGAAACGCTCGTTTATCTCGGAGGCCTTAGGTGCTATCGCGAACCATTTCTTGCCGGGGACATATTTGACATATTCGACCCTTCCTGATGTCGGGAAACGGTTCACATGAACATCAAACCCATTCATGAATATGCCTATTTTTGTTGCCCTGCCGGTATATTCGTGATCAACTTCCTCTATTTCGACCACCTTGCCGTCAGCCGGACTGACCCATCCTGCAGGCGCATCCGGGACTCTCTCAGGATCACGGTAAAACCAAATCGCCAGCATCATGGGAAATGCAAGTATCACGGATATCCAGGGAGAGACAAATCCTCCCCCTATAACCATGAATGCCAGTCCGCCTATCGTAGGCAGTCCGTCACGCGCGAGCTTCAATCAAGTTCTCCTTCGCCCTCGGTCCTTACAATGCTTACGTCTGCCACAAAATCTCCGTCATCCAGCCTTACCACTTTGTATCCTGTTGCGGTACGGCTCAGGCTTGAGACTTCGTTGGTGTTTATGCGGACCATCCTGCCCTTACTGCTTATAACAACTATTTCCTGATCATCAGCGACGCCCCATGCTCCGACAAGTTTTCCTGTTTTATTTGAGAGCTTCATCGCCCTTACTCCGTAACCGGCACGATGGTGCTGGGTAAACTCTGAGTATTTTGTCCTCTTGCCAATTCCCTGCTCGCTTATGAAAAATACCTGACTGCCTTCTGTGACGACATCGCAGCCAACTACAGAGTCTCCATCATCGAGTCTAATTCCGCGAACGCCCTGCGCCTGTCTCCCAAGCGGACGGAACTCCTCTTCCAGGACTCTCAGAGTCTGTCCCATCGATGTTGTAAGAAGCAGTTCATCTTTTCCGCTGGTTACACGTACCCTTGCTATATTGTCATCCGGAACGAGAGTCAGAACCCTGCGGCCGGCTCTCGTGAGACCTTCAAGCTCTTCAACAGGCAGGCGCTTTGCAGTTCCTTTGCAAGTGACAAAGAAGACATACTTTGCCCCGTCAAGGCTGCTGTCTTTTATCGCTACCACACGTTCTTCCTTTTCCAGTGTCACTATTGTCCCTACAAGCTTGCCTTTGCCTGTTTTGGGTTCCGGCAGAGAAAAGCCCCTTACCCCGAATACTCTTCCCAAACTTGTGAAAAGATATAGCGTCCTGTGGGTATTTGTGATGGTAAGAAGTGCTATTTCATCTTCGGCCTTTGTAGTAACGCCCTTGACCCCTTTGCCACCTCTTGACTGTACCCTGTAATCCTGCAGCGGCATGCGTCTGATATAACCATCCCTGCTTAGCGCAACGACGATCTCCTCTTCGGGTATCAGATCTTCATCGGATACCTCTTCAACGGAGTTTTCTATATCTGTTCGCCTCTTATCGGAATACTGCCTGCGGATCTCCATCAGTTCATCTTTTACTACTGAATCAAGGATCACCTGGCTTCCAAGGATGCTTTTGTAACGCTCGATATCCATGATAAGCTGGGTCATCTCACTGTCAAGCTTTTCTCTCTCAAGGCCTGTAAGTCTCTGCAGACGCATATCGAGTATTGCCTGAGCCTGGATCTCAGTGAAATCAAGTGCTTCAATGAGGCTGTTTCTGGCAGTAGCTGCGTTGTCTGATCCCCTTATAATCCTTATGACTTCATCAATGGCATCCAGAGCCCTGAGCAGACCCTCAATTATGTGAGCGCGGTCTTCGGCCTTCCGAAGCCTGTATTCTGTCCTTCTTCGGACAACCGTTCTGCGGTGGTCAAGAAACACCCAGACCATCTCTTTGAGCGGCAGTTCTCGAGTCTCTCCGTCAACGATCGCGAGGTTGATCACCCCAAACGTACTCTGGAGCTGTGTCCTTATGTAGAGCTGACGCAGGACCAGATTAGGGTCCGCATCACGCTGAAGCTCTATGACTATCCTCATTCCATCTCTGTCAGACTCGTCCCTGAGGTCGGAAATACCGTCTATCATTCCATTTTGTACACACTTAGCTATCGTTTCTATAAAGTTGGTTTTATTTACCATGTAAGGTATCTCAGAGATTATTATGCTCTGTTTGCCCTTACGGCTGTCTTCAAAATCGACCCGCCCTCTTACTGTAAGCTTGCCTCTTCCTGTGCGGTATGAATCTATTATCCCTTCGCGGCCAACTATTATTCCTCCGGTAGGGAAATCAGGCCCGGGCATAAGGGTCATCAGTTCGCCAAGCTCTGCATCGGGATTTTCCAGCAGTGCACAGCAGACATCAATAGCTTCGCCCAGGTTATGGGGAGGCATGTTGGTCGCCATGCCTACAGCTATACCTGTGCTTCCGTTTACAAGGAGGTTTGGGATCCTGGAGGGAAGTACAAGAGGCTCAACCAGGGATTCGTCAAAATTTGGGCCCCATTCAACCGTTTCTTCGTTGATATCAGCAAGCATCTCTTCTCCGAGAGAGTGGAGCCTGGCTTCTGTGTAACGCATTGCTGCCGGCGGATCTCCATCGATCGAACCAAAGTTTCCCTGCCCATCAACCAGGGGATATCTCAGACTGAAGTCCTGTGAGAGCCTCGCCATTGTGTCATAAATTGCCGAATCGCCGTGCGGGTGGAATTTACCCATCGTCTCACCCACGATACGGGCTGATTTTTTGAAAGCCTGGTTATGTCTGAGACCAAGCTCAAGCATAGCATAGAGAACTCTTCTCTGGACCGGTTTCAGGCCATCCTTTGCATCCGGCAGTGCCCTGCCGACAATGACGCTCATAGCATAATTGAGATAACTCTGCTTTATTTCCTCTTCCAGCGGAAGAGTAATTACTTTATTGACTTCGAATATACTTGCCTGTTTATTTTTATGATCCACTTTTACGCCCCCGAACTGCTTTACCATATGACAAGCGGCGGTGCTTCCGCCGCTTTATCTGCAAGACTTGTCTATTTTACCACCAGAGGGTTCCATTTTCACCACTTATCACGGTGCAGTGAGTGTGGGTCTATCCCTTTGTGGGGATCCTTTGTTTCAAGAGGCCAGCCTATGGCAGCAACGCTCATAAGCACAATATCGGCCGGCACATTGAGAAGTGATTTGAGTCTTCCTTCAAGGTCGTTGTCCCCCCGTTTGGCCCCAAGCCACACTGACCCGAGTCCAAGCGCATTGGCTGAAAGAAGGACGTTTTGCATTGCTGCAGAGCAATCTTCTTCCCAGTACCTTATGACCTTGCCTTCACGTTCCGTCTCAGCGCAAACAACAATAGCAAGAACAGCTGTTTTAAGCATCTTTCCGTATGGGTGCAGCTCAGCCATCCTGTCAAGTATCTCTCTTTTATCTATGACCACAAAATGCCATGGATGGTAGTTGTTTGCGCTTGGCGCCGCGCATGCACACTCCAAGATGACCTTCACATAAACATCATCGACATGCTTTGACGGATCGAACCTGCGGATGCTTCTTCTGGTCAGAATATTGTCGATAGCTTCCTGGTTTATCTGAGTCATTAAGACTCCTGCTCCGATCAATTACCGTTGCTGTTTATTGGTTTTACAGGATCTATCGACCTTCCGAGAACTGGTGAAGATAGTACTATTGCGGTAGTAGTCATGCCACAGCTGCCCATCTGGCTTATTACATCTTCAAGGTGCCCTACTGAAGATACTACTACTTTAAGGATAACTCCGTCGCTTCCAGTAAGATGGTGGCATTCAAGGACTTCCGGTATTGCCCTGGCCAGTTCATCGGACTGGGCAAGAAGCGCTACTGGGATCGCAAGACGGATATACGCCATTATCGGATAGCCCACCTTGGACTGATCGACTACTGCCTTGTAACCCATGATTATTCCCGCGTCTTCCATACGGCGGACCCTCTCCGCAACTGCCGGAGAAGAAAGACCGACTCGTCTTCCAAGTTCGTTGAATGATATTCTTCCATCTTCCTGAAGTATTTTCAGTATCTGTATTCCGATGTCATCAAGCAATTTGCCGGTTAACATGGATACACCTCCGCTTCCTTATTAAATGAAACTATTTTCAATATTGCACGCCTATATATTAAGGCATTATTTAAAAAAATGGAAGAGCAGCCATAATTTTTTTTGTTATCATCAAAAATAATAATTTATCTAGAAAGTTATACAGCAAAATTGTGCACTCTGACGGTCACAGTAAGTTCTGTTTTTTATCGTTTCAGATGAGCTTTCTGAATCTCCCTACACTCTCTGTCTTTTCGAAAGGCTATTGGCAACAGCCCAAGCAGCAGCCATTGAGTGAAGACACGGTACACCAGCAGCTGAAGCGCTTCTCCTGAGTTCAGCTCCGTGCATTATATGGCGTTCATTTCCTCCCGGGATATTCAGCACCAGGTCCCAGTCTCCCTTCCTGAGCCTTTCAACGAGTTCTTCCTGCGGGACAGTGTTGACTTCGATGCCCCATTTTGAGAGATATTCGGATGTGCCTGATGTGGCATCGACTTTCCATCCGAGAGAAGTGAACTGGGCCGCTGTTGACATTGATTCTGCCTTCTGTGAATCCGCTATGCTCATCAGTATCCTTCCCTTTTCAGGTGGCATCCATCCAGCTCCTCTCAATCCGTCCATCATCGCATCAGCAAGGTTATCCCCCAGTCCAAGGCTTTCTCCCGTTGACATCATTTTCGGTCCGAGTTTTGGATCAATCCCTGGAAGTTTGTCATTAGAGAAAACCGGAACCTTTACCCCCCACTGACCGCTTTTTGGTAAAATGCCAAGTCCATATCCCATATCCGTCAGTTTTTCTCCGAGGGCTACACCTACAGCCAGATCGACCATTGGTATTTGGGATATTTTGCTGCATATTGGAACAGTACGGCTTGCCCGCGGATTCGCCTCGATTATCCAAAAGAGACCGTCCTTTAGGACGAACTGTATGTTGAGGAGGCCGTGAATGTCCAGTTCTTTTGATATCATTCTTACAGTTTCAAGGATCTGTTTTTGCTGCTCATCAGTAAGAGAGAAGCTCGGGAAAACTGCGATCGAATCGCCCGAATGGATGCCGGAAGGGTCGATATGTTCAAATATACCCGGGATCAAAACATCTTCGCCGTCACAGACTGCATCGCATTCGAATTCCTTACCCTGAAGGAAACGGTCGATCATCACCTTTTGTCCCTGCACAGCATCAAAGGCCTCTGAGAGAACTTCGATCATTTCCTTTTCGCTGTAGACTGTCTTCATTGCAACCCCGCCTATTACGAAGCTTGGCCTTATCATCAGAGGGTATCCAAGGTCCTTGGCGACCTTGCAGGCTTCATCCACGGAAGCTACATCGACACCTTCAGGTTGGGAAATATTCAGTTTGATGAGAAGTCTTGAGAATTTGCCTCTGTCTTCTGCAGCGTCAATAACATTCTGATCGGGGCCGAGAAGCCTGATCCCCGCAGCCGAAAGGTCAAGGCCAAGTCTGAGCGAGGTCTGTCCTCCGAAACAGGCGAATACTCCCTTGGCTCTTTCACGCTCAAGTACAGCCATTGCGTCATCGATGTATAGAGGCTCCAGATAGAGTGCATCGGAGATATCATGGTCTGTGCTCACTGTTTCAGGATTGACGTTCATCATTATTGCCCTTATCCCTCTTCTGCGCAGTGCTTCGACAGCTTTTACACAGCAATAATCGAACTCTACCCCCTGGGCGATCCTTATCGCGCCTGAACCGAGGACTGCTATGCCTCCCTCGCTCTCTTCCCAGGGATCACTCTTTACTCCATAGGCCGCGTAGTAGTAGCCTGAACCGGAAGGAAACTCTCCGGCGCATCCGTCTACTTCACGGTAGCCTGTATGGCAGTTTTCTGACTCAAGTATCTTCAATGTCTCTTCTTTTGATATCCCGGCAGATGCTGATATGCGGCTTATTGACATTCCATGCATCCTTGCAGAGACGACATTTCCGTTTACAGGCCCGTCTTCTTCCAGATATTTTTCCGCCAGCTGGATCTTATTGAGCTGTTCGATAAAATATTTTCTGATGTGGGTCCTTTTAGACATTTCATCAACAGTTACGGAACTCCTTCTGAGAAGTTCTGTGATCGCTTCCAGCCTCAGATAGGTCGGGGCTGTTATCTGTTCCCATAGTTTCCTCGTCTCCCACGAACGCATCCTCCTGTCTGGAAGGTACCTTCCCCTTTCAAGGGAACGGCAGGCCTTTACGAGGGCCTGAGCAAATGTGGCGCCAAGAGCAAGGACTTCTCCTGTGGCTTTCATTCTCGGTCCGAGAGAGGAATCAGCCTGCGGAAAAGTGTCGAAGGGCCATGAGGGGACTTTCACCGCGACGTAATCAAGTGCAGGTTCAGACAATGCGCTGCCAGCTCCGGTAACGGGATTTGCCATCTCAGTGAGGTCCATGCCTATTGCAATTTTTGCGGCCATCCTCGCTATCGGATATCCTGTAGCCTTACTTGCTAGTGCGCTCGACCTGCTAGCCCTCGGATTTACCTCTATAACATAATATTCATTGCCGTCCGGTGAGAGCGCAAACTGAACGTTGCACGCCCCACGGATCTCAAGAACACCTACTATTTTTAAAGCCGCGGTCCGGAGCATCTGCCATTCCCTGTCTGTCAGAGTAAGGGCAGGGGAAACCACTATCGAATCTCCAGTGTGGACACCCATGGGGTCTATGTTCTCCATACTGCATACTGCGAGGGCGTTTCCAATGTTGTCCCGAACCACTTCGACTTCTATCTCATGCCAGCCTTCAAGATAACGCTCAATCAAGGCCCTTCCGACTGGAGAAGCTGTAAGGGCATCTTCCACCTGGACTACGAAGTCTTCGATATTCCTGACAACCGAGTTGCCCGATCCTCCAAGAGTGAAGTCCGGGCGAAGTATAAGCGGAAGCAGCGAATGCATCGCAAATTCCTGAGCACCTGCGACAGAAGATATCCCCCTGCTTGCGATTATCGGCTGACCGGCATCTATCATTGCCTTCCGGAAAGGTTCCCTGCCTTCTGCACGTTCGATCGCTTCAGGCTGTGTGCCCAGGACCCTGCATCCGTATTTGTCCCACATTCCTCTCTTATTGCACTCCATACAGAGGTTAAGCCCAGTCTGTCCACCCAGTGTCGCAACTACACCATCCGGCCTGTATTCAAACAGAATCTCCTCTACTACTTCGGGCAGCAGAGGCCTTATGCAGACGATATCAGCAACGGTGAGGTCCGTCTGTATAGTGGCAGGGTTGCTGTTGAGAAGGAGCACTTCGCAGCCTTCCTCTTTGAGCGCACGGCAAGCCTGACTTCCGGCGTAATCAAACTCAGCGGCCTGTCCTATGCGTATCGGTCCCGAGCCAAGGACAAGTACTCTTTTTATGCTGTTATCTTTCATTGTTATCTCTCCCCTGACTCGCGAACGTATGAGACAAAATCATCAAATATGTATCCTGCGTCTTCCGGTCCCGGCGACGCTTCGGGATGAAACTGGACGCTGGACGCATCAAGGTCCTTATGAAGCAGGCCTTCGACAGTTCCGTCGCCAAGATGCTTAAAGGAAACCTCAAGCCCCGTTCCTTTCAGGCTCTCTTCAGTAACGACATACTGGTGGTTCTGGCTTGTCAATATTCCTCTGCCTGTTGCGGTGTCGATCACTGCCTGATTTGCTCCCCTGTGCCCGTACCTGAGCTTATGTGTCATTGCCCCGCAGGCCCTGGCAAGCAACTGATGCCCGAGACAGATCCCAAGCACAGGTTTTTTGCCAAGGATCTTCCTTATCTCTCCTGCCTCAAATTCAAGCACAGAAGGATCGCCCGGGCCATTGCTCAATATGATCCCGCTTACGCCGCTGGAAAGAATATCCTCTGCCTTTGTGGTGTTCGGAAACCTGACCACCCTGAATCCTCTTCCTGCTATGCTTCTTAATATATTTTCCTTTGCACCGTAATCTAACACACCGATCGAAAGATCGCCCTCTCCGATCACTTCGACCTCTTTGCAGGAAACTTTACTCACCATGTCATGAGGAAGTTCTTTTATCTGTGGAAGAACGGGTTTGTGATCGAGCCTGCCCATTATCGAGCCAAGTTCACGGATCTTTAATATAAGCTGTCTTGTATCTGAGCCATCCACCAGGGGCCTACCGTTTTCAGCCATCCATGAACTGAGAGAACCAAACCGTCCATTTTCTGTTTCATCAAGGCTGGATACCAATGCGGCAGAAAGCCAAACTCGTCGTCCCTCTAGCCTCTCTGTGTCAACTCCGTATATCCCTACGGGAGGGAATGCGAAGACCACGATCTGTCCGCAGTAAGAAGGGTCGGAAAGGGTCTGAGGATAGCCGCATCCTGCAGTAGTGAATACGACTTCGCCCTCGACCGGGGCTGTGATTTCACCTTTTCCGCTCCAGACAGTTCCGTCAGCAAGGGTAAGGAACAGGTTGCTTTTCATGTTTGGTATCCCCTTTGTCTCCATATAAAATGGGAAATTAGTTTCACTTTTGTCCCGACAGGATAGTTTACTAAACCTAAAATTTAGTTTTGTTTATTATGTATTTTTACCTTCGGTTCAAAGTTCTTGAGTATTATAACGTTGTATCGTGATTCGTCAAGAGTATAATTTTGATTGCAAAACAAGTTGCAGCAAAAGTTCAATCGGTTGCACGATTTGTGGATATTTCATTACCGATTATAATTTTATAGCGGGATTCGGTATTCCAACTTTTGATTTTGGGCTCCTTCTTTCAACAAGCCCCAACTGGACAGAGCGAAAAAAAATAAAAATTTAGATGCGGGAAAAAAGCTGTTAACAAAGGGTTAATTGCATATTTATCATATAAGTATACGTATTTGACTGAACTTTATCTTCAGTTACAACTATGGTAAACCTTAAATACTCTTCCTCCATGTATTCCATATATGATTTTTAAGAATAAAACAGAAAATTATTTCCTATCGTGTAAATCGAACAGGACTTCCATAGGAGCTGTAAGACATTAGCTCATATAAAAGTCCTGATGTTGAAAACCAATAGAATTAATATCAATAAAGAATACAAAAACACTCAAATATAGAAAAATCACCGTCATTCGTTGCAGACAAACCAGGGTATGCAGTCTCAAAAGTTCAGTAATTTAAGATCAAACAGGCTTACCTGCTGCCTTTTTCTTTTTCCAGCCACTGACGAAGGGCCATACAATAGAGAAAATTGTCAGAGTAAAGAGCACAAGACAAATGGGTGAGCGAAACAAAATGGCGACATCTCCGTCAGAAAGCATAAGTGATTGACGGAGAGACTGCTCCATTAAGACACCTACCACTGCTGCAAGAATAAGAGGTGACGTGGGCACTTTATATTTTTTCATAAAGTAGCCGAAAAGGCCAAAGATAACAAGCAGCACAAAGTCAAGT
>Ga0074197_1002654_pt1 | contig 12065 bp, 6 predicted proteins | sample EPASupsiteSAE305_FD_64526 | JGI IMG/M metagenome (GOLD analysis project Ga0074197, IMG submission 64526) | Bioremediated contaminated groundwater microbial communities from EPA Superfund site, New Mexico - SAE3-05 reassembly with SPADES | ecosystem: Environmental > Aquatic > Deep subsurface >...
GTGGAACTGTTGCCCTGCGGGTCGATCTGCAAACTTGCTCCGATGAACATGTCGGTGGCATAATGACCGCACATCTGCCCGAATGCACGATTCGATCTCATACTGCCGTCGCGGCCTATCGGAAAGATGTCCGGTCGTGCGGCAATATATTTACTCATGCCCATTTCGCTGCCGACAGTATAGATGGTTTTTACGAATCCTTCCTCAATCGCTGGAATCATGGTCGGGTGCGGGTTCAACAGCCAGTGGAGGCACGCCTTGCCTTGCAGTCCGAGTTCCTGTCCATAGGTGGGGAGCAGTAGTTCGATTGCGGCGGTATTGAAGCCTACGCCGTGGTTCAGTGATTTCGGCAGATATTTGGCGTAGATACCTTTCATTGCCAGCATTGCTGTCAGAATCATTGTTTCGGTAATCTGCGCTGGATCGCGAGTGAACAGCGGTTCCAGGAAAAACGGCTTCGGACTTTCGCAAACATAATCTACCCAGTCTCCAGGTATATCGACACGCGGGACCTTCTCTACAATCTTGTTGACTTGGGCAATCACAATGCCGCTTTTGAACGCGGTTGCCTCGGCTACAACTGGGGAATCCTCGGTATTGTCGCCGGTATAAAGATTGCCTTCACGGTCGGCCATTTCCGCAGCGAGACAGCAGACGTTCGGGCACAAATCGGTGAAGTAGCGGCTGTAGAGCTCAAGATAAGTATGGATGTTGCCGATTTTGATCTTGCCGGCCATCGCCATTTTAGCCATGCGCAAGGCCTGCGGTCCGGAATAGGAGAAATCAACTCGTTCGGCAATTCCTTTTTCAAAGATGTCCAACTGGGTTCCAAGCGAAATCGTTGACAGCACCATATGCAGATGATTGACATTAGTCGGATTCATCCCTGATAGACATTTAGAAAGAAAATCTGCTTGTTTCTGGTTATCGCCCTCAACGCAGACAATATCGCAGCTTTCGATTACTGCTTCCAGCAGCGGAATCATCTTTCCAGCGGCAACGGTTTTACCGTCGGCAATTGCCGCTCCCCGTTCCAGCCGTTTACGACGGTTAAGTACTCTGGTATTAGCTTCCATAACTGTATTCCCTATATCATTATCTAGAAAGTTTTTGTTGTCATATTATTTTATTTATCATTTCAAAAAACAGTTCCAGCTCATTGACTACAGTTGCAGTTTCTTTATTTGACTACTCATATGCGATTTATCCGTCATTGTATCATCCCTCCTTCATATCATAAACTCAGACTTATTTTATTGCGGAAAGGAAACTACCTTTTCCTCTTGATTTTCCAGCAACCACAAAGGTCTTGTCAGTATTTATTGATGCCAGAAGCCTGACTGACAGTTTTTATTCCCTATGAAAATATCAATTATGATGATTTATTACTTTATCATTATCGTTGAAAATATGTTTATCCTAGTAACATGTATTCCCTAGATATTACGTCGAAGAATTGTCTATTTACACATATTTTTCATCAACTGTGACGGAAAATCCGCGCTCAATTCTGCACATCAGATATAATATTCCGATCAGCAGGAAATTGGTAATTCCATTTGCAATACCGAATACGATTGCACCGCTTTCCATATTCAGCGAGACTGTTACCAGTACCTGACAACCCCAAACCCCGATAGCGAGCAGAAATTTACTGCCGAGGATAATCAGCATACCATGATGAGGAATACCGTTAAGTAACGGCAAACCTGCTTTCGCCGCCGACACGTCACGACGGATTTTTCGTCTCAGGATCATCCAGCACAACCATCCCGATACGCAAAGCGGCAATACCGCCAAACCGAACCATTTGAATGCAAGCATTTGCTGTTTCATGTACATCCACCACATCAGTACCGGAATACTCAGTGCCGACAGACCCATGATCCCGTCAAACAACAGGAATGATATATTCAGATATTTAGTCTGCGGCCCGACAATCGGCACAATCGGCATTTTTTCAAAGCCTTCCGGGCTCCATGGGGCAGGCGGATGAAAATGTTTGTCGCCGCCCATCTGATACCATTCCCGGTATACCATCACCATAAATACCGCGGCGATGGTATAGAACATCGTCTGCCAAACATAGATAAAACGGTAGGCATAATCCGAACCGTTACAGTAATATTTGATGATGTCAATAAACATCCCGGCCAGGATTCCGGCGATTACGGTGAAAGTTGAACTGAGCATCGTCTGCGCGGAACAAAACTGACCGTATCTTGACGGTGGAAATGTCCGCATTGCAGCAGGTAATCCGGCGACGCGGACCAGCGCAACCAGAAAAGCGCCGATAATCGCATTCCCGATGTCCAGCCAGAAAAAGTAATTGCCTGGCAACGTAACGAAAAGCCATACCAGCGGCATTATGGAGCCAACAACTCCGAACACCGCCCCGTAGACACAGATGCGCAGCGGATGCCAGCGGTCAACGAAAATAGCCATGAAATACATGGCGGCCATTATTGCAACTGAAGCAATCGTTTGATACCAGCCAATCTGATTCAACGAAAGCCCCATTTCCTTTCTGAAGAAAATCATAAACGATCCAATGGCGGCGCCAAAACAAGTAAAAGAAGTAAACAAAAAGCGGAATACATAAAACCGGTGTGAAAACGATTCGCGGAAAAACGTGATAATCCCTTTAATACCCCGACTGGCTCTAGCGGTTTTCTCATCTGGCGGCGGGTATTTGCCTTCTTTGATTTTTAAGCAAACCAGGCTGAATCCGACCAGATATAAGATGGCGGCTCCGACCATGATTTCCCGCATATGGGATTCGGCATAGCCAAAGATAAAACAATTATACAGAGCGCTGGCGCCATAACCGACGATCCGGAGCATCCCCGTGAACCTAGCCAGAAACTGCGGCGGAATCACATCGTTGAAAAGATAGTAGAATATCGAGGCGGTACACATGTTAAAAAACTCGAACATCAGCATGAATATTCCAATCAGGACAATGGTAACAGAAGTCGGAGCAAAACTCCGTAGAAATTCCGAATTCCGCTGAAGTACGGCACAAAAATCATCGCTTAAACCGATCATCGCCAGACTGGCGCAGAGAAACGGCATCGTCCAGATGATGAACGGAATTCGGCGGCCCCATCTGCTACAGTAACGGTCGCTCTTAAAGCTGACGTAAGGACAAACCGTCATATTCATAATACCGGGAATCGTGGTCAGGATTACCGCCATCAGAGTATTGGAACAGCCCAGATCTTTCAATTTCAGCGGCAGGATGCTGGGCACGACAGCTTCCATCAGCGTAAAGCAGAAGTCGCCCCACAGCAGCCACGCGAACAGCATGGCCAATCCGGCTTTAGTGTAAGTCAGTGTGCCATGACGATAAATTTTATGCCCGTCGGCGCTTAGCTCCGGCAGTGGAGTCCCGTTCGGAATCGGCGTTGAAGGCTGCATCTCAATCAATTCTCCCGCTAATTTGAAATTACTTTTTGAGTTCCATTTTTAATTATTTTATTTTCCCAATAGATTTTTAACGCCGTTTTGAGTTCTCACGCCCAACTTTATATTTTTAGTTTATTTTGTGGACTTGAGACAATCCCCAACATCGAAAATCCAAGTTTTAGAAAACACTATGGTATTTTATTACTATAAATTTTTTATTCTCTAACCTTGATATACATTTCTTTAAACTATTGACTTACATCATAACTTTCAAGTTTTATACCGTAAATCCGCATTGGAGTTGTCTTGTTTTGCCAGTAATCTGATTACAGCTTGCCGGCCAGCTTGCGTTCTTTTTCTCGCTGAGTCATTAACACTTTTCTTTGATATATTGAAAAATCATATTAATTGTATTGTAAAAAACTGAAAACCTTGCCAACTCGAAGCCATGACTATTGGTCCTGACATGTCCGATGAAACCTATTCTCGGTGCCAAACCGGCATTGTATACTGCGCTCGCATCTGAGGCGGCACTGTTGTAAACCGCAACTTGTAACTCCGTCCCTGCCCGTTCCGCAGCAATAATAAAATCTTTTATCAAAAATTGATTATAATTACACAAACAATCTTTGCTCCATGTTCCCGGACAGCCATTGATTTTAAGGCCGTCCGGCTCAAGCGCCGGGCAGCCGTCAATGGATATAAATACTTCCGGGCGTTCTCTAAAAGCCAAATACTTGGCTCCATGACAACCGCCTTCTTCATGTACGGTGAAAGCAAATATCAGAGGATTTTCCGGTGAAATGTCTGCGGAACTCAGTCTTTCAAGGACAAGCAGAAGTTCGGCGATGCCGGCACGGTCATCAAAAGTCCATGCCGCACACATTGGATCATCCTTTGAACCAAAGCAATAAGGCCCGCGCCCGTCGTTTATTGGAACAACCGGAGAGCCGACTCTTACTCCTGCGGCTTTTAACTCGGTTGGCGTAATTCCGGTCTTAATGCAGACATCATTCCATGATGGAACCCATTGCCCGCTTCTGGCCTCTACAGTATGAGCCGATCCCATTGAAAATAAGCCTCTTATATTCGTGTCGTTATCGGCAATGATTTCAACCATACATTCGCCAAGTTTACAAGGGGTTAGCCCCCCAGAATTGATTACTTTCAAATCGCCTTCCGGCGTAATCGCAGTAATAACCATAGCTATTTCATCCATATGGGCTGCCATAATTGTCAGGGGGCCGGCAGAATTTTTTGCGGCAATCCGAACAATAACATTTCCCGCAGAGTCGTTTTCAGGCGTAAAACCGATTTCGGCAATTTTATTCTGAATATACTGTGCCATTTTTTCCTCCCGACCTGGCGGGGACGGAATCTTCAGCAATTCATTTAGAATTGCCAGAAACTTCTTTTCTGTTTTTTTAATTTTCATTTTTTTGTCATTGTTTTATCTTTAATGGTTTAAACGTCCATCCTTGATTTGCTGCCATAGCACAGATATTGTGTCCGGAGAATCCCCGGGGATAAATATCCCGGTTCCATGTATTGTCGCAGAATGGTGATTTTGACGATATGTCCGGATTTATTTGTCCGGGATATATCGTAATCGCTTTATCAATGGTTATTCCTCTGCTCATCTGCCCGAAAAGCTTAAGCAATGGTAAGCGCAAATCTCCCGGAGTGAAATATTTACCGCACAATTCCAAAGCATGAGGAATACTTCCCTCAAAATCCATTTCCGCATCACAATGCCTAAGACTGCTTTGTAGACCTCTCAATGATATTTCAGCTTTTCTCCCCTGTTTCATGATTGCGGTTGGTCCCAGAAGTTTCCGCAATGGGATTTTTTCCGGCAAAACCCCATTTATGAAATATCTGTTCAGCGCATAGACAAGCATGCCGAAAATCTCAGCCGGACAAAACCGCTCGTTTCTGTTTTCAATCCAATCAAATTTTTTCTCAAATTCTGCCGCAAGTTCAGTAAATCTAGCAATTTCCACATAATCGGGATATTTAACCCGATATGGTGCAGCAAGCTCACTTGTCGTTTTAAACCGGCCCCCTTTATCAAGAACATAGTCGATCAAACCTGTAAAGTCCTTAAAAAGCTGATTGACTGTATTCTCCGAATACAAACTTTTCTGCGGTGCTTTAAAATCTTGATGTATATCATACCCCACATAAAAAGGATTGACTGAATGCCAGGCCTCTACTTGGTTGTCATATAAAAATTTATAAGGATGATTAAATATTTTAAAGATATTTTCCCGACCCAAAGAATTATAAAATTCATCAAAACGCTGTTTCATCCCGTCAAGGCGATCAATTTCTGGCGGGGACTCCACCCCGAATAATGGAGCGGTCAGATGCAATCCTCCGCAGTAATTTGTAAAAGCCTGTCCTCCAGGTTGAAAAGCAATGCCGAAAAGATCAATGCCAAGTTTCTTTATCGCAGTTATCAATTGCGGAGCTTTCAGAAATTCGAGTACATAATATACCGGACGTTTACCTATTATTTCCGTTATATCCATGATACCCCTGGATTCCTGTTCCATCAGGACGGCAACGGCGTCATTCCAATTGTTATTTTCGCAAACATCGCCGATAAACGGCAAACAGCCGTGAGTATTGGAGTGGTAGCCGATTTCATGCTTTCGCAGAACCTTGATCAGTTCGTGGCGATTTTCCCGCCGCAGGTAGCGGGCAAATTCACCAGTCAAGTGGAATGACCCCTGAATACCACGCCGCTCAAGTATAGAGCAAATCCGCATTATGACTTCATCGTGCCCTGGGGTTACAAAATCCTCAGTGGCAAAGGAAATTGCGGCTTGTATAATTGTTTTTTCCATATTATTCCGTAATATTTAGTTTAATTACCTGATTATAACATCCTTTCAACTTGGCACACTTGGCGGCGAATTGAGCCAAGGCATTGCGGAGTTGGTATAATGAGGATGGTCATAACCATGCATTTGCCAACAACCTGGAACGGCGATATTATCCCAGGATTCGTCTTTCAAATCCAGAGAACAGAAATTTTGGAGCGGATTTTCCGGATTAGTGATGTATCTGAACTTCAATTTCCCGTCTCGTGACAGTATCCATGGTGAAAATTCTTTCTTTATTTTCCGAGCGGCTTTCTCGTCGGAAAACGGAAACAGCATTGAGCAAGGGGCGAGGCGATGGAAGCCGGGACAGTCCGGACTTTCCCAGAGAAGTTTTTGTAGTTGACTCAATTTTTTCATGATTTAAACTTTCATTAATTTAGCCAATTTTAAGAATTGGCTTTTGCCTGTTAAAGACTTGTTTCTTGCCCATAAGCCTATTGTGGTGCATTCAATACAACTTTTTACTGAAAAAGTCATCAAAATCTTAATTTTGAAAAATTATCTTCCGTTCTGCGGTTACAATTTTTGCAACATTTCAGTTTTCATTTCAACTCAATTCTTTCTAACAAAGCGTGTTGAATAACATCTCGCCGTAATTGCAATCACGTCTGCCTTTCAATGAACCGATTATAACTCTCTGAGGCGACTCCGTCTCTTTGGATGGCCTTGCCGAACTATGGCAGAATCTCTGCTACTTGCCGTGCATAGGGAATATTTCCGCCTTCTCTTTTTAACTTTTCATCTGCCATTTTATGACATGAAAAACTATCATCAATGCGCCCTTTCAAGCGGTGGGGACTGATGGGAAGAAAACTTTCATCTGTTTCCAGAGCGACACCCCTGTTGTCTTTCAGGTTAAATAATTCTTCCAGTCTTTTCAAACGGCTGAAACTGTTATTAAAAGCCAGTTTAATAATCTCGTCAACTGAATCCAGTCCGATATATTCCGGCAACAAGACTTTTAAATTCTGCTGTAGTCGGCACAACCGTTTATAAATGGCGTTCATTTCCAGTATGATGTTTTCCGGCATCACGTTTCCCTCACTGGGATTAATAATTGTTACTGCAGCGAGAGCTATTGTTGTCAAACTGTTGCAAACCAAATCCACGCTCAATAATTCGACATCGCTTTTGCCGGTAACATATGTCCAGCTCAACATCCCGACCTTACCAAAACTTATGGCCGGATTTTCACCCGCCCAGGCGATATCCGCTTGGGAACAATTCATTATCCGCCACCATGGACCTATATTTTTATGGTTAAATAACGGGACTTGCTGTTCCGTACCGTCATTATATTTAAAAATATACCTGCCTAACGTTTCAGAATTGCCGAGGTTTTCCACTATCGCGTGAACAAAACTGATTGCCGCCGTTTTTTTCTTAACTGGAATAGTTATCCGATTCGGGAAAAGAACTCCATCTGGCCCGGCCCCGACCATAATAAGTGATGGCGGAGTTTTATTTCCATCACTTTTGAACTCGTATATAATTCCGCCGATACATTTTTTGCCTCTGGGGAAATTACTCAGATCAGCATTTTTATTAGGCCAGCTTGCCTGGCCAGCGACATATTTGAAACGCGAATTCGCGATATTGGACAAATCCAGAATTTTATAATCATTCGACTTAAAAAGCGGTTTCGCCAGCCATTTTGAAGAAAACGCGGTTTGTTCAAAAATCATCTTATTGGCGATGGTTGTGCATATATCTTTATTTGAGCAAGATATCGGTTTGATTCCGGCAAAATGGTCCTCGATTTCCGACGCCAGCATGTTCTGAGTATTATTCAGCAATTCAAGACATAGAGGAGATACATTGCCCGGAAGTACAAAACCGGCGCAACGCTTAAAAAAGTTTTTCCGATTATTTTTTTCGTAATCGAAATTCCAACATGCTGCAGCTGTCATTATTACTCCCGGCATTCTTGTCTCATAAATGGTATAAGGCTGCCTCAAGCTGTTGGCTGCCGCCCAGTAAGTCGCCAGCAAACCATTCGTATTGTGTTCTATTGCTGCTTCTGCATGCGCTAAAATATTGTCAACACTGTTAATATTTCCAGCCCCTATCACTTTGCATTCGGTATGCTGTTTTAGGAACGGCAAAAAGGGAAAGCTGTAGAACTTTTTAGATTTTTTATCTGGTTTCAAGTAGGCTTCAAACCGTTTTTGGGTCTTCTCCGTTAAGCTTAAAAAGTCATCATAACTGATTCTGCTTTTACCCTCACGATTGAGAATAATTCGTTCACAACGCGTTTGGGTGGAACCATAGTCCCAATCACACAAAACCGCAGCAGCAGGCAATTGGTGTAGACCATCGTCATATTTCCTAACGATATCCGCCCAACAAAACGGAATCATATTTTTGTCAATGACCCAATTCAATACTTTGAGAATATAATCCATGTAAAGCGAATTAAATCCATGTTCAAGCGCATTTTTTTTACATTTATTACAAGTGCCCAGCAGGAATGGTTCATCAGCGCCGACATGGAGCATTTTGGAATAAGGATGCGCGGCAATAATTTCAGAAGCCATTTTTGTAAATAGCTCAAACGTGCCGGGATTAAGTGGACAGCCCTGCGAAAAAAGCAGCGGATTTTCCCGTAATCCGGCATATCTTTCATGCCGTAAAACATATTCCCAGTGTGCAAGGCTCTGAACCAGGGGAATTATTTCAATAAAATATTCGTGCGCAACATCGTTAAGTTGTCTTATCTGCTCCTTGCTTAATGCGGATTCGACTGCAATCCCCGGAATTGTTTCAAAAGGGAATTTGTCTTCATACTCAATCAGAACATAATTTATCTTCAACTCAGAAAAACGTTTTATAAGTCCCAGCAAATAATCAAAATTCCAGCTTATTCGCTTCAGATCAATCATTATTATGCGTTTTTCAATATCTGCCCAATCATGAATATCGCCGACGAAATGACCATCGTGAAAGCATTTAAGTTGTTTTAAGGTATAGCAGGCATAATACGCGGCCCGTTCAGTTCCGGCAGAAATATTTATTACTCCATTACGGCTCGATATCACATATTCATCATTTTTTTTCAGATATGAATTTTGCTCAATATTTACCATCCCGGATATCCCGTTCATGTGTGAACGTAAACGATTCCAGTTTTCGGGCATTTTTATTCCATCTCTGGTATTTTTAACGGCCGTTTCATGAATATCAACACGTTTGGGTTGCGGCATGAGCATCGCAAGTTCGGCGGTTATATTATTTCCCCCGTCCCCCGATTTCTGTCCAGAACACTCATCGTTTATTATTTTACACATTGTCATAGGAAACACTTTTATTTGTTGTCTTTGGGTTTGTTGTCCCCGGCAGACGTAACAGAGAATTTAAAGACTTCAGTGTCGCCTTGTTCAAAATGTACGCTGCCGCCTTTGTTTTTTGGAGAGCAAAGGCCTGGTTGAATATATACGCCCTGAAAGTTGGCCCCTAATGCTGCTGGGCTTGACAAACGAATAAAGGTAGAGTCATTTTCAGCCTTGATGGTAATCGGCCCGACAACGGAGGTCATAGTAACTTCTTTAAGGTAATAGCGATCCACTTTCCCCTCAGCCTTGCCGTTCAAAGTTTCATCCTGATAGGTAATCGCTTTAAATTCCACCGGTTCCGCTGTTTCCATTATAATCATATTGGCTAGACGTTTATGGTTGGCGCTCCAAGTAAAATCTTTTTTGTAGTTAAGTTGCGCCGTGAAATCGGTTTTTCCCGATTTGTCAATATCAACAGTTAAATCAACAACAACCGCGCCATCTGCCAAGGCCACCTGGCGTTTCATTTTAAACATGTCATTATCAAGATTGAAACTTTCAGATAAAATTTTCCCATTGCTTAAGCCCATTGCCTGTTTCTGGGAACTGCCGAGGATAGTAATCAATACCTTAAATACCTGCTTGGCGTCCAGTTTGAAATACAGAATATTGCCGTCTGCTCCGAGGAAATATTTTGTGCTGCCGTTTGCAATTTCCCGACCCGGCTTGATTTCTTCTGCATGGCAATTTAAAGCAAACAGTGCACATGCGGTTAAAATTGCGGTAACGCGTCTTTTTTTCATCTTCGTAACTCCTTATGTTTGAAAAGAAATGATTTTATTTACTAGCGATTACAAGTTTTGAATTCAAATTAATCTACGGGGAAGCTAAATCTGCTCACTTCCTGTAGCCATAGCCCTGTAGTTATTGCCATTGTTCGACTGAGTCGTTTCTTCTTCCGGTTCAGGGAGAGAATCAACTATCCCAGAGATATATTCATTAATGCGGCATTGCGTTTCTTTCAGGCGAAGAATTTGTCCGCCTTGGCGAATCTGGATGACCTCCAGTCCAAATGGATTGAAGTACTTGTGCCACATTTTGCGAAACGAATCACTAACCGCTTCGCATGCTTTTATAATTTCGAGCAATGTTTCACTGGCAAGTGTTTTAAAAATAGCTTCCTCTGAAAAAAGTTTGATTTGTTTCAGCGCGACTGTTTTGATTTGTTTGCAAGTTCATGCAACCTCCATGTTGAACTCTCTAATGTCCTTAAAAATCTTTTTATCCCCCAAACGGTGAGAGATGAAAAGCGCAAAAACCGTCAAATCGAGCTAACCTCCCTCGTTGATTATTTCCATCCTGAGATATTTTTTAAATTATTGTTAAAAATATCACTTAGATATTTTGAACCAGAAATCAATCGCTTTTCTTCCGCCATCAATTTATCAAGTTTTGCTGAGTTCTTATAATTTACCTGATGCAGCCGTTGCATGGTAAATTGTGTCCACAGCCTTTGGCGGCTGACGGCAAGAATTGTCGCCAAATCCCTGAAATCCTTGAAAAAGCATTTAAATTCAGTTTTTATATCATTCCCGGCATCCATTGCGCTAATAGTTGCAAGTGCTCTGTCATACAGCTTATCGGCCTCATGTACAGCGCGTTCTAGTCTTGACATAATTTTTACGGTATTGGCCTCGTCAACCGCGATAAGTTCTTTCCAGTCCGGATGCATGATTGCATACCAAAGCAATATGCTGGCGAACATCTGTAAGGTATAGTTGGCCGGCACTATCAGATAATCCAAATTCATAGTTGTAGAAATGCCGTTTATGTTAATTGCCATATCCATAACATCGGCGGTCTGTAACAACAATTCCGCGAACGCATCCCCGCAATCAATCCCATATTGTTTTTCAAGTTCCTCACGTATTCCTTGTGATATATCCAGTTCAGGGTTTTGCAGCAGTCTGGAAACTATGGTCAAGTTCAGTTTATTCAAACTCCAACTGTCCGGATAGGCAGCCGGTTCTTTCGTTTTCCGGTCGCAGATTCGACCCCAATTAACCGGAACAACTGCATATGAAATATTTTCACCTTGAGTTTTTTTAATCAGTTCCTGATGTTGACGACTGATAATCAAAGGGATATATCTGCCGCTGACACAATGTTCTAGCGATAACTCCACAATCTGAGCCGCGCTGCCATACTGGTTTACCCATCGGTTCAACGGTTGATTCAGGGTATAATCGCCCCAGGTGGCCTTGTAGATGAGTGATAAATTATTTGTTTCTGCATATTCTTTCAATTTATGATTTACCGGTTCCGGGTCGTAAACATATTTAGTTCGGGAACGAGGGCGACGGCAGTACCATAATGCGTGGTCATTGTTATAGAAATCAGCCAGATATTTTATTCTTTCCCCGCCAAGCCCCTTGACGTGATTGATTCCCCAAAGCCGCGGAATCACCTCTATTTTAGAACTGATTTTATATGC
>Ga0074197_1002655_pt1 | contig 12063 bp, 4 predicted proteins | sample EPASupsiteSAE305_FD_64526 | JGI IMG/M metagenome (GOLD analysis project Ga0074197, IMG submission 64526) | Bioremediated contaminated groundwater microbial communities from EPA Superfund site, New Mexico - SAE3-05 reassembly with SPADES | ecosystem: Environmental > Aquatic > Deep subsurface >...
CCTGCTGCGCAAAAATTTTGCCACTATCAAGAATATCATTGATATCCCGAACCTGATTGACATTCAGAAAAACTCTTATCGCCGTTTTTTGCAATCCGACGTGCCGTTGGAATTGCGTAAAAATATTGGTCTTGAAGCTGTTTTCAGGTCTGTTTTTCCGATTAAGGACTTCAGCGAAACTTCGTCACTTGAGTATGTCTCCTATACACTGAGTAAACCCAAGTACGATGTAGAAGAGTGTCATCAGCGCGGCATGACCTATGCAGCCCCTATGAAGGTGAAGGTGCGGCTTGTTATCTGGGATTCCGGTAAGGAATCGGGTGTCCGTGGTGTTAAGGATATCAAGGAGCAGGAGGTCTACTTCGGGGAAATTCCGTTGATGACCGAGAACGGCACCTTTATCATTAACGGTACTGAGCGCGTTATCGTCAGTCAGTTGCACCGTTCACCTGGTGTATTCTTTGACCATGATAAAGGAAAAACCCACTCTAGCGGTAAAGTGCTATATTCTGCACGCGTAATCCCCTACCGGGGCTCATGGCTTGATTTTGAGTTTGATCACAAAGATATACTCTTTGTCAGAATCGACCGTCGTCGTAAGATGCCGGCCACGGTTCTGTTAAAGGCTCTTGGGTACTCCGTTGAGCATCTGCTTAACTATTATTATAAGAGTGAGCAGATTGTTATTTCTGGTGGTGAGCTGCGTAAAGCGATTGAGCCGGAACTGTTGACCCTTCAAAAAGCTGTCGTTGATGTTGCCGATGCCAAAGGCGAAGTGATTGTCAAGGCCAATAGAAAGTTTACCAAGGCCTCAATTAAAAAACTTCTTGATCATGGCGTAACAACCATACCAACCGTTGCCGAGAGCATTATCGGCCGCTATGCATCAGCTGATGTTGTTGATCCGGTTACCGGCGAAATCCTGTTGGAATGCAATCAGGAATTGACTGCTGACAAGTTGGATGAATTGCGTTTGAAAGAGGTTGGTTCTTTCGGTTTGCTTTATATCGACGGTCTCAATATCACCTCTTCATTCCGCGACACCTTGCTTGCTGACAAGGTTAACAGCAGCGATGAGGCGTTGATTGAGATCTATCGCCGTCTCCGTCCTGGTGATCCACCAACGCTCAAAAGTTCGCTTGTGCTGTTTGATAACCTGTTTTTCAATCCAGAGCGCTATGATCTTTCTGCGGTTGGACGTCTAAAGCTGAACTTTAAACTCGGTCTGAAAGTATGGCCTGATTGTACTATCCTTAACGGACCTACCATGCTGACTGCTGCTGAACTGCAGCATGCTGATCAGTTGATCGGGAGTCTGGTAAACGGTTCCCGCCCAGTTGATATGGCTCTTAAGGAAAGAATCTCTACAGAGCTTGTCAAAACGCTTAAAAAACTTGATCTGCAACAGCCTGTGCCTGAACGTGTGCTGGAGCAGCTGGCAGACGAGTTAAACGGAATTGTTGCCAACCCTGAATTTTTCCAGCGTGATCTGTTGGAGGGCGTTGAACTGCCTGACGTGTTCAGTAAGCTGGTGGATCTGATTGAGCAGGGTGGCTATGATGAAAACCGTCGTCGTATCGAAGGGCTTCGTCGTAACCGGATGCTGCTTGAGGTTGCCTTTGGTGGTTCTGTAGAACGCTGCCAGCGCAACGATATCTTGGAGATCGTGCGCTACCTGATCGAGTTGAAAAACGGTCGTGGTGTAATTGACGATATTGACCATCTGGGTAACCGTCGTGTACGGGCTGTTGGTGAGCTGCTTGAAAACCAGTACCGTATCGGTCTGGTGCGGATGGAGCGGGCTATCAAAGAGCGGATGTCTCTTCAGGAAGTTGAAAACCTGATGCCCCATGATCTAATTAACTCCAAGCCGGTTTCAGCGGTGGTCAAGGAGTTCTTCGGCTCTTCCCAGTTGTCACAGTTTATGGACCAGACCAACCCGCTATCTGAGGTTACCCACAAACGTCGTCTGTCGGCCCTCGGACCAGGTGGTCTTACCCGTGAACGTGCCGGTTTTGAGGTTCGGGACGTACACCCTACGCACTACGGCAGGGTCTGTCCGATTGAGACACCGGAGGGTCCGAACATCGGTCTGATCGCTTCGCTTTCAACCTATGCCCGGATCAACGAGCATGGCTTTGTTGAAACACCGTACCGTCTGGTTCGTGAAGGCCAGGTTACCAACGAAGTTAAATTCTTCTCGGCACTGGAAGAGGAAGGACACGCCATTGCTCAGGCAAACGCCCTGATGGATCAGGATGGTCGTCTCATCAATGAGTATGTCTCCGCTCGGAAGAGTGGTGAATTCGTTCTGGTACAACGGGATGAGATTGAGCTGATGGACGTGGCTCCCAAACAGCTGGTGTCCGTTGCAGCGGCCTTGATTCCCTTCCTTGAAAACGATGACGCCAACCGGGCACTGATGGGCTCAAACATGCAGCGTCAGGCAGTACCGCTGTTGCGTGCCGACTCACCGCTGGTGGGTACCGGTATGGAGCGGATTGTTGCCAAGGATTCTGGTGTTTCAGTTATTGCCCGCCATAACGGTATGGTTGATGCGGTTGACGCAGGTCGGATCGTTATCAAGATTGATGAAGAAGAATTCGATGAGGCCGGCACAGGGGTTGATATTTACAACCTGGTCAAGTTTTCTCGCTCGAACCAGAACACCTGTATTAACCAGAAGCCGGTGGTTAAGGTGGGAGATAAGGTCAAGCGTGGCGACGTGATTGCCGATGGTCCCTCAACCGACATGGGCGAATTGGCTCTTGGTCAGAACATCATCGTGGCGTTTATGCCATGGGGTGGTTACAACTTCGAGGACTCCATCCTGGTTTCAGAACGCCTGACCAAGGATGACCGGTATACCTCAATCCATATTGAAGAGTTTGAGTGTGTTGCCCGTGATACCAAACTGGGCAAGGAAGAAATCACCTCTGATATTCCAAACCTTGGTGAAGAAGCACTCAAGGATCTGGATGAGTCCGGTATCATCAGGATCGGTGCTGAAGTTAAGCCGGGTGATATTCTGGTCGGCAAGATTACTCCGAAAGGTGAGACACAGCTCTCTCCTGAAGAGAAACTGCTGCGTGCCATCTTCGGTGAAAAGGCCGGTGATGTGCGTGATACCTCGCTGACCATACCTCCGGGTGTGGAAGGTACAGTCATTGGCGCGAAGGTCTTCTCACGTAAAGGCAATGATAAAGATGCTCGGACTGAGCTGATTGAGAAGATCGAGGAAGAAAAACTTCGCAAGGATGAGCAGGATGAGGTCCGTATCATCCGTGATTCAGCCCGTGGAAAGCTGAAACGCCTTCTGGTTGGCAAGACAGCCGGTGCCAAAGTTGAAGATCGTCAAGGTGTGACCGTACTTGCCAAAGGTAAGAAGATCACCGAGGAGCTGCTTGAGTCATTGACCATGGATCGCTGGGCTACTATTTCAGTCGACGATGGTACTGATGTAGAAGAAAAAGTGGCTGAGGTTATCTCCAAGCTTAATGAGCAGGTGGAACTGATTCGTGGTGTATTCGACGATAAGGTTCAAAAGTTGCGGAGAGGTGACGATCTGCCTCCTGGCGTGATCAAGATGGTTAAGGTCTACGTCGCCATTAAGCGTAAGCTGCAGGTTGGTGACAAGATGGCTGGTCGCCACGGTAATAAAGGTGTTGTTTCCAGGATCATGCCGGAAGAGGATATGCCGTACATGGATGACGGTCGTCCGGTTGAGATCGTGCTGAACCCGCTTGGCGTTCCTTCCCGTATGAACGTGGGACAGATTCTTGAAACACACTTGGGTTGGGCTGCAAAGGGACTTGGCTGGAAAATTCAGAAAATGCTTGAAGAGCATACGTCTGAGGAGAATCTGAAGAAATTCATCCGTGAAACCTATGATAACCCTGAGTTTAACAAGATCCTTGACACCATGGATCGTGAAGAACTCCTGCTGGTAGCCCGTCGCTTGTCACGTGGTGTACCGATGGCCTCATCAGTTTTTGAAGGGGCAGGGGAGGCTAAAATCAAGGAGCTGCTGACCAGGGCAGGATTTGCAACCAATGGTCAGGTAACACTCTTTGACGGCCGTACAGGTGAGCCGTTTAAACATAAAGTAACGGTCGGAATCATGTATGTGCTGAAACTGCACCACTTGGTTGACGACAAGATTCACGCACGTTCTATTGGACCTTACTCGCTGGTAACCCAGCAGCCGTTGGGTGGTAAGGCGCAATTCGGTGGTCAGCGTCTTGGTGAGATGGAGGTCTGGGCAATGGAGGCGTATGGTTGCTCCTATGCACTCCAGGAGTTCCTGACCGTTAAGTCGGACGATGTCTCCGGTCGTACCCGTATGTACGAAGCGATCGTTAAGGGTAAGCATACCCTGGAGCCAGGCCTGCCTGAATCCTTTAACGTGCTTATCAAGGAACTTCAATCACTCTGCCTTGACGTGGAGCTGCTTGAAGGGGACGAGTAACACCGTGCGGTAGTTCATGCCGCTGTTGCGGACCATTCGGTTCGCCCTGATGATGAGACTTATACTGGAGGATAGACCGTGGAAGATTATTTCACAGGAAGCTTCTTCGATAAACCTAAAGATCCGCTGCATTTTTCGTCCATCCGTATCTCAATCTCCTCACCGGAGAAGATACGCGAGCGTTCTTTTGGTGAAGTGAAAAAGCCTGAGACGATAAATTATCGGACCTTCAAGCCGGAACGGGATGGTCTGTTCTGTGCCAAGATATTTGGACCGACCAAAGATTACGAGTGTAACTGCGGTAAATACAAGCGGATGAAGCACCGTGGCATCATCTGCGAAAAGTGTGGCGTTGAGGTTATTCCCTCAAAAGTTCGCCGTGAGCGTCTCGGGCATATCGATCTGGCTACTCCGGTTGCCCATATCTGGTTCCTTAAGTCGCTACCTTCCCGGATCGGTAACCTGCTTGACATTACCCTGAAGGATCTTGAGCGGGTACTGTATTTTGAGGCCTTTGCCATTACTGATCCCGGGACCACACCGCTGAAGTTCTGTGAGGTGTTGTCTGAGGACAAGTTCCTTAAGGCTCAGGAAGAGTACGGCTTTGATGCCTTTGATGGTGGCATGGGGGCTGAAGCAGTTCGTAAGTGCTTGCAGGCGCTGGAGCTCGATGAACTGGCTGTGCAGCTGCGGATGGAGATGATGGAGTCCACCAGCGAGGCCAAGCGTAAAAAGGTTGCCAAGCGTCTTAAAGTTGTTGAGGCGTTCAAGCAATCCGGCAACAAACCTGAGTGGATGATTCTTGAGTGTATTCCGGTATTGCCGCCTGAACTGCGTCCTTTGGTGCCGCTGGATGGTGGCCGTTTTGCTACTTCTGACCTGAACGATCTCTATCGTCGGGTAATTAACCGTAACAACCGTCTCAAGCGTCTCTGTGAGCTGCAGGCACCAGAGGTTATTATCCGCAACGAAAAGCGGATGCTGCAGGAAGCGGTTGACGCACTGTTTGATAACGGCCGTCGTGGCCGGGCCATAGCCGGACCCAACAAGCGTCCGCTCAAGTCACTGTCTGATATGCTGAAAGGTAAATCAGGCCGGTTCCGTCAGAACCTGTTGGGTAAGCGGGTTGACTACTCAGGTCGTTCCGTTATCGTTGTTGGTCCTGAGCTGAAGTTGCACCAGTGCGGTCTGCCTAAAAAGATGGCGTTGGAGCTGTTTAAGCCGTTTATCTACAATAAACTCGAAGAGCGTGGGTATGTTACCACCATCAAGAGTGCCAAGAAGATGGTTGAGAAGGAACGCCCCGAGGTTTGGGACGTACTTGAAGAGGTCATCAGGGAGCACCCGGTCATGTTGAACCGGGCACCAACTCTTCACCGTCTTGGAATTCAGGCCTTTGAACCGGTTCTGATTGAGGGTAAAGCTATCCAGCTGCATCCATTGGTCTGTACCGCCTTCAACGCCGACTTCGACGGTGACCAGATGGCTGTACACCTACCGCTTTCCATTGAAAGCCAGGTTGAGACCAGGGTCCTGATGATGTCTACCAACAACATCCTTTCCCCGGCCCACGGTAAGCCAATTATTGTGCCTTCACAGGATATGGTTCTTGGTACCTACTACATGACCAGAGAGCGTATCGGCGCAAAAGGGGAGCGGACTATCTTCGCTTCTCCTGAAGAAGTGCGTATCGCTTTTGACCATGGTGAGGTTGATATGCAGGCACGGGTCAAGGTGCGGATGATTGACGCCCCTGACAATCCTGAAGAAAAACCGCAACTGGTTGATACTACCGTTGGCAGGATCATCCTTCGTGAAGTGTTGCCACCACAGGTTCCTTTCTCGGCCATTAACAAGGTTATGAATAAGAAGGAACTCTCCAATCTGATTGATACCTGTTATCGTCTGGCTGGCAACAAGGAAACCGTTATTCTGGCTGACCGTCTGAAGGAAACCGGTTTCCGCTATGCGAACCTGGCTGGTATTTCAATCTGTATCGATGACATGGTTATCCCTGAAGGGAAGCAGGCCATCATTGACAGGGCAAACGAAGAGGTCCAGGAAATCCAGAATCAGTACACCGAAGGTTTGATTACCGATGGTGAGCGTTACAACAAGGTCATCGATATCTGGGCAAAGGCTACGGAAGAGATTGCCAAGGAGATGCTGGGTAACCTCTCCAAGGAAATCGTCATCGATACTGACGGTAAAGAGGTAGAGATACCTTCCTTTAACGCCATTCACATGATGGCAGATTCCGGTGCACGGGGTTCGGCTCAGCAGATTCGTCAGTTGGCCGGTATGCGGGGCTTGATGGCCAAGCCATCAGGTGAAATTATTGAAACCCCGATTACGGCAAACTTCCGTGAAGGTCTGACCGTGTTGCAGTACTTTATCTCAACCCACGGTGCGCGGAAGGGCCTTGCTGATACCGCGTTGAAAACAGCAAACTCCGGTTATCTGACCCGTCGTCTGGTTGACGTGGCCCAGGACGCAATTATTACTGAGGACGATTGTGGAACTTTGGATGGCCTGACGGTCAGTTCGCTGACTGAGGGTGGAGAGGTTATTGAGCATATCGGTGACCGTATCCTTGGCCGGGTTGCTCTTGATGATATCCATGATCCGATTACTGATGAGATTCTGGTTGAAGCAAACCAGGAGATTGATGAGAATCTGGTTAAAAAAATTGAAGATGCCGGTCTTGAAAAAGTCAAGATGCGTTCAGTGCTTACCTGCCAGAGCAAGCGTGGAATTTGCGCCAAGTGTTACGGGCGTGATCTTGCCCGAGGCCACATCGTGAACATGGGCGAAGCGGTTGGTGTTATTGCCGCACAATCCATTGGTGAGCCAGGTACCCAGTTGACCATGCGTACCTTCCACATCGGTGGTACCGCTTCCCGAGCTGCTGAACAGACCTCTCTTGAGGCTCGCTATGAAGGTTTGGTTAAGTACATCAACCTCCATACGGTTGTGAATGCTGAAGGCTTCCACATTGTCATGAGCCGTAACGGTGAAGTTGCCGTGGTGGATGAGACCGGTCGTGAGCGCGAACGGTATGGCGTTGTCTATGGTGCTAAACTTAAAATAGGCCCGGAAGGTATGGTTAAGGCCGGTGAAACACTTGCTGAGTGGGATCCGTACACCATGCCGATTCTGTCTGAAGTTGGTGGTCGAATTAAGTTTGGTGACATCATCGAAGGCGTCACCATGGAAGAGAAACTTGATGATGTTACTGGCCTCTCCCGCAAAGAAATTGTAGAAACCAAAGATTCTGATAAACGTCCAAGAATTGCCATAAAGGACGTTGGTGAGTCTGGAGCAACCATAGGGCGCTACTATCTGCCTGTGGGGGCAATCATTAACGTGATTGAAGATGCCGTTATCTATGGCGGTGATATTATCGCAAAGATCCCGCGAGAAACAACCAAGACCAAGGATATTACCGGTGGTCTGCCGCGGGTTGCAGAGCTGTTTGAGGCACGTAAACCAAAAGATTTTGCCGTTATCACGGAAATTGATGGTAAGGTTAATTTTGGTAAGGATTCCAAAGGGAAACGCAAGGTTATAGTTACGCCTGAACTTGGTGAGCCTAAAGAGTATCTGATTCCGAAAGGCAAGCATATCAGTGTCCATGAAGGTGACTATGTGCGTGCTGGTGAGCCGTTAATGGATGGTTCATCCAACCCGCATGATATTCTGCGTGTACTTGGTGTCAAGGAGCTTGCAAAGTACCTGGTTGACGAAGTACAGGAAGTGTATCGACTCCAGGGCGTTAAGATTAACGATAAGCACATTGAAGTTATTGTGCGGCAAATGCTGCGTCGCGTCAGAATTAAGGAGGTTGGTGATACGAACCTCTTGATTGATGACCAGGTTGAGCGCTATGTATTTGAAGAAGAAAATGCCAAGGCCTTTGATGAGGGTAAGCGTCCTGCAACTGCAGAGCCTCTCTTGCTTGGTATTACCAAGGCCTCTCTCTCAACGGAGTCGTTCATCTCTGCGGCCTCCTTCCAGGAGACAACCAAAGTCCTTACACAGGCAGCTATAGAGGGCAAGGTTGACCATTTGCGTGGCTTAAAAGAGAACGTTATTATGGGTCGCCTGATTCCTGCTGGTACTGGTATTCAACGCTATCGGCATCTACGCCTTCATGTGGAAGATCAGGCCCCTGAATCCATAGTTGAACAGGCAGGAGCTGCTCCTGAAGCAGAGGAAGAGCAGCAGGCCGCCTAAATAAAATTGTCGTTAGTGACCGAAGCTGCATACAGGGTGATACCTGTGTGCAGCTTTTTTGTTATGAGTGAAAAAAAAGATTGACAGTGTGCGTATAAATGTTTATGTTACGCGTCTCAACTCAATGAGAAAGCGCGACCATGTAGCTGAGCAGTAAGCTACAGACAGTGGACGGAGATGCTGGTCTAATTCCAGCCCTACACTTATTCCGTCCCCCACCATGTGTACTTGCAATTGTCGCGCAAGACTCGAAGTTATTTCTGGAAGTGCTGTAAAAAAGATATGTCAATGAAAATTATGTTGACATCGTATCTACAATATTGGTAGTTTAAATGTTCGCGCTTTTTGCGTTGAAGATTTTTGCTGCCGGGAGACAGGTAAGCGTATGCCAACGATCAATCAGTTGATTCGTCAGGGTAGGGAAAAGAAGCGGGATAAGTCTACTGCGCCAGCTCTGAAGAGTTGTCCGCAAAAGCGTGGCGTCTGTACAAGGGTTTATACTACGACCCCTAAGAAGCCTAACTCCGCTCTTCGTAAGGTTGCTCGTGTTCGCTTGACAAACGGGATTGAGGTTACTTCGTATATTCCTGGTGTTGGTCACAACCTACAGGAGCACTCGGTTGTCTTGATTCGTGGTGGTCGGGTAAAGGACTTGCCGGGTGTTCGTTATCACATCGTGCGTGGTACGCTTGACTCTGTTGGTGTTAAGGGTCGTATGCAGGCTCGTTCCAAGTACGGCGCCAAGCGTCCTAAGTAAAAAAAGTATTTTAGAGGGGTAAGGTATGCCGAGGAGACGTGAAGTACCTAAGCGTGTGATTCTGCCGGATCCAAAATATAACGATAAGGTTGTGGCAAAGTTGATCAACATTCTGATGGTTGGTGGTAAGAAGAGTGTTGCTGAGTCGATTTTGTATCGTGCGCTTGAGATTGTTGAGAGTAAATCTGGTGAAGAGGCTGTGAAGGCTCTGAAGAAGTCTCTTGATAATATTAAGCCGACGCTGGAAGTTAAATCGCGGCGTGTTGGTGGTTCGACCTATCAGGTTCCGGTTGAAGTTCGTCCTGATCGTCGGGTCTCCTTGGCAATGCGTTGGTTGATTAAGTATTCAGCTGCTCGCTCCGAAAAGACCATGACGGAAAAAATGGCTGGTGAAATTCTTGACGCCTTTAATAGTCGTGGTGCTGCTGTGAAAAAGCGGGAAGATACTCATAAGATGGCTGAGGCAAACCGTGCCTTTGCTCACTATCGCTGGTAGTTTTAGCTGGCTGGAGGAATAGTTCGTGTCACGTTTGTCACCTCTTAGTAAATATCGCAACATTGGTATCATGGCGCATATTGATGCCGGTAAAACCACTACAACTGAACGTATTCTGTATTACACTGGTGTTTCTCATAAAATCGGTGAAGTGCATGAAGGTACTGCTACCATGGACTGGATGGAGCAGGAGCAAGAGCGTGGTATTACCATCACCTCTGCTGCCACTACCTGTGAGTGGAATGATCATCGGATCAATATTATCGACACGCCAGGGCACGTTGACTTCACTATTGAGGTTGAGCGTTCGTTAAGGGTTCTTGATGGTGCTGTTGCTGTGTTCTGTTCGGTTGGTGGTGTTGAGCCCCAGTCTGAAACAGTTTGGCGTCAGGCTGACAAGTACTGTGTTCCGCGTATTGCATTTATTAATAAGATGGATCGCATCGGTGCTGATTTTTTTCGCGGTGTTCAGATGATCAAGGATCGTTTGAAAGCAAACGCTGTTCCGATTCAGTTGCCGGTTGGTAAAGAAGATTATTATAAAGGTATTATTGACCTGGTTCGGATGAAGGCGATTATCTGGGATGAAGAGTCACTTGGTGCCAAGTTTCGCGAAGAAGAAATTCCTGCTGATCTGCTTGATGATGCTCAGGAATGGCGTGATAAGCTGATTGAGGAAATTTCCAGTCATGATGATGCGTTGATGGAAAAGTACCTTGGTGGGGAAGAGTTGTCCGAAGCAGAGATTATGGCTGCTATTCGTACCTGCACCATTAATATTCAGATTATTCCTGTGGTTTGTGGCTCGTCCTTTAAAAACAAAGGTGTACAAAACCTGCTTGATGCAGTTGTAGATTATATGCCGTCTCCTCTTGATATTCCCGCGATTAAAGGAATTGATGAGTCTGGTAATGAAGTAGAGCGTAAGGCTGAAGATACCGAGCCATTCTCAGCTCTTGGTTTCAAAATTATGACTGACCCGTTTGTTGGACAGCTTACCTTTATCCGCGTTTACTCAGGTGTACTGCAGTCAGGTTCGTATGTATATAACGCAACCAAAGGCAAGCGGGAGCGGATTGGTCGTCTGTTGAAGATGCATGCCAACAAGCGTGAAGAGATTAAAGAAGTATATGCTGGTGATATTGCGGCCGCAGTAGGCCTCAAGTATACCACTACCGGTGATACACTTTGCAATGAAGATCAGGCCGTTATTCTTGAGTCGATTGAATTCCCTGAGCCGGTTATTTCAATCGCAATTGAACCCAAGACCAAGTCTGACCAGGAAAAGCTAGGTCTTTCACTCCAGAAGCTGGCAAGTGAAGATCCTTCCTTTCGGGTTAAGACTGACGAAGAAACCGGACAAACCATTATTTCTGGTATGGGTGAGTTGCACCTTGAAATTATCGTCGACCGTATGATGCGTGAATTCAAGGTGGAGGCTAACGTTGGTAAGCCTCAGGTAGCTTATCGCGAAACAATCACCAAGAAGGTTAAGGTTGAGGGTAAGTTTGTGCGCCAATCAGGTGGTCGTGGTCAGTATGGTCATGTCTGGTTGGAGATTGAGCCGCAACCTGAGCCTGGTAAGGGGTATGAGTTTGTTGACGCCATCAAGGGTGGTGTTGTGCCCCGTGAATATATTCCAGCCGTTGACAAGGGCATTTTTGAGGCAACTGACAATGGTGTGTTGGCAGGATTTCCGGTTGTAGATGTAAAAGTAACTCTGATTGATGGTTCCTATCACGAAGTTGACTCGTCAGAAATGGCGTTTAAAATTGCAGGTTCAATGGGCTTTAAAGAAGGTTGTCAAAAAGCTGGCCCAATCCTGCTTGAGCCGATTATGTCTGTAGAGGTTGTGGTTCCTGAAGAGTACATGGGAGAAGTTATAGGTGACCTTAACTCCCGTCGTGGTCGCATCATGGGAATGGATTCACGTGCTGGTGCTCAGGTTGTCAGCTCCATGGTTCCCTTGGCAAACATGTTTGGTTATTCAACCGACCTTCGTTCGGCAACACAAGGGCGTGCAACTTATGCCATGACCTTCGATCATTACGAGCCGGTGCCGAAGTCGGTATCCGATGAAATCATAGCAAAAGTAAAAGGGTAATA
>Ga0074197_1002663_pt1 | contig 11998 bp, 11 predicted proteins | sample EPASupsiteSAE305_FD_64526 | JGI IMG/M metagenome (GOLD analysis project Ga0074197, IMG submission 64526) | Bioremediated contaminated groundwater microbial communities from EPA Superfund site, New Mexico - SAE3-05 reassembly with SPADES | ecosystem: Environmental > Aquatic > Deep subsurface >...
TATAAAGTGCAAAAAAAACCAGGGAATCCTGGTTATGACCATCAGTTCGCAAAAAATAGCGGAACTTATTTGCTGGACAGCTCTTGACTTGCTTGTAGCACCGAGACCAAGTTGACGCAATATATTTTGTAGCTTGACGATAAAATAATAAGATATCATTATATTTGGTACATTATTGTGCAATTAAATTCATATTAATTACAACAATGATGTCAAATTGGAGCAGGTTCGGCAAGTAATGGATAGCGGTAATTAATTTATTGAAATGTGCAATACTCCCGGATATAAACGAAAGAGTTCCGAGTCCCGTTATCCCATGAGCAGCACAAGCCGAAGTCAGCCCCCAAAAACCCCTCTTGCCGTCAGGTCGATGCGTACAATTGTTTGCAGAACAAATTTTCTGCAGAACTGCGGCGAGGGAGACCACACAAAGCGCTGGCGACATGTTCCGGTTTTGGCAAGCATCTGGATTGTTGCGGCACGGCTGGGCGCTACACACGTTAAATGACAGCAGCAATGTACGGAGAAGAGGCAGATGCGGTCCGATAAAATCCTACGCAAGCTCCAGAGAGCCGTGGAAAAAATGGAGTCTTCGCTTGCCGAAACCGCTGCAAAAGAAGCGGTTGCCGCAGGGACCGATCCTGTCGTCGCCCTGAATGATGGCCTGGCAAAGGGGATGAAAACGGTCAGCGACCTTTTCGATGAGGGTGAAGCGTTCGTCCCGCAACTGCTCGTAGCGGCCGACGCCTTTGAAGCAGGCGCACACATCCTGACCGAGTCCCTGCCGATAAAAAGCCGGGACAAGCTGTCGCAGGGCAGGATTTTAATTTGTACGGTACAGGGCGATATCCACGATATCGGCAAGAACATCGTCAAGACCATGCTGTCGGCCAACGGTTTTGAGGTTATTGATCTTGGCCGGGATGTCTCCAGTGAGGAGGTGGTCAGCAAGGCTAGAGAGCTTGAGGTCGATATTATCATAGGCGCCGCCCTGATGCGGACCACCATGATCGCGCAGCGTGATATCATGCAGGCCCTGGAAGAAGAAGGCATTCGGGCTCAATTCAAATGCATGTTCGGCGGGTCGCCTGTTTCAGCGGATTGGGTGCAAACCATTGGCGGAGATGCCTATGCGGAAACCGCTGCCCAGGCGGTCGAGCTGGCCAAGACGCTCATGTCTGAAATCAGAGCGGCTCGAGGGGAGGCGGAACAGTCATGACCCACACCCGTCCAACCGCACCGTTTGGCCCACCCCGAAACAATGAAAAAAAGCCTGGATGGTTTGACGACAGGTCATACACGTCAGAGCAGGATGCACACCACACGTGCGCAGCGCCGCTCCCCGCCACGCAAGGTTGAACCATTATGCCCAGAGTGTCACCGGCTATATATCTGTCCGATGCAGAGCGAAGTGAGCTTGAGAAAAATGCAAAGGGGCAGAAAGCCGAGAAACGGATGTATCTTCGTTCCACAATTATTCTGATGGCAGCCGAAGGCATGGAGAGTACGGAAATAGCCAAGGTGCTGAATGTCTCCGAGAAAACCTGTCGGAAATGGCGGCACAGATTTGCCGAAAAACGGATGGATGGAATCGTCGACCTTGAACGGAGCGGCGCCCCCGAAACCTTTACAGAAGAGGAGCGGCTGGAGATTATCAGGCTGGCCTGCACCCAGCCGGATGTCTTGAAAAATTGGACCCTGGCCCATTTAACCGAACAGGCCAGGGAAAAAATAGGCCGTTCCATTTCCATTGAAACGGTTCGCCAAATTCTGAAATCCGCGAGTCGAAAAACGGCTACACTCCCGCCAAGCCAGCACAAGCTCTACATCAAACAACCTGGCAGACGCGACACCTAGGCTTTTTTACGCGTAGCGCCACGCCTTGATGATCCGCCCTCTTGCCAGTTCAGCTGAGTGTCATTTCCCGGCCGGCAAAGTGTTGATCCCATTGACCGTACACCGCAGTCAGCGCCAGGAACCCCTTGTCGGAAATGATCACCAGTTCCGAGGTCGTTCGCGGGATGGACGTCGGTCGGATTTCAATATGGGGCCCGACCGCATCCACCTGGCGCCAACCATCGTCCAACAGAAAAAAACCCTTCATGCGCAGCGCTAAAGGAACCAGGGCTTCGACAAAGGCCTGGAAGGCCTCCCGGTCATAGATGCCCGTCGCGGTGATCACATGGGCGGTGGGCCGGTTGAACGGAGTATTGCAGCTTTCCACTGCGACCGGCGTCTTTATAACTTTCAGCGGCCGGTCCAGGAACTCGAGCTCAATGGCGCCGTACCGGGCCGGGACCAGCTCGGCCTCCGGATTAAGCTGACGCACCTTCGCTGCAACAGCAGCTGCTGTCTCGTCGTCCACCAGATCCAGCTTATTAATGACGATCAGGCTGCTCGCCGCCACCTGCCGTTCAAGAGCCGCAAGGACATCAACCTGTTCCAGAAAGTTGGCCCCGTCCACCAGACAGATCGACCCGCAATAGTTATAGGCCTTGCCCTTCACCTTGCCGATGACATTGGTCAGAATCGGTTCGATATTTGAGGGATCGGCCATCCCCGATGTTTCGACAAACAGATACTCAATCGGCAATTCGGAGTACGCGACCAGCGCATCGATGAACGCGCCCTTGAGACAGCTGCAGAAGACCGAGCCATTGTTGATTTCAACAATATCGACACCATGCTGTTGCAACAGGATGCCATCGACGCTGATGCTGCCGAATTCGTTCATCAGAATACCGATCTTTTGGGTGCGGAGATGATCGATAATGCGCTTGAGCAGCGTTGTTTTCCCTGCCCCGAGAAAACCGGTGAGCAGATATAAGCGTATGGGTTGGTCAGGCATTGGTCCACCTCATGATGAGAACGCCCCGCCAGAAGCACCACACTCCCGGCGGGGCAACCTTGTTAGCCGATGCGTTTTTCGATCGCCTCGACCAGTTCACTTTCAGACGGGATGATGTTGTCAAACACCACTTCGTTGTTGATGAGAATCGCCGGCAGATTCTTCACCCCAAGCGTCGCCATCCGTTTGATGCCAGCCCGTGTTTTCACCAGTGATTCGCGCCAGCTCATCCGCCCGCTGTATTGATCCTGCACGCCCTTCACCGCCTCACACATATATTGACAGGGCGGACAGCCTTCCGAATCCAGAGTGACGATTTCAATGAACACCTGGCCAGGCTTGATCTCCACGTCTTCGAATTCCGTTTCATCATCTGCCTTAAACTGCTGCTCCGATTCCAGCAGATTCAAAGACGATGGTTTGCCGTTGATGAAGTTGGAGATGGCAACCAGATTGTTGATCGGGGTGTCGTACGGGATGTCACAGCCGGGGGAAAGGATATAGCCTAACCCTTGGGCTATTTCCAGTTCGCGGCGTGCCTCCTCGACGTTCTCCAGGGGCGAGCCGAACATCATGACCGTGGTCAGAGGGAGGTTGCCGCCATAGGACACCCGGTAGGCACTGGCGATATCCTTGGCGAAAGCAAGATCGACATTTTCATCAAAGGCGATGCCGTCGGTTTCGGTCTGACACATCAGTTCGATGTTCTTGGTGGCATTGCCACAGCAGAAGCTGGTAACCTTAAGCCCCAAACCACGCACGTAGCGGTTCAGTTCCGTGGTCGGGCCTTTGACAAAACGATCAAAATGCTTGGGAGCGATCTGCGAGGTCATCGGATCCACCACGGCAATGATATCGATCCCGGTTTGCGCGTACATTCTCGACAAATCCATGCAGACCTGATTGCAGAAGGCCATGACTTCATCGACCTTATCATGCTGTTTCATCATTTCGGAGAACAGCTTCGTCCCCTTCAGATGCAACGCCAGGGTAAAAGGGCCGCAGATCAGCCCGTACAGGGCGACCTTGTCGCCAAGCGCGGCGACGATTCTCCGGGCCGCTTCCAGCGCGATCGGATAGCGGCCGTCTTTTTCGGTGGGCAGTTGCAGGTCGGCCACCGTCTTGCTCTCTAAAATATGAGTGGCCACCGCCGGCGGATTATTCTTCGACCATTTCAGGGTGCATCCGAGCGCTTCGGCCTCCATCTGCACATCAAAGACAATCGGCAACCCATCGGGTTCATACAGTTCATAGGCCTTGAGAATGCCATTGACAATATGATCAGCACTCAACAGATAGGCCTCGGCATCAACGCCGATCAGATTCGCTGTCTGCACACCCGCATACGGGACCCAGGGGGTCCGGTCCACCGGTTCAAAACTCAATGCCTTCAAAACTCGCTCTTTTCCGTTCATGCTCTTTGTTCTCCAGTATGTTTTTTGTTGCCCGCATCCATGGGATGCCCGATACCTCAACTGCGGGTTTCCCCTGTTTCTTTCTTGTTATCTCGATTGCATCACCTTGAAAATACGTCGTTGCATTCAACACCCTTGCCGGTTGCAGCCATACCGTTGCCGCCATGGCCACGGACCGGTACGTATAAAAACGTGGACATTCTGTGAGGAATGCTGCCCTGGAAAAGGGCGGGATACCTACAGGCCTGATCCCCATTTCTGGGTCATCATGGTCGAAGAATATTTTTCGATTTTCCATTGGGGAATTTTGCACTGGCCACAGGAAGCGGCGCACCACTTGTTGCGCAGCCAGCGGGCGGCCTTCGATGTTCTGGAATCCCAGACGGTGAAGGTTTCGCCGCAGTGGGTGGTGACCACCGCCACCTTGCCGGTCACGGTGATCGATTTGACCCCGTGCAGCAGACCGCTTCGTGACGGCCACAACTTGATTTTTTCCACCAACTTGAAAAAACTGACATTTTTCCGGTAGTATTTTTTTTTCTTGTCCAGATGCTCTGTGAGTTGATCCTTAATGAGGACCGCATTTGATTTTCCAGCCATCGTTATTCTCCAACGGTCATTGGGGCGAGGACGGTGTAAAGCATCGTTGCCACACCGATTTCAAGCGCGTCATGGATGAGCCTGCAGCCCAGGAAGGCCTGTCCTTCACTATCGACCCCCAAGGGAACTCCGGGAGCGGCAATCATGGTGCGGGATGTCAGGTCTTTTCTTGTCAGTACGCCTGCGGACGGCGTCGCCTCGACAATCAGCGAGCAGCGTTGCAAGGCGGTGGCCAGGTCAGGTGCTAGCCGGGCGCCCGGAATCGTTCCAATCAGGGCCCGGCCACGATTATGGTCACGATCATAGACGGTAACGCGACCGCCACGGGCATCCAGGTAACGAGCGGCAGCCTCGCCCACCGGACCGGTTCCAATGATAAGGACGTCGCGCTCATCAACACCTCCTGCCATCAGGTCTAAAGCCGCGGCATAGCCCCTGCCGGTGGCCTCGCTGTTATGGCTCGTCCTGCCAGTTGTCAGATTCATGGCGACAAAATCATCGTCATCGGAAAGAAACATCAGGGTCGCTCCCCGTTCAATGGCTTCACCCAATCCCAGGACATTACTCTGTTCGGTCACAAAGGCCGTGCAGCCAAGAAATGCGAGGATGCCCTGCACAGCCTCTGAAAAACCGGGAATGAGCCCTTCGCCGTAAGAAACAGGGATGACGGCTGCCACGGTATCCCTGAGAAGCCGACCGTTTGTTATCGGTTGCATGCCAAGCGCATGGGCGGCGATATCGGCAAGACCGGAACCGGTGGCTGTGCGCAGCCTTTTTTCATAGGCGGTCAGGTTCGGCCCTAGTTCGGCAACATCTTGGTGCTGTAATCGCGTCATTTTTTAGATCTCTCAGGCGGCAACGGGCTGCTGTTCCCGTTGCGGCATGGGTGGAGGAACAGTGTCGCTATAGGTGGTAATGCCGCATGATTGCCGGATATTGGCCATAACTTTTTCGCGCAGAGATAAGGCCTCACCAAGATCCTGCCCCACCATGATCAAGGTGGCCACCCACGTGGTGTGCCCAGGGCGATAATTGGTCAGCGCCTCCTGGGCGCCAAAGAAATCATGATGCACACAAAGCGGGCCGGCTCCGGCCATAATATGTTCGCCGCAAACAGACAGCGATTCGCCTTCGACCAGGATGTGTTCATAGAGAACGCCCCTGGCGGTTGCGGGCGGATTCGAACACACCCCGTCCCTGCAGCCGTGCCACAGGGCCTGGACAAGATTGATTCCCGAACTGTGATAGACAACGGTCGGGGTCTGGCTGGGAAAACGGGCGTCAATCTCCAGGACCTTCAATTGGCCCTGATGAAGAATCACCTCCACGTCCATGATGCCGGTCAGCCGGAGTGACCTGGCCAGGGTCAGGGCCGTGTCTTCGAGTGCCGTTGCCAGCTCACCTGGTATTGGCACGGGAGCGGTAACCCGCTTGCAATCAAACCCTGCATCCATCTCCAGTTCGGTGATCTCGAAGGTGCGATACAGTCCTCCATCGCCAATCACCTCGATCGAATATGACGGACCGGTGAGGAATTCCTGCTTCACCCAACTCTCGGGATGCTCCACGCCGGCCAACCACTGCTCGAACTGGTCTGCGTCATCAAAACAACAAACCCCCTTGCTGCCACTCGCCGTGGCAGGCTTGACCGTCAAAGGAAATTCGCAGAACGGCCACGGCTTGGGCGCTGGAATCCCAAGAACAGCAAACAGGGCATCCGATCGTGTCTTGGATGACGACAGCAGGTAGACTTCCGGGTCATAGGCCAGGCGTACCCCGGCTCGGGCCGCACATCGGCCGATATGATCGAGCACCTCTTGATTTTCCAAGGCCGGGATGGCGAAATCCACCGTCTGCAGCAGCGCGGTCAGCTGATCGCTCTCCATAAGGTCAAAACATTGGAAATCCTGGCAGAGTCCAGCAATGGGAGCCGCCGCATCGCGGTCAACCCCGACCACCTGCCACCCGGCCTTTCCTGCCAGGTAGGCAATCTCCACGCCCTGCAGACGCCCCCCCAAAACGGCAACCTTCATTGCACTGCCTCGACGGCCAACCGGGGCTGCAGGCGCTCCAGCCACGCCACGTATTCATCCGCGGTGGCCACCTGCAGGCCGCAACGTGCCAGAACGGGCTGTACTCCGGACACGGTGCGGAATCCTTCGGCTATATCCAGGGTGCTTTGCGATACACCCTGCAATCCTGAAGCAGGAGGAATAATGGAGGTCACCACATTGGCCCCGGCGTTGAGTCGAGCGGTAAGTCCTTCGATACCCTCCACATCAAGGGAGGCGGGGATACAGCAGTGTGGAAAGAGAAGACGCATCACCGCGATCAGATTCAACTCATACTCGCTGTTCATTTGGGGTCGTGTCGCCAGTGGTGTGGCCCTCTGGGGGACAAAGGTCATGGCCCGGACCTGGTCTGCCGCCAATTCCCCCATGGCCAGCAATGACTGGACAGCGTCAAGGGTCGTATCGCCTACCCCGACCAGCAACCCCTCTTCGACCAGCAGGCCGATGGATTTGGCAAACATCTTCATCGACCAGCGATCGTCATAACTTTGCTGCAGACGAAGCTCGGCGAACAAATCCCGGTTGTGGGTTTCCTGATAACAGGCATACCAGGTGGCACCTGCCTCCTTGAGCGCCCGCAGCACCTTTTCGGGCACCACGCCGGGAGAAATCATGATTGGCAGCCGGGTCTGTTCGCGGACGGCGCGAACAATCTCAACCAGTTGGTCAAATCCTGCGAGGCCGCCATTGACATAGGCCGGGTCCTCCCCCATGGTCAAATCGATGAGATGCACCCCTGAATCCGCCAGGGCGACCGAGGCGGCAACAATCTCATCAATGCTTTTCCGGTAGCGCCGGCAGGAGATATTGGATTTCCGGTACAGGCAGAAAGCGCAATCGTTGCGGCAATAGGTGGAAAAATACACAAACCCGTACAGCGCCACCCGATTGCCGAAGTGACGGTGCCGCACTTCCCTGGCGGCTGAAAATAGTTGCCGGCATTCGTCCTGTGTATCAAGCCGCAAAAGAGCGAGCAGGTCTTCCGGCTCAAGCGGTTCACCTGCTGTTGCTGTATCAAGGAGTTGGTTGAGTCTCTTCACGTGCATCTGTGCCTTGGTTCTATTGATTCGTACGAATGAAAAAAGCAGCGATGGGGTCAAATATTGAGCCGGATGCCGTCGAGATACGTCAGCCCCTTGCCGACACTGCGAACATTGCGTCCACCTTCCCTGATCATGGTCAGCCGTTCCAGGCCAAAACCGATGCCGACCCAGGCCCCGGTCATCCCCCAGTTGCCGTCGAGAACATGCGGCCCCATGGCGCCGGAGCCCAGTTCCAGTCCATGGTGCACAACATCGACGGTGTCGCCGTACACCACCGAGGATTCCCGCTCCATCTGATACTCCTGTATACCCGCAGTCTGCATGACCAGTTGGGCCATCTCGTTGAGACGCGCATGGCGATCGGCCTCCGGCAAGCCCCATTCAACCAGATTGAGCATGGTAAACTCGCTGAGATGATTATTGCCCTGCGATTCCTTGCGAAAACAGGAGCCGATCTCAAAGATTCGTACCGGCTTGGGCCACAGCCGAACCAGATCTTTGAGAACAAAATACAGGTTCGGAGCGAGCATCGGCCGCAGGCATCGTTTATCATCGAGCCAGAAAACCTGAGAAAAGAGCGCATGTTGGTCGTCAATGGTCATTTTGGCCAACATACTTTTGGCAAGGATGGTCGGCGTCGTTACCTGCACAAAGCCTGCTCCGGTGAGTGCTTCCACGATCCGGGTTTCCAGACGGCACAGAGCGGGTCGCCTGGTGTGCTCAAGAAGATCGTTGAGCCGGTTCCGCGCTGCAGCTTTGAGCCCAGTCTCTTCTTTCCTGAAAGCCCGGTCACGGTCCTCTTCCGTAGGAAAACGCCGTTCTTCCTGCTCACCGGCGACCTGCAACTCCTGCAGTCGTTTTTTCTGCAATTCCGTCCATGCAAACGAGCTGGGCTGATTAGTATTCTGCATACATTCTCTCATGTCAGCCTGATCTGCCATACGCCCGGGCTGTTGAGCACCAGCGGTGAACTTTTCATGCAATTGTGGCCGACAATAATGGGTTTGTTGGCATAAACGAGACGGCGCAGGTTGTTACCGTAGGTCGCCCCCCCCGGCATCTCCACCGCATGCGCCGTACACATCCCCACCTTTTCCAGGCTGCGTGATGTCTGGCCGCATAGATGAATCAGGGCGCCTTCGCCGCTCCCTTCCAACTGTTGTAAGAGACGATAGGTGCTCAGGCCGACGATCTCGCGATAGAGCTTCGGCCCAAAGATCTCCAGAGTGCCGGCAGGATCGGCATAGGAAATGATACTGGCCCCATGTCGGATGCCTTGCCGGATATAACGCAAAAGGTTTTCTTCGAGAATTCCCAGAGCCTGCTCGAGCATCTTCCGGTGGGTAATGACGCCGCGAAAGAGCGTGCCCGAATCAATGAGCAACCCGAGAACCGTCAATGGCCCCTCCACATTCAATGCCACCATGTGCCCTTCATTATGCAAGAGAGCAACACCTTTGAGGAATTCGGCAATTCTGTTCTGGCCGAGTTCCATCGGCGCCAGTCGTTCCAAATCCTCAATTCGGGAGAACAGATAACCGTCGCATCGGGGACCGCTGTCGTCGTCCGGCATTTTGACGGTCGCACCAAAGGCCTCCGCTTCGACGGTCACGCAGAAGGGCACCCGACAGATCACATCCCTGGCCTGTTCCATACGCCGGACCGCCAGCCGGGCGATGGCAGTGGCCTCCGTGTGGGCGCTCCGGCTGGTGATGCCGAGTTCTTCAACCAAAGAAAGCGGAATGCTTTCCGCATCATCTCGAGCGCAGGGACAGCTGGTTAACGTTTTGATGACGACACCTCCTTGATTGCACTGGTCTGTATGCCGGGAATGGCATCGAGGAGATGCTGAACATGGGGAAAACGATCACTGCGATGCGGAAAAAACATGGCGTCGGCAAAATGCGTCGCGAAATCGGCCTCAGCAGCGGTTTCGATAAATTCGACAAATGCGGCTATCCGCGCAGCCTCTTTCCGTTGCCCGACATCGAAAAGGGCACGCTTGGCGCCCTCACCAGCGGCATTACCCACCACCACCACGTCTTCCAAGGCGCAGTCCGGGAACAGGCCAATGACCAGGGCGCTTTCCACATTGATGTAACTGCCAAAGGCTCCGGCCAGGAGAACGGTGTCGACTTTGTCGATGCCCAATCGTCGCATCAACAGCTTGATACCCGCATACAACGCCGATTTGGCCAGTTGGATTGCACGGATGTCTTTCTGGGTGATGACAATATCCTGACCGGTCATAGTCTCATGGGCCCAGGCCAGGACATATTCATATTTGCCGTTGGCATCAGGCCGCAACCGGGCGCAGGCGGCTGATTTGTCGAACCTGCCGTCCGCAAGCACTAATCCGGCTTTGAACAACTCGGCAGCGACATCAATGATTCCCGAGCCGCAGATACCTTTGGCGCGGGCAGGGGCTTTGCCCGTCTGCGGCTGTTGGCCACCGATAATCTGCACCGATGGCTCCTTGCTCACCGAATCGATACTGACCCGCTCGATGGCACCTTCGGCAGCGCGCATGCCGTGCTTGATCTGGGCGCCCTCAAAGGCAGGGCCGGTGGCGCAGGAGGCAGAAAGCATGCGCTCACGGTTGCCGACATTGATTTCGCCGTTGGTACCGATGTCGATCAGGAGTTGAACCGGTTCGTTGTTACAGGCGTTTTCCGCCAGCAGAACCGCAACATTATCAGCGCCGACAAAACCGGCCTCGATGGGGAGGCAGTGGGCATAACACCCGCTATTGATGGCAATGCCCAAATCGCGGGCCTTGATGTCCAGGGCCCGGCGGGTGGCGGAAATAAAGGGTGAACGCCCGAGAGCGTCTGGCGAGATGCCAAGAAAGATATGGTGCATGACCGTGTTGAACACAATCGTCAGATCAACGATCTCATTGAGGCTGATGCCGGCCGCGGTGGCCATCCGTTCAATGAGTCTATTAATATCAGCGAGGATGGCGCGGTGCAGTTTTTCAAGACCGTCGTCTTCCAGCATGCAGCAACTGATGCGCGAGATGACATCGTCACCGTACTGAACCTGGCTGTTGGTCAGGGAGTTTTGGGCGATAATGGCGCCGGAGTGCAATGCACCGAGAAAGCCGGCAATGGTGGTGGTGCCGATGTCGATGGCGACGCCATACATGCGCTCTGCCCGACCTGGGACTGCAAAAACGATTTCTTTTTCCTGCCAGAGTCCGATGGTCAGATTCCATCGTCCGGCGCGAACGATTGTAGGCAGGTGCCGCAACACCTGGTAATCGATAGTCAACTCGCCTGTGATGCCAGCAGCGTGCAAGCCATCAACGATCCGCCTGGAATCGTCCCTGGAATCTCCCATGGATGGTTTGTCCAACTCGAGAAAAACCAGCCGGACGGCGGGATGGAGCGAGCACGGTGTTGTCCGTCCATTTTCCAGGATAACCTGTTGCGTTCGCCGGCTCTTTTCCGGAATAAACGCAACCAGGTCGCCCTTAACCTCGGTGCAGCAGGCCAAACGGTAGCCCTGTTGCAGGTCATCGGGGGACAACAGATTTTTCTCTTGTTCGCACACCTCGGCAGACACGGCGTCCTGTTCAAGTTTTACAGCGCACTTGCCACAGACTTGGGTGCCGCCGCATGGCGACTCAAGATCAATGCCATAACGCCTGGCTACTGCTAACAGATTGGATTGGTCCTCACAGGTGCCACGGCACCCGTCGGGTTCAAAAATAACTGTGTGTTGCATGTGTCCCTCGCAATAATGGAGGAGAGTCCGGGAGTCGCACCCGGCTGCATGGATTTAGAGTCCACGCGATCCCTTCGATCCACTCTCCGTCTCCAAGTTCCCCCTGACAGAGGTTGAGGCAGTCTTGCCATGCCCCCTGTCAGGAGGGAGGGCGCAGCATTTACATTGTTTTCCAATAATCGAGTCCGAGCCCTGTAAGGATCTCGACGGCCTGATCGTAGACGTCGAGGTACTCCTGGGTGGGGACCAGCTTGACCACATCGTAGCATTCCTCAAAGGACTTGCCCTTGG
>Ga0074197_1002665_pt1 | contig 11995 bp, 9 predicted proteins | sample EPASupsiteSAE305_FD_64526 | JGI IMG/M metagenome (GOLD analysis project Ga0074197, IMG submission 64526) | Bioremediated contaminated groundwater microbial communities from EPA Superfund site, New Mexico - SAE3-05 reassembly with SPADES | ecosystem: Environmental > Aquatic > Deep subsurface >...
CGCCTTACTGCCGTGGCAAACGCGCTCTTCAACTTCGGGAACGTCTCCTTCACCCGACTCTCCAGCTGCCTCTGCATGGCTACCGACTGCGTCAGGCTGGTACCCGGGATGCGAAGGGCCTGGATGGCGAAATCGCCTTCATTGAGATTCGGAATGAACTCGCTCCCCATTCGCGTAGCGATCAGACCACTGAGAATCACCGTCACGAGGGCAAACGTGAGCACGACGGGCTTGGCGTTCATGGCCCACTGGAGCGCGGGTGCGTAGGTTTCCTTGGCCAACTGCATCAAGCGGTTTTCCTTCTCGGAGACGTTGTCACCAATGAAGAGAGCAACCGCGGCAGGGATGAAGGTTACTGACAGGATCATCGCGCCCAGGAGCGCGATGACGACGGTAAAGGCCATCGGATGGAACATCTTGCCCTCGACGCCGGTCAGGGCAAAGATCGGCAGATAGACCACCATGATGATCAGTTGCCCGAAAAGCAGCGCTCGACGCGACTCACGGGATGCCTTGAAAACCTCGTGGAAGCGCTCCGTCCGGTTCAAGGGGCGGCCCAGGGATGCCCGAGCATGGGATAGCCGGCGTACGCAGTTCTCGACGATCACCACCGCACCGTCGATGATGATGCCGAAATCGAGCGCACCGAGACTCATCAGGTTGGCACTCACCTTGTTGGCTACCATGCCCGAGAAGGTAAACAGCATCGCCAACGGGATGATGCAGGCGGTGATGAGTGCGGCCCGGATGTTGCCGAGGAACAGGAAAAGGATGGCGATGACGAGAATGGCGCCTTCCAGGAGATTCTTCTTCACCGTGGCAATGGCCTTGTCCACCAGCGTGGTGCGGTCATAGACGGTGACCGCCTCCACCCCGGCGGGCAGATTGCGGTTGATCTCCTCCATTTTCTTGTCCACGGCCTGGGAGACCGTCCGGCTGTTCTGGCCGATCAACATGAAGACCGTGCCGAGCACTACCTCCCGGCCATTGTCGGTGGCAGCCCCGGTGCGCAGCTCACGGCCAATGCCGACCTCGGCCACGTCGCGGATGCGGATCGGCTGGCCCTGGGCGGTACCGACGATGACGTTACGGATGTCCTCTTCGGTCTTCACCTGTCCGGGCGCACGAACCAGGTATTGCTCACCTCGCTTTTCGATGTAGCCGGCCCCGACGTTGCCGTTGTTGCGCTCCAGCGCCGTGACGATCTCCTGCAGTGTCATGCCGTAGGCCGCCAGACGTTCCGGCAAGGGAGCGACCTGATACTCCTTGGCATAGCCGCCAATGGAATTGATTTCCGTCACGCCCGGCACATTGCGCAGTTGTGGCTTGATGATCCAGTCCTGTATCTCCCGCAGGTCGATGGGGGTGTAGGGGCTGCCATCCGGCTTCCTGGCCCCTTCCTTTACTTCCACAGTCCACAGGTAGATCTCGCCGAGCCCGGTCGATATCGGCCCCATGGCCGGAGATATACCGGCAGGCAGCTTGTCCCGGGCGTCCTGAATCCGCTCGTTCACCAGTTGCCGTGCAAAGTAGATGTCGGTCCCATCCTTGAAGATCACCGTTACCTGAGACAGACCGTAGCGGGACAGGGAACGTGTCTGGACCAGGTTGGGCAGCCCGGCCATCACCGTTTCGATGGGGTAGGTCACCCGCTGCTCGGTTTCCAGCGGGGAGTAACCAGGAGCATGGGTATTGATCTGGACCTGGACATTGGTGATGTCGGGCACGGCGTCGATGGGAAGCTTCTGGTAACTGAAGACCCCCAGCGCAGCCATCCCGAAAACGGCCAGAAGGATGAGCCAGCGCTGCTCGATGGAAAAGCGAATGATGCGTTCAAACATGATCGTTCCCCTTTTCCTTAATGCGCGTGCTCAGCTGAGCCTTTGCCGATTTCTGCCTTCAGCACGAAGCTGCCGGCAGCGGCGTAGGACGCACCCGCCTTGATGCCAGAGACGACTTCGGTGTGCGCTTCATCACTGCGTCCGGTCTGAACGGGCTGCGTCACAAAACCACCGTCGACTCGGACAAACACGACGCTCTTTCCGTCCATGTTTTGAATGGCCTCAGAAAGCACGGCGACCGGCACTTCGGTTTCGCTAGAGATCACTTCCACGTTGACGAAGAGGCCAGGACGCCAGCTTCCCTGAGGGTTCGAGAGGAGCACCCGAGCCCGTGCCGTGCGGGTTTGCTCGCCGATGAGCGCGCCCACGTAGGCCACAGTGCCGGTCGCTGTAGAGTCGAAAGACGATGCCTTGATAGTGACTTTCTCTCCGACCCTGACCCGGGCCAGATCCTTGGCCGGAACACTGATTTCCGCCCACACGGTGGACAGGTCGGAGATCGTGAACACTTGGCCGTCTTCCTTGACCGCTTCACCCAAGGCAATGTGCTTTTCCACAACCATTCCGTCGAAGGGGGCACGCAGCACATAGCGGTTGAGGCCGCCATCGGCATCTACACTGGCACCGATGGCGGTGAGCTTCTGCTGAACGTTGGCGACGGCAATTTCGGCCTCGCGCAGCACCTGTCGCGCCTGCAGGTAGTCTTGCTCGGCGGAGATCTTCTCCTCCCACAGTTTCCTCTCCCGCTCGTAGGTCGTCCTGGCAAAGCTCAGACGCTTCTGCGCTGCCATCAACTCGCTGCGTTGTTCCGAGAGCGCGGGGCTTGCCAGCACGGCCAGCACTTGCCCCTTCTTGACGATCTGCCCCAGGTTGGCAGACACACTCTCAACCACCCCGGCGACCCGGGGAACGACGTGTGCCGTACGATCCTCATTGAAGCGGATCTCACCGGGAAGTTGCAGAGAAGATCGAATCCGGGCTGAGCCGGCTTTATCGATCTCAACTCCTGCTGCTTTGATCTGCTCGTTACTGAGTTCGACCTTGCCCTCCTCGCGGTTGAGCATAAAGCGGCGAGTTTGAGACCCAGTCTCGACGACGACAACGGCCTCGAATACGTGGGGCTCCGCGATCGTCCCCCGCGTTTTCAGGCTGTCCTTGTCGACAACAAACTCCATCCGCTCCACTTCACCCGTCGGTCGGGTGAGCGTGAGGTGGGCTTTGACGGCGCCAGGTGCAACGGGCTTGCCATTGTCAAGAAGCCAGAGGCGCATGATAGGTTCGCCAGCACTTTCATCCAGCTGAATCTCGGCACGGGTCGTGCCGTCTGTGAGGAGCGTTCCACCGTGCGCTCCCGGGCCGCTTGTCTGGGCATGGTGCTCGGTATCGCCGTGCGAGGCATCCTCGGCATGTGCTTTGTCTGCCTTGGCGCCGTGATGCTCTGCATCCCCATGCTCCTCCGTGTGGGCATGGCTCTCGCTCTCCGAGGCGCCTTGCCCACCGTGCAGAATGAAGCCACCTGCCACACCGCCAAAGGCGATGATGAGGGCTACGGCGATCAGGTGCTTTCGGCTGATCCGGGTCGTCATGTTCTTCAGATTCATCTTGGAATCCTCCTTGCGTTATTCAGAGATACGATCAGCCAGAAGGCGATCGATTTCGGCCGCGGCCCGATGGCTGTCGGTCAGGGCACGCAGGTATTGGTTACGTGCTTGGAACAGCGTCCGCTGGGCATCGAGGACATCGAGAAAACTGAATTTGCCCAGCTCAAAGCCCTTGGTTGCGTTGTCGTAGGCCAGTTGCGCCCCGGGCAGCACCTCGCGCCGCAGGGATTCGAGTTCAAGCCGGCTATTGCTCAGCCGCTCACGGGCCTGCAGGACATCACCAGTAAGCCGGACCCGCAGGGCAGTATGTTCATCCCGCGCCTTGTCTTCCCGCTTGAGGGCTTCGAGGAGGTTGCCGCGGTTGCTGTCGAGGACGGGAATCGGGATCGACACGCCCACGAGCAGTTGGTCGCGGCCAAGTTCCTCGACACGTTTCACCCCTACACTGATCGTCGGGTCAGGAATGCGGCGGGCGCGCTCCAGAGCCGTGATCGAAGCGCGTCGTGTGATCTCAACTGAAGCCCGCCTCAGGACTGGAGATGCCTCGATCCGCTGCGCGACACCGTTGACGGACGGCACTGGAGGAAGCGCATCGACGTCTCCCTCTGCACGTTCGAATCGTGGAATCGGATTGCCCCAGAGCCCTGTCAGTCGCTGACGGGCGACCCGCAACTCACCTTGCGCCTGGGCTAGTTCGACCCGAACCCCAGCCTCCGCAACGCGCGCCTTGGTCTCCTCGACGGGAGAGATTTTTCCGGCGATGACACGCTTGGAAACGGCACCAGTGGCCCGCTCAGCAAGGATGACGGTCTCTTTCGCGAGCCGGGTCCGCTCTTGCGCCGAAAGTACGTCAAAGAAGGCGCTGACGAGCGCGGCCCGGATCTCAGCACGGCGAGTGGCCAGTTCGATGTCGGCAATGTCTCGGCCACGCTCGGCGATCGCAATCCGGGCGCTTCGCTTGCCTGCGAGCTCGATGGGCTGGTTGATCTGTACGGTCGTGGTGCGCGTCGTAGTGCGGGTGTCTTCCACAAGAAACTCAATGGACGGATTGGGCCGCGCACGCCCCTGGATCACAGTACCTTCACTGGCCTCGCGTTCGCGAAGCGCTACGGTGATGTCAGGGTTGGCTCGAAGAGCCAGATCGAGCGCGGCGGCAAGCGTCAACGGACCAGCGGCTTCGCTGGGGAGCTGATTGAGTACAACGGTTTGCGTGGAAAGTGATGTCGGCGCCTGAGCATGAGCACCGAATGCGGTCGCAAAAAGGACTGCGAGCAGCGGGAATGCGGTTCTGAATGGCACGGGGGTGCGCATTGAAATCTCCTTGTTGTGCAGTCGTCGGCAGAAACCGACAGGACGACGAAACAAACGAGATCCGGCGCGGGCGCCGCCTGAAGGCGGGCTCTAAGTGAAAACTAAAGCAGGCCGCTGCGCCGAATCAGAGCGCAGCGAACCAGTTTGGCCGTTCGGGGCCTGGGGGGATGTGGGTGCGAAAGAAGGCTGGCGTTGATTCCGGTGCTGAGGGCACCGGGCACCGAGGCAGGCAGCGAGTGTCCTGACCGAGAATCTTGAGGGCGCTGTAGTGGCACAGCCCACAGTCTCCGTCGATGGCGACACCTTCACCGGAATCAGATTGCTTGGAGGTTTCCGCTTTCGATGCTTGGTGCTCGTGACTGTGATGCCCGAAATGGCCGGCATTTTTCCCGGTCTCATGCTGGCAATAAGCACCCACCGCTGACCAGCTAAACTGGAGCGGCATAAATACAGCCAGAAGGAGGGCAACCCAAAAACGCATGTTCAAAAGTATACCGGAAGATGTTTCAACTCAGCCGTGAACCTTGGTGGGTTGATCGTCAGGTTGACCAAGGCGTAGTAGCCGCAGCCCATTGCTGACCACCAATAGGCTGGCCCCCATGTCAGCAAACACGGCCATCCACATGGTGGCACTGCCTAGCAGAGCCAGAACCAGGAAGATTGCCTTGATTCCCAGCGCCAGAATGATGTTCTGCCAAAGCACCCTGTGCGTCGTGCGCGAGAGCCGAATGGCTTCAGGAATACGGCGCAGATCATCGTTCATGATCACGATGTCGGCGGCTTCCATGGCGGTATCCGTCCCCGCAGCCCCCATTGCTATGCCGATATCGGCGCGTGCCAACGCAGGCGCATCGTTGATCCCGTCACCGGTCATCGCCGTGGGGCCAAATTCTTTCTGCAAGGCTTCGATGGCCTTGAGCTTGTCGTCAGGCAGCAGATTCCCGCGTGCATCGTCCACATTAGCCTGTGCGGCAACGGCCTGAGCCGTTGCCTGGTTGTCGCCAGACAGCATGACTGCCTTGACGCCCAGGGTATGCAAGGCCGAGATGGCTTCCCGGGCATGAGGTTTGATCGTGTCGGCAACGGCGAAGATCGCCAGCACTCCGCTTTCGTTGGCCAGGAGTGTCATCGTGCGCCCCTGGGCCTCATGTTCGACGAGGCGAGCTTCGATGGCAGGACCGCACAGTTTGCGTTCCTCGATCAATCGATGATTCCCAAGGATCAGGTCTTGGTTACCGATGCGACCTTGAACACCACGCCCCGGCAGCGCCATGAAGTGATCGACAACGGTGGCGGACGGCGCCAGTGCCGTTGAAATGGCTTTTGATACAGGGTGGTTGGAGAGGGCTGCCAGGCTGCCGGCCCACTCCAAAATCACTTTCTCGGATACGGTCTGATCCAGGATTTCGGTTGCGACCAGCTTCGGTTTGCCTTCGGTGATCGTCCCCGTCTTGTCGAGAGCAATGACCTTCAGCTTACGGGCATCCTCCAGATAGATGCCGCCTTTGATCAAAATCCCCCGACGTGCTGCGCTGGCGAGCCCACTCACTACCGTAACGGGCGTTGCAATCACCAAGGCACAGGGACAGGCGATCACAAGAAGGACCAAGGCTTTGTAAAGCGCTTGAGACCAGCTCCACTCCAACAACCACGGGGTCAGGAGCGCTACGGCCAGCGCGATCACGAACACAGCGGGCGTGTAGAGGGCTGCAAAGCGATCGACAAAGCGCTGCATAGGCGCCTTGCTGCCTTGAGCGGTTTCAACCGCGTGGATGATCCGGGCCAGTGTGGTCTCAGTGGATCGAGCCGTCACCCTGAATTCCAACAGCCCTGATTCGTTGATCGTCCCGGCAAAGACCGTGTCACCGATGGTCTTGTCCACCGGCAGGCTCTCGCCGGTCACCGGTGCCTGATTGACCGCACTGCTCCCGGCAGTCACGACGCCATCCAACGGAATGCGTGCGCCAGGCTTGACCCTGACGACTGCAGCAAGCATCACGTCGCGGGAGGCAAGCACATCCCAACTGCCATCAGCCTGTCTCACTTCAGCGGTTTCCGGCGTGAGCGCGAGCAGGCTCTTGATCGCGTTCCGTGCCCGATCTACCGACCTTGCTTCAATCAGCTCTGCAATGGAATACAAAGCCATCACCATGGCGGCTTCAGGCCATTGACCAATGGCGAAGGCACCTGTGACCGCAACCGACATCAGGGCATTGATGTTCAGACGCCCCTGAGACAGGGCAGCAAGCCCCTTGCTGTAGGTTGAAAATCCGGCCATCACGATCGCTGTTGCCGCCAAACCCATCCCGGCAATCTTGGCTAGAAGCACTTCGGGCATCAGGTAAGCTAGGACTTCTGCGCCCAGCGCCAGGACGAGCGCCATCGCAAGAATAGCGATACCACGTGGAATGCCGTCGCGATCTGTGCCCGCTGGCGTACCCGGTTTGACGAGTTCTGCGGCAAAGCCCGCTTTGCGGATGGCGTCGATGATGCTTGGCAGCGCTTCATTTGGCGCATCGATGCGCAGGGTGCGGGCCGACAGATCAAAACGAAGCCCACCGATCGCGCCGATATGCTCGACCGCCCGGCGGATCTCACTCTCCTCCGTAGGACAGTCCATTGCCGGAATGCGAAGCAGCAAACCGCCTTCCGTATCGTCGGCTTGCAGAGGCACGTTCGTGGAGGGCGCCTCGGGGGAGTGACACGTGCCGCTACACTCGCAGGATGAGGGCTGAGTCTCGGGTTGCAGGCTGATGGGCGATGGTTTCATGGTGATCTCCTATTAGTTGCCATTGGAAACCCTGTAGCAACTCCAGAGTCAAGGGGGTAAAGTGGTCGCCTTCGTCAATTCACTTTTGAGCCCATGCGGGGCTTCAGGCTGCAATGAAAATCGGTCAGCTCGCCCAGCAGACAGGTACTCCGGTGGACACCATTCGTTACTACGAGCGCGAAGGGCTGCTCCCGCGTGCCGCGCGAACGGAAGGCAACTACCGGATCTATGATGCCGTTCATCTTGAACGTCTGGCCTTCATTCGGCGGTGTCGCTCCCTCGACATGACACTGGACGAAATCCGGATGCTCCTGTGTTTCAGGGACCGCCCATTGGAAAGTTGCAAGGACGTCAACACGTTACTCGATGCCCATATCGATCACGTCGCCGATCGGATACGCGAGCTGCTGCAGTTGGAAAAACAGCTGCTGACACTCCGAGAATGTTGCCGGGACGGTCGACAGGCGGCCGATTGCGGAATCTTGAACGAGCTGTCGCACGGGGCGACGGAGGTCGCCGGGCCCTCTGTATCGGAGAGTCACCTTTCTGCAACGCATGCCGGCGGCCGGCGGCATGTGATCCAAAGAAAGCAAAAACACGGTGAGGACTGACTGACCTGCCCAGAGTAGCTGATTCGCTCACAGGTCTTTGAATACGTCCCGGTACATCTTGATGGTGGCTGGCTGAATGCGTTCTTGGCGTGGTTCTTGGCCGTTTCTTCTGCTCACAGGCTGACTTCAAAGCCGAGTTTTCGGTAAAAACCGAGCACCGCTTCATCGTTATCCGCATCGACAACGATCAATCGTGCGGCGGACAAGCCTGCCGTATTGAGAATGTCACCAAGCAGGAGCGCCATCAAGGCGGCGCCCACACCCGTACGCTGCAGGTCCTGGTGAACCGCAAGTCTCCCAATCTTCACGGCAGGAAAGGCAGCAAGTTCGATGTGCTCATAGACCCCCAAGTCGAACTTCTCGGAGTTGTTGAGCTTTATCGCGTCGTTGGCGAGAGTGAAATACCCGACCGGGCCTTCAAAATGCTGATGAAAAGCCACATTGGTGAAACCCAGTCTGGCTTCGTGCAAGGTCAGTGCCTGTGCCGTCAGAAAATCGTCTAGACGAGGTTTTCCGCACGAGAACGTACCGAGAGTCGCCGGATCAACCTTCGTGATGGGGAGGTAACCATATCCCTCGTCAGTCAGCATCAGCCAGGCAAAGCGACCCGGTACTTGTCCAGGAAATGTGCTTCCTTGGCACGCCGAGCGGCAGCGGCCAACTGCTCCGCGCGCTCCTGAACCGCTGGTGTCGGCCGGACAGACTCAACGGACACGACAAGCCGCTTCTTGGCCTTGAGGGACGAAGCGTGTTTCTTCAAGAGAAGGCTGCGAGCAGGTTGCTTCATGGCATAGGGTCTGTACGTAGGAACGCCTTCCATGCGAAGGGAAGGCATTGAGATACTAGAACAGAAAAGAGAATATACGCAATCCGTACATTCCAGCAATCATGGCGAGACTGTGTGGTGGCACGGCAAGAGCGCACGATCCCTGATGAAGATGTGCGGCAAGAAAGCCTCCTCAAGCGCACGACGTATTGAGGCGCAGGTAAGCCGGTCATCCGCCATGAAGTTCATGTATAGCTCGGTGGTCAGTTCGATCAGGTGCGTGTGTTCCCGGACATGAGCTTCCCGATCGAGGGGAGTCCAGGCGCTGAGCCAGCGCTCCTCCAATGCATAGCTGCGATACGTACAGTTGATGAACTGGGCAAATAAGGCAGAAACCGCCTCGGTGTCGCCAGTGGATGTCGCCCGGAGTGTATGAAGGCCGAGATACTCCAAGCGACGGCTCGTTGCTTGAAGCAACGAGTCATTTGGGGAAGTGAGCGCATTTGAGCAGATCATGGCTGTGAGCTTGCAAACGGGTCAGTCCGTGCTGCGGGGCGTGACGATCAATGTCGGTATCCACATCTCGAAGATGTTGCTTCCTTCCCCCGTCCGTCCCTCGATGTCGCCTCCGTGAGATCGCAGGATTGAACGAGTGATGGCAAGGCCCAGCCCGGCGCCATCGCCAGAGTGGCGGCGGGATGCATCCACGCGATAGAAGCGGTCGAAGAGACGCGACAGATGTTCCGGCGGGATGGGTTCCCCGGTGTTCTCGACAGCGAGGTGGATTGTATCGGCGTCCGCACTGTCTCGTACGACGCTGACCGTCACGACAATGCGTCCTCCAACCGGGGTGTAGCGAAGTGCGTTGGACAGCAGATTGCCGATGGCCCGCCGGAGCATCAGCCTGTCTCCGGTCACCAGTCCTGAGCCCTCAAGCCGTAGCGTGACGCCGTTCTCTTCAGCCAGGGCGCCGTAGAAATCGAACAGGGCAGTGACCTCGTCCGCCAGATCAAAGCTTTCCTGGCCCGGTACGATCAGGCCGTTCTCCGATTTGGCCAAAAATAGCATGTCCGAAATCATCCGCGACAGACGCTCGAACTCCTCGCAATTGGACTCCAGCACCTCCCGGTACTCGGTGGAGCTTCGGGTCTTGGAGAGGGCAACCTGGGTTTGCGTCACCAGGTTGCTGACTGGGGTCCGGAGTTCGTGAGCCAGGTCTGATGAAAAATCCGAGAGTCGCTTGAACGACTCCTCCAGCCGGGCCAGCATGTCGTTGAGGGATTCGGCCAACTCAGCCAGTTCGACGGGTACGGCATCCACAGGTAAACGCTGGTCAAGACGTTGGGCGCTGACTTCCGTCGCTCTTCGCTTCATCTCGCGAAGTGGCGCCAGGCCTCGACGGGCAGCAAACCAACCGAGTAGTCCGGTCGCCAAGGTGCCCCCAATGACCACGAGCCAGAGGGTCTTCATGAATGAGTCCATGAAGCTCCGGTGATGGGAAATGTCCGTCGCGACGGCGACTACGGCGGGCGGCCACGCCTGAACTCCGGTTGGTGCTTCGGCCACGATACCCCGGAAGGACAACTGGTCATCGACTTGCCACACGTAGGGGCGCTCAGCCTCAGGTGTTTTGACCCGATCCAGTAAGCGCTGGGGGAAAGGGGCGTCCTCGGTGGCGAACAGGGTGCGACCATCCGGCCCCTTTACTGCCACGACCAAGCCATGATGGCCGATCAAGGAGTCGTCCATCTGCTGCGGAATGGCTGCCAGATCCTTTGACGAATGAACCTTGGCCAAGGCATGGCGAATCAATTCGAGTTTGCCGGTCAGGGCCTCCATGTCCTGCTCTTCGAAGTGGTGTTCGACGGACTCAGCCACAATCAAACCTAGTACCAGCAACACCACGGTTGATGCCGCCGCGAACAGCACGGTCAGGCGGAAGGTCAGCGACTTGCGGCGGACAGGGCGCACTATTCGTCCTCCTGTTCTTCCAGCACATAGCCCATGCCACGCACGGTGCGAATCAGCTTGGGTTCAAAACCGTCGTCGATCTTGGCCCGCAGGCGGCGCACCGCCACCTCGATCACATTGGTGTCGCTGTCGAAATTCATGTCCCACACCTGGGAGGCGATCAGGGAGCGCGGCAGCACTTCACCGCGCCGGCGCAGCAGGAGTTCAAGGAGTGCAAACTCCTTGGCGGTCAGGTCGATCCGCTTGCCCGCCCGCGTGACGCGGCGGCGCAGGAGGTCCAGCTCCCGGGCGCTGACGATCTTCCGTGATCCGGCCATGGCTAACCTCGTCAGGCCACCGGCCAGCGGGTCGTGTGGGGGTCGAAGGGGGGCTCGCCGGAGCTCTGCTCCCGCCCCCGGAGGATTGCCCGTGCAGGGGCTCCGTCACCGCCGGCAATCTTGAGCGGGAGGCAGATGAGTTCGTACTCCCCCGGTTCCACTCCTGAGAGGTTGAGCCCTTCCAGGATTACGCTCCCGGCGTCCAGGAGCATCCGGTGGACGGTAACCCCGCTGTCGAGCCCTTCTATGGAGAGGTAATCGATTCCAACCAGCCTGACCCCTGCCTCGATCAGATAGGCTGCTCCGTCTTCGGTGAGATGGGCGAACTCTTCCTGGAAGCCGGGATGCTCCCATAAAAGGGAGTTTACGGTACGCAGAAGAATCCGCTCCTCTCCCCGCACCGGAAGGCGTGAGAGCTCGCGGCGGCCGATTGTGCGCTCCCCGCGAACATCCAGCACCCGGGCCTTTCCCATGAGAAGCGACAGGGGGAGGTGGTCCACGGTGGCGCCGCCGTCGCGGCAATGGCTCGGCACGTCCAGGTGGGTGCCGCTGTGGGTGGTCATGGTGATGCGGGTGACGTTGGCGGTGTCTCCCCGGGCGACTCGGGTGACCGGCTCGAAGAGGACTGCCGGGTCGCCGGGGTAGACGGGAAGGTCCGGGGAGAGGGAAACGGTGATGTCGTGGATAACCATGGGGAGCCTCCGCTGCGTGAGGGATTACTGAAAAGTATACCCGCAGCGGAGGGATTTGCGAGGGGAGGAATCCTACATTGCCGAAAGCCCGGCCAGAATCCGCTCCAGATCGTCG
>Ga0074197_1002668_pt1 | contig 11980 bp, 15 predicted proteins | sample EPASupsiteSAE305_FD_64526 | JGI IMG/M metagenome (GOLD analysis project Ga0074197, IMG submission 64526) | Bioremediated contaminated groundwater microbial communities from EPA Superfund site, New Mexico - SAE3-05 reassembly with SPADES | ecosystem: Environmental > Aquatic > Deep subsurface >...
TTGATTGCCTCTAGGGGCTTTCCTCAGGAGGAAATGTCGCTGGAACGGCATAGCCTTTTCAAGTCTCACCGGCAGAGCCGGTGGTTTACTGAAAACCAACAATCAACTAATCATTTGCTGCTGACCGTCTGTCCACCACAAAACTACTGCCCTTGTTAGCTTTGGCCAGTTTCTTTAACTCTGCAGCAACTTCGGCAACTCTGGCAGCATGACTGATACTGGGGGAGTCCATTGGTACAATCGCAATGGAAATCCCTAAAATTGGCATCTGATCCTTTTCTCCCTTACGGTTCAAGGCATGATAATAACCGCGCTGTTTGGTATCCTCATCAAACAGGGTCTGCACGATCTGGTCAAAATGATTGATAACGGTAGTGCAGACCTGTTCTGACCGTTCACGCGGGACGATAAAGACAAAATCGTCTCCGCCAACATGACCACAAAAACCACCGCCAGATTCACGCACCGCATTGGACATGATCCGGGCCAGCATCCTGATCACTTCGTCACCATGGGAAAAACCAAAGACATCGTTGTACGGCTTGAAGTGATTGATATCAACGTAGCAGACAGCCAGAGGCAACCCCAGTGAATCCTCAATAGCCCGATGGATTGAGGTATTACCCGGCAGCCTGGTCAGAGGGTTATTGTCGAAGATCCTCTTGATACGTGATAGTGAAAGTGTAATCCTGCTGACCAGTTCAGCGAAGTTAAGTGGGGTTACCACAAAATCATCAAGGGGAAAATCATCCCAGGATTCCTGTTCCGTACCCGGTGGGAAAAGGCCGATAATCGGGATAGGGCTAAAAAAGCTGTCACTACGTACCATACAGAGCATGTCGTGACACCCGAGGCAGGGTGAAGAAAAATCAACGATGATTAAATCGGGGGGGTCAGAGTAAAAGGCGCCCAGAGCTGCAGCGGTCTTTTCCACCACCATAACCTGATAGCCTTTACTCTGCAGACGCAACTGCAACAGTGATGAAAGCTGCTCCTGGCTTGATATAAGAGCAATTCTAGGCAACTGCGGCACTGGCCAACTCAAGACTGAAGTTCTTTACTTCCACCAGTTTGTCTTCCAATTCTACTACAATTTCCTGCAGTAAAGACTCATCCAGCTTTAACTGATCCCAGGCAAGCTGCTGAATCGGTGGCACATAAGAGTCACCACTATCACCAAACCCACTGGCTTTAATCAGCACATCCGCCAAGTGAACAACCGAGGTTTTAACGCGGTGATCTTCCGAGCAGGCGACGTTATGATGGCAGGTGATCGGTTCTGAAAGCTTGTCCGGAAGGAACCAGCTTTTGGAAAGCCAGCCTCCTACCTCTGCGTGGTCCGTGTCCAGCACCGCTTTTTCTGCTTCGCTGATATAAAGATCATCCAGTTTGATCTGACGCCTGATTTCCGGCATCTGCTCAGCACATTTAAGTCCAATAATTACCTTTCCGATGTCATGCAGAAGACCCGCGGTAGTAATTTCCTCTACCTCAGGCAATGCCAGCTTGCGTGCGATAATTCCAGCAGCAGTGGCAGTACCAAGGGAGTGTTCCCATAAACCGACGCTATTTTTCTCCATAATTTCAAAAATTGACGATGACAAGGCCAGGGACTTGACCACGTTAACCCCCAGCAAAATCATGGCATTTGATATGGTTGAGACGCGATAAAATCCATAGGAAGGAGAGTTGGCCAACCGTAGAATCCTGGCTGAGAGCACCTGATCAGCGGAGACTATCCTTGCCATCTCCTGAACCGATGACTTGTCGTCGTTGGAAAGGGAATTCAGCTTATTAATGACACCTGGCAGCGTTGGCAGCGTCTTGGTGTCCATGATGATTTTTTTGAGATCACTCCTCCGTTCGTCCACCGTCATCTCCCATTGCCGCAGTAAAATGAGAACGATACACCTCAAGCAGGGTGGCATTGTAACGATTATCCTTGGTCTTGGAGAACCGTTTATCCAGATCAGCCAACTGCTCCGTCAGACCACGGTCCCCTTCCTGCCAGACCGGATGTCCTTCCACATACAACGACTGCACCCCCATCTGCTGCAGGCGGCTGATAAGTGAATCTGACAGCTCTGTCCCCTTGCCGCAGATCGGCATGCCGGTCGGACTGTCATTTTTAAAAATGTCCCGGGCCAGTACCATTTCGGCAGCTGCCAGGTTAAGCGGTATCTTCTGCATAATCGCTACCAGACTCCCTTTACTATCTGTTCAGTAACGCGGGCACAATACTAGGAAATGTGCCCATGAATGTCAAATATCATATATGTTTATAAACGTTATTTTTGTGGCCTGCCCCGTCCCAAAAGCACCACACCTGTCATAGTGTTCATAATTACCTTACGACCGACATGCCCGCCAATGTCGGAGGCTACAACCATTATGCGCCATTCTTCAAGTTGCGTCATGGCCAATTCAATATTCCTGGCACCGATCGGACAGGCGGCACTACTGGTGGCAAGCAGGTTGGCACCGCCAAACACCTTTGCCACCAAGTGCTGTTTACGGGCACCAATGGCGAGAACATGTTCCAGCAAACGCTCCATGGCTATATTACCGTATTTGGGCGTTGCCAGCCCTTCACCGTTCCAGAGTGGCAGCATGAAATGATTCATGCCACCACCGCCATGTACCTGATCCCATAGGCAGACTGCCACACAGGAGCCCAGTACAGTGGTGATTTCACATTCGTCAGCAGCAACATGAGTTGCGCCGGGAAACAGGAAATGTTTCGGTATGTTCACCTCAGCAGGTTCAGCCATCTTACTTCTCATCCATCTGGTCGAACAGAAACAGATTACCCCCTTCGGCAAAGGTAACCCCGTCAGCATTGTAAGAAGCTGCAGGAAGCTTCACCGTAAAAAGCGAACCAACAGTCGGCGTGCTGTTAACCTGTATCTCTCCCTGCAACAGCTCAATCAGCGACTTAACCACACTCAACCCCAAGCCATGCCCAAGATGCGCCCGGGTTGGACCAGTATCCAACTGCACAAAACGGTCAAAAATCCTTTTTAAATCTGCCTCAGCAATACCGATCCCCTGATCCTGAACCTGAATAACCAGCCATTCTTCAGTCTGTTCAAGTTGCACCACCACCTCACTGCCTGAACCGCTAAACTCAATCGCGTTAGCGAGCAGGTTAGCAACGATTACCTGAAGTTTCTGGGAATCAGTGGGAAAGTACAGCAGGGTATCCGCCCCAGCCCCGGCAATTGCAAGGCGAACCGAGAGATGTTTGTCAGCAGCATGTGTACTGAAGTCATCCAGGACGCTTCGTACAACAGAGGCAACATCAACATGTTCTATACTTGGCATTGTTTCGCCAGCCTCAAGTTCTGCAGCGACAAAGATATTGCGCAACTGAAAATCCAGATGGAAGGCCTCGGAAAAAATCATGGAAACCAGTTCACTCACCTCTGGTTTTTTCACAATACTTGCCAACTGTGAGGCCAAACCGATAATTGCGTTGAGCGGATTGTTAATTTCATTGCGAATATTGGAAAGGAAATTACTCTTCAATGCCTCTGATTCTTCCAGCTTGCGGTTCATATCAACCAGCTTGCGATTAACCACTGACAGGTCATTCAGAGACTTGCTGCTTTGATCAAGCCGAAACTTCAATTCCTCAACCAACTGTGCATCCGTCAGGTTATGCATACATAATCCCCCCCCCCGAGACAAGGTCAGGCCATCCCCGCCTTGACTATAGCACCCTTTCAACCGTTGACAACTCCAGCGCCATAAGCCGTCATCGCTGCAGGTAACGCAATACCAGACGGCGTTCGCTCACAAAACGGACCCCAAGCGGAATCAAGACCGCCAGAAAGATCAGGCCACAGCCGCACCATTCACGCAGCGTTAACCGTTCTCCCAACACAAGGAAACCAGCCAGCAGGCTCCAGACCGGATCAAGGGTATAGACGAGCCCGGCCTGGGTCGGCGTCACATAGCGCTGATACTTGTTTTGCAAAGTAAAACAGACCACCGTAGGAAAAATGGCACAATAGATAATTGTACCTAAAGAGAGCAGCCCCAGCGAAAATGGCGGCGTTGGAACAAGCAGCGCCGTTACCGCTGCCATTAAAGCAACAACACTGAACTGCACCAGTGAAACCAGCCAGACATCTTCATCCTTCAAGACCTTTGAAACGGTAATGATATGGATTGCGATAAAAAAGGCGCAGAGGGTAGAAATCATATCCCCACGGTTAAACCCCTCGCCACCACCTCCTGCCAGCAGGGCGATCCCCAGCGAGGCGAGCATGATTCCGGCACTATTGAGGCGGCCTATCCTGTCCTTCCAGACCGTACGGGCAATCAACGGAATAAACAACACAAAAAGATTATTGATTACCCCTGCACGAGAGATACTGGTCCCCTGCACCCCTACGACAAAGGTCAGATTGGTAATTCCAAGGGCAAAACCGACAAGAGTTCCGCGCAGAACAGTCTGGCGGTCAAGCCGAGCGAGTCGTGGCAGACACAGTAAGCCCATCAGAGCCGTTGCCAGTGAAAAACGAAATAGCACAAAAAAGGGAGGCGGAACCTCCCTGACGCCAATCTTGGTAAAGAGGAAACTGCCTCCCCAGAAAAATGTAGTCAGAACAAGAAAAAACAGCACCTTTCCTGGCGTTGGGGAGGGCGCAACGGATACGTCATTCACGAGAACCACCTGCTGACTGCTTTTGTTCAAGCCGCCACTGCTCTGTAATATCGTTCATACTAACGATCATACCGGTAAACTTCTTACTGATATCCTGCATCCAGCGCAAAGAGACCCGATAGCGGTGTTCACCACCATCCACGGTAAGTGTAGCAAAAAAATTCCTCTCATGTTCATCTGCAGCAAGAAACTCCCCCACTTCATGTCCAAACCAGGGAAACGGTGCATCTGCAGCCCTGCCCGAGTAATAGTAACTTCCAGCTCTGCCCTTGCTGAGCAATAGCTTTGAGGCTGCCTGATTCATCTGATTTACCCGCAAGCGGTTATTTAACAGGAAAACCGCTATGGGCAGACTTTCAAAAATAGTTAAAAACTGATTCTTTTCATTGGTGATTCTACGATTCGCCTCTTGCAGTTGATGAACAGCCGTACTGGTGAGATCACTACGACTCCATTCAGCGCAGAAAGCGATCTCAACACGATCAAATACCCGTTCAATAAAACGAAGATACTTCCTGATGACCGCTGGTTCAAGCTCCTGGTCTGCCACCAGATCCAGATAACTCTGACGGTAATACTTCATAAGTCCCAGAAACATCTCCAGGGTAATGCCACGTGTACGATGTTTTTGAGCCTCCTGCACACCAAAAGCAGCCACCGGATCATGCACAAAATCATCGTCTGGCCCCAGCTCCCAGGGTTCAGATGACAACTCCAAGGCGGCGCTGATCGAATCGCTAAGCCCTACAATAGATACACGCCACGCCTCCTCAAGCGTCGAGGTATAGCGCGTATAGTCACGCTCAATGGCGTAATCACGAACCCGACGCATCAGCCATCCTTCATGGTCCTTTAACAGCAACGCTAATGGATGCATTGTACGTCTCCCCTTCAACTGAAGCTTTCTGTCAGCATAACAGGAAACAAACCATTGGCAAGTGAGACCATCACGCCACCTGCACAGACGCGAAGCGTCACCGGCATGACTATCCCAACCGGTAATGTTTACGCACAGGCTTCTCCACCTCCCACTGGCAGCTCATGCCGGCAGGAAAGATGACCAGATCGCCAGCGCACAACTCCACATGCGCACCACCTTCAGGGGTTACCACCACGCTGCCCTCAAGCAGGTAACAGACTTCGCGCTGTTCATAGCTCCAGGAAAAATTTGAAGCCTCGCAACTCCAGATCGGCCAACTGAAGACGCCCAGCGTCTCCAGTCGCTCCTTGGACGGATTTTGTTCCACCATAATCGGCAACATAACTTAAGCTCCTTCTTTAGCCAGATCGGGTTCAGGCCAGTGTACCGCCAACCAGACCGTGTCCTGGCCAGGCAATGTCCACTCCACGCGATGGCGGCAATGGGCTGGCAAAAGCATCCACTGGCCAGGTAACAGTCGATGCGGTGCCTGTTCTCCTTCAATCAGCAGCAACGCTTCCCCCTTTACCAGCAGCACCCATTCATGCCAAGCCTGGTCATACCACGCATCTGCTGCAGTAGCATGCCCCTGTGAGACAATACGCTCAACCCTAAACCCATCAATGGCAGCAACTGTCTCAAACAACTCCCCCTCAGATATTTTGGGAACGTCAGCCAACAGATTGCCAAAGCTTATCATATTTCATCCCTTTAGCTATAAATTGCAGTAAGTAAACGACTTGCCATTGAATTATTCAGGAATAACGCTACAATGAATATGATATTACGCTTTTTCACTCAGAGCATCAAAGGAGTTCTCCAGCATGGCAACAGACCGTGACCTCATTGATAGCCTTGAAGCACTTGAGTCAGACCGCTTTCAGCAGCTTATGGCGGACGAGCGTTTTAAAAACAATCCTCTTTTACCTGAGTTTCAACAACTGCATGCGCTCTATCGCGCTCTGGCCCAGCGCTCGGAACGGATGATCAAGGAAAAGGAGCATCTGCAGACCCAGTTGGTAAACATGAACCGTTCTCTGGATCTTGCCACGAGAATTGATCCGATGACCGGACTTGCAAACCGCCGGGCGATCATGGAAATGATTGAACAGGAATTCAGCCGGGCCAGCAGACATCAGCGTTCTGCCTCGATCATCATGGCCGACCTCGATTACTTTAAAAAGGTTAATGACACCCATGGTTTCAACACGGGTGACGATGTACTGGTAGAAGTTTCCAGGGTACTGAGAGGCTGTCTACGTAATGAAGATATCTGCTCCCGCTGGGGAGGCGAGGAATTTCTGGTACTACTGCCGGAAACTCAGCTCGATGGCGCCCTGGCCGTTGCCAACAAGATCCGTGAATCAATAGCCATGACTGAATTCAAGGTTAATCGTCCCGGTATTCAGCTTACCATCAGCCTGGGGGTCTGTGAGTACAAGCCAGAGCAAAATATTTTTGAGGCGATCTCGCGGGCTGATCAGGCCCTGTTTCAGGCCAAACTTGGCGGCAGAAACCGGGCTATTGTGGCTGCCTGAGTACAAATTGTAGACACACTCAACGCTCTGAAGCGGGCTATTCCTACACACCCTTTACCCAGACTGATACCGATCCAGCCTTGCAACGGAATTCACCCCAGCCATCATGATTGGTGGTAACGGTTTCTGATACATGGCCGGTACAGTCATGATAGGCTGTATCCGGCTGCCCCACCTCCATCCACTTATAACCGTCCGCTCCGTTGCTCATCAGCACCGCAAGGCCACCGGGATGTTCTTCATCCCCAACTCTGGTCCAACCTATCACCGCAGGATGATCAAAATAATCATACTGCGGCCCGTAGGCGCACCTTTTACGGGCTTCCAGAAAACAATCCAGTACGAAACGATGAGATGGCATTACAACATGATGCCGGTTGCCGTCCTTGCCATTGTCATCATACTCTGCACCATAGTAATCGGCATAAAACAGACAGGGATAGCCTTCCCTGCGCAGCAGGATCAAGGCATAGGCCAGTGGCTTGAACCATGGCTCCACCACCGACTCCAAGGCCTGAAGCGGTTGGGAATCATGATTTTCAACAAAGGTTACGGCATGGGTCGGACGGGCCTGCATCACACTGCCATCAAGGATCCGGCGCAGGTCATACTCGCTTCCAGCGCGCCCAGCACGGTGGAAGTTATAATGCAGCGGCACATCAAACACCGCCATCCTTCCGCCCACATCATCGATATACCAAAGCAGGGTTGAAAGGCTGTTGACCCAGTATTCTCCCACCACAAACAGATCTTTACCGGCATGTTTTTTCAGTGCATCAAGCCATTCCGGAAAGAACCAGGCTGCAATATGTTTGATCGCGTCCAGCCTGAAACCATCCACACCGGTGGTATCAAGGTACCAGCGTCCCCAGCGAGCCAGTTCTTCTCGCACTTCTGGATGCTGACAGTCCAGGTCACAGCCCATCAGATAGGCAAAATTGCCAAACTCCTGCGAAACCTCATCATCAAAACTCTTGCCTTCCAGCAGATAGACCGTGTCCAGCTCGCCCGGGTTTGAGTGATCGTAATCAACGGCATCAAAATGCTGCCAGTGCCATTGGAATGTGGAATGTACGCCAGCCCGCCCAGGAAAGCTGAAACCGGTATAGGCCAGTATTTCCCGCATATTACCTTTGGGATGCAGTCGATCACCCCGCCGATAGGGAGTAGCACGGCAGGATTCGGCCTGATCAGCCCCCATGCGATGATTCAGTACCGTATCGGCGTAAACCTGGATACCTGCCTTACGGAGTTGCTGCACAGCCTGCAGATACTGTTCTTTGGTGCCGTATTTGGTCCGTACCGACCCTTTCTGGTCAAATTCACCCAGGTCATACATGTCATACACACCATAGCCAACATCAGCAGCACCACCGATCCCCTTGTACGCTGGGGGCAGCCAGAGGGCAGTAATCCCTGAACGTGCCAGCTCATCGGATTTATCTGCCAATTGCGTCCAGAGACTACCGTCAGCAGGCAGATACCAGTGAAAATACTGCATCATGACACCGTTCAGCTCAGACATAGGACTCTCCCAACTGCTGACGTTATGCAACGAGCATCTTTCTGTTGCTATACCACAGATCCCCGTCCCTGCAATCAGCCCCACCAAAACAGTACGGGGATGCTCATTTGGTGAGCAGCCCCGTTTACTTACGACCTTGGTTCGTGTACCTATTCCCTGCCCGGAGGTGGCGGTGCATAGCCACCATGGTCCCACAGACGGTTATTATTTCTTGGGTACGGATGACCACAGCTGACAATCTTCATCTTGCAGAGTGTGCTGCGCCATTCGTACTTGATGTATAGATTTTCCACAGAGCGCCGTTCCGGCTCAAAGGCAACGATTTGTGAGGGTGAATACTCGCTTCTGCCATAGCCAGTACCGGCAGACCGGTCCATCGCCTCAGCCTTTGCTGCCGGGGCTGCAGCAGACCTTTTACGTTCAGATGCTGCAGAAGGGGCCGGGGCCTCTGCTGCCGGCGCAGGAGCTGAACCAGAGATCTGATTGCGATACTGCACCGGCGGTTCATAGCGTTGTACTTCAGGATAGACCGCCACTGCAATTACCCCCATGGCACTCTGGTCGCCAAAGGAGGCAGCATAGGAGTCAGGCACCTCGGTAAAGTAGAAACGGTTAATCCGGTCCTGTCCGGTACGCCAGCCAGCATACTCATAACGCTCGTACGGCTCCAGGATGTACATCCGCTCACTGTTTTTAAGCCATGACTTCTGACCAGAGACAATGTTGCGGCCATCAACCGCAATCACCACCCCTACCCGACAGTTCAGCTTGTTACGGACCACAATCCTGTAGTGATCGCCCTTGACCGCTTCTGCATACACTTTCTTGGCTGGGTAGCGTGCAGAGACGGGATAAAACGGCAACTCTGCACCTGACTCTGACAGAACTCTGACCTCAACACTGTCGCCGATGCTGCCTGCCCATACCTGAACGACGCTAACCAAGACTGCCAGGATACCTGCTACGATAGTTTTCATGACTTCCTCCCGTTGTGGGTGATTGGCTTTATGATGAGCCTTTGCACCGTTAGACAGAAGCAGTCAGGAAAAAGTTCCCTAAAAATTTCATTTATTTTACAACCTACCAGAGTATCAACAGTTCCAGCACCTTATCTTCAGTTTTGGCTACGGCAGGACGTTCAGCTATCCGCCCCAACCGGCTAAGCTGTTCCATCAGCTCTGGCAGGCGGTCCATCTGAATCCGTACTCTGGCACTGCCGGTACGGCGCTCCAGAATGGCCCCACCCAGGCGCTGCACAACATCGCCAAGAGCATCAGAGACCTTAGCGCCGTCATCAACCACCAACCGTAGTCGTTGCGGCTGTATACCGGTTACACCAGCAGCACTGTCGCTGCTTTCTGCCTTGCGTTTGGCAGCCATAGTACGATCTGCCTGGGGTGACGGGCTACCGGCACGCCTTTCGCGACTGGCAGCTGAAGGGGCAGGTACGGACTCTGAAGTTGACTTGGATCGTTCCATCTGCTCGACAGGCTCAGGCACCTGTTGTGGCGGCGGTGCAAAGGCCGGGGTAGCCTGTGATCTCTGCTGCTCCGGCCTTGCCGGAGCAGCAGATGGTGCGGACTCTGCCTTTGGGGCTACCGGTTCGGAAGGAGATGTTACCGGAACAGTTGCACGGGGAGCCTGGGGCTCAGCCCCCCTGGCAGGTGCAGCAGCAGGGGCCTCAGCTGCCGGTGGAGCCGAAGTACGCTGTTGAGAACGATTCACATCCTGCATAACATACCAAGTCGTGGCACAGATCATCACCAGGGCTAAGGCTTCCAAAGGCAGCTTGATCTGCAGCGGCAGGAACAGACGGGCAAACCAGCTCCTCTGGGATTCCTGTTCTTCCTTGACCCGGGCCATAATACGGGTTGCCAGCCAGGGAGGCGGCTCCAGCTCAGGCGTGCTCCGCATCGCCTTCACCACGGCCTGCAGCTGTGCCAGTTCGCTACGGCAGGCCGGGCATTCAGCCAGATGCTGTTCAAGCAGTGCCTGATCCATTTTGGACAGATCTCCTCCAGCCAGAGCCGGGAGCATACTGCGTAGTTCTTCATGACTCTTCATGGTTGTGCCATACCTTTGGTTACACAGTCCCTGACCGCCTCACGTGCCCGAAACAGACGAGACTTGACTGTCCCCTCCCGCAGTCCCAGCACCTGCCCCACTTCGTCATAGGGCATATCCCGCATATCACGCAGCACCAGTACCTCTCGAAATCCCTGATCCAGAGCCCTGATACAGCGTTCCAGCAGTTCCCTCAAGGCCAAACGCTCCAGTTGTTCAAGGGCCGAGGGTTGTTCCGAGGCGATCTGCAAAGGTGCCCCCGGATATTCTTCTGCAGTCTTATCAAGGGACTCCTCACACCCTTGCTTCTGCCGATTCTGCTGCCAACGGGTACGGGCCTGATTTAGCGCAATACTGGTCAGCCAGGTGGAGAGCTTGGCCTCACCCCGAAACTCCCTGATCTTGCGCCAGACAGCCAAAAACGTTTCCTGAACAATCTCTGCCGCATCAGCCTCATTACCGCTGATCCTAAAGGCAACATTGAACAGACTGCGCTGGTGGCACAGCACCAGCTGTTCAAAGGCGCTTGTATCACCCTTTCGGCAGGCAGCCAGCAGGTCTGATTCTTCAGCAGTATGCAGTACCGTCGCATTCACAGGATATGACATCTCCCACAGCAAAAAAGTTCCCTACAAAAAAGCCCCGCAACGTTCTGTCACGGGGCTTGGGTTCTCATTCTTTAAAACAGCCTGTTACTTCAGCACAAAGGCAACCCGCGCATCAGCCATAAAGCCGTTGTTCTGGTTGGCGCTGAAGATCTGTAGTGCAACTTCATTGTTTACCTGCAGATCAGACGGGCTGACCGTACCAGAGGCAGCCACCACCAGAGGGTTATTGACGCCACGCTTACGCAGGGCAGCACGGGCCTTGTCAACACTGTTGGTGTACTCGCCGCAACCTTGCTCAACCAGTACCTTCTGGCTAATCTTGGCCGGATCATACAGTACCTCACCCTTGGGGTTAAAGATCCGGTTAATCAGGGCCGGACGGAAGCTGTAGGCAGTGGCATCAATGATCAGGCCGTCATAGGGCCGGGCAACCGGAGGCGGTGCAGGCAGCTCTGCAGGAGGTACATAGGCAGGCTGCTCAATCTGCTGCTTGATCTTGGGCTCGGTCAGAATCTTTTCATACATCATGGCGCCAAAGCTGCGTGGGCCGTTCACCCCTACCTTCAAAATAACCAGCGCGGTCTCTTCCTCAGCATTCCAATCTTTGACCACCGGCTGGAAACCTTTAATAAAGGCGTTAACAGAAGACTTGAT
>Ga0074197_1002669_pt1 | contig 11979 bp, 8 predicted proteins | sample EPASupsiteSAE305_FD_64526 | JGI IMG/M metagenome (GOLD analysis project Ga0074197, IMG submission 64526) | Bioremediated contaminated groundwater microbial communities from EPA Superfund site, New Mexico - SAE3-05 reassembly with SPADES | ecosystem: Environmental > Aquatic > Deep subsurface >...
AAAAGCCTCGGCATGTCTTCCGGCGCTATGCCGGTGCCGGTGTCTTCCACCGAAACCCTTATGTGTCCGTCCTCCAGCGCGGTGGAGATTAGCACATATCCCTTATCGGTGGCCTTCAGCGCGTTGCTGACCAGATTCGCCAGCACCTGCGCAACCTTGTCCGCGTCGCATTCCACCTGCGGGAGCGACCTGTCAAGCTCGGTTTCAAGGGCCACTCCGTTATGCAGCGTAAGCGACATGGCCCGGCGCGTCTCCTCTACTATGGCGTTTATATCGGCAGGCCGGACGCTAAACTTCATCATTCCGGCGTCCAGCTTCTGTATGTCCAGCACCTCGTTGATGAGGCGGGTCAGCCTGTCCGCGTTACGTTTTGACAGCGACAGCAGGTCACGTTGCAGCGGGTTTATCTTCCCGCAGGAGCCGTCCAGTATTATCTCCATGCTGGCCATTATGGCCGTGAGGGGGGTGCGCAGCTCGTGCGATACCATCGAGGTGAAATCGGAACGCAGACTGGCGGTTTTCTTGAGCTCCAGCTCCGCCTGCTTGCGCAGCGTTATGTCGGCTACCACGGCCAGGAAATATATCGGCTTGCCGCTGCCGTCCCTGATTAGGTTCATTCTTGCCTCGCCGTATACCGTGGAGCCGTCTTTCCGCAGATAGCGTGTCTGCGCGACCTCGTCCGCGCCCCCGCCGGTTTGCAACTGAACAAGCTCCTTCATTGTGCGCTCCAAATCCTCCGGATGCACGATATCGGAAATTGTGCGCGCGCCAAGCTCCTCCTCCGTATAACCGGCGAAGGCGCAGAACGCCCTGTTGGCCCTGATGAATTTGTTGTTGAAGCCTATCATGGCGACCCCTATGGGGGCGTTGTCTATGGTGGCCAGCAGCTTCGCCTCATCCTCGATGAGTATCTCTTCTATCTGCTTGCGTTCAGTTATGTCTACGAGAATGGTGAGGTAGTACCGCTTGCCGCGGACCGGGATTGATTCTCCGTAGAGCAGGCCCTCGCATATCCTGCCGTTTTTCCTTCTGAGCCGCGTTTCCATATCGCTGAAACGTCCATCCTCAAGCAGAAGGCTCAGTATTCGTTCGTGCTGCTTCAGTTCCGGAAAAATGCAAAGGTCAGTCGGGGTTTTCCCTATCACCTCTTCCCTGGTGAAACCGAAAAGCCGGAGGAAGGCCTCGTTCACATCCAGAAAGACCCGGTTGCCGTTTGAGGGTATGCTTATGGCGATGGGGGCCGGGCAGTGGCGGAAGAGCTGTTCGAAGCGCGCCTGCGCTTCCTCTTCCTCGGTAAGGTCCTTGGCTATGCAGCAGAGGCACTTCTCCCCGTTCCAGAGGCCGACCCATGCCCGATTTTGCACATTTATGCGCCTGCCGTCGGCCGAGAGGAACGGGATGGGATACTCCGTTCTCTCTCCATTGAGCACGGCTGTCACCAGCTTCGCCGCCGTTTCCCTGCTCTCGGGCGGATGTATGTCCGGTATGCGGAGCGCGCGGAGTTGTTCCAAAGTATAGCCAAGCTTGCTTATGGCGGCCGAGTTCCCGTACAGCAGCCTTCCGTCCAGTGTGGCTATGAGAACTATGTCCGACAGGCTGTCCAGGAAATACTGGTAATTCTGCTCGTTACGCAGAAGTCGTTCTTCCAGTGCCTTGAGGGCGTTGACGTCGTAAGCCACGCCCATGAGCCCGGTCGGCGTTCCGGCCTCGTCCACCGTAGGGATTTTGTACACGGCAAGCCATTTCCCGTCTTTGGGTTTTCTTAAGAGCTTTTCTGTTCTATGTTCCTTGCCTGTCAGAATAGATTGGTCGTCCTGCTCAGCTTCTCTGTCGCGGTATTTTCCCGGCAGGTCGGCGCTGGTTTTCCCTATAATCGCGTCTGGGGACGGCATGTCCAGCGCGTCGGCAAGGTGCGCGCTGGCCGCCACGAATTTCCCTCCATTGTCCTTGAGCCAGGCCATGAAAGGGAAATCCCTGACGAGAGCCCTAATGTCGGCGCGGAATGCGTCGTCGGTTTTTTTACCCGGGGTCTCCCTGGCTTTTCTCTTTTTCATAAATCAGTCCGGCGGGCGGCGGCAAGAATTTCCGCGCGGCAAGCCCATGACATGCCGCAGGCGCGGAATGCCACTTTGCGTGGAAAAATAACATGACAGTTGAAATCCCCCATGCGCTTAGTATAACACGGGAAATAATATTATCCAGATGGTTTGTTCCTGAGGGGTGTCAGCACCCGCGTAACAGCGGGTTCAGCCCAGATAGGCTTCCTTGAGGAGGGGGTTTGAAAGCAGCTCTTCTTTGGTGCCCTGCACGGCTATGGCTCCGGTCTCCATCACATAGCCGCGCGACGCGAGGCCTAGCGCGGCGTGCGCGTTCTGTTCAACCAGAAGCATGGTAACGCCCGCTTCTTTTATCCGGGCAAGTATTTCGTACGTCTCCTGAACCATGAGGGGGGAAAGACCCATGGAGGGTTCGTCCAGAAGGAGAAGGCTCCCTCCGCTCATGAGCGCGCGGCCCATGGCAAGCATCTGCTGCTCCCCGCCGGACAGTGTGCCGGCGGGCTGGGAAAGCCGGGCCTTTAGTCTTGGAAAGTATTCCATCGCGGAGGTTAAGGCCTTGTCCAGCTCCGGTCCGCGTTTGCGTCCCCAGGCCGCCAGGTCCAGGTTTTCCGCCACGGTCAGATTGCCGAATATGCCCCGGCCTTCCGGGACGTGCGTTATGCCGGACGCGGCGCGCTCATGCGGCGCGAGAGAAGAAAGCGATTTTCCCCGCAGCAGGATTTCCCCGTCGCAGGGGACCAGGCCGGATATGGCCCGCAGAAGAGAGGTTTTGCCGGCCCCGTTGGCGCCCAGCAGCGTTACCACCTCGCCTTCCATAACCCGGATGGTCGCGCCCCTTACGGCGGTGATTCCCCCGTAGCGGACCGTGGCGTTTTTTATTTCCAGCATGGTTCCGTTTTCTGTCATAGCGCCGGTTTCCTGCCCAGATAGGCTTCTATCACCTTCGGGTTTGCCTTTATTGCCGACGGGCTTCCTTTCGCTATGACCGCGCCGAAGTCCAGCACGACAAGGCGGTCGCACAGTCCCATTACAAAGCGCATCTGGTGTTCGATAAGCAGCACCGTCACGCCGTGTTCCCGTCGAAGGAGGTTTATAAGAGAGGCAAGCTCTTCCGTTTCGCCGCGGTTCATGCCGGCCGCCGGTTCGTCCAAAAGCAGCAGCCGGGGGCGCAGGGCCATTGCGCGCGCCATTTCCAGCCTGCGCTGAAGGCCGTAGGGAAGGTTTTTTGCCGTTTCCTCCGCCATTCCGGAGAGGCCGAAAAACTCGAGCGTTTCTAGAGAGCGTCTTCGTATCTCGCTTTCCTGATGCCTGTACGCGCCCGTATGGAGGAGCGAGCCGATGAAGCCGTAGCCGGTGGAGGGATAATGCGCCGCGCGCACGTTGTCCAGAACGGACAGTTCGCGGAACAGGCGTATGTTCTGGAAGGTGCGGCTTATGCCGGCAGCGGCAATCCTGTCGGGGGAAAGTCCGGTGATGTCCTCTCCTTCTAAGAGAATGCCGCCGGAAGAGGGCCGGTAAACTCCGGTAATAAGGTTGAAAACGGTTGTCTTCCCCGCGCCGTTGGGCCCTATGAGGCCGACCAGTTCGCCCCTTTCCATGCCTAGGCTGAAATCGGATACGGCGCGCAGGCCTCCGAAATCGCGGGAGACTTTTTGCATGCTCAGAAGGCGGTTTTGCGGGGTCATTGCCTGCCCTCGCTTCGCGGAACGAACCACGAAAATTCGCGCAGACCGAACAGTCCCCTGCGCCGGAACAGCATCAGTCCCACCAGTATGAGCGGCATTACCGCCATGCGCCATATTCCCATGAAGCGGAGCGTTTCCAGCAGGCCGGTGTAGAGGACGGCTCCGGCTATGGAACCGGCTATCGAGCCTATGCCGCCAAGATAGACCATCGTCAATATTTCGGTGGACTTGAGGATGTCGAAAGTTCCGGGGCTTATGTAGCGCAGTATGTGGGCGAAGAGGGCGCCCGCTACCCCGGCGAAAAACGCTGACAGCACGAACACCCGTATCTTAACCTGCCGAGTGTTCACCCCCATGAGTTCGGCGGCGGTTTCGTCCTCCCGTATGGCCATGGCGCCGCGCCCGCCGCTTGAATATATGAAGTTGCGCATTATCCACACGGACAGAACGGTCCAGAAGAAAACCCAGGGCAGGTTTGTCATCGGCTGCATGCCCATGAAGCCCCTCGGCCCTCCGGCCGCGTCAATGTTCTCTATGGCGGATTTGACGATGATGTTGAGGGCCAGCGTCACTATGGCCAGATAGTCCCCGCGCGTTTTGAACGAGGGGAACGCCACCAGAAGGCCGGCCATCCCGGCGACGGCCCCTCCGCATATGACGGCCGCGGTGAAGCCCGCCTGCCCGCCGCAGGGGAAGAGCTTGACCGTCATGAGAGAAGCCGTATACGCCCCTATGGACATGAAGGCCGCGTGGCCGACGGAAAACTCGCCCATGTATCCATTCACCAAATTCAGGCTGAGCGTAAGGATTATATTCACGCCCATGTACATCAGCACGAGCTGAAGGTATGAGTCGAGCCAGCCGAAAAGCCATGTTCCAAGGCAGCACAGGAAACCGGCGGCCAGCAGCAGCGGCATGCGGTTTCTTTTCAGGAAGGAGAGGAGGGCTGTCATGTCAGATTTTCTGCGTCCTGGGCTTGCCCAGTATGCCGTGCGGGCGAAGAATGAGAAGTACTATCAATATTGAAAACACGACGAAATCCCGGTATGTCGAAGGCATGAAGCTGACTGTCATTATCTCCACCATGCCTAGTATGAAGCCGCCAAGCATCGCGCCACGAATGTCCCCTATGCCGCCCACCACGGCGGAGATGAAGGCCTTCCACCCTATCATGATGCCGATATAGGGGTCTATCACCGGGTAGGAGATGCCGTAAAGGGCTCCCGCCGCCCCGGCCAGCGCGCCGCCTATCAGGAAGGTCGCGCTTATCACCCTGTCCACCGGTATGCCCATAAGGGCCGCGGCGTCGCGGTCCCACGCTACAGCGCGCAGGGCCATGCCGAACCGCGTACGCTGCACCACGTAGTGCAGCGCCAGCATGAGGGCAAGCGAAAGCCCGATAAGCACGGCCTGTAGGGAAGAGACCGTCAGGCCCGCGAACTGTATTGAGGCATTCTCCACCACGCTCGGTATATGCTGCGGGTACGGACAGAGGCCGAGGGTGAAGTTTTCAAGGAATATGCCCACCCCGAGCGCCGTTATGATGGCGGACACCCTTGGCGCGGAGCGGAGCGGGCGGTAGGCCAGTCGTTCCGTAATGGCCGCCAGCGCCGCCACCCCGGTCATGGACGCTATCATAAGGGGTATCAGGGAGAGCTTGAAGTAGACCGCGCCCAGAAAGCAGATAAACGCGCCCAGCATGAAAAAGTCGCCGTGCGCGAAGTTTATCATGGTCAGCACTCCGTAGACCATGGTGTAGCCCAGAGCTATAAGGGCATAAATGCTGCCAAGCTGCAGGGCGTTTAGAATCTGCTGTAGATGATAGGTCAATTGTTTTTTCGGCCTGGGTCAGTCATCCGGTCAGGGCCTGGCGTCGGAATACCACTTGAACTTCCCTTCCCGTATCTGGAGGATGACGCCGCCCTTTGCGGGGTCGCCGGAGCCGGGGGTATATTTTATCTGGCCGGTCACGCCTTCATATGCGGGTATGGAGTACATGGCGTCGCGCACGGCCTGCCGGTCAAGCTTTCCGGCGGCGGCTATGGCGCGGGAGAGTACTTCCATCGCGTCGTAGGAGAGGGCCGCCACGTCGTCCGGGGTCATGGAATAGGCTGTCTTGTATGCGCCTATGAATTTGGCCGTGGCCGGATTGGCGCTTTCGGGGGAGTAGTGGTTGAAGAAGTAGAAGCCGTCGCATTCCTTGCCGCACATCTTGACCAGCTCTTCCGTGCTCCAGGCGTCGCTGCCGAGGAAAGGCACCGTGATGCCGAGCCTTCTGGCCTGCGCCACCTGAAGGGGAACGTCGGTGTAGTAGCTGGGCAGGAATATGATGTCGGGAGAGGCCTGCTTTATCTTGGTAAGCTGGGCCGAGAAATCCTTGTCGCCGCCGGTATAGGTTTCAAAAGCAACCACCTTGCCGCCCGCTTTCTCGAAACTCTCGCGGAACAGTTCCGACTGGACCTTGAGCACGTCCGCCGCCACGTCGAAAAGCACGGCGGCTTTTTTCGCCTTGAGCGTCTCGCTGGCGAACTTGCCCAGCACGCTCCCCTCGAAGGTGTCCGTGAAGCAGGCGCGGAAGGCATACTTCTTCGGCTGGCCGGTGTTGGCGTCAAGCGTGGTCTTGGGATTGGTGGACCACGGGGTGATGAAGAGGACCTTCGAGTCCTCCGCTATCTCGGAAACCGGCATGGCGTTTGAACTGGAGCTCGGGCCGATGATGGCGAGCACGTTGTCTCGGGTTATCAGCTTCTGGGCGGCGGCAGCGGCCTGTTCCGGCTTAGAGGCGCTGTCCTCGACGAAAAGCTCCACCTTGTATTTTTTCCCGCCGATAACTATGCCTCCGGCGGCGTTGATTTCATTCGCGGCCAACTGTGCCCCGTTTTTGCAGGAGTTGCCTACGGCTGGTATCGCGCCTGAAAGTTCTGCCACTACTCCCACCCGGATGGTTTCTTCCTTTTTGGAACAGGCGCAGAAAAGGGCGGCTGCGAGCAGGACTGAAATCGTTTTAAGTTTCCCCATGTTTGGCTCCATGTGACTAATGAGTGTATTTATCAATGGTAGCAAAAAAGGAGAAGCCGGGTTTTTTGCCAGATGGGAGTCCCTCGTTTGGCATATTTGTTTTGCTAAAGAACAATCTGCTTAAAAGAGGATTCCCTTGGCTTAGCCAAGTGGGGACAGTATCATCTATTATTTGAGACGGTAATTTTTTGCCTGGTGCTTTAATTGGTGTCACTCCATTGGCATATAAAACGCTACCTGAAACGCATAACCGCTTTCAGGCGTGTGTGCTGTGTGCATTCAGGACTTTGGGGTTCAGTTTTTCAGATGAGCGTCACCGGCTTATTTCCCACCAACAGGCAACGTGGTGGTCTGATGGGTTGTGGGGGTAGATGTACTCATGTCAGTTTTGGTGGCTGACTTTAACGTTTGTATCAAGATCCCACCTTTAGAGTCGGGGTGTCTCCCATAGTAGGGGGGAGGTACTGCCCATCCGCCAAGACCACGTTCTTCCCAATTTGGGGGAGTTGGTCTCTTTTGCTCTTGAGTAGAACTGTCGGGGCGGGATACAGTCCGCGCGGGCGGACTCGGCGGTTTGGTGGGACGACGGATAGTAAGCGCAACGCAGAGCGCAACGCATATCAAAAGTCCCAATAAAATTTTCTCACGTATAGTCATACTTCTAGTATAGGGTTGTAATGCCCCTCTTTGAGTCAAGCTGTCCGAATAGTATACATCTGCACTCCCACACCTGTCCGGTAAAGATTCAAGGGGGAGCCCTTCGTTTGATGGAATTGTTTTGCTAAAGAACAATCTGCTTGATAGAGGATTCTCTTGGCCTATTCTATCACACTATTGTATCTAGCTGCGCCCGAGATTTGCATGTGCAGAACTTATGCAGGCGATTTGCGCCGGTTTTTGTGACAACTATCTTCGATGATTTGAGAGAAAGTGTGTCTGGAAGGAGGGGAGAACTGGTTCTGGTACTGTATTGCTTGCGGGCTTATACGAATCCAAGAGAAACAGAACTGGACGGAGAAAGTTCTGTTTATCGGACTAATCACAGAGTTCCTCCGCCGGCTTAAGGAACTGGCCACGGACGAGGAAAAATTCTGCGCCGAAGGCGCGGAGGAAGTGGAGGATGAAATCCGCAAGCTGCGATAGCGGCTGTTTCCGTCATGGCTATTTATGCCGGACGAGGCGCATGCGACTCGTCCGCTTTTGTTTATGTGACTTTTCTCACATGTTTGCTCGACTTCCTGAATAGTATAATCATAGGAAGAGGATTCAATCAGGGGGTCTATGAACCGTAATGCCTGTTTTCTGCTTTTTGTAGTTTTCATGCTTCCGACGCTTAACGTCGCCGCGGAGCAGATGATAGCCGTTGAGGAAAAACCGGTGAAGATGACTGCCGGTGACGGATATCCGCCTATATCCGATTTCGTGCCGGGCGGTCCGGTGCCGGTGGTGCGGACCGCGCAGAGGTATGACGAGTCTTCAAAAACAACGGTGACTGATGATAACCGCATTCAGTTTTATGATTTGAACACCGGAGGCCTTCTCCGGGAACACAAATGCGGCCGGACCTGCTCCGCGAAGCTCGCTCCTGACGGCAGCGCCCTGGTAGCAATGGACGGGGACTATAACGCCACGGTCGCTGTGCGTTTCTTCAATCCGCTTACCGGTGCTGTTTTCGCTTCGGAGAATTTGTCATACGGAAGCCATAAGGGTTATGACTTCCTTCCTAACGGGGTCGTGTGCGCCTGGGAAATCGGTTTCAGTTCCAAACTCCTGGATTCAAAGACAGGGCGTTCATTCGCTTCATGCTCGGATTGCGATGTCTCCATCTCCCCGGACAGGAAGCGTATCGCATTCATTCCGGCGCGCGCTTCAAATTGCGATGACGCCGTACCTATGATGATGCACAATGACGCGGCCGGTTTTATGGCGGGTGGAAATCTTGACGAATACGGTCTCGGTCTCTGCGTCCAGTCGGTTTCAGACTCAAAAGCCGGGAACTGGTATCTGACTTTATCAAAGGACGACAGCCCCAAGGGGGGAGTGTTTTCACCTGACGGACGCTATCTGGCCTACGTCACCGATACCGCGCTTTCTGTCTGGAACGCGGCTATGAAGGGCGCAAAACTGACTTTGGCCAGAAAGGAGAATGTTTCCGGCAAGCCGCTTTTTTCACCGGACAGTTCCATGCTCGCTGTCTATGGACGCGACCTTGTCCTGTTGCGAAGCCGGGACTGGAAGGGGTCCGCCGAATTTCCGGGCGAGGTCAACCGCGTTGTTTTCTCTCCGGATTCATGCTTTCTGGCCGCCGAGGGAGCTGACCATCGGATAAGGGTTTACTCGACAAAAACCGGCAAGCTTGCGGCTTCTTTCGAGGGCCGGGATTTCTGGTTCTCTTCCAACGGCCGCGTCGCGGCGGTCCGCTACTCCGGACACGGAACAGATGTGTTTGATGTTTCCTCATGGAGCAAGCTGCTGAATGTGACCGGTTTTATCGGCTTTGCGCTGGATGGGAGCCGGGTAGTCGAGTCCAGCTCGGGTGAACTTAAGGTGTGGCGCATAGGGTATATGCGCGGGATGCTGAAAGAGCATCTTGAACGTGAGGTGGCCCAGTGGCAGAAGAAGGGGGAATACGAGAAGACCGCAGACTATCTGGCCCGCGTCAACGAGGCTTCCCGGGCGGAATATATCAAAAAGATTCAGGCGGAATACATCGCCCGGAGCGCCCGTTCTTTGACACTTATGGTCAAGTCGGCGGTTTATGATCCCGATAATGAGACTTTCAAGCTGGAATTCGCGGAAAAGTTCGCGCCGGTTTTCCTGAAAGTCCCTCCGTCCGACGCCAAGCCTTTCAAGAATATGGCGGACGAAGGCAGGCTGAAGCTTCATGACATGGTATGGGCGCTGGATAAGGATTTCAATTTTGTCCTTTTCCGCATGGTGGTGGACGGTTGGGGGGCGTCATACACTTATGACGCCGGCAATCAGGCCGCTTTCAATGTCGTGGATTTGAAACTGAATTTCCCCGCGCCGGAAATAGCGGCTCCGCAGTATGGAGCCACGGCCCGCGCCGCCGAAACCCGCACCACCGTGGCGGTGGGGGAGCCGGAACTTGAGAAGCCGCCCTTCTCCATGAAGGCGGACCCGGACAAGTTCGCGCTTGTGATAGGAATAGAGAACTACCGTTCGGCCCCTCCCGCCAAATATGCCGAACGCGACGCGGCAACCATGCGCTCCTATATGCGCGCAATGGGCGTGCCGGATAGAAATATCTATTTCCTTACGGGAGCCAACGCCACCAAGTCCGCGATTACGGGCAGGCTGGACGAGTTGCTGCCCAAAACGCTGAACAAGAAATCCTCGCTTTTCGTCTATTATTCCGGGCACGGTTCGCCCGATGAAAAGGGGAACGGATACATAATCCCGTGGGACGGCGAGCTTAACATGCTTGCCAGCACCGCCATCCCCATAAGGCAGTTCTACGCCGGACTCAAGGCACTGCCCGCGGGACGTATAGTTGTCGCGCTGGACGCCTGCTTCTCCGGCTCCGGAGCGCGCTCGGCCATTGCCGAAGGCTCGCGTCCTCTCGTGTTGGTGAAAAACGACTCCGATTCCCTCCCGGCGAACATGGCGGTCCTGTCATCGGCCACCGGCAACGAGGTTTCCGGCGCGCAGGACTCCGCCGGGCATGGCCTGTTTACCTATTATCTCCTCAAGCAGCTTGCTGCCAAAGGCAAGTCCGGCGGAGCTTCCGTGTCCGACGTGTTCAAGGGGGTGTCCGAGTCCGTATCTGACGAGGCGCATCGCCAGAACCGGGAGCAGACGCCCCAGCTTAAGGGCAATGCCGCGCTGTCCGCGTTCTAGATTCTGACCGAATCCGCAAAAGCCTCCGGGCCTTTTAGCCGGGGGCTTTTGCATGCCATGCCACTGGGTGATGGCCCTAACAGCGGACATGTTATTTCGCGGATGTATTCGTATATAATATAGGCGCGCCAGCGAAGCCTCCCCGCATATTTGATTTTCTGTACTGAGGCCGTAAGCCCGAAAGGGCCGCGCAACATAATAACGACAGGAGACACCGCACATGGGATTCAATCTTAGAAACAGAAATTTCCTTAAGGAACTGGACTTTACCAAAGAGGAGCTTGTGTTCCTCCTTACCCTGGCCAAAGACCTGAAGGCCGCCAAGTACGCCGGCACTGAAAAGCCGCGCCTTGCCGGGAAGAACATCGCCCTGATTTTTGAAAAGACATCCACCCGCACCCGCTGCGCCTTCGAAGTGGCCGCGCACGACCAGGGCGCACATGTAACCTATCTTGAGCCTACCGGCAGCCAGATGGGCCACAAGGAAACCGTGAAGGACACCGCCCGTGTTCTTGGCCGGATGTATGACGGCATAGAATACCGCGGCTTCGGCCAGGAGATTGTGGAGGAACTTGCCAGGTATGCCGGCGTTCCCGTCTGGAACGGCCTCACGAACGAGTGGCACCCCACGCAGATGCTCGCCGACGTTCTTACCATGACCGAGCACTGCTCCAAGCCTCTAGAGCAGATTTCCTACGCCTATGTGGGCGACGCCCGCTTTAACATGGGCCGTTCCCTGCTTGTCATCGGCAGCATACTGGGCATGGATGTCCGCATCGGCGCGCCGAAAGGCCTCCAGCCGGACGCGGAGCTTGTCGCCCAGTGCCGGAAAATTGCCCAGAAGTCCGGCGCCCGCGTTACCGTAACCGAGAACGTGGACGAGGCCGTGAAGGGCGTTGATTTCATACACACCGACGTCTGGGTTTCCATGGGCGAGCCCAAGGAAGTCTGGGCGGAAAGGATAAAGCTCCTCAAGCCCTATCAGGTCAACCCGGAAACGATGAAAAAGTCCGGCAATCCGAATGTCAGATTCATGCACTGCCTGCCCGCGTTCCATAACGCTGACACCAAGGTGGGCAAGCAGGTCTCCGAGCAGTTCGGGCTTGCGAACGGCATAGAGGTGACGGAGGACGTGTTCGAGTCTCCCGCCAGCATCGCGTTCGACCAGGCCGAGAACCGCATGCACACCATCAAGGCCGTCATGGTGGCCACGCTCGGAAGCTGATACAGGCTCTGCTGAATTGAAAGGCGGGCGAAGCGGCGGGGGGGGCCCTTCCCCCCCCCCTTTTTTTGGGCGGGGGGAAGGGTTTCCGGCCCGTCCCGGTTTTTGGGGGTGCGGGCTGTTGTGCGACACACAT
>Ga0074197_1002670_pt1 | contig 11974 bp, 6 predicted proteins | sample EPASupsiteSAE305_FD_64526 | JGI IMG/M metagenome (GOLD analysis project Ga0074197, IMG submission 64526) | Bioremediated contaminated groundwater microbial communities from EPA Superfund site, New Mexico - SAE3-05 reassembly with SPADES | ecosystem: Environmental > Aquatic > Deep subsurface >...
GCCGACCGCGTCAATTTCGTCAATAAAGACGATACAGGGCGAGCTTTTTTTCGCCCGCCGGAAAAGGTCGCGGACGCGCGAAGCGCCGACGCCGACGAACATCTCAACGAATTCGGAACCGGAAATGCTGTAAAAAGGCACGTTCGCTTCGCCGGCCACGGCTTTGGCTAAGAGAGTCTTTCCAACGCCAGGCGCGCCTAAGAGCAGAACGCCGCGGGGAATCCGGGCTCCGAGCTCAATGAATTTTTTCGGATATTTCAAAAAGTCCACTACTTCTTTTAATTCTTCTTTGGCTTCTTTTACGCCGGCCACGTCTTTAAAAGTAACTTTAACTTTATTTTCTTTACCGAATTCTTTGGCCTGGGACTGCCCGAACATCATCGCCCGGCTGTTCGCTCCGGCGACCGAACGCATCATAAAATAGATAAATACTCCGATTAAAAGCAAAGGCAGGAGAAAAGGCAGAACCGAACCGATTAAAAACGAAGAGCCGGATTCACCCTTAACTTCAACGCTTATTCCGGCGATCTTTTCCGGAGCGACGCCGTAATTTTTTACGATATCGGAAAAACTTTCTCCAATCTCTTTTTTAACGCTTTCTTTTTTTCCGTCCTTCAGGGTTATTTCCAGGCTGTCGCCTTCAACGGAAATCTTATCAACTTCCCCGTTATTGATCTGGCCGACCAAAGCCGGTATGCCGACGGTTTCGGGTTTTTCACCGGTATTAAAGCCGTTTTGAAAAACACTGAACAGACTGATTATTAAAACGAAAATCAGGAAAAATATGAAGAAATTTTTTATCAGGTTGGACATAGGAATTTACTAACTAAATTATAAGGCTGGATTATGACGCGAACATTAAGATAATTTATCATCCCAATTATATAATCTTTAATGGCGAAAGACAAGGATGCAACCTGATAATTACAGATACGCGTAAATATGCCACTATTCTATTACACTTTTACCGAATTTACAAAACTTAAAATAAAATACATCCCGCTTTTTAAGGCGGGATGTATAAAATTTGCTGATTTATTCGGCTTTCTCTTTCTTCGTCTCTTTTTTTGCTCTCAGCTTTTTGACGGGCTTTTCTTCGGCCGCGTCAGCCGGAGAAGTTTCGGTTTTGTCAGTTTCGGCCTTTTCAGCTTCGGCTTTTGCCTTTGGAGCCTTCTTCACCTTCTTCGGTTCTTCAGATTTTTCACCGGCTTCCGCTTCTTTGGAGGCTTTGCGGTCAGTTTTATCCTCCTCTTTTTTCACCGTAAGGCCTAAGCGGTGCTCTCTCGGTTCAAGGGAAATAATCGTAAATTCCCTTTCTTCCCCTTCCTTATAGGCTTCGTTTATTTTCTGGTTCGGCGCAAGTCCGAGCTGATTAATATGGGCGAGGCCGTGGATATCCGCATCCAGGGCGACAAACAGACCGAACGGGTTGATTTTTAATATTTTTCCTTTTACTACCTGCTCAACCTTATACCTTTCGCCGGCTTCTTCCCAGGGATTTTTCATGAGCTTTTTCGCCGAGAGGAATATCTTTGAGCCGGTCATGGAAATGATTTCAGCTTTAATCGTATCGCCGACTTTATAGAGCGAAGACGGATTTTCAATCCTTTGCCAGGCCAGTTCGGAAATATGGATAAGCCCTTCAAGGTTATCGCCGAATTTTATAAACACTCCAAAATCGGTTACGGCCGTGATAATGCCATCAATTATAGAACCGATCTGGTATTGGCCGATAATATCTTTCCGGCGCTCTAGCCAGGCATCTTTTTCCGAAAAAATGATTTTATTTTCCTTTTCGTCAAGCGTGATGACTTTTACTTCAAACTCCCTTCCGGCGAAAGTGCGGAGCTTATCTAAAATCTTTGACTTGTCGCCGCCTTCCACCCGGGGATAGTTTTCCGGCGAAAGCTGGGAAACCGGCAGGAAGCCGGCAATCTGCCTGAAATTGGAAAGCAGTCCGCCTTTGTTCGCGGCTACTATTTTTACTTTGATATTGCTCCGGTTTTCATAAGCGCCGCGCAGAACCTGCCAGGCTTTTTCCTCGCCCGCGTGGCGGAATGAAAGCTCCAGCTCGCCGTTCTCGTTTTCTTCTTCAGTCACGGTCGCCTCGGTCGTATCGCCGGGTTTTAAACTTGAGTATTCTTCGGCTTCGTTGTAAAGCTCGCGGCCGCGAACCACGCCGGTCATAAAGCCGTCAATATCAAGCTTTACCTCGGCTTTGGAAGCGGAGACTACTGTTCCGGTTACTATGTCCCCGACTTTAGGGACTTTGATCGGATTTTCATCCAGCAAAGTTTGAAAATCTGAATTTTCTTGAACATCATTCATAGTGGCATTTCCTTTCTTGATGGCTGTTTTCTGATAACAGCCAAAGCCTTTTAAATAAAAAAAGACTGTTTTAACCCCTCCGCCAAAAACGGAGAAAGTTCCCGGTTCGCCTGAATACCGGAAAGTTTATTAAAGGCGTAATGAATTTCCTTAATTATACATAAAAATACCGATAAATCAAGAGGTGGAGAATATAACAAAAGAGAGACCCGATTTTCGAGCCCCTCTATTATCATGTATCCTGAATTTCAATTTTCCATTCCCAAATTCAGCTTTTACTCCGCGCAACCGGCATCGGCCGAGTTTCCGGCGACTGTCCCTTCGCCAAATCCCGGAGCCGGGCTCTCGGACGGCAACTTTTCTTTGCACTCATCCGGAGCGTTATTAAAACCGGCGCAAATCGTCGCCATCAAATCAGCCTGGCTCCGGCCGGACTGGGCTTCAGTGCCGTTCACTATCAAGGTCGGCGAACCGCCTACCCCGTATTTCGCGTTATCAGCCGCGTAAACCCCGAAAGAAGGGTAGCTGCCTTTAAAATCAGTCTTAGCGTTAAACTTTTTCATAACTTCAAATTGCTGGTCAGTTTCGCTAGCGCAGGAAGAAAGCTTAGCCTTGTCAATTCCGGCTTCCGTCAAGCAGGCTTCGCCGTTTCCTTCTTTTAAGAAGCATTTTAAATAGGTTAGGAGTTTTGTCGGTTCGTTTTTGTCTATGCAATACTGGTTTAATTCTTCCCTAAGCTCTTTTTCACCGTGCATGGCGTAGTCGCAGAACTTCAATTTAAAATCAATTTTATTGCCGAGCTTTTCCACGACGGGGATTATGCCTTTTTCAATCTGAGTGCCGTAAGGGCAATGGCTCATGACAAAAAGTTCAACCGCCGGCTTATCATTCTTAGCTATGTCGGCCGCGGGGGGTTGGCTGGCCGTATCCCCTGTTCCGGTATTATCAGCGGCCGCCTGAGCGCCTTCAACGCTTAAAGCCTGCGGGAAAAAAGTCGTCCCGTCTTTTGTAATGTAGGAATCAACTTTCTGTCCTTCGCCGATATTTACCGAAAGTTTATAAAGCCCGTTTTCCTCTATAATGGATTCAACCGTGGCTTTCCGGCCCTGCATCAGATTTTCGTTAATGTAAGTTTCCGCTTTGGCCTTGGCTTCTTCGGGTTTTAATATTTTCGCTTTGGAAGATTTTAAGTCCGCTAAGGAACAGCCGGTTAAAACCAAAGCTAAAGCCATTGATATTCCTCCGATTTTCGCCCATCTAAGCATGATTGTTTTCATATTTTTTTCCTCCTTTATATTATTAATTATTTAAACCCGCGAAGTTAGTTAACTTTTATTGATTTTAGCCTGCGGAGCATTATAACACAGAAAAAGATTTAATCCCATTTTACATAATAACCAAGAGGACAATTACCGCGATAAGCGCGAAAAAAAGAAAAGCAATAATTTTCGCCATGGACACCCCAAGTCTTTTTTCGTCAATTAAAGGCACGTAAGTAAGTTAAAAATTCAAAGTTTATTTTCTGCTTCCGACTTCTAACTTTTAACTATTGTTTATTACACCCAGGTCGTGCTCGCTACCTTGTCTCCCTTTTCCTTAAACCGCATCAGGCGTACGCCTTGCGTGTCGCGCCCGAGCTTTGGCACTGTTTTAAAAGGCAGGCGGATAACCTGGCCGCTCGCGGCGATTATAATCATATCCTTGTCGCTCATCTTTTCCTTATCAACGATAAAAGCGTTGACAATGTCTCCGGTTTTAGCCGTAACTTTGGCCGTCCGGATTCCTGAGCCGCCCCGACCCTGGATTTTAAAGAGGTCTAAGGGGGAAACTTTTCCAAACCCATTTTCCATGACAACAAGCGCCATGCTTTTTCTCAATTTTTCCTTATCATTTTTTATTACTCCCATGCCGACGACGAGGTCGCCTTTCTTAAGGCGGATCCCTCGGACTCCGGCCGCTCCCCGACCCATATCCCGGACATCGGTTTCCTTAAACCGGATGGACTGACCCTTAGCGGTTATGAGCTGTATTTCATCCTTGCCGCCGGTCGGTTTGGCCCAGATCAGCCGGTCATCCGCGTTAATTTTTATGGCAATGAGGCCGGAGCGCCGGACATTGGCAAAAGCCGAAAGCTCTACCTTTTTAACTAATCCCTGCTCAGTAGCGAAAAAAAGATATTTGCTCGCGGTAATTTTGTTTAAAGGCAAAATTGAAGTTACGCTCTCCGACCCTTCCAGCTGGAGGAAATTTACTATTGCCTGCCCTTTGGACGTGCGGGCTGATTGCGGTATTTCGTAGGCTTTGAGCTGGAACGCCCGCCCCTTAGTCGTAAAGAACAGGAGATCGGAGTGAGTATTGGTCGTGAACATGAATTCCACCATATCCTCTTCCTTAGTCGTAAGGCCGATTACGCCTTTGCCTCCCCGAGCCTGGGATTTAAAAGTGTCGGGCGGCAGGCGCTTTATATAGCCGTCGCGGGTCATCATGACCATGGTTTCTTCGTCCGGCACAAGGTCTTCCATTTTAAATTCCTTTATATCCCCGACAACAATGGCGGTTCTTCTCTCGTCCCGGTAATTTTCGTTCAGCTCTTTCAACCCGTCTTTGATAACGCCGCGAATCTTATTTTTTGATTTTAAAAGTTCTTCCAGCTCTTTTATGAGCTTCATCTTATCCTTTAACTCGGTTTCAATTTTCAGCCGTTCCAGGTTAGCAAGCGTCGCGAGTTTCATCTCCAAAATGGCGATCGCCTGCCGCTCGGTCAGTTTGAATTTTTTTATGAGGTTAATCTTGGCTTCCTCGCGATCTCTGGATTTCTTTATAGTTTTTATTACTTCGTCAATTTTCGCCAGGGCGATCATGAGACCCTCTAAAATATGAGCCCGATCCTTGGCTCGGCGGAGTTCAAATTCAGTCCGGCGGCGGATTACTTCCTCCCGGTGCTTTATATACTCTTCCAGAATCATCTTAAGATTTAAAACTTTCGGCTGGATGCCGTCCACTAACGCGAGCATGTTGACGTGGAAAGTTTCCTGAAGCTGGGTCATTTTGTAAAGGTTGTTTAAAATCTTTTTCGGGTAAGCGTCTTTTTTCAATTCAATGACAATGCGGACGCCGTCCTTGTCGGATTCATCGCGCAGATCCCTGATGCCTTCAATTTTTTTGTCTTTTACCAGGTCGGCGATTTTTTCTACCAGCGTGGCTTTGTTAAGCTGAAAAGGAATTTCCGTGATTATAATCCTGAAGCTCCCGCCTTTGGTTTCAACGATTTCAGCCCGGCCGCGGGTAACGATTCCGCCTTTGCCGGTCGCGTAAGCCTGCAGAATATCCCGCCGGTTGTAAATAATTCCGCCGGTCGGAAAATCCGGACCTTTGATGAAAACCATCAGATCCTCAACCGTAGCGTCGGGGTTGTCTATTAAATGGGTTATGCCGTCAATCAGTTCGCCTAGGTTATGCGGCGGGATGTTGGTAGCCATGCCGACCGCGATGCCCATGGCGCCGTTCATAAGTAGGTTTGGGAGCTTAGAGGGCATTACCCGCGGCTCTTTCTGCGAGCCATCGTAGTTCGGAACAAAATCCACTGTTTCTTTATCAATATCAAATAATATTTCTTCGGCGATTTTCGCCAGTTTCGCCTCAGTATACCGCATAGCCGCCGCCCGGTCGCCGTCCATGGAACCGAAGTTTCCCTGTCCGCGAATAAGCATGTAGCGCATGGAAAAATCCTGAGCCATCCGAACCATTGAATCATAAACCGCGACGTCGCCGTGCGGATGGTATTTACCGAGCACTTCTCCGACTACGGTGGCCGATTTCCTGAACTTGGCGTTGGCGCGGAGTCCTAAATTCCACATGGCGTAAAGAATCCGCCGGTGCACGGGCTTTAAGCCGTCCCGGACATCCGGCAGGGCGCGGGCGACGATAACGGTCATGGCGTAATCCAGATAAGATTTTTCCATTTCCCGGATAATAGAGTGCGGCTCAACCATTCCGTATGCTGTTTCCATCTTTTTTTCAATAACCAAAGAAGCGGCTGGTTCAACGCCGCTCTCTTTTTCATCGGCGCCACTCTCCTCTTTTGCCGCCGGAACTTTGGCTATCTCTTCTTCGTCTTTTTTCTTCTTATTTTTTTTGATATCTTTTGCCATAGTTATTAATTCTCTTTAAGTTTCCTTTCCAATTCTTCAATTTTTTCCCTTAATTCTTTTAAATCAACCTGTTCGGCTGATTCGTTGGTTGAACTGGCAATCGCGCTTCCGGCTTCTAATCCGGAGTCATCGCCCGCGGGAGCAACGCTCGCTGTTTCACCCGCAGGCAAAACAGCCGGGGTAGTAGTCGCGTTTTCGCTCGCAATGCTTTTTACCTCGTCAATCCCCTTTTTCGCTTCTTCCATTGATCGGGAAAAATTTTCCGAAATCTCTTCCCAGTTTAAATCGCTTCCGGCCGTTTCCGGCGCCGCTTTAAAAACGCTTTTTATATTAATGGCCCAGATTATAATTATCGCCAGCATAAAAAAAGTCACCCCGCTCCACATCACGAGCCGCTTATTCTTTTCCACCTCTTCGGGATTGGGAAAAACTTCCAACGGCTCTTCAAATTTCAGGTTCACAGCGTTAATTTTATCTTCCCGCGGTTTATCTTCGGCCGATCTGTTAACCACTCTTACGTTTTTCTTTACCGATTTCTTCGGCCACTTAACGCGGGTTTCTTTTTTTAGCTCATTCTTCCTCCTTGGCATAATAAAAAATTAAATTTTTAATATCACCAACTCCATATCTTCCTGCGGCAGGTCTTTTTTCGTAATTTTCAGTTTTTCTTCCTCAGTCGGCTTGATCCCGAGTTCTTTTACGAACTTCTCCACCCCGTCTATATCGGTAATTTTTGAACCGGCCGTTTTGTAATGCATCGGGATGACGATCCGCGGTTCAATCTGGTTTATCACTTCAACGGCTTTTTTCGCGTCAATCGTGTATTTGCCGCCGACGGGGATCATTAAAATATCGCACTTGCCGATTTTTTCCAACTGCTTATCGGTTAAGACATGCCCGAGGTCGCCTAAATGGACTATCGCGATGCCTTCCATTTCCATCCAGTAAATTACGTTCCGGCCGCGATCGGCGCCTTCTTTTTCGTCGTGGTGCGAATCAATCCCTTCAATAGAAATCCCCTTAACGTCGTATTCGCCGGCCGCGTTTATCACAAAAGGCTTGCCGCGAAGAGCGTCAGCGTTATTATGGTCATGGTGGTTATGGGAAACAGTAATAATGTCCGCCTCAAAGTTCGGGACTTTAAAGCCGGTATCTTTATCAAAAGGATCAGTAACGATAGTAATCGCGTCCGATCCGATTTTATCCTGAACTTTAAAGCATGAATGTCCGAGCCAGGTGATATGCATAAGTTTTTTCAATACAAAAAATAGGCTTAAATACCTATTTTTAATATAGCAGATTGGAGAGGGATGTCAACGTGAAAAATCCTGAAAATTTTACCAATCATGGGGCTCCCGCGCTCTGGACGATATAGAAGGAGTTGATGGCCTTGGCGCCGGATTTTCGGGAACAATTTTTTCCGCCACGGGCGCTTTGCGAAAAATTGATCTCTCAATTTCTTTTATGCTTCGCGTATTTAATGCAGTCTCGGCCATGCTGAATTTACCCGAACCTTCCAGCTTTATTCTGCATTCTCCTTTTAACTCCCTAAGAGTCAAGCTAGCGCCTTTTTCTCCGTTAAAATCCTCAACAATAATTCTTCCATCCGGAGGATATTCCATATTTCCTATCGGAACATGCCGGAGGCCGAAAAGATCGGAAAAACCGATTCTCGCTTCGTGCTTGTCGCCGGCCAATATTTTAATTAGAGCGGCCGATTTTACCTTATCGGATCCCATTATACCCGTTCCGGTCAGTATTTTAAAAGCTCTTTCAAATTTCGGATTATTATAATTTATCCGGCTCTCCCGGCTTAGTTCAAAAAACTGCTCAGCGATTTTCGGTTTGGAAGTTGGCAGGATATTTTGATGCGCCGCCCAGTATTTTAACATTTCGGACTCGCGGCTGGTAACACCATCCCAGGGGTTAAGGCCGGCCTCTTTGGCCAGCTCAGGAGTGATTCCCGTTCCTTTTACAATATCGTCAAAAACTGACTCTTTCACAAAGATTGAATGTTTCACTTCCAGAGCCACCCTCTTTGAGAATAATCTTAAATTCTCCCCTTCTTCTTTTTGATAAATTTCCACTACCCGTCCATCCCGGTCAAGTACATGCGCCAAATCCGGATCCTTATCGCCGTCCATATCCATGATACTCATTTTTAATCCGTATTTATTATCAAAATCAAGCGTGGAGTGGCGATAACTGCCGCTTTCGCTCTGCCATTTAATTTTCTCCCAATTCCAGGAATCAGCCTTTCCTGCCCTTGCTCCGCCCGAGTGTTCCAAAATCCCGGCTCCGGTTTTCCCCCGGCCGGCAGGATATTCAATCCCGGCGCGACCAGCCGCTATATCCGTTTCCTTAATACCCATGGCTCGCTTTCTAGCGCTTAGATGCCTGCCCGCCCCGGCGCCGCGCGCTTGTTCATGCTCAAAATCTTTTATTTGCTCCGGCTTTATTTCATCATGCCCGATTATTTGTTTCTCTTCCATTCCATCGGCATGAATTATACTTTTCCAGGTGCCGGGCTTAATTTTGTGCAGATATTCGGTTGCTCCCTTTAATTTTCCGGCTTCCCAGAGTTTTTCGCTATGAGCATCAAGCGCCTTTATCAAATTATTAAACTTCTCATAACTCTTAATTTCTAAAGCATGCGTCTTTGGGTTCCAGGAGGCGATTTCTTTAAAATCCACGCCCTTTAATTCCGCGATACTGGCTAATTTTTTTCCTTCAGCCAGCTTAATTAAATTCTCGGCAATATTCAAACTCTTTGCCCCTTCTTTTACGCCGAATTTGTCGCCAATCTGCATCTCATCAACCGCAATCATCTGAAAAACCCGTTCCAGCTGTTTAGGAAAATTGCCTTCGCCAAGCTTTAAAGTAAAATTTTCTTTAAGACCTCTTTCTTCGGGAGCTGGAAGCGGTTCAACTCTTCCGGGCGTGCTTTGCGGTTCGGTGGAAGAAGTAGCTGAACTTTCCGGCCGCGGTTGCGCCGCTGGTTCGGTCGACGCGGCTATTGACCGTTCAGGCGCGTATATATGGCGCTTTATAAAAGGTTTTCCCTCGGGCGAAGACGGTCTAATAAACTTATCAAACTCATGAAAATACCTGGGTAAATTTTCCCAAAGTTTCATCGCCGTAAACCCGGCTGTCTCTAGAGCCACTCCCCCGGTTACGGCTTTTCCGGCTGTACTTAAATATCGCATTCCCATAGCCAAAGCATCCACGGTTCCGTATTGGGAAACCATACGATCCAGATCCTCCAGATGGCTAGAATATCTTCTTAAAATTATTTCCCTGCGTAATTCTTTTTCTTCAGGACTTATATTCCTTTGTCTCTGCACCTTATCCAACTGCTGGACGATTTTTTCCGCCGACCTTTGCAGATCCCAATGCATTAATCTTTGAACGCCGCGCATCACTAATCCGGAAGAATTTTCAGCCAGCGGCTCGCTTTCCAGCCGATCAAGAATATCTTTTGGCATTTCTTTTTGGTAGGCCTTTTTGAGGTCTTTCAGCGTAACTTTATTTTTTCCGGCTTTGGCTTTATTATATATATTCCACGCTTCATCCATGGCAAAATCAATATCGTGAATTCTGGTCTTACTCATTGCTTTCTCGCTGTTTAATTCAGCTTCTTTTATCGCCTCCGCTCCCCGCGCGAAAAACATGCTTCCCATCATTAAATATCTCAGCGGAATAAAGGCGGTGTAACCCGCAACCTCGCCGACGACCCTCGCTGTTTTTATAACGTTAGAAGAAATATAACCGGCGTTAGAAACGGACAGCAAGTTAGATTCTTTTCCCGCGAAAAACCGGCCTCTTCCCTTTAGCCCTTTTCCTTTGCGATTTCTCCTTAACTCGTCCAGAGTTTCCATTTTTCCTCTGGCCGAATTAGCGTTTTTAGAATAGCTCTCGCCCATGGCGTAGAGAGATCTAACCATCTTATTTTCCGAAATCATCTTCTTATCCTCTTTGCCTTTGGATAGTTTTTTAGCCAGTCCTTTTAAGCTCTTGGCAAAAAAATTATCCGTTTTTTCTTCAACGTGAAAACCAAGATTCAATATAGCTCGGCCTACCTTTCTTAATTTTTCCGGCTTCATGCCCTTAATTTCTTCTTCAAGCTTTTTTTCTTCTTCGGTTTGAGCTTCTGTTTCTCCCGCTTCTTTTAATTCATTTTCCAATAACTCAATCTTTGCCCTTATTTCTTTAAGTTGATTATTATAATCACTTATATTTTTTTCTAATGTTCCTATTTCCAAATTTATCTCCCCCGCTTCTTTTTCTTTTTGCGCAATAACAGACTGGACATCTTTTACTCCCTTACCTGCTTTTACTCTTAAACTCACTAATCTCCCCTCCAGCTTATTCTTCTGCGTTTTTTTCTTTTTCTTCTCTTTCAGCGCGGTTTCCATAGATCTTAACAACTCGCTTTCCTGTTTTTTCGCTTCTTCCAATTCGGCTGAAATTTCATCAACTTCTCTTACTATTTCATCTAGATCAATCGGCTCCTCTTCCTTTTCTTCAGCAGTCCTTAAGACCGACGCGCCTGATTCCCCTTCGCTCGCTGGCGCGGCATCCGGTTTTCTGGCAGGCTTCTCGGCTGAATCCTTAATCGGCGCAGAAAATTTTTCATCCAACTGGCTTGTGTTACTGCCCGGTTCAGATGCGCCAGAAAAGGCTTTTCTCAACATTACCCCCAATTCCGCATATTCTTTAGAACTTAATTCTCCATCAGGCTTGGTTTGCGTAGTCGCGATAAAATTTCTAATTTCATCTTTTAAAACAATATCATTAATTTTTCCGAAAAAGGACAAATTGCTACGAAATGCTTCCCACCCTATATGCCGGTCAATAATTTCCTGACGTTTTTCCGGTGAAGCTAAAGGATCGGCAATAAAATATTTCGGGTCAACTTCGTCTAAGTGCATATGAAAATGAAACTGCTTTCCCATATCCCACATTGCCCAAGACAGGCTTTCTCCGTACGGCGAAGATTTTATTCCCATCCTTCCTAGTAAATCCTGGCATTCCTCAAGCATTTTTTTAGCTTCACTTTCTATTATATCTTTCCCGTAAATCCCAGCCAGCTCTTTAAGAGCGGTCGCGTATTTCTTAGCGCTCTCTGACTCAAGGCTCCATTTTAAAGCCCTCTCCTTGATATCCTCGGTTAAGTCAGCATCCTGGTAACTCAAATTATCCTTGATAATATCTTCGACAGTAACATTTTCATCAAAACCTCTGCGGCCTGAAATATCCGCCGAACCTGCTGATTCTGGAGATTGCATTTTTTCAACCTGATCTTCTCCCGGCCCAACCGCAGGCTCTCCAGCTTCCGCCGCTAATGATTCAACGGAAACTTTCTGGCGCAGTAGTTCTAATTTTCTTTCCGCAAGCTCAGTAAGTTTCCTTAAAACAAATTTCTCTTCCTCATTTTCACCAACATATTTTTCATAATTATCCCTTCTGAATTTCAAATAATTTTCTAATGCTTA
>Ga0074197_1001973_pt1 | contig 11959 bp, 14 predicted proteins | sample EPASupsiteSAE305_FD_64526 | JGI IMG/M metagenome (GOLD analysis project Ga0074197, IMG submission 64526) | Bioremediated contaminated groundwater microbial communities from EPA Superfund site, New Mexico - SAE3-05 reassembly with SPADES | ecosystem: Environmental > Aquatic > Deep subsurface >...
AATTTCTGAATCTATTATTGAAGCTTTACATCGTTTCCATCCAGTAAGGTATTTAGTCTCAATCACGACAAACCCCCACTTCAGGATTCTATGATATGAATAAATCTAACATTTGCTTAACCTGCGAGGCGTTTTGGCGCGATTCTTGCCGAGGAGCGTAGCGACGACTAGAAAGAATCGTGACATAGCCGAGTCAGGTTGAAGCAGTTGTTAGATGATTATTTCTGATTCACGAAATATTGCTGTAATACCTTTATTAATAATCAGTTTTTTAACTTTTTCTTTATCATTATAGGAGACTTTATTACCAAATATAATTTCCATGTTATTCATTTTACTTGGACATAAATCCATGTATATTTTAAACTTTTTGGCATTTTCAACATCACTTAGTGATAATACAGTTTTCTCTGTTTTATCGGAGTTTAGTATAACTTTCGGAATAAATTCAATTTGATACCGCCATTCATTAAGAAATTTCCATTTTATATCTTTTCTTCTACCAATACTTTGTCTAGAAATACCTTGTAATAAGCCATTTGAGAATTTTAAATACTCCCGATCATTTAATTCATTATTGAATTGTATTTCTTGAAGAAAATCATCTATGAATGGAGTAATAACATGAGTTGAAGCTAAAGGCTTAAAATAATTAATATCTTTAATTGGCATTATATTGTTTTTATCATATTTTTCTATATCTTCATGTGTTATTCTAGTAATTTTTTTATTATCAAAGTCAAAAAAATAGTAGTAAAATGGAAACAATGGAAGACTAAAGCGAATTCCATTACCACTATTACCATATTCTATCCACATTTCTTTAGATTCTTTATTTTCAGATGACCAACTATTTGAGAAATAGTAATTACCTGCATGTTTCATATTTACAGCCGTTTGCTCAATTTCATCATCAAGATCACAAAGACAACTAAACATCAATGTCTGATTTTCCATTATAGTTTGGAATGATGAAACACTTGTATAATGGTATAGATAATCTGGTTTCTTCATGGGTTTCCTTAGCTCCGCGAAGCGGAGTCCATCTAACATACGCTTGACCTGCGAGCTCGCCCTGGCTACCGCCAGGTTGGCGTCATTCTTGCCATTTCCAGAAAAAGCCTCTTCACTTCTTACGAGGCGCACTTAAGCAAGAATGATGACAAAGAGCGAGTCATGGTCGAAGCGAGTGTTAGATGTCTCTAATTTTCCCAGTACAATATTCCTTCTTCCATCACATTCTTTTGCGCTTCTGTCTCTCCATATCTGTTTAATACATACGCTCCGCCAAAGTACCTATTCCCTTCTTCAGGACCGCTCATGTAGTTTGTAAGAAATACCGTAGCAGTAAGTTTTTTTGCTTGTTCTCTATATGCTTCTTTTTCTTCTTTATCCCATATGCGTTGTGTATAGGGAACGACATCACTACTTCTGGCAAATGGTATTATCACTATATCGGGATTCCCAAAGCGTATCTTTCCTATAATTTCATCTTCAAATAGATCTCCACAAAGCAAATAGGCATATGTTGTTGTACCAAGTTTGAATAGTGATACTTCTTTCCCTTCTTTATAGATTTCTTTATCTGCTGTTTTCCCATGCCACCCACTACTTATCCTTCTATAACGAGCATGTAACGTACCATCAGGTCCAAGGCATATAGCCGAATCAAAAATGCTATCTCCTTCTCTTTCCAATATCCCTAGTGCTACATATACTTTATTTTCTTTTGCTTTCCTTCTTATTTCTTCAATACATTCAGATTCGATAGTTCTTGCATAGAGTATGTCATGCGCAGAAATATCATTATTTACAAGACCACTTATGCATGCTTCGGGGAAGACTACAAATTCCGCTTCATTCGCTTTAGCTTCTTCCAGGTAGTTCAGTATCGTCAGTACATTTTTATCAATATCGCATCCAATTTTTGGAACTACTAGTGCATATTTCATAGATTTTCTTAAATACCTCCGCCCGAAGGGTCCATCTAACATTTGCTTAACCTGTAATTCCGGCCCGAAGGGATTGGCACACTTTTTGCCGAGCGTAGCGACTAGCAAAAAGTGTGACAAAAGGAATTATCAGGTTGAAGCAGTTGTTAGGTGAATTCTCATAAGTAATTAATTCCGTTTACTCTAAAATTTGATAAATATGGACCAGTATCAAGCCACTGTCCTTCAATATTGGATGTTGTTTGCTGTAAGAATAAGAAAAATAATAATAAATTTCCATTTGGCGTATTTGTCATTACCCATGATTTATTTGGATTTAATTGTCTGGCTTTGTCATCAATAAAACCTAATGGAAAATTGTCATAATAAAGAAAACCCTTACCAAGAATAAATACCCCATCTATACTATCAGAAGGTATATTGATTCTTTGATCACCTAGTAGAGGTAATGTTTTTGGTGTAATCCCTAATTTTATATAAATTGTTGGGATCCAGCCATGCACTGTTGTCATATTAGCTGGGCCATCATAAGCGATTACATAATTTTGTATTGAAGGAGGAATATATCCAGTCCTAAAACTCTGAGTTATATTTTTTGTAAGTTTTTTTGAATTTACTGCTGCTTTTATTGCATTTTCAAGCTCTTGTGCATCAAGTGTTGATTTCACTTCAATTGTTGCAATAACAGATTCTGCTAAAAAACCATTAATGCCACCACCAAAATCAAGTTTTGGATAATTCTTTTTGTAGATAACAATATCAAATTGATTTCTTTGTTGTCCTGGTTTGCTATTACAATCAATAATTTCGCCCGTCCCAATTGAAACAGTTTCTGGTAAATGGTTTTCTAAAAATTGCCGAATAAATGATTCTCTTGGAGTTCCTTTATGAAGAGAATGCCCACTATTTGCAGGTATTCTAGAAGTCGATAAAAGTTGCTGTTCTACTGCATCCATATGTGTTTTTAACATTTAATATCTTCTCCTTTTAGCGCCGGAGGCGTCCACCTAACATTCGCTTAAGCCTTAAAGCGTATATGGCGCGGTTTGTGCGTAAACGAGCGCAGCGAGTAGCACAAACCGTGACATAGCTTTATAGGCTTGAAGCGGTTGTTAGATTTCTTCATCATCAACAATTTATATACCGAATTGGATTCTGTGTTCCGACGTACGCAGAAACATCTTTGTATAAATATTTCATTCTGACGCTATTATTGGCGATTTGACCTACAAACTCCCATCGTTCATCTTCCATATCTCTCTCTTCAATCTTCCGTGTGTTCATTGTCGAGTTATTCTTAAACCATCCAGCAATTTCATAAATCTCCTGGGCTGTCCCTTGATATACGGCAATTGCGTATTTAGCTTTTTCTTTTCTATTCCCAATCACCCAAGCAGATCTAGTTGCATCATATAGTTCAATGTTCGTCATTCCATACCGGAATGTTCGGCTAATGTTTATTAGTATACACTCATCATCTATTTCAACTTTATCAGCACTATATATTGCAATGATTTGATCAACAGACATTCTTCCATATGTTCTAGATTCATATCCTCTTGATAAATTGCTCAGTTTATCAAGCCCAAGCAAATCAATAACTGATGCCTCTACTCTCTTTGCTGTCTCATCATCAAGTTGATGAACCAATATCTCGATTCTTGGTTCAAATCCATCATTCTGTATTTCTTTTATTCGCATTACCTTTTCTTTATCAGATTTTTCTTTGAGATGGGCGAAAACACGATTTTTTTGTCCTTTACCAACATAGAAAACTTCATTGTTTCTGGGATCAATATATAGATAAACATAGTACTTTAACTTATCATGAATGCCTTGAGGGAATTCAGTAATCATATCAATCTCCTATTCCTATTCCTATTCCTATTCCTATTCCTATTCCTATTCCTATTCCTATTCCTTTTTATTCCCGCGCGGAGCGTCAATCTAACATACGCTTGACCTGCGAGCTCGCCCGCGAAGCGGTTGGCGTCATTCTTGCCATTTTCCAAAAAAGTTTTTCGCTTCTTACGAGGCGTACTCAAGCAAGAATGATGACAAAGAGCGAGTCAGCGTCGAAGCGGTTGTTAGGCTTCTCTTTTTTATGGTTCCAAGAAACCTATTACTAAGAACATTGGATCTTTTCCATATCCACCGATGTAATAATAATATGCCATAATATTTGAATACTGCTTTATCTCTTCTATTAGTGATTTTTGTACAGCTATCCAATACTCTGACCTATTATCACTTACAAAGACCATCTCTTTATATAAATCAGAGTAATCCACATTAAAATGCATTACTTGCCAGCCTTTTATTACTTGCATCTCATCTTTACTAATATCACGTATCAAGTTTTGGGTAATGATGTTTGTCATACCTTTAAATATTGAACTCTCATAAGAATATGTAGCATCGTTAGGATTGCTTTCTAGTAATAGCGATTTATAATACGAAAGTGTTGTAATGGTATAATTATCGATTAGCGTAAAATTACTTCCTGTAATATCATACTCTACAGCGTTATCAAAGGCATAGTTTACACTAATAATGGTATCCTGCTCATCAACGAAATCAGTTCGCTTAGTTATTCCAGTCAATTCAACTTTTTTTTCTGTTGAATACATTTCAAATGAGTATTCTTTACCATCTATAAAGTTTGTGATCTGGTAATAAAAACCCATCTCTTTTGCAAATGCGTCAGTAAGCATACTTTCAATCTTTACAAATTTGTTTTCCTTATCAGTATGAAATATATAGTATGAAATTTTTCCAAAATCCTTCTCTAACTCTTTAGGAACATATTTAGTAACCTTCAAATCATCACAAAAAATCGTTGTGGTAAGGGATAATAATAGAAATGCAATTAGTTTTTTCATATTTCTTCCATGACCTAGAGAGTAAGACTTACTATCTGCGCACAGTATCTGTCTATCATTTGTAATTGTAGATTCAATATATATACTTTTGGCGCCGAAGGCGTCAGCCTAACATTTTCGCTTAACCTTTAAATCCGTCCTGAGCGAAGCGAAGGATTGGCGCGCATTTTGCATTGTTGTTCCTGCAAAATGCGTGACAACAGGATTTATAAGGTTGAAGCGAGTGTTAGGTAGTTCTTATATGATCATATTTGCAGCTTTTATCATAGAATCAACACAATTTTCAATATCAAATGGAGTTCTTTTAATCTTCATACCAACAATCTTTTTCTTTTTTTCATTTCCATAGTCTTCTTCAAGATACTCTTTTCCAATATGTTGAAGATCTTCTGACTTAATTATTCCATGATTATGTTGAAATATATTTCTAATCAGAATATTTTCTTTAATAACATTAAGATCGTTTCTAGATGCATCCCATCGTGTATTATCAATACTAAGCGTCTTCTTAATAACAAGTAATTTTTCATCAGAGTTTAGAAAATCATAATTTTTAATTGCAGAATCTATGACATTGTCTATTATTAAGTTGGAATCTTTAGATAAATCAATTCTTAACTTTTCTGTAGGAATTGAATAATGAGTTTTACCTTTAATATTACTCTCTAAAGCATTCTTATATATTGCCGTTAAAAAATCATACCATTGCTGAACAATAACAGATAAATATCTTTCAAAGATTACCTCACGATTATTATAAAGCTTATCATGTACTTCTTTATGAGTTGGAATATATTTTACTACCCTTTTCATTTCTTCAGGGAAACCAACACCGATCATCATTCTTGCATCAGGAGTCTTTAATGCCGTTGGCATATGACCTGTTAATCCCCATTCAACAATTACAAATAGGCCAAAAGCCTCGCATGCAATCGCACTGATTGCATCAACAAAATCAACTTTTATTTTATACATTTTTGCATTTTCTCCTAAATCTACCTAACATACGCTTGACCTGCGAGCTCGCCCGCGAAGCGGTTGGCGTCATTCTTGCCCTCTCAAACGCCACTTCTCTTACATTCTCTTCTCACCGCGCCGCCACGCAAGAATGATGACAAAGAGCGAGTCAGGTCGAAGCAGTTGTTAGCTGTTTGTCCTTTAAAAAAGATCTAATTTGTATTTTAAATATTTCTTGGCTATATTGAACATTTTTATCTTTTTCTTTGAACTTCTTGTCATATTCTATTGCATCTTCTTGATTATATTTGAAAACATCACTTTGTCTCGCTTTCCATTTTGTTATTCCAAAAAATCCAGGTTTAAGTTCTAAAACAAGTAATCCTAAAGGAAATTCTCCATCCATATTGCTGACATTATAATCTATACCATTCTTAAATCCATGCTTACAGTAATTGTGAGGATCTCCGTAAATGATAATTGCAGGAATCTCCATTTTTTCCACTAAGCTTTTTGTTTTTCCAATTAATGCGGTGCCTATTCCTTTTCTTTGATATTCAGGATGAACACACAAGGGACCAAAGGAAACTATCGGAACCTTTTCAAAATCATCACTGATAAGAAATGACTTTGAATACATTATGGAACCTATTATACTCCCATCAACCTCAGCAACATAATCAAGTTCTGAAATAAAGTCTTTATGATTTCTCAAAATATGACATAAATAGTGTTCATCACAACCTGGAGCATATAGATTCCAGAACGCTTCTCGCGTTAGTTCTTCAACTCTTGAGTAATCGTCTTCAGTTTCCAGACGAATGTTTACATTCATTCTATTCCTCTCTCCGCGCGAAGCGTCCAGCTAACATACGCTTGACCTGCGAGCTCGCCCGCGCAAGCGGTTGGCGTCATTCTTGCCCTCTCAAACGCCACTTCTCACATTCTCTTCTCACCGCGCCGCCCAGCAAGAATGATGACAAAGAGCGAGTCATGGTCGAAGCGAGTGTTAGCTGATTTTTTGATTCTTTCTTTCCCAATCAGATTTTATTAGTGCATATAGATATTCATCTTCCCATATCCCATTACTATACACTACTTCTTTTATTATTCCCTCTCGCTCAAATCCTAATCGCTCAAGTAATTTTATTGATTTTTTGTTCTTTGGATCTACTGTTGCTTGTATTCTGTTTCTATTCAATTCTAAAAACATGTACGTGATGAGGCTTGAAACTGCCTCAAACGCATACCCATTGTTTTGGTAGGCTGGATCGATTGCAAAACCGAGTGCGTTTATCTTGTTTTCAAATCCCCAATATTTTACTGAAATATCTCCGATTACTTTGTTGTTCAACAAAATGCAAAACACAGAGTATCCATTAGAATCATCAAACTCTGTAATGTTGTCTCGGAGATAAACGGCTAACTCATCTATAGATTTTGGTTCAATTGAGTAAAACAAAAAAACACTAGGATCTGACCTATAGCGAAACAATTCTGGTAAGTGCTTTTCTTCAAATAGATTGATTTCTAATCTTTGCGTCTTGATCGGTTTGAAATTCATTGATTTCCTGTTTCGCGCGCGGAGCGTCCAGCTAACATCTCGCTTAACCTGCGACGCGAGCCTGGCGTGGTTCGTGCATCAGAAACACTAGCACGAACCATGACAGGCCGCGGAGTCAGGTTGAAGCGATTGTTAGGCCAATTTTATTTTACTAATTATGAAATCTTTATCACGATATTGGTCTGCCAAAGTCAAGATATTACGAAGCATGTCTTCAATTTTTTCATCTTTTTCTAGAAGCTTGTCTTTTATTGAGCTGAGAATATCAAAAAATACTCTAGGTCCAAATGGGGAAAGGAGTATATAATTAAAGATAATTTCCATATCAGAAAAGCAAAATGCCCTATTTTTTTGGACCATATAGATATTATATAGCAATCTATAGTTCGCGATAGCTTCATCAATTTCAAAACCTAATACAGTTTTAAAGCCCTCAATTATTTCTTTTGCATCATCCATTTTTTCGATATGTACTTTATCAAAAATCATTTCTTTTACTACAATTGCGCGCTCTTCAAGAGATAATTGATGGTGTTTGGTAGGTCTCTGAGCTAGTTCATGAAGGATTTTGTACTTTTCTTTATATCCCATGTTTTCTTGCCAATATCCAGATGCAATTGTAATAATACTTTCAATTATACTTGAAATTTGAATTGATGATACGATAAATGATAGAATAGTAAAAAATAAGATTGATACAACAAAAATAAGGATAAACTCATTGCACCAAGATACAGTGAAGATCGTAAATAGACCAATGATTAATGTAAGTGTTGTTTCTGTAATATTTTTTGTTTTCGCATAATTTATTAAACAAAGGAATGCGTTTATTATAGCCAAAACCCATATAGCTTTTGAATTTGTAATAGCGATTTTGTAAATAAGTGCAAATAATCCTACTATAATTATTATTACAAAGTTGGTATTTGATTGGGCAAATTGCCGAATTACATTTCGGAATGATTTCCATACATTAGCTAATGATTTAATAATCTCGTTCATAGTGGAATATTCCTTTTTTGGCGCCGAAGGCGTCGGCCTAACATACGCTTGACCTGCGAGCTCGCCCTGGCTACCGCCAGGTTGGCGTCATTCTTGCCATTTCCAGGAAAAGCCTCTTCTCTTCTTACGAGGCGCACTCAAGCAAGAATGATGACAAAGAGCGAGTCATGGTCGAAGCGATTGTTAGGCTTGGTTTGCTTTCTCCCACTCATAGGGAAATCTTTCTTTAATGAATTTTGCATAGTCATCTTCACTATGAAGCAGATCCCCATCTTTGATTGCCTTTAGTATCCTGGCTCTATTCCGTTCTAATTCCATTTTATTCAAATTTTTATGTCTTTTTATTTTCAGTACACCTTTTTGCTCTTGTAGCAGCATTTCTTCATACATATCTTCAATGATTCTATATCGTTTGACTTCAACCGGATTTCTGGAAACATATGCACAATAGATATTTGTTGGGTTTTCTGTAATATTCAAATCCTCACATTCATAGAGACATCCACTTTTTCGACTATATACATCTTTTAAGCCATCGAGATAAAATTCTGTATATTCAGGAATCATATCTGGCTTAGAAAAGCCATATGGATACCAATTATTCCTAACGGTATAAAAGCATGCAACAACGGGATTAGAAGAAAAATAGACAAACGCTTCAGTATGATTTGAAACATTTGGATTAAGGATTTTTATATCCTTAACAGGACTACCATGATAATAAACCATATATTCCTTCGTTATATCTATAATGATGCTTCTTCTTAATCCAAAATCTTTCGCGCCAATGGCGTCAGCCTAACATTCGCTTAACCTTTAAATCCGTGCCCGAAGGGCTTGGCATGGTTCTTGCGTAAAGGAGCGAGGCCACGAAGTGGCTAAGCGACTCGCAAGAACCATGCCAAAGGATTTATAAGGTTGAAGCGGTTGTTCGACGTCTTCTTCTTTGCTTTTGATCTTGACATATCATTATATTATCATTATCATGATACCGGAGGCTAGCTATGCCAATCATTCGCCCTATCTCTGATCTCAGAAATAACTTCTCTACTATATCTGAAACTGTACATACTGACGATGAACCAATCTTCCTTACAAAAAATGGTGTTGGCGATATGGTCGTAATGTCTTTAGACTATTATGAACGTCAACTTGCCAAAATAGAATTATATCAAAAACTTAATGATGCTAGATCTGAAATTGCTCATGGAGCCAAAGGCAAAAATGCTAAAGAGGTTCTCTCTAGCCTAATAAATAAATGAATACTCCTACTTACTCTGTCCTAATCTATCCTAGGGCAGAAAATGATCTTCTAGAAATAAAAGAGTACTTTGAAAATACATTAAAAACGTCAGCAATTCCTTTATTTGAAAAGTTTTATTCACATATTGAAAGACTTGAAGTAAATCCCCTCATTTATCCTTTAGTTAAAGATTCCTACTTACATCAATTAGGCTATCGTATGATTCCAATCGATAATTTTTTAATTTTCTATATTGTAAATGATAAAGAAGTACAAATTCACCGTTTTTTATATGGAAAGAGAAATTACTTATCATTTTTGTAATTCATATAGCTGCTAAATATATTAAGTAGTTTTGCGCCGAAGGCGTCCGTCGAACACTCGCTTCGACCCTTAACGCGTACATTGGCGCGGTTTGTGCATGAGAGAGCGTAGCGATCGCACAAACCGTGACAATAGCGTTATAGGGTCGAAGCAGGTGTTCGACGTCTTCTCCTCTAGATATTTATCCAGTATTTTCTAGTCATTTTTCCTTCAAATTCTATTTTCATTTCCATAATTCCGCCATTTTTTTCGATCGTCTTCTGGGATGCTATATTGGTCTCATCGCATGTAAGCAAGTATGTTTTATTTTCCGAATGAGCTAGTCTTTCTAGCAATAACTTAAGCATTAATGATCCATATCCTTTTTTTCGTTCTGATGGTCTTACTCCATATCCGATATGCCCGCCATGCAGCGTAAGATTGTCATTGAGAATATGGCGATGATGAATTGCTCCATATATTCTTGAATCGTCATCGGTTAGAAAATATAAAGTCGATGGAACAAACCCGTTTATAATCGTTTCATCAGTTTCATCGAAATTCCATTTATTAATCATTTCGAAAAGGGATCTTCCTCTTCGGTCGCTAGCTCCCGGTATAATTGTTTTCCCTTCTGCTTCCCATTCTTGTATATAAGAAATGTACTCATTCTCGTTGACTGCATCATAACGTATTAGATTCATATTGATATCCTTTCTGCCCGAAGGGTCCGTCGAACATACGCTTGACCTGCGAGCTCGCCCTGGCTACTGCCAGGTTGGCATCATTCTTGCCTCTCAAACGCCACTTCTCTTACATTCGCTTCTCACCGCGCAGCCAGCAAGAATGATGACAAAGAGCGAGTCATGGTCGAAGCGGTTGTTAGAATCGCCTCTTTAGTGCACGAATCCCTACAACCATCCACTCTTTCTTCTGCCGCGCTCTCTCTCCAGCCGCTTTTCCACCGTCTTCTCTATCGCGCCACGCGGTCGCTTCGTGCGGCGCTCTTTCGTGGCTTCTTTCGCGTAGCGCGAATGATCTTCAGCGCTACGCGGTCTCTATAGCCACGAACCTCTCATTGCGCCGCATTCTTTCGCGTGGCGCGTCTTTCGGACGGTTCCTATGCGGCTTCTTGCGCGGCTCTTCCAATAGGCTTTTTATTGGTCTTTCAACGTAGAATCGCCGGAACGAGTCATGGATCATCACAACAGGCAATGATGCAAAATACGATTCGACGTAGTCGTTCTAACATATGCTTGACCCGTAACGCGTACATTGGCGTGGTTTGTGCCGAGCGCAGCGACTAGCACAAACCATGACAATAGCGTTATCGGGTCGAAGCAGTTGTTAGGCGAATAATGTCCTTATCTTTATAGTTGTTTCTACCTATTGCCATTCGTATTTCAAACATAGCTTTAGGATTATCTTTTTCTCTTACTTTTTCATATTCTTCAAAATCATTCTTCACGAATGCATTTATACTGCGAATGTTGTAATCACTTACAATCCCCCAAATTGTATCCGCATTTTTGTACTTGAACCCATATTCAACTAACATCGCTATAACATGTGAACCTATACCGTGATTCCAGTATTCTTTTTCACCAATCATTAAATCTATCCTATATTGTAGTTTCAAATTATTTCTTTCTATAATATTTTTGATATTCATATTTTGGATCCAACATTCCCCTATTACTCTCCCAGTATTTTCAATTATGAATATCTCTGCTGTATGCGAAACATGTTCATAGATTTTTTTTACTTCATCAGTAGAATATGCTGTTATTGAATCTCCTTCTGTATAATAAAGTATTTCAGAATCAGCATTCCACTTTTCCAAGTATCTCCAATCAGATTCCCTAAGTGGACGCAACAGTACATCTTGCCTATTGCTCAAGAGTACATTTTCATGTTGTCTATACATATTGCTTTCGCTTTAGTCCGCCTAACATACGCTTGACCTGCGAGCTCGCCCGCGTAGCGGTTGGCGTCATTCTTGCCTCTCAAACGCCACTCTCTCACATTTTCTTCTCACCGCGCACTCATGCAAGAA
>Ga0074197_1002673_pt1 | contig 11958 bp, 15 predicted proteins | sample EPASupsiteSAE305_FD_64526 | JGI IMG/M metagenome (GOLD analysis project Ga0074197, IMG submission 64526) | Bioremediated contaminated groundwater microbial communities from EPA Superfund site, New Mexico - SAE3-05 reassembly with SPADES | ecosystem: Environmental > Aquatic > Deep subsurface >...
GTCAAAACAGGAACCAGTAATGCCCTCAGGGATAATTGGACGGTGGGCTATAACCAAAACTATTTGGTACTAACCTGGGTTGGAAATAATGACAACTCCCCTATGAGCCGTGTCGCTTCAGGTGTAACCGGAGCTTCTCCCATCTGGAATAAAATCATGATGGCAGTTTTAAACGGACAGCCATCTATTGATTGGAAAGTTCCGGACGGCATCAGTAAAGTAAACATCTGCTCTCTATCAGGCACACTTCCCTGCGATAATTGTCCCACCAGACAGGAATGGTTTTTAGATGAGAACCGTCCGACCAAACATTGTAACTTTGATCAAAAAAGGTTAGATGATGAGAAAAAAAATAAAAACAAAATTCTCGATACGGGAGCCAGTACAGAGTTTACCCGTTAATTTCCCTGTAGAGAAGAAACGACGGAATTACAAAAAGCCCTCCGCAAAGACCATAGATGACAGTCCCTATCCCGAAAGGCAAAATTGACAAGGCCATTTGTGAGAAAAACCAAAAGAGTCCGAAAGCAAGCAATCTGCCAAGAACTTTCCAAAAAATTCCTTTCACCATATTCTTACTTTCAAGAAGAGATGCTTTGATTCCGAAACCTTTATCAACCATTATAAATTTACTGAATGCAAACCAAACAATTACGAAGACAAACGGAACGATCAACAAAACCAGTCCCAAAAGATTTATTAAATAAATGATGATTGTCAGTAGAAAAAAAATTCCAAATCTTGAAAAAGCTTCCCTATAAACCTCTCTTACCCGCAGATTTTTACCGTCGATTATCCTGATAACAGCCATTATTCCGGCCATACTCACAAAAACTGAGAAAATAAGGAAGAGAATACTGACTACTACATCTACGGCGTTCCCTAAGGAAGCGTCCAATATTTTAGATAAAAAGGGAATGTTTACGAAAGCCAGTGAGATTAATGATAAAGCCGAAACCGGCAGATAAATTTTGATTAGAAAAAGAAAATTTTCCTTTTTAGTAAATATCTCCAGTGATTTTTTAATAAGTGTGAATGGCGAAGTAAGTTTTTTCATATTGAATGTTATTTTTTCTCGATAACTATTGTCTCACCTTTAAAGATATTTATCGAATTCAGATTAAACTCGGGTACTCCAATACGGAATTCGGCAAATTTAATTTTAAAAGAGTTGCTAAATAGCAGTATAACCGAAGTTAAAGTCGAAACAAGAAGAACAATCAGCACAATCAGCCTCTCTTTTTTGCCCCAGGGTTTCGGAGGTTCTTTTCTCCTTCTTTTATTTTCAGGGTTTAGATCTTTAAACTTCCTGGTAATTTTTCTACCGGATCTAAAATCTTCCTCTTCTTCAAATTCGTCTTCTTTTTTTCTAAAAATTGCCATAAATTTATTCTATATAGAAGTTTACTTTCTTCGGACATTCCAGACTTTCTCGTCAACCATATTTTGAGGTTTGATGCCGTTTACAACATCGATGATGGCGGCAACTGCTTGCTCCCCCATTTTATTTCTTGCCTCCCAGGTGGCACTCGCAATATGTGGAGTCATAATAACATTTGGCATGGATATTAGTTTCGGACTGATAGTAGGTTCGCTTTCAAAAACGTCCAGTGCCGCACCTGCCAATTTTCCGCTGTCCAGTGCCTCTATCAAATCGCTTTCATCTACAATCGGGCCCCTGGCGGTATTAACCAAATACGATCCTTGCTTCATCTTGCTCAGAGTTTCTTTGTTGATCATTCCTCGGGTTTCATCGGTCAGGGGAACGTGCAGGGTTACAAAGTCTGACGCAGCCAAAAGTTCGTCGATCGGAACAAATTTTATTCCAAGTTCATTTTCGGCCTCCGAATCCGGTTCGTGTTTATTATAAAGAACTGTAAGCTCATACCCCTTGGCACGTCTGGCTACCATGGAACCAATTCTCCCCAGTCCAATTATCCCTAACGTTTTACCTTTCACCGAGGGACCAAGGAATGAGTCCGGCTCCCAACCCTTATACCCTCCCGAGGCGGCAAAATAACCCTGATTCCTAACAAACTCGTCGGATTCGACAATTCTTCTGGCTAAAGCAAGAATCAGAGCCCAGGTATGCTCCGCAACGGCCTCGTTAACTTCATCACTGGGGGTGTTGGTTACAATTATTCCCCTATCCCCCGCAGCTTTTACGTCAATATTGTCAAAGCCCACGGCATAATTGCTTATTATCTTAAGTTGCGGTCCAATTGCATCCATTACATCGGCATCAATCCGGTCTGTTAGAAGTGAAAGAAGGCAATCAACGCCCTTTGATTTCTCTAAAAGTTCTTCTGCAGTTAAAGACCTGTCAAATTCCGATACCACAACTTCATTCCCGCTTTCTTTAAGTTTTTCCAGACTGTTTCCCGGAATTTTTCTGGTAACAAAAATTTTTGCCATATGATTAAAGTCTATAAAGGTCGCACTAAAACTCCACTGCTTTTGGCTCGAGCCAGCCAGGCGTTCATTTCTTCGAATTTTAAAAGGCCCCTCTGAGAACCTGTGTAGCCAATAACAGATGCTGAATTGCAAGTTCCCCAAAGAAGAGCCTCATCAAGAGTTTTTCCATGAACTAGGGCTGAGAGCGTTCCGGAACCAAAAGCATCCCCCGCTCCGGTTCTTTCATAAGCATCAACGGGGAGCACTCCTGCACTTAAAAACTTGCCGTTAATACTGTCATAGGCGAAGGATCCTTTCGAGCCGTCCGTAATCACACAAATTTTCGGTCCGAGTTTGGAAAGAGAAATTAAAAGATCTCTTTCTCTATTTGTTGAATCCCCAAAACCGGTAAGCTTTTCCGCCTCTTTTCTGTTTACGAAAATTACATATGTCAGACTCATTACATCCTTTATCTCCTCAAAGTTTGCCCTCATCTGCCAGCTGCCCGGATTAAAAGCAAGTTTGATTTGTGGGTTTCTCTTTATCCAGTCAACCAGGTGGATATAAAAAGGCCTGAAACTTTCCCCCATACTCGTAAGGTACACCCAGGGAGCGACGGGAAGCTGAACCGGAAATTCATAACTCCTCGGGGCATGGTATACAAATATTGTCCTTTCTCCGGAATAATTTATTATTGTTGAATAATTTGATGAAGTTGACGGCTGTTGAATTACATATGTAACGTCAACCAACTCATCTTTAAGTCTTTTAACAATCATGTCCCCGACATTGTCCGCCCCCAGCGTCAAAACAATTCCGGTTGAAACTCCAAGCCTCCGCACTCCGACCGCGTTGTTGGCAGCGTTTCCTCCGATTGAAAACTCCAGGTTTTTAACCGGAATTTTATCGCCATAAGAAAAAGCAATCAGACATTCCTTTGTATCGATTCTGCAAACTGTTTCGCTCTCCGTAGGAGTCATAAAAACATCAATTGTAGAATCTCCTATCGAGAGTAAATCAAAGTTTTCCATTTCGGGCATTTGAAACCTTTTCTAAACGTTTTATAAATACTTCTTGAGCCGAAAGTTTGTTTTCATCTTTTCCCCTCCATTCGGACATAGCTTCTTCCTGCAAAGCCCTCGCGAAAGAAAAAGAAATTTTCCAAGGAGCGTCCTCCTTCAATTTTACTATCTCATTTAAGTTGTTTGTTGCCTCATCCGGCGTCTGTCCGCCTGAAAGAAAAACTACACCGGCGACCTCCGGAGGAACTGATTTACTTAGTGCTCTAAGAGTTGCATGGGCAACTTCCAGGGGTTCTGCCTTTACACCACTGTCTTTTCCGGGAAGAACCATGCTAGTTTTTAAAAGAAGATTCGTCAAATCAATGTTTTTTGATTTGAGCTTGGCAAAAAGAACTTTCAGGACTTTTGTTTCAATTTCATCACAGCGCGTTGTGGTATGGTTGCCGGTTAAAAGAATTTCGGGTTCCACTATCGGAACAAAACCGTTGGCTTGGGAAATCTCGGCAAATTCAGCCAAACGTTCCATATTCTCATCCAAAAAAGCGTCCGTCGGGAAGATATCAGAGATTGAAATTGCCGCTCTCCATTTTGTAAACTTCAAACCCATTCCCCGATACTCCTTAAGCCGTTCGTCCAAACCTTCAATTCCGCGGGTTATTTTTTCCTCCGTTCCGTTGAACGACTCAAGTCCCTCATCGACTTTGATTCCGGGCACTATTCCCCGCTCTGTCAAATACTCCGGAAAAGTTTTTTCCCCCACCTTTTGTCTTACAGTTTCATCAAAAAAAATTACACCTCCAAGATAATTTTCAATTCCCGGAGTGGTTAAAAGCATTTCCCTATACTTCCTATGTGTTTCAGGGGTGGACTCAATACCAAGCGTACCAAACCTTTTATCGATAGTTTTGGAGCTCTCGTCAGCCGCAAGAATTCCACGACCTTCGGCAAGTAGTTTTTGGACAGTTTCTCTCATAACAGTATATTTATCAGTTTAGAGCTAATCGTTTCCTGAGTAAAGCAGATTATGCTACAATTTCTGCATATGAACCCTGTTGATGAAGCATCTCATGTGATAATTCCCCAAAATTCCGTACCAAAAAACCAGAATTCCTCAGGTGGTCTGGTTACAATTTTAAGCGTTGCTGCTTTTATTCTTTTAGCTCTAGGTGCAATTGTTTTTTTGTATAATCAAAACCAAACTCTAAAAGAAAAATTGGCCGGTTATCAGGTAACTCCCGCTCCGGTTTTAACTACCACCCAATCGCCGGCACCTTCTGCCGACCTGCCGACCATTTCATCGCCTTCCGCGGGCTCAAAAGTGAAAAGCCCTTTAAAGGTTACCGGAGTGGTCCCTGCCGGATGGATGTTTGAAGGGACATTCCCTATAAAACTTGTTGATTTGGATCAAAACATAATTGCCCAGGTAGGGGCCAAAGAAGCCATTGGGGGAAGTTGGCAGACAGGAGAACCTGTTGAGTTTACCGCGACTTTAACATTCAGAGCCGCCACGGGCTCCGGAACTTTGGTTTTGGAAAATGACAACCCAAGTGGTGATCCTTCTAACTCGAAAATTTTCGAGATTCCAATAAATTTCTAAACGTTGTATATTTAAGATATGGAAGAGAGCCCTGTCCAAACACCCACACCTAGCACTAATATTCCTCCGGTAAATAGTACCCCCCAGAGTGTCGCTCCTGTAAAGTTAAGTTCCGCAAAACTTATTGCTTTTATGTTTACTTTAATAGTGTTGATGCTGGGAACAATTGCCTATTTGCTCTATCAGAATAATCAGTTAAAAAGCCAAATTTCTTCAGCCCAATCCACCCCCACCCCAACTGTAATCCCCGACCCAACTGTAAATTGGAAAACATACACTAATGATAAGGCTGGGTATGAAATAAGATATCCAATGAACTGGTTTATTACCGATGATTCAATCAGCAACGTAAAATCCCCTTTTCCTGAAAAAGGCACTGTGGTTATAAACTTTTATTCCACAAATAAATCAATAACAAACTTAGATACACTTCTGAACTCGGTACTTAGTGATTTCAAATCTATGGAAGGAGATCCTGCTTTTACGGCATATGAATCCAAAACCAATACTACAGTTGCAGATTATCCTGCATTGAAAATAAATGGTAATGGATATGGAGGAAAATATTTAAGTTATCTAATTGTTGCCCCAAGTGCCAAAACGAATGCCCACATATCAATTGTGTATCAAGAGGGAGATTTAGAAAATTTTCAACCAATAATTAATCAAATTCTCTCCACTTTCAAATTCACAGAAGCTACGGGTTCTGCGAATCCGACACAAAGAGCCTGCACACTTGAAGCCAAAATCTGTCCTGATGGAACCTCGGTTGGGAGAACCGGACCAAACTGTGAATTTGCGGCTTGTCCGTAAATTTATGAATTTTTTCGGATAATCACTTTTTTAACACTTTCAATAATATTTTCTTTGGTTAACCCAAACTTTTTCCAGAGTTCCTGATATGTTTTTGCAGATTCACCAAAAACGTCTTTTACTCCCACAAATTCCATTGGAACATGGTGACCTTGGACAACAACTTCTGCAACTGCCGAGCCTAAGCCTCCCATTACCTGATGTTCTTCAACGGTTACAATAGCTCCGCAAATTCTTGCAGCATTTGTAATTGCAATATCATCAATGGGTTTAATTGTATGATTATTTATAACCATCACTTCTATACCAATATCTTTTAATTCATCGGCAGCTGCCAGGGCTTCTGCAAGAACAGGACCACAGCCGATTATTGCTACTTGTGGATCCTTACTTTCCCTTAGAATAACGGCTTTCCCTATTTCAAATTTTGAATTTTCATCCGTAATAACCAGTGAGTCCTGTCTGGCCAGTCTCAAATAGGATGGTTTTCCGTTTTCGGCAACCGCAATAGTGGCTTTTTTGGCTTCCAAGTAGTCACAAGGAGAAACAACAACCATATTAGGAATTACACGCATGAGGGCAATGTCCTCCAGACTCTGGTGTGTTGCCCCATACATTGAAGCGCCAAATCCGGCATGTGATCCAACTATTTTGACAGGCAAATCACTAAGTGCAGCCGTTACTTTTATCTGTTCAAAAGTGCGCCCCGGGGAAAAAACGGCATAACTTGTGATAAACGGAATCTTACCCGCTTCAGCCATACCGGCAGCAACGGTTACAAGAGCCTGTTCGGCTACTCCAACCTGAAAAAATCTGTCGGGAAAGGTTTCTGCAAATTCTTTTACTCTTGTTGAATCGGCCAGGTCAGCCGTTAGAACAACAATATCGGGGTTTTTTTTGCCCAATTCAACTAGTGCTTCTCCGAATCCGTCACGCATTGATTTCATCATTTTAGTTCCTCCATTGCCTTCTTAAACTCTTCATCGTTTGGTGCTTTTGCGTGCCAATCGGGGTTACTCTCCATAAAAGAAATGCCTTTACCAAAAACCGTTTCCGCAAGAATTACACTTGGTTTGTCTTTTTTATCCCTGGCTTTACTAATCGAATCAAAAATCTCATCAAAACTGTGTCCGTCGATTTCAAAAACATTCCAGTCGGAAGCTAAATACTTTTCCTTTAGGTTACCTAAAGGCATTATTTCTTCAACCGTCCCTTCAATTTGGATTCCATTTTTATCAACAATTTGAATCAGGTTTGAAAGTTTATATTTTGCCGCAAAATTTACCGCTTCCCAATGATTTCCTTCATCATGTTCCCCATCACTAGTCATGCAATAAATATATGAACCTTTCTTTATAGCCGCAAATCCGGCTGCCTGGGCAAGACCAAGTCCCAACGGTCCTGATGTATTTTCTATACCTTTCAGTTTTGTCTTTTCGGGATGCCCCTGAAGAGAAGATCCAAGCTCGGTATAACTTGCTAATAAGCTTTTATCTATAAGCCCTTTTTCCGCCATAACAGAGTAAAGCGCCGGACAGACATGTCCATTCGACAGAAAAAAGCGATCATCACTCTCCAACACTCCAAAATAAAGTGCGACCAAAATTTCAACCGCGGAAAGTGATCCTCCGGGGTGTCCCGATCCGGCTTTGTAAACCATTTCAAGAATATTTCTTCTAACTCGTCCGGAGATACTTTCCAAATTGTTTATATCAATTTCCATAAGAATTCAGGAGCTTTATACTTTAAAAGCACTATCCATTGAACCGTTACCGTCTTCCGAATGATCCCTTTGGGAAATTTTGTTTTCGAATCTGTCAATGGCGCTTAAAACCTCATCTTTTGTAGAACAGATTTCGAAAACACTCATCTCGGTGCTGTCGATATTCATGTTTTTTCTGAAAACATCCAAAATTTCAGCCCAAAAACGGCCGTAAAGAATAATCGGTTTGTGATGTCCAAAATAAAGTTTGGCCAAAACCCAGGCGGTTCCGAATTCAGAAACTGTTCCGCTTCCACCTTTAAAAATAACAAAAACATCGCCATACTCCAGAAGTTTAAACATGCGATCGATATAATTTGTAGTTACAACTTCCGTGTCGGTAACATTTTTAATGTAGCGCCCTTCATACCCGACCGCCCCGACCGGATCAAAAGTGATGGCAACCGTTTTTCCGCCCCCTTTTCTGGCACCGCTCGTGGCTGCCTCCATTACACCCGGTCCACCACCGTCGATTATTACATAACCCTTTCTAGCCAAAGCCTCGGCAACTTCAAAAGCCTCCACATATGCCTCATCTGTTTCGGAGATATTCGCATCACCAAAAAATGCAATATTTTTAATAAACCTTTTCCCGGAATATTTTTTTAATTCCTCCATTTGTTATTTGAATGACAGAGAAATCGGATCAGTAGGAGCTGCCCCGCCTTCTAAAGTTCTGCCCACACGAATTACCTGCTCGACAAGTCTGTTTGCATAGCCCCATTCATTGTCATACCATGCAAATATTTTGACAAGATTTCCCGCAACCACCTGCGTTAAAGAAAGATCTACTATTGCAGATTCGCTTCTTCCGATAATATCACTTGATACCAAAGGTTCCTCAGTTACCGCTATTATTCCCTTATACAAGGGGTTTTTTACTGCCTCTTTAAATACATTATTTATCTCCTCTACTGTTACGTCTTTCTTAAGAAGTACCGTAAAATCCGTTATAGATCCTGTTGTCGTTGGAACCCTTAAACTCACTCCGTCAAAAAGACCTTTAAGCTCCGGTATTGTCTCTGTTGTAGAAATGGCAGCCCCGGTGCTTGTAGGAATTATGTTTTCCGCTGCCGCTCTGGCACGTCTTAAGTCTTTATGGGAACCGTCCTGCAAATTTTGATCGTCAGTGTAACTGTGAACCGTTGTTAATAGGGCTTTTTCAATTCCGAATTTTGAGTGAATAATTGAAGCAATGGGAGCAATAGAATTGGTGGTACAGGACGAATTTGAAAGTATTTGTGGAAGATTATCAGTTTCGTTAACACCAATAATATAAGTTGGGACATTCTCCCCTTTTGTGGGAGCTGAGATGACGACTTTTTTAGCTCCACCTACGGCGTGTTTTTTGGCATCCTCTTCTTTAGTAAAAACTCCGGTAGATTCTATTACGACATCAACCCCATATTTTCCCCATGGGATTTTGGCAGGATCTTTCTGGGCAAGAACCGGAACTTTAATATTTCTTTCCGGTATCATCAAATTACCAATTAAAGGATCCTCATCCGTGGCTTCACTAGGAGTTTTTATCTCTTCACCCTTAACTTTCAGTTCAAACTGTCGGTACATCGTATCGTAGTTTGTCAGGTGTGCCCAACTCTCTACCGGCATACTGCCCGAGGTATTAATCGCAGCAAATTCAATCTCGTCAAGATGTTTGAGAACACCAATCCTGAAGGCAATTCTTCCAATTCTTCCAAAACCATTTATACCTACTTTAATCATGGCAGTTATATTTTATTATATCAGCATTCAATAAAACCATGAACCCCCTTAACCTGGCCTTTTAGGCAAGAAGGGTGTCATAATATACCCATATGAAGGTTTCTGTAATAATTCCCGCCTACAACGAGGAAAAATATATAAAAAAATGTCTTATAAGTGTCGTCAATCAGGTGGTTTCGGCGGATGAAATCATTGTTGTAAATAATAACTCGACGGACAAGACGGAGGCTTTTGCCAGAAAGTTTGGGGCAAGAATAGTCAATGAAAAGGTTCAAGGTATGACTCCGGCCAGGAACAGAGGTTTTAATTCAGCCAAATACGAAATTATTGCCAGATGCGATGCGGATACGATTGTTCCAAAAGATTGGATCAAGAGGATTAAAAGTAATTTTGAAAAAGGAGACATTGACGCCCTTACCGGACCCGTTTTTTTTAATGACTCGGAAATACTTAAGTCGACCTCAACCCTTCCCGCGGATTTAGCCTGGAAATCGTTCAAATTGATAGCAAAAGGTAAAAAATATTTGATCGGACCCAACATGGTTGTTACCAAAAAAATCTGGATGCAAGTAAAAGACATTGTGGAAATGGATGACAAAAAAGTTCATGAAGATATGGATTTATCACTTAAAATCGCAAAAGTCGGAGGCAGGATCGGATACGACCCTGCCCTGATCGTGGGAATCTCAGCAAGAAGACTCAAGAAACATCCGGAATCGTTCTTTCTGGAATATCCTGTCAGGGTCGTTAAAACACTTTTAGCAAATAACAAGAAATAGTTTATTTCTTCTTTTTCTTGGTAAGCATGGCATAAGCCCCCCAAAAACCGGAAATTCCAACTAACGCATAAAAAATTGTTACAACCACCGGCCATCCTCCGATTAGGCTTCCAATCAAATCAAATTTTAAAACACTCATTAAGCCCAACTCTATTGCTCCAATCACCACCAACCATTTAGAAATTGTCTTCAGTTTCATTTATTCTCACCCCCTTCAACTCCTCTTATTAACATTAGCACATTTAAAAATCACTGTTTCAAAGCTTCAATACCCGGCAGTGTCTTTTTAGACAGAAACTCAAGCATTGCCCCTCCTCCAACCGACACCCAGTCAAATTTTTGGGTAAGACTGAGTTTATCAATAACCACGAGGCTGTCTCCTCCTCCGGTTACCTTATATGCGTTAGAATTTGCAACAGCCCTGAAAATCCTTTCAGTTCCCTGCATATGTCCTTCTACCTCATATCTTCCCATCGGTCCGGCAAGAACTATTGTTTTCGCTTTCCCTATCTCTTTCTCAAATCTATCAATCGAGTTCAGGGTGATATCTTCTTTATCCTGCACCAGATTTGCGATAACCAGTTTATCTCCTTCTTTTTGTTCCCTTACGCTTTCAAGAGCCCTATCACCGTAATACTCGGGAAGTCTTCCGCCAACTAATATTTTGTCTGCAAAGGGTTCCAAACTTTTTATATAGTCGACCTTGTCGTCTTTTGACCCACCGATAACAAATAAAACCGGTCTCTGGGGGTTTTCTAAAACTTTATTCAGATTCTCTACCTCCTGGGCAAATCTTATCCCAGCTACATGGGGTAACAACTTTGGAAGAGTGGTAATTGATGCTGAATCCCGGTGAGACGACGCAAATGCTTCATTAATATAGACGTCACCCAAGTCCGCCAACTTTTTAGCGAATTCAGGGTCATTAGCCTCTTCCCCGGGATCAAATCTTAAATTTTCTTCAACTTTCGCTCCCCATTTATCGAAAAACGGCTGCAGTCCTTTTGTACTTAGACCCTCGTCGTATGCCCCTCCAGGCCTCCCCTTGTGTCCGATAACTGTTATTTTTGAGGCCTTATTGAAAAGGAAGTCTAAAGTAGGTGTAATTGCATCAAGTCTATAATTCTCAGATCCGACAATATCTAAATCGGCTCTGAGAAGAACTCTTTTTCCGGTAATATCAATATCGGTTAGTTTGGGCAGATCCATCTTAGTTATTTGCTTCTATTTCCGTAATTTCCTGAAGTCTCCGCTCGTATCTTGCCTTACCGGAAAATTTTGTTTCCAGAAAAGCAATAAGCATTGCCTTTGTATCTCTTTCATCGGTAAAGTCGGCGGCAATAACTAGTATGTTCATATCGTCATCATTTCTTCCCGCTTCAACCTGAAAAACTGATTTTCCAATTGACGCCCTTACTCCATCAAATTTGTTTGCAACAACGTCAACCCCAACCCCACTACCGCAAAGAAGAACTCCGCGTGCACCCTCCGTTTTGGCAACAAGCGATGCAACATCCTCCGCATATTTTGTATAGTCGTCGTGCGGGTCAAAGTGGGTTGCTCCAAGATCCTGATAGGGGTACTCCATATCAAAAAGCCATTTGGCAATTTTTTCCTTCAGCTCATACCCCCTGTGATCAGCCCCGATAAAAATCTTCATATTGTTTTATTTAAAACCCTCCGTTAATTCTAACAATTTTGCTTTGGGATCGGGAGCTTTAACTACCGCGGTTGCAATAGCAACACCTACCGCCCCAAGTTCCAAACTCTTTTTAACATCCTCCATCGAGCTTACTCCTGCGCCCACTATTAAAGGCTCACCCAAGCTTTGGGTAATATTATACGCCTGAGAAATAATTTCCGGCT
>Ga0074197_1002680_pt1 | contig 11943 bp, 9 predicted proteins | sample EPASupsiteSAE305_FD_64526 | JGI IMG/M metagenome (GOLD analysis project Ga0074197, IMG submission 64526) | Bioremediated contaminated groundwater microbial communities from EPA Superfund site, New Mexico - SAE3-05 reassembly with SPADES | ecosystem: Environmental > Aquatic > Deep subsurface >...
ATTTACCAGGGGGCTCCTCTTCAGAAGGCGCCGGGCCGGCCGGCGAAGGCTCCACAGTTTCCATACAAAAATATGCTCTCCTTGAATTTGAAAATGAACGAATGCTATGAAAGTAGGCTAACACGGCTTAAAGTCAAGATATATTTCTAAAGGTTTTTCCCGTGCCCCGCTGTCACCCGCCGGGATGGGGCCAAATGGGAGCGTGAACACAGTTTTGTCCGAGCTTCCTCTTGACGCTGCCGCGAGGGTATGCTATTAGATGCGCTCGCAATCTTCGCCGTCTTAGCGGCGTCACGCACACCACCTGTATCCTTTGATGTGGGCCGTTAGCTCAGCTGGTAGAGCAGTTGACTCTTAATCAATTGGTCCGCGGTTCGAATCCGCGACGGCCCACCATTTTTTATAACAAGCACCTAGCCACCATACGGCTAGGTGCTTTTTTTTTTGAGTGAAACGGGGCACGGGGAGTACGCGTTGCACTCAACCACTTGAGTTTTATTGCAACCGTGCGTAAAAATTACACACCCCAGGCCAGGCTTGAAGCCCGCCGTGTCATTTCGGCCAGCGGGAAAAATCTCTCCCTGACTGGGGACGAGATTCTCGCTATCGCTTGAAATGACACGAAAAAACACTCCGCTCTTTTTGGAACATCAGGCCATGCTTTCTCATCTGGTCCTTTTGCAACAAGCTCTAATTACAAAAGAATTATTCTTTAATCCGTATTGTTCACGATGCGTAAAAAATACCCATGTCATCTAAAAGAACGGGGCAAACATCCCGGGAAAATGCATTTTCACGAACAGCGATTTTCTTCAAAAGAACAACTGATCAGAAGAAATCCGCATGCGCAGCAGAAGACCGAAGTCCCCAGACCTCTTTAACAATCCAACAACATTGAAAAAAATGCCAGCAGCAGTGTTACCGGTTGGCATGATAAATGCTTAACAGATACAGACCTGCATTTCATTTTCCATGTTCAGGTGGAACCTGATTTCCGGGCCGCTCCATGGAAAGCAACAAGGTACACACGTCCTGTCGTGACAGGAGGAAAATCGAATGATGAAAAAACTGAGTAGCGTCCTTATGGTTGCGGTTCTCGCTATCCCGTTGCTGCCATCAGCGGGGATGTGTTGGTATGGAGGGCCCCCGCCACCTCGGCAACATCACGGGCATCATGGGGGAGACGCCTGGCTTTGGGGATTGGGTGGTCTCGTGCTTGGCACGGCTCTCGTGGCAACGGCTCTCCAGCCGCCACCTCCTCCCCCGCGGCAGGTTGTGTATGTGGATCCTCAACCGGTCAGTTATTCGTACCGGCCGCAAGTAGCCCCTGAAATGTGCCGCTGGGAACGCTATGTTCTGGACAGTTACGGTAGAAACGTGTTTGATCGGTACGGCCAACCGGTCATGGAATACACAACCGGACCCTGTGATTATCCGCCAAACTGGTAAGCAGAACAGTCCGGCCATTTTTGCAGACTCATTACCCAAAGGAAACAAATCATGAAACATCTGAGCGTTATTGCCCTGCTTTTTCTCCTCTTCCTTTCCTCCTGTGCTACCAAAAGCCAGACAGGAGCGCTTGGCGGCGCGGCGGGAGGTGCCCTCATCGGACAAGCAATCGGCCACAATACCGGCGCCACCCTGATTGGCGCTGCAGTGGGTGCCGGATTGGGCTACATCATCGGCAACGAAATGGATAAATATGATCGTGACCGGCTGAACAACATTTATGAAAGCGGTCCCTCGAATCAGCGGTCATCGTGGGTGAATCCCGATTCCGGCAACAGGTATGCGGTCACCCCGCAACCGGCATATCAGAATCCAAGCACTAATCAGGTGTGCAGACGAGCTGAAGTCAGCGCGGTGATCGACGGAAAACCGCAACGGACCTACAGTACAGCCTGCCGTAATTCATACGGGGAGTGGGAACTGCAACGCTAAGAAAACGCCGGCCAACTTGAGGCTCAGGCAGCAAAGCCATTCGCGCGACAGCTTCCTGAGCTTTTTTGTAGAACAGCCTTCCCGTGCCCGTTCCCCAACCGCCTCTCTTCCATATCGGAAGACGCGGTTGCATGCCTCTGACAAAGACTCCGCCCTGATCAGGGCGGAGTCCGCCTATCCTGCCGGCCAACACACCACTGGCATCCCCCGCCATTCTTCAAACCTGACGCGGACTGCGTCCCACTTGGCGGAGCATCGCAGGCAACGCCTTCTTAATACGGTGCGACGTCTCGTCCAATAAACCGCCCCCCTCGCCAATGGTCGACATTTTTGTCCACCACCTTTCAATTTGGTGCAAGCCTCGACAAAAACCCGCTTTTGCCTCACGCGCCATCCAGACATACAATTCCATCTAACACTCCGAAATCAAATCAATAAATAGAGAAAATCACGTCTGGCACGCATCTTGACCTAGGAAGGGTAATCACATCACCATTCGCAGGGAGAGGCACATGGAAGCTATCGCGCTCAAAGACCGGGAAAATCAGATATTCGTCAAGGGTGAATCCACCTTTGACATCGTCTGCAACAAGGACAGCCTGGCGGGCGCGGTCAGCCAGCGGGCCTGCGTGTTCTGCGGCTCGCGGGTGGTGCTCTACCCCATTGCCGACGCCGTCCACCTGGTGCACGGCCCCATCGGCTGCGCCGTCTACACCTGGGACATTCGCGGCGCGCTCAGCTCCGGCCCGGAACTGCACCGCCTCTCCTTTTCCACCGATCTCCAGGAAACCGACGTCATCTTCGGCGGCGAAAAAAAATTGACCGCCGCCCTGCGCGAACTGATCGAGCGGCATCAGCCCAAGGCGGCTTTTGTGTATTCCACCTGCATCGTCGGCATCATCGGCGACGACCTGGAAGCGGTCTGCCGCGCCGTCGAGGCCGAGTACAATATTCCGGTGATTCCGGTCAAGTCCGAGGGGTTCAAGGGTAACAAACGGGCGGGCTACCAGGCTGCCTGCGACGCCCTCTTCCGTCTGATCGGCACCGGCGACACCACAGGCATATCCAAGTATTCCCTCAACATTCTCGGCGACTTCAATCTCGCCGGCGAGATCTGGATGATCCGCGAATACTACGAGCGGATGGGTATCGAGGTGGTGGCCAACATTACCGGTGATGGCCGGGTGGCCGACATTGAGCGCGCCCACGGCGCCGCCCTCAACGTGGTCCAGTGCTCGGGTTCGACCATGCAGCTGGCCAACATGATGGAAGAAAAATACTCCATCCCCTCGCTGCGCGTCTCCTATTTCGGCATCGAGGACATGGCCGAGGCCCTCTACGACATCGCCCGCTTCTTCAAAGACCCGGAAATGATGGAGCGCACCAAGCGGATCGTCGAAGGCGAGGTCAAGACCCTGGCCGTGGCCCTGGAACCCTACCGCAAGGCCCTGGCAGGCAAGAAGGCGGCCATCTACGTCGGCGGCTCGTTCAAGGCTTTTTCCCTGGTCAAGGCCTTCCGCCTGATCGACATGCAGGTGGTCATGGTCGGCTCACAGACCGGCACCAAGGAAGACTACGAGGAACTGGCGGCGATCACCGATCCCGGCACCATCATTGTCGATGATTCCAACCCGCTGGAACTGACCTCCTTTCTCACCGAAAAAGAGGTGGACATTTTCGTCGGCGGGGTCAAGGAACGGCCCATTGCCTACAAGCTGGGTATCGGCTTCTGCGACCACAACCATGAACGCAAAGAGGCCCTGGCCGGATTCGAGGGCATGCTCAACTTCGCCCGCGAGGTCTATTCCTCGGTGATGAGCCCGGTCTGGCAGTTCGTGCCGCGCAAGAAAAGCGCCGAACCAACCCGCTAATTATTTCTCGCGCGCCCCAAAGCATCAAGGAGAAGACCATGAGCACGAATCCGCCTACATTCAAAAAGCCCAAGAAACCCAACTACATCTCGACCACCAACGCCTGCAAGCTGTGCACGCCGCTCGGCGCCTGCCTGGCCTTCAAGGGCATTGAGGGCGCAGTGCCCTATTTGCACGGCTCCCAGGGCTGCGCCACCTACATGCGGCGCTACATCATCAGCCATTATAACGAGCCGATCGACATCGCCTCTTCCTCGCTCTCCGAGAAGCACGCGGTCTACGGCGGCGGCCCCAACCTCAAACTGGGCCTGACCAACGTGGCCGCCAAGTACCGGCCAGCCCTGATCGGCATCGCCACCACCTGCCTGACCGAAACCATCGGCGACGACGTCAAGATGTACCTCCACCAGTACGCCGAGGACACCAAGGGCTCGGTGGGATTGCCCACCTTTGTCAACGTCTCCACCCCCAGCTACTCGGGCACCCACATGGAGGGCTTTCACGCCGCCATTCGTGAGGTCGTGACCCAGTTGAGCGAGGGCGGACCGCGCACCGAAACGGTCAATCTCCTGCCCGGCTTCGTCAGCTCCGCCGATTACCGCCTGCTTGCCGAGATCATGGCCGACTTCGGCCTGGGCTGCACCCTGCTGCCCGATCTCTCCGAGACCATGGACGGTCCGGCCCTGCTGGAATACGAGAAGATCCAGAGCGGCGGCACCCCGATTGCGGCGATCAAGGCCATGGGCCGTTCCCAGGCGACCATCGAATTCGGGCCAACGCTGGGTGCAACCGGCGGCACGGTTCTGGCGGAGAAATTCAGCGTTCCGAATCACCGGATCGGCATGCCGGTGGGCATCCGCGAGACCGACGCCTTTTTCAGCCTGCTGGAGACCATCAGCGGCCGCCCGACGCCTGAAAAATACGCCAAACAGCGCGGCCGCCTGGTCGACGCCTATGTCGACGGCCACAAATACATCTTCGGCAAACGGGCCGTGGTCTACGGCGAAGAGGATATGATCGTCGGCATGTGCTCCTTCCTCGCCGAGATCGGCGTCCAGCCGGTGCTCTGCGCCTCGGGCGGCACCTCGGGCAAGCTCAAGACCGCGATTGCAGCCGCTACCGGTGATACCCTGCTCGAACAGCCGCAGGTCTTCGAGGGCATGGATTTCTTCGAGATCAGCGAGATGGCGGAACAGCTCGACATCGATCTGGTGGTCGGTCATTCCAAGGGCTACCCGCTGGCGAAAAAACTGCACATCCCGCTCATCCGGGTGGGCTTTCCCATCCATGACCGGGTCGGCGGCCAACGCATCCTCCATCTCGGGTATGCCGGCGCGCAACACCTGTTCGACCTGGTCGCCAATGCGATGATCGAGAAAAAACAGGACGATTCCCCGGTCGGCTATTTCTACATGTAATGACAACGGTCACTTTCCCCCAATAAAGGAGCCCCGTTATGCTTAACGAAAAAGATTTCAATCGCCACCCCTGCTTCAACGTCAAAGCCAAGGGTCAGTACGGCCGGGTGCATCTGCCGGTTGCCCCCAAATGCAACATCCAGTGCAACTACTGCAACCGCAAGTACGACTGCGTCAACGAGTCGCGACCCGGCGTCACCTCCACTTTGCTCAGCCCCGACCAGGCCCTGGTCTACATGGGCAAGGTGTTGGAGAAGGAACCGCGCATCTCGGTGGCCGGCATTGCCGGACCGGGCGACCCCTTTGCCAACGCCGAGGAGACCCTGGAGACCATGCGTCTGATCCGCAAGCAATACCCGGACACCATTCTCTGCCTCTCCTCCAACGGCATGAATGTAGCGCCGCATGTGCCGGAGCTGGCGGAGATCGGCGTTTCCCATGTGACCATCACCATCAACGCGGTCGATCCGGAGATCTCCCAGCATATCTATGCCTGGGTGCGGGACGGCAAGGTGCTGTATCGGGGCCGCCAGGGCGCGGAACTGCTGCTTGCCCGCCAGTTGCAGGCGATCGCCCTGTTGAAGCAGCACGGCATCACGGTCAAGGTCAACACCATCGTCATTCCGGGGATCAACGATCATCATATTCCTGTGCTGGCCGCGACCATGAAGGAGCTGGGTGTGGATCTGCTCAACTGCATGGCCATGTTCCCCAACGCCGACACAGCCTTTGAAAATATTGCCGAGCCTTCCAAGGAGCAGATGGATACGCTCCGCAACCAGGCCGAGCAGTTCCTGCCCCAGATGCGGCACTGCACCCGCTGCCGGGCCGATGCGGTCGGCCTGCTGGACCACGACCGCACCGACGAGATGCGCGGCTGCCTCAGCGCCTGCGCCCAATTACCCAAACCGGAAGAAACCGTTCGCCCCTATGTCGCGGTTGCGACCCTGGAGGGAGTGCTGGTCAACCAGCATCTGGGTGAGGCAACCCGGTTTCAGATCTGGGGCGAGGACGGCAAAGGCGGTTACCAGCACATTGAGGACCGCCAGGCCCCGCCCACCGGCGGCGGCAGCCAGCGCTGGCTCAACATCAGTCGCATCCTGAACGACTGCCGGGCCATCCTGGTCAATGATCTCGGCGAATCGCCCAAGGAAATGCTCAAGAAGCGAGGCATTCAGCCCATCACCATGGTCGGGTTCATCGAACGCGGCCTGGAGGCGGTCTACACCGGCAAGGGGCTCTCCAGTCTGCAGGGACGGATGCGCAAATGTTCGTCCAAAGGCGCTTGTGCCGGCGGTGGGAACGGGTGCGGCTGATTGATCCCCCTCATCAACCGCACCTCCCGCCGGGGCATAAATACTCCGCCCCTCGGCGGTGGCGAGACGGTCAATCAACACGCCAGTGTCCTGGCGTTTGACGACCATAATCAGACAAGAATAAAGGAGTGCCCATGCACATTGCCATTGCCTCATCCGACGGCGAAACCATCAACGAACATTTCGGTAAAGCGGACCGGTTGTTCATCTACGATTGTGCTGGCGGACGTCTGACGTTGCTGTTCGTCCGCGCCGTCACCCCGCTTTCAACGGGAGACCCTGGCCATGCCTTTGATCCCCAGCGGATGGCGGCAACGCTGGCAGCGCTAAGGGACTGCGCGCGGGTGTACTGCACCCGCATTGGTGAGCGGCCGAGGGAAGAACTGGAAAGGGCAGGAATTGAGGTCGTGGTGGGGACGGGAGCTATTGCCGCGATTTGCAGTTGATGGAGGAAAGCGGCATGCCGGAGCGGTGACAGGAGGAGAATGCAGTGCCGCCGATCGAATCGGAGAGCAGCCTGCGCCACGGATTACGGTGTAGCGGAATCCGGAGTGCAGGGGTCATTCCCCTTGGCCCCGGATTCTGTTCCGCTCCATCCAGGTTACGGAGCTTGTCGTTTTTTTGTGTCCAGGGTTGGTTGCTCGTCAAAATGCCCCAGGGGGCGTTTGAACGTGTAGGTCGCCGGCGAGACAACCAAACTCTCCCACGCCTCCTGGCTATTGCCGCCAAGCGCCGAGAATGGAGAGGACACCAAAAAAAGAGCGAATCCCGCGACAGTGGCCACTGCTCCCACCGGACGGGCTAGGGCAGCATCCGCGGCCATCACGCCCGGATCCTTGTGCGGCCCGGTGGTGGCATTCTGGGCAAGCGCCGGAACGCCGCAAAGAACAATTGTGAACACCGCCACAAACAGAAGCGCCAAGATTTTCTTGCTATATTCGTGCATTCTACTGTTCCTCCTTTGCCATTTTTTCACTTAATAATGTGTATCATAGCGCAAATCGTCACGAAAACAAACCCGGCAGAAGGGCGCTGACGAACAAACTCACAGGAAACCATCGACCAGGTATCCCGGAGGCAGTGCAACCTATTCGAGGTGAACGTAGCACTCTTCTCTTCCCGGATTCCGCCTTGCTGCATTCAGGCTACGGGTTGACCAACCAAACTGGCAAGCCGGTCAGTTTGCCTGCACCTCGACTCCACGCTGTATTGACCGCATCAAGCCAAGTTACCGGCAATTCCCCTGTGGCCGTCTTTCAATCTTGCGCACACGGTCGTTGCGAACCTGGACCTTGGCACAACTCCCGACCGTCAATGCGCCTTCCGACTGATCAAATTTCGTTTTGGCGTTGGGGTAAAAGGTACGGTCGCCAATCACCCAATCCCCTTGCAGGGCGTCGGGGCGAGACACGATCAGGCCGTAATAATTCCACTCAATGGCATAGAAGATTTTCGGTCGGCCGCTGGGGTGGCTATCGACGCCGCTTTTCGCCAACACCATGTCCGGCATTGCAACTAGGAGCACGATTACCGCATACGCAAACAGACGCATGGTTCGATCCTCCAGCTTTCATTTGCCTCGGCCAACAGACACTTGCGCATGGTAAGCTGACAGCTGACCAGCTTGCCGCCTTCCGACGGCGTTTCCATGTGAAGACTATAAGGACAGATGAGTTTCTTGCACAATGACCAGATACCGGTACGTGTTTGGATGTAAAAAAAGAGTGGAACTTTTCTTCGTTTCATTTCGAGCGATAGCGAGAAATCTCGTCACCAGCCACGGGAGATTTCTCCCGCTGGTCGAAATGACAGCAACAAATGCGCAGCAGAGATAGAAAAAGAGGCAACCTGCTCCGAAAATGCGCGACCCGCCTCGACACTGATTTGTGGGGAGAGAAGTGTCCGGGGACGATGGGGCCCTTGCCGCTGAGCCGGGCGGCGGGGTGCGGAACCGGAGCAAAGGGGCAAACTGTCCGAGCGCAGCGAGTTTTTGCCCCGCCGGTTCCGCATCGCGACGAACGGGGTCGTCTCAGCGGCCGGGCTGCCCTTTCGTAGCGGTGTGGCGCAGTCCACACGGCGCTTCTTTTCTTTGGGCACGCAAAGAAAAGAATGCCCCTCCCGCAGGGAGACAGGTGTTGATGATTATTTCAGAGGGCAAAAGAAAAATTGAAAAGGTTTCGTGTGGTTGGTTGGACATATAAAGGAGGCTGCCCAACCAAAACGGATACACGATTCCCGGATTCCGGTTTGGCTCCATCCGGGCTACTAGCTAAAGGGTTATGCAGTTTTAAGTACCGATTAAAACCCTGAAGTCTGAAACCGACGCGGCTGCCTTTCCTTGAGGAGTATTTATCAAGCCAGGAACTACCATTTCTCGAAGCAGCTTGGTATCCCTTATATTAAACAGTTCTGCATTGCGAGAGAGGCAATTTGATATCAGCATTGCTTCAAGAAATTGAATGTCTCGGTGCTCGCCACCTGTTGGGCCAAGTAGTTTGTTACCAGGGGTATATTTGGCGACAAGGGTCAAGAGTGGCGTTCCTCTCCTGTTTGCTACCGCATTGTTGTAATGAACCAGTTTGTGACTCGTGAAGCATTCTTTCCGAAAGGACTGCTTTTCAGCGAGGCCTACGTACCATGGAAGTGCGCCCTTTCCCGCGCGAATTGAAAAAATGTAGCAACCAATGGCACCGGAAAGCTTATCCTCCTGTTCGTCGTCTACACGAGCCCAAAAATCGAGCATGGATTCTTTATCACCGGCGATGAGACCGTTATCCTGCCTTGGAATCTCGAAAGCACTGTGAGGGTAAAAATTCATAAATTTACTCCCTTTTTTTAACTGTTGTCCTCTTGCGTAAATTTGGGTGCTCATTAAGACAATTAAGCGGCAAGAAGCCTGGATTCCAGGCTGTGCCGCATCCAGGCTACCGGCTCAAACAATCTCGCCTTCCTCCTTCCCTCCCCGATCCTTCGAATGATCCTTCGCCACCAGCATATAGATCGAAGGAATCACAAACAACGTAAACAGCGAGCCGATCGCCATCCCGCCCACCAGCACCAGACCGATTGAATTCCGGGCCGCGGCTCCGGCCCCGGTGACCAGGGTCAGGGGAAAGTGGCCGGCAATGGTGGCCCCGGTGGTCATTAAAATCGGTCGCAAGCGGGTCATCGAGGCTTCCAGGATCGCCGCGTGCTTGCTCAGGCCCTGCGCCTGCAACTTGTTGGCGAACTCGACGATCAGAATACCGTTCTTGGACACCAGCCCAACCAGAGTCACCAAACCGACCTGGGAATAAATATTGAGCGTCGTGGTCCAGCCCTTGGTCCAGAAGGGGACGTTGGGATCGGGCATCTTGAGGAAGGTGAAAATCAAGGCGCCGAACATGGCCAGGGGCACCGACCCGGCCAGGATGACAAAGGGGTCGCGGAAGCTGTTGAACTGCGCCGCCAGGACCAGAAAGATCAGCACAATGGCCAGGCCGAAGGCAATGACAAAGGTGTTGCCCTCCACCCGCAACTGGCGCGACTCGCCCGTGTAATCGAGCGAGTACCCTTGCGGCAGGATCTTGGCCGCCTCGTCCTCGAGGAAACGGAGAGCTTCGTCCAGGGGCCGGATCGGATAGGCGCTGATGGTGACCGCGTTCAGCTGCTGGAAGCGGTTGAGGGAGCGGGCCGTGGTGGTGTTCTTGAGGGTGGCGATGGTGGACAGCGGCACCAGTTGGCCGTTCGGGCCGGTGACGTGGATATCGCTCAACTGGTCGGGATTGAGCCGGTCGACCCGCATGATCTGGGGCACGACCTTGTAGCTGCGACCGGCGATGTTAAAGCGGTTGACGTAGTTACCGCCCATCATGGTGGAGAGGTCGGCGCCCATCTGCTGCAGATTGAGGCCGAGAGCCGCCACCTTGTCGCGGTCGATGACGACCTCCGACTGGGGCTGGTCCATCTTGACGTCGATCAGCGGCGGGAAGGCGAACATCCGGCTCTGGGCGGCCGACAATTGAATCTTCTGGGCGAATTCGAGCACCTGGTCCAGCTCGGCGGTGGAGGCGATGACAAACTCCACCGGAAACTGGCCGCCGCCGGGCAGGGCCGGAGGAGTGACCGGGAAGACGCGGATGCCGGTGATGCCGTGCAGCTTCATCGCCACCTCGGGCATGATCTCAAAAATGGTTCGCTTGCGCTCCTGCCAGGGCTTGACCACCATGCCGCTGAAGCCAGAACTGGGCTGGGTCAACTGAAAGACAAAGTTGGTTTCGGGCACGCTGAGAAAGGCCTTGTTCACCGCCGCCGTGTACAATTGGTTCTGGTCCAGGGTCGAATTGGCCGCCGACTCGACGATGCCGAAGATAACGCCCTGATCCTCGACCGGGGCCAGTTCCTTGGCCGACATCTGGAACATGGGCACCGACAGCAGCCCCAGGACAATCCACACCAGATACACCGCCGGCCGATGCCGAAGGGTGACGCCCAACCACCGGCCATAGGCTCCACGCAACCGTTTGAAGTCGCGCTCGATCTTGCCGGCGAATCCATGTTCGGTCATGCCCGCCTTGAGCAGCTTGGAGGACATCATCGGCGACAGGGTCAGGGCCACCACGCCGGAGATGGTCACCGCCCCGGCAAGGGTGAAGGCGAATTCGCGGAACAGCGATCCGGTCAGGCCGCCCTGGAGACCGATGGGCGCATACACGGCGGCCAGGGTGATGGTCATGGAGATCAGCGGTCTGACCAGCTCGCGACCGCTGAGCAGGGCCGCATCCAGCGGTGTCTTCCCCTCGCCGAGGTGACGCTCGACGTTCTCGACCACGACGATGGCGTCGTCGACCACCAGACCGACGGAGAGCACGATGGCCAGCAGGGTCAACAGGTTGATGGTAAAACCGAAAACCTGCATCAGAAACATCGCCCCGATCAGTGACAGGGGGATGGTGACGACCGGAATGATGGCCGCCCGCAACGAGCCAAGGAAGAGAAAGATAATGATGACGACGATCAGGAGTGTCTCGCTCAGGGTCTTGACCACCTCCTGGATGGCGTTCTCGATATAGGCGGTGCCGTCGTAGGCGATGCGCCCGGTCAGGCCGTTGGGCAGCTGCTTGTCGATTTCCCCCATCTCGGCCCGCACCCGCTTGATCACGTCGAGCGAGTTGGCGTTGGGCAGGGGCCAGATGCCCATGAACACGGCCGTCTGCCCGGAGAACCGCACCTCGGTGTCGTAATCCTCGGCTCCGAGCGCCACCTGCCCCACATCCTCGATGCGGACGATGGCACCCTTGTCTTCCCGGATCACCAGCCGCTTGAAATCATCCACCGAGCGCATGTCGGTATTGGCGGTCAGGTTGACCTGGACCAGCGAGCCCTTGGTGGTGCCCACCGCGGACAGGAAGGTGTTGG
>Ga0074197_1002685_pt1 | contig 11922 bp, 9 predicted proteins | sample EPASupsiteSAE305_FD_64526 | JGI IMG/M metagenome (GOLD analysis project Ga0074197, IMG submission 64526) | Bioremediated contaminated groundwater microbial communities from EPA Superfund site, New Mexico - SAE3-05 reassembly with SPADES | ecosystem: Environmental > Aquatic > Deep subsurface >...
GGGGGGTCAATTGGTAAATTGGCCTGGTGAAAATTTATTTCAAGCCCGTCGGGTGCGGGGTGAACCAGGTGGAGCCCGAGAGCCTGCGCGAGAAGTTCGCGGCGATCGGCCACTCCGAGGCCGCCGGGCCCGAGGCCGCCGACCTGGTGGTAGTGAACACCTGCTCGGTCACCGCCAAGGCCGACCGGGACTGCCTGACCTTCCTGCGCAAGACCGCCGCCGCCAACCCCAAAGCTGCGATCGCCGTGACCGGCTGCCTGGCCACGCTCGAACCCAAAAAGATCCTCGCCGCGGTCCCCGGCGCAACCCTCTTCCCCAACAAGGACAAGGAGAGCATCCCGGCCGCCCTGTGCGGCACGCCGGCCGCAGGGGATTTCTTCGCGGTGACCAGGTCCCACGGCAAGGCGCGGGCCTTCATAAAGGTGCAGGACGGCTGCAACCTCAAGTGCGCTTACTGCCTGGTGAATATCGCCCGCAGCGAGCTCAAGTCCAAGCCGCTGGACGCGGCCGTTGAGGAAATAAAAAAGCTGGCCGCCGACGGTTTCGCGGAGATCGTGCTCTGCGGCACGCGGCTGGGCATTTATAAATGCCCGGAGACCGGGGCGAGCCTGGCTGACCTCATGGCCCTCGTCTTCTCGCTGCCGGGGGAGTTCCGCGTGAGGTTCTCGTCGGTGGAATCCGAAGAGCTCACGCCAGAACTTTTGAAGGTCCTGAAAGCGGCCGGTCCCAAGTTCTGCGATTATTTCCACCTGCCGCTGCAGGCCGGCGCCGACCCGGTGCTCAAGGCCATGGGCCGCCTCTACGATACCAGGCGCTATAAGGCCAAGGTGGAGGAACTCAGGGCCCTGTTCCCCGGCGTCGGGATCTACGCCGACATCATCGCCGGCTACCCCACGGAAACGGAAGCGGATTTCGCCGCCGCGCTGGCCTACGTGCGGGAACTCGGGCTTTCCGGCCTGCACGTCTTCGGCTTCTCCGCCAGGCCCGGCACCCGGGCCGCCGCGCTTAAGACCCTTCCTCCCAAAGTCGTAGCCGCCCGTTCCGCCGCGCTCCGGGCGCTGGACAGGGAATTGCGCGCGGCTTTCGCGGCCTCCATGTTGGGGAGTGAGACCGTGGCCCTGGTCCTCAGGAACAAAGAGGGCCGATCGCTGGGCCTCGCGTCCAACTTCGTCAACCTGGAGCTGCCGGGGCCGCTTAAGCGCGGTTCGCTGGTGCGCTGCCGGATCGCGGCCGCCAGGGAAGGCTTTTGCCTGGCGGAAAAACCGTGAAAAAATGCCCCGCCTGCGGCTACTCCAATTCCGGCGGCGCCAGTTGCGGCGTCTGCGGGCGCGACATTTCCTCCGTAGCTCCCTTGCCCGAAACCCCGAAAAAAGCCGACCGCGCCATGCCCCTGCTGGCCGCGGTGCTCCTGCTCTGCTGCCTGGCCGCCTTCTTCGTGACCGGCGGCCGGAAGGGAGAGGGCGCCGCTCCGGAGGGGGAAAGCTTTTCCGACGAGGCCTCTTTCGGCAGCGAGGGCGTGGTTTACTCGCTGGACAGGATGGGGGAACTCAGGTTCCTGCCCCGGGAAGACCGCCTGAAGGCGCTGCCGCTCATGAACAGCCGCGACGAGAGGATCGCCTGCGCCGCGGTGCGGGCAGCCGGGAAGTGGGCGCGTTCGGGGGGGCCGGACGCGGAGGTTTTTGCCGAAGCCCTGCGGGCCGCGGCAGAGAGCGGGCCCGAAGCCTGCCGCGCACTGGCCGCCGCCGGAATTCCTGAAGCGACGGCCGGGAAAAAAACGCGTTAAAATTCCCCGGACAACTTGGTATAATTAAAAAGTAAAGCGCGTATATATATTTATAGCGGGGGCGGCTATATGGATAATAAAGACGGCAAGAAGAAAGAATCTATCGACGAGATACTCTCGGACCTGAACGGCCTTCTTAATAAGATGCCGTCCATCCTGGACGGGATAAAGATGCCCGAGATGAAGCCGGTGGAATTCCCGCAGGCTTCCGAAGAGAAAAAAACCTCCCCGGCCCCCGCCGCGGCGGACGCGGACAAGACCGTGGTGTTGCCGGCCTTCTCCGGCCTGCCCGAGGGCTCTCCTGAGCCCGAAACCGCGCCCGCTCCCGACGCCGGCGACAAGACGATGATAATCGAAAATTTCTCCTCCGTCCCGGAAGGCGGGGACGCGCCCAAGACCGGAGAACTGGTTCCCCAGAGCCTGGGGGACTTCATGTTCGGCGAGAACGCGCAGGATTCCCACGCCGCGCCCGAAGCCGCGCCGGTGCCCGAAGCCGCGCCCGAAGAGGCTTTCCCTGATTTCCAGGTCATGGAGCCCGCCGTGGAAGCCGCCCCGGCCCCGAAGAAGACCGCTCCCGTTTCTTTCGAGACAACGCGCGACTTCGGGGGCATCCCCGACATAGACGCGCTCATGCAGCTCTCCGATTCCGACCTGCAGGGCCTCGGCGGAGAGCAGACCGCCGCTCCGGCCCCCGCGCCGGCGCCGGAACCGGTTTTCGCGGCCGAACCTGAAAAGGCCCCGGAGCAGGAGCCTTCCGCGGACGAACTGGCGGACTTCGAGAAACAGCTTAAAGCGGCTGTGCCGCAGGGGGAAGTCATGGAGAACAAGCCCGAAGAGGAGCAGCCCGCCGCGGCGCCTGAAGTCCCGGCCGCAGAAAAGACAGGCGGCCCGGAGATAGATTTCGGCAGCCTGACGATAGAACCTGAGGTAAAAGCGGAGCCGGCTGTTGAACCAGCCGCGGCGCAGGAAGCTCCGGCCTCGGAAAAGACCGGCGGCCCCGAGATAGATTTCGGCAGTCTTACGCTGGAGCCTGAGGTGAAGGCAGAGCCCGCTGCGGGGGAGACCCTGCAGTTGGAGCCAACCGCCCAGGCGGCCGCCGGCCAGCAGGAAGGTGCGCTGCAGCTGGAACCCCAGGTGCAGCAGCCTGAGGCGGCCCCCGCCGCCGGAGGCCTGGAACTCTCCCTGGGCAGCCCCGCTTCCGAAAGCGCGCAACCCGAACCTCAGCCCGCGGATAAAGCCGAGGAGACCCTTTCTGTGGGCAGGCCGGAGCCAGGCCTGGTGCTGGAATCCGCCGGTGCCGCCCTTTCCGGCGCGGCCCCCTCAGGGGACGAAACCCTCGTGGTTCCGCCGCCTTCCGGCTCAGGCGACGAGGAAAAGACAGTTATCTTCGAGGCCGGCTCCGCTCCCGGCATCACTTCCCGCTCCCAGGCCGGCGACCTGGCCGGCCTGTCCGGCCGCTCCGTGCCGGAAGGCATCCCCGCTGAGCGCGTGCGGGCCCTCTGCTTCCTTTACGCCCCCGAGGAAAAGGCCCTGTGCGCCACCGTCCTCTCGGAACTGGACGCCATCTGCCTCAAGTCGGCCGAAAAGCCCATGTTCATCAAGCGCGCCTCCGTGCAGGAATGCGCCCCGGAATTGAACGCCAACTTCATCATGCAGAGCGTTACCGACGCCGGCGGGCAGGGCTTGATCTGCGTGGGCGCCATCCCGCAGGAGAAGATCTACGAGGTGGAGAACACCTTCTCCTCCTCCGGCGGCTTTTTTCGACATTACGACTCGGCCAGCTTCACGCATTCCGCCGCGCTGGACCTGGTCATGGACCTGATACTCCGGTAAGGATTTATGATAAAAAAGTGGGACGTGGCGCCGGCGCCTAACGAAAAGAACAGCAGCCGGCATAAACTGGCGATCAAAGGGGAGATGAAGGACATCTTCCTGATAGTCAAGAATCTGGGCAGCATCTGTTCCCGTCCGGAAAAGACTTCCGGTGACTTCGATTTCATCATTTATCTCTCCAAACTGGAGATGGAAACGATGAAGAAGCTGAAGACCGTCATGGCGGAGCTGAGCTCCCCGGCCGCGGCTGAAACCGACTCTTTCGGGGACGAACCGGCCCCCTTCGCCGCCCCGAAGCCCAAACTTAAAACGGAGCCGCAGGCACAGCCTGCTGCCAAGCCGGCCGAGCAGCCTAAGCCAGCCGCCGCTCCTGCCCCGGCTCCTGCCCCGGCTCCTGCCCCGGCTCCTGCCCCGGCTCCTGCCCCGGCTCCTGCCCCGGCTCCTGCGCCCGCACCTGCTCCCCAGGCCGCTCCCGCTCCCGCCCCGGCCCAGCAGCCGCTCACGCCTTCGGGCAAGCCGCCCAGCATGGGCCTGCCTTCCCAGGCGGGGCGCGCCAGGAAAGACGAAGCGGCCGCCGCCGCTCCGGCAGGGATCCCTGCCGCCGCTGCGGCTGCCTCTCCCTCGACCTCCTCCCGTCTCCGGGCCAGGTGGTCAATGGAACTGCCGCTCATCCCGACATACAGTTTCCAGACGCTGATAGCCGGTTCCCATAACCGCTTCGCGCACGCGGCTGCCATGGCCGTGGTCGAGAACCCCGGTGTTATCTATAACCCGTTGCTGCTGTTCGGCACGCCGGGCACCGGCAAGACGCATTTCATCAACTCCATCTCCTACGGGTTGTCGGCCTCCATAGGCCAGAGCAATATCTTCGTCACGGACGGGATAAAACTTTCCAAGGGCATAGAGCTGGCCGTAAAAGAGAACGCCCTGCCCTGGCTGGAGGGAATGCTTGCCAAGGCCAAGGTGCTGATCATAGACGACGTGCACCTGCTGATGGTCTCCGAGACCAATAAGAAATACCTCTCCAAGTGGCTCAACGACTTCGTGGCGCAGAACAAGCAGATCGTGGTCACGTCCGTGTTCCCGCCGAAAGCGCTGGCCGGGCTGGAGGACGCGGTGGGCTTCCAGTTCACGCAGGGCTGGATGGTAGACCTGAAAATGCCCAACGCCCAGGCTTACAAATCCATAATCTCCCAGCTGCTGCAGGGACTGGACGTGAAGCTGACCGAAGAGGAGATAACCAACATCTTCGCGGCCGCGCTCATGCCTTTCGGCGACGTGGTGAAGTCCCTGGAGGACATGCGCAAGCTGGAGAAGTTCCTGGTCAATTCCAACAATAACCTGACCCACTCCCAGCTGCTGGACATGCTGCTTGGCCTGAGCGAGGCCCTGGACCCAACGCCGGTCACGGACCCCGAGGCGCAGCAGGCCGCCTCCTGGCAGCCGAAGCCTAAGGACGCCTGGTTCAAATGGGGCATCTTCTATCCCAAGGGCATGCGCCGGGAGGCGGAATTCGCCCTTTACTCCCTCAACGAGCGGGCCAAGGAACTGGGCCTGAATACCGACTGGAGCCAGGTTTTCGTGGAGGAATACAACTCTGACGAACTCTACGGCATCCCGTTCCAGATCGGCAATACGGCCACGGAACGCAATGTCAACGGGGCCATAGTGCTGGGGCCCCAGCCCACCTCCGCCCTGGGGGCGCAGGAGGCCGAGTTCAGGCATATAACTTTCAAGATACTGGACAGTTTTTTGGTGAAGGGCTCCTGGCTGCCCATGAGCAGGCTGAAGTCCAAGGCTTCCTACGCCAAGATACTGATGGACCTGGTGTGACGCATGCTTAACGAACTCATCGGGGCCGGCGCGCTGGGCGCCGCGGGCGCTTTCGGCGCCTACTGGTACCTGAAGTTCAGGTCGGTGCTCCCTATAGAAAGCCGGCTGCGCGAGGCGCAGAAGGGCTTCTCCGATTTCACCTCCTTTACGAGGGAGACCATGGAGCGGGCCTACGCCCCGGAGCAGCCGGAGCATTACGGCGACATCACCAATTACTACCTCATAAAGCTGCACAAGGTCTTTCCCGACAGCTCCATGCTGGTCTTCGAGAAGGGCCAGGGCCAGTGGAAGCTGGTGAACTACCTGAAGCACTTCAAGGTGGAGCCCAAACTGCTGACAGCCTACAAGTGGAGCGCTTTCGACCGCAGCTCCTCCGAGGGCGAACTGCTGCGCTTCGACGATTTCAAGGCCGGCGACTATCAGGGGGTGGAGGAACTCTTCTCCGTTTTCGACGTCAAGTCAGTGCTGATGTGCCCTTTCCGCCCGGCCGGCGGCGCCGCAGAGCGCCTGGTGGTCTTCGGGGCGCCCACCCCGGCCTCCTTCGACGCGGCTCAGCCTTACCTGCGGTTCGTGACCGCGCAGCTCTCCTCCATCTCCAAGGTTTCCGACAAGGTCTTCACCCTGCGCAAGGAGACCGAACACCTCAAGAGCGAGGTGAGCGCGGTGGTAAAGGAGCTGGACGTGGCCGGATCCCGCCTCATCCAGCGCGCCAAGGAGCGCAAGGCCCTTTACGAAGTGGTGACCAAGGCCGCGGGCCCCGGCCAGGACGGCCAGAACGGCTGCGCCGCCATTCTCAATATCGTGGCCAAGATGGTGGAGGCCGACGTGGTGGCCTGCCTGCTCTTCGACGAGGGCAAGGGGGAACTGGTGGTGAGCCCCGGCTCCTACGGCATCCCCGACGAGGACCGCATGCTCTACAGTATCCCGGTCTCCAACCATGCCTCCGCCTCGGTACGCACCTTCCTCAGCCGCAAGCCTTTCATTTCCGCGGACGCCCAGAACGACCCCGACGTGCTAACCCGCTACGCCAAACTCTGGGAGATCCACTCCCTGATGATAGTGCCTATTTCCCTGCGCGACCGCATCATAGGCGTGATGCGCGTGGGCAGCCGACGGCAGGATTTCTTCACCCCCGACCAGTTGGAGTTCCTGTCGGTCATCGCCGACGAGCTGGCCATCATCATAGAGATGTTCACGCTGTATGAGAACCTCTCCAAGACCGCCCAGGAACTGGCGCAGCTCAATAAGATGAAGGATGAGTTCCTCTCCACAGTCAGCCACGAACTGAAGACGCCGCTCACTACGATAAAGGGCTTCGTCTCGGTGATCCTGAGCGGCGAGGTTGGGCCCCTCAACGAGCAGCAGACCAATTTCCTTACCGTCACCGACCAGTCCGTGAACCGCCTCACCCACCTCATTTCCAACCTGCTGGACCTGTCGCGCCTGAACGGCAAGGTGGAGATGGAGTTCCAGAAGGTGGACCTCTCGGAGATAATCCGGTCTTCCGTTTCCACCATGATGCTCAAGGCCCGCGAGAACGACGTGGCGCTTTCCAGCGCCCTGGCCAAGGGCCTCCCCCACGTGAAGGCCGACACCCGCTGGATAAGCCAGGTGATAGACAACCTGCTGATCAACGCCATAAAGTATTCCGGCAAGGGCGCCAAGGTGAACGTCACCGGGGCGGACAAGGGCGAGGCCGTGGTCATTTGCGTGGAAGATAACGGCCCGGGGATACCCCCGGCGGAACAGAAGATGGTTTTCGACAAGTTCTACCGCGGCAAGGCCAGCGCCAACCAGGTGCCCGGCACCGGGCTCGGGCTCGCTATCTCGAAATCCGTGGTGGAGAAGCACGGCGGGAAGATCTGGGTGGAATCCAAGCCGGGCAACGGCGCCAGGTTCTTCTTCGCGTTGCCGGTGGATAAGACCAAATAGGGCCCCGGCGGCCCGCGTTCAGGGGGATACAAATGAAACTAGCTGCCAATACCGTTTTAGCCGCCGCCCTGCTGCTGGCCGGCTGCGCCCACTCTCCCGCTCCGTCCTCTTTCAAGGCCCCTCCGGCCCTGCTCGAGGCCGACGGGGCTTACGCCTTCAACGCCAAGGACCTGGCCGCTTCCAGGGCGGGGGCCGTACAGGACGCCGAGCGCGCCGCCGTGGCCCGCGCCGCCGCCCTTTACCTCGACGAAGAGACCAGGGCCGAGAAGTACCCGGTGCTGGAAGGCTCGCTGCTCAAGAACCCCCACCTGTACGTGGCCCGCTACAAGATAATTTCAGAGGGCCAGGACGGGCCGCACTACCGGGTCCGCCTGAAGGCCTGGGTTTCCCACGGCCGCGTGGCTTCCGAGCTTCGTTCCCTTAAGCTCACCGGCCCGGCCGCGGCCGGCCCCAAGGCCGCTTTCGTGCTGCGCGGGACCCCTGCCCCGGCTTTCGCTTCGGCTTTCCGCGAGGCTTTTGCCCGGCGCTCGGCCGCCGTCATAGAGGAGTTCCCTTTTGCCGCCGACGCCGCGCTGGCCGCCGGCCCCGAAGAGAAGCTGGTGGAGGCCGCCGCCGTGTCGGGCGCCGACCTGCTGATCTCGGCTTCCGCTTCCGCCTCCGCCGCCGGCGCGGGCCTGAGCACCGGCTTCTACCCTTCCAGGGCGGACGCTTCCGTGAAAGTTTACGACGCGGTATCCGGCAAGCTGCTCTTCGAGGCCGCCACCCAGGCCAACGGCATAGATTCCACCGAGGCCGCCTCCTTCGCCAAGGCGCTGGCCCAGGCCGGGGAACTGCTGGCCCAGGAAGCCGCCTCCCGGGCGGCGAGGGTGCTCAAGCAGGAAACGGAGATAAAGATAAAGGTTTACGCGGTGGAGGGGCTGGAGACCGTGGAGAAACTCAAGGCCCAGCTGCTCAAGCTCGACGCCAAAGGCGTGCGCCTGGACAGCTACGATGCTGAGACGGCCGTGTTCCTGGCCGTGCCCCGCCGGCCGGACCCGCAGGAATTCGCCAGCTCGGTGCTGCGCGGCGACTCGCTCGGGCTGGAGCCGGAAGGCGCCGGCGCCCAGGAAGTCGCGTTCTCCATGCCCCGGTAAACCATGATAAAAGTCCGCCCCCTGGCCCTGCTCGCATGCCTGTTCGCGGGGGCCTGCGCCGGAAAGCCGGTCTACCTCGTGTCGCCTTCGCTGCGCGACGCGGCGGACCCCCGGGTGGCCGTGCTGCCCTTCGACAACCAGAGCACGGACATGAACGCCGCCGAAGTGATGCGCAAACTCACTCAGGATAATTTCAGCAAACGCGGCTACCCGCCGCTCTCCGCCGAAGAGGTGGACGCCAAACTGTCCGGCTTAGGGGTTTCCGAAGGCGGCCAGCTGCCAGGGGTTAAGCCGGAGGACATAGGCAAGGCCCTGGGCGCGGACCTGCTCTGTTACGGCAACGTCGAGGATTTCACTTTTCAGAACCTGGGTTTCGTCATCCGCAAATCCGTGAAACTGCAGATAAAACTGGTTTCCGCCGCCACGGGGGAGACGCTTTACGAGGGGAACGGGGCCGGAAAGGACGTTAAACTTTTCATGAACCAGGACGAGGCCAAGGCCGCGTTCGTGGAGCAGCTGGCGGTGAAGCTGGTGCAGAACATCCTTAAGACGCCGCTCAAGAAGGAAGCCGAAACCGCCGCCTGGAAGGCGCTGGACGGCCTGCCCCGCCGCTGAGATTTGGTTGTAAGGGAAAATACGGAGGGAGATCATGCATAAATTCAAGTTCGCAGCCGTAGCCGCCGCCCTGTTCGCCGCCGCCTGCCATCCGGGCAAGACGGTGAAGCAGCAGCAGGCCGTCAGCGTGGACAAGACCGAAAAGGTGGAGTCCAAGTACACCGGTCCCAAGCGCCGCATAGGCGTGGTGGAGTTCGAGAACAAGTCCGCCTACGGCCAGGGCCGCCTCGGCACCGCCGCCTCGGACATCCTCGTGACCGAACTGGTGAAGTCCGGCAAGTTCATAGTGGTGGAGCGCGACCGCCTGAACAAGGTGATGGAGGAACAGAAGTTCCAGTCGCAGGGTATGACCGACCCGCAGACCGTGGCTAAAATAGGCCAGGTCATGGGCCTGGAAGCCATAGTGGTGGGGTCGGTGTCCCAGTTCGGGGTAAAGAAGGACGGCTCCGATTACCTCATCACCCAGTCCAAGCGCCAGGTCGCCGACGTGACCGTGGACATCCGCCTGATAGACGTGCAGAGCGGCCAAGTGATCCTCGCCGACTCCGGCAAAGGCATGGCGAAGTCCACCAAGGCAAGTTTCCTCGGCATGGGCACCAAGGGCGGCTACGACGAGACGCTTGAAGGCGAGGCGCTGCGCGCCGCGCTGGTGCAGTTCGTCACCAACATAGCCAGCCAGCTCAACAAGAAACCCTGGTCGTGCATGATAGCCGCCGCCGCCGGGGACCAGCTTTACCTCAACGCCGGATCCGACTCCGGGGTTAACGAAGGGATGAAGCTCGACTGCTTCAAGCAGGGCGCCGAGATCCGCGACCCCCGCTCCAACCTGGTCATAGGCCACGTAGAGGAATACCTAGGGCGCGCCGAAGTCGTTGGCGCCTGCGGGGATTCCGGCGATTGCGCCAAGGCCCAGTTCACCAAATCGGCGGGCGGGTCGCCCAAGTCCGGCGACATCTGCCGCCAGGCCAGGTAGGCCGCAACCCGACAGTACGCTGTCGGGTTGGTCAGCTATACTGGATTTATGCTGTCGAAGCTGCGCACACTTTGCCTTAAAGGCATAGACGGTAGGGAGGTCAGCGCCGAGGTTTATATAGCCCCGGGGCTGCCAGCCTATACCGTGGTGGGCCTGCCCGACGCCGCCGTCAAAGAGGCCAAGGACCGGGTCGTGGCGGCGGTGCGCAATTCCGGCTTCGACTTTCCTTCCAAGCGCATTACGGTTAACCTGGCCCCCGCCGAGATCAGGAAGGCGGGCACCCACTTCGACCTGCCCATCGCCCTGGGCGTCATGGCCGCCGCCGGGGGATTCGGCAAGGCGCCGCCGGCCGCGCTGGAGGATACTTTCTTCATAGGAGAGCTGGCCCTGGACGGGGCCTTGCGGCCCGTGGCCGGCGTGCTGCCCATGCTGCTGGCGCTTAAAGGCCGCGCCTGCAGGGCGGTGGTCCCCGCCGGCAACGAGGCGGAGGCCGCCGTTTCCGGGGTGCCCTGTCTGGCCGCCGGCAGCCTCAAAGAAGTCGCTCTCTGGCTTTCCGGCCAGGCCGAACTCAGGCCCTGTTCCGGCTCAGAAGCCGCCGGTGGCGCGTCCGGCGCCGCCCATGACCTTTCCGACGTAAAAGGGCAGGCCTTCGCCAAGCGGGCCCTGGAAATTTCCGCGGCCGGTTTCCACAACCTCATAATGGTAGGCCCTCCCGGGGCCGGCAAGAGCATGCTCGCCAAGCGCTTTTCCACGCTGCTGCCGCCCATGACTTTCGATGAGTCGCTGGAGACCACCAAACTCTATTCCGTCAGCGGCCTGGTGAAGGCCGGGCGCCTGGTCAGCGAGCGGCCTTTCCGTGAGCCGCACCACACCATTTCCGACGCAGCCCTGATAGGCGGCGGTTCCAGCCCCAGGCCGGGAGAAGTCTCGCTGGCCCATAACGGGGTGCTTTTTCTCGACGAGTTCCCGGAGTTTTCCCGGCCCGCCATAGAGGCGCTGAGGGAGCCGCTGGAGGCCTCACGTGTCACGGTTTCGCGCGTAAAAGAAAGCGTCGCCTACCCGGCCCGCTTCCTGCTGCTGGCGGCCATGAACCCCTGCCCTTGCGGGTATCTCGGTCATCCCTCCAGGGAGTGCGCCTGCACGCCGGTGCAGGTGCAGAAGTACCGGGCCCGGGTCTCCGGGCCGATCCTGGACCGGATAGATTTGCACGTACAGCTCTCAGCTGTCAGGTACGCGGATTGGGAAGCCCTGCCAAAAGGGGAGTCTTCCGGCACGGTTGCTGAGCGGGTCTGGAAGGCCATGAAGCTGCAGCGCCGGCGTTTCGGGAGCGGGGCCAGGGCCAACGCTTTCATGTCCGGGGCCGAACTGCGCCGCCATTGCTCCATGCCCGACGGGGCGTCGGCGGTGCTGGAGACGGCCATGAACAGGCTGGGCTTTTCCGCCCGCTCGCTGGACAAGATCCTGAAAATTTCACGGACCATCGCCGACCTGGAAGGGGCGGCCTCGATAAAGAAGGAACACGTGGTTGAAGCGGTGCAGTACAGGATGCTGGACAAGGCGGCCGAGTTGCCCGCCGGGATCAGATAGAACGGAGGAACACATGAGAAAGTCAGTTTTTGCCGCCTTATTCGCGGTCATGACCGGCCTGGCCGGGGCGCAGGAGGTCAAACTGCTGGAGGACATTCCCGCGGAACCGGGGAACGCCAGCGCCGCGCAGGCCGCCGACGAGCCGCAGATAATCATGCCCTCCGAAGAGAAGCCGGCCGCCGAAGTTAAGCCCGCGGCCGAGGCTAAGCCCGCGGCCGAAGCCGCCAAGCCGG
>Ga0074197_1002687_pt1 | contig 11921 bp, 12 predicted proteins | sample EPASupsiteSAE305_FD_64526 | JGI IMG/M metagenome (GOLD analysis project Ga0074197, IMG submission 64526) | Bioremediated contaminated groundwater microbial communities from EPA Superfund site, New Mexico - SAE3-05 reassembly with SPADES | ecosystem: Environmental > Aquatic > Deep subsurface >...
GCCGCAATCCTGTTGGCAAAAATGGAGATTTTCGCCGAAGAGGTTGAAATGCGTTCCGTACTTGGCGACCATTACACCGCGTCGCTTCAATCCATTCCCGGTATTATCACACCATACATTGAACCTTTTAATAGCTGCGTTTATGCACAATACACGGTTCAGGTGGATAATCGAAACGAGGTACAGAAAAAACTACTTGCAGCCGGAATCCCAACGGCAGTTCATTACCCGATCCCGCTTAACTTGCAACCTGCATTTGCATATCTGAATCAACCGGCAGGGAGTTTTCCCATAGCAGAAAGAATAGCGGAACGAGTCATGAGTTTGCCGATGAGTCCATACCTCAGCGAGCAAGATATTGCTTTCATTACTTTAGGATTGGAAAAGTGCTAAAAGTGCTAAAGGTGCTAAAGGTGGTAGCTTTTACCGGGGGGAAAATAGAATGGGACATTGCAGTAAAAAGGTATTAGTAACGGGTGCGGATGGTTTTATTGGGTCTCACCTGACAGAAACGTTGATTCAACGCGGATATGACGTCAGGCCTTTTGTATTCTATAATTCTTTCAACTCCTGGGGTTGGCTTGATGTTCTATCTCCTGAGGTTAAGGCTGAACTTGATGTCTTTGCCGGGGATATTCGTGATCCTTACGGAGTAAAAACGGCAATGAAAGGTTGCGATTCGGTGCTTCACTTGGCGGCACTCATTGCAATCCCCTATTCGTATCATTCCCCGGATACCTATGTAGATACGAATATCAAGGGTACTCTGAATGTTGTTCAGGCAGCAAGAGAATTAGGCATAGGCAAGATTATTCACACATCTACAAGCGAAGTGTATGGAACTGCCCGCTTTGTTCCCATTACGGAAGAGCACCCGCTTCAAGGGCAGTCGCCGTATTCGGCGACTAAAATCGGCGCCGACCACGTTGCGATGGCTTTTTATCATGCCTTTGACACGCCCGTGACCATTCTTCGCCCGTTTAATACTTATGGACCACGTCAGTCGGCAAGAGCTGTGATTCCCACCATCATTACCTAAATTGCCAGCGGGTATCGGCAGCTTAAACTGGGAGCGCTTTCACCGACGCGTGACTTCAATTATGTGAAAGATACTGTGCGTGGATTTGTTGCCGCATTGGAGGCGAAGTCGACTGAAGGTCATACGATTAACATTGGAAGCAATTATGAAATATCCATTGGTGACCTGGTGAAAACCATTGGTGAAATAATGGCGGTTGATATTGAGATTACGAGTGATGAGGAGCGATTTCGTCCAGCAAAGAGTGAAGTGGAACGACTTTGGGCAAGCAACGAAAAAGCAAAGAAGCTTCTATGCTGGAAGCCAGATTATGGATCGATTGATGGGTTAAAACGAGGTTTGGCTGAAACGGCTTCTTGGTTTATGAATCCCGATAATTTGCGACACTATAAGGCGGATAGGTACAATATATGAACACAAAACTGTTGGATTGCGAAAAAATAGTAGCGGCAATAGACAAAGTGTTAATAGGTAAAGTACGGCCAATCGCTTTGCATGAACCTGCGTTTGATGGAAACGAGTGGGCTTATGTTAAAGACTGCCTTGATTCGGGTTGGGTTTCCTCTGTGGGAAGCTACGTTGATCGTTTTGAAAAAGACTTGGCAGAAGTCACGGGCGTTCGGCGTGCCGTTGCAACTGTGAACGGAACTGCGGCTCTGCATATTTGCTGTTTGTTGGCGGGGGTTGAACCAGGTGATGAGGTTCTAACTCCTGCTTTGACTTTTATAGCTACAACGAATGCCGTGTCATATTGCGGTGCGGTTCCGCATTTTGTTGATAGTGACCTGCGAACGTTGGGCATGGACCCGCTAGCGTTGACGGATTATTTGGCAGAAGTGGCCGAAGTGCGCTCTGGCGCCTGCTATAACAAGAAGACTGGCAGGCGTATTCGCGCGGCTGTTCCGATGCACACGTTCGGTCACCCTATTGATATCGACGCGATGGTGGAAACGTGTGAAAGGTATTGTATCGTAATGGTGGAAGATGCGGCTGAATCTTTAGGTTCCCTCTACAAAGGCCGTCATACGGGGCAATGGGGAAAAGTCTCCGCTCTTAGTTTTAATGGGAACAAAACGGTCACAACCGGAGGTGGAGGAGCGATCCTGACCAATGATGAAAAACTGGGTGCTCTGGCCAAGCATCTGACCACGACCGCGAAATTGCCGCATCGTTGGGAGTTTAATCACGATCAGATTGGCTTCAATTACCGGATGCCCAATATCAATGCGGCATTAGGTTGTGCGCAGTTGGAAAGGTTATCTCATTTCGTAGATCAAAAGCGAAAATTGGCTCAACGATACTGCGAAGAGTTTCAAACGTTGTCCAGTGTAAGCATTTTTCAGGAACCTGAGTTTGCTCGCAGCAATTATTGGCTCAATGCAATGTTGCTTGCTCCGGAACATATAAGCTCCAGGGATCTGTTGCTTGAAAAACTGAACGAGAGCAAAATTCAAAGTCGTCCAGCATGGACATTGATGTATCGTTTGCCGATGTATAGCCATTGTCCGAGGATGGAGTGCCCGGTGGCTGAGGAGATTTCGGATCGACTGATCAATCTGCCGAGTAGTGCTTGCTTGGCAGAACAGGGGTGAAAAGTGGTTAGCCAACAACGCCGCAAGATTTGTGTAGTGACTGGTACCCGGGCAGAATATGGATTGCTTTACTGGTTGATGAAAGAGATTCAGGCTGACGATGAATTGGTTTTGCAGATTGTCGTGACCGGAATGCATTTGTCACCAGAGTTTGGGATGACATATCAAGTAATCGAAGCAGATGGCTTTGTTATTGATGAAAAGGTTGAAATGTTGTTGTCTAGCGATACGCCAGTCGGGATAGCAAAATCTATCGGATTAGGCGTTATTGGGTTTGCAGATGCATTGGAAAGACTTAAACCGGACTTGCTTGTCTTATTGGGGGATCGTTTTGAGATTCTTTCAGCAGCACAGGCAGCATTGATTGCGCGCATCCCAGTAGCCCATATTGGTGGTGGTGATACTACAGAGGGAGCTATAGACGAGCAGATACGCCATTGCATCTCAATAATGTCATGTTTGCATTTTCCTACTAATTCAATTGCCGTTAATCGGTTAAAAAAAATGGGCATCAATTCCAATGCGATTTTTTGCACAGGTAGTCTCGGCATTGATCAAATAGTGCGCACAAACTTGTTTGATAAAGTGTTTCTTGAAAAGGAAATTGGAGTGCGCTTTCAAGAACGCAATTTGCTAATTACATATCATCCAGCGACATTGGATAATATGCATCCACAGAAACAGATCGCCGAACTTTTATCGGCGCTGGAATCATTGGATGATAGGATTGGATTGTTTTTTACACTGAGTAATGCAGATGCGGGTGGGCGACTAATATCATCACTCATTGCTGAATTTGCTAAAACGAGACCTAATTGTAAAGTCTTTACCTCGCTTGGAACCCAACGCTATCTGAGCATGATAGTACAAGTTGATGCAGTTGTCGGAAATTCTTCCAGCGGTCTTTATGAGGTGCCTTCGCTTGGCGTTCCAACTGTAAATATTGGTAATCGACAAAAGGGAAGATTGCGAGCAGCTTCGGTCATAGAATGTCGTTTAGAAAAGAGTGAAATAATCAAAGCTATTAACAAGGCCCTTGATATGCGCAGGCCACTTGTCGTGGAAAACCCTTACGGTAGAGGCGATGCAGCAAAAAGTATCGTTCCAATCATTAAGCAAAAAACAATGAAGCATAACTGGACCGAAGAACAGGGGGTATAGCGTGGAGAACCAAGCGACATTTGTTATTGCAGAAGCTGGCGTTAACCATAACGGATCGTTAGAAAAGGCAATGCAACTAATAGATATTGCGGTGGATGCCGGGGCGGATGCCGTTAAATTCCAGACCTTTACTCCGCATCACGTCATTTCAGTGCACGCGCAGAAAGCAAATTACCAAATGGAAACGACGGACTCGGCAGAGTCACAACTTGATATGGTCAAAAAACTCCAACTGAATGAAACCGAGCATGAAGAACTTTTGAATTATTGTTTAAAAAAGAACATATTATTTCTTTCCAGCCCATTTGATGAGGGCAGTGCCAATTTCTTGATTAATAAGTTGGGGGTATCACTCATTAAAATACCTTCTGGTGAGATTACAAATGCTCCGTTGCTTATGGGGATAGCGAGACAACAAAAAAATATTATTTTATCAACAGGAATGAGCACACTGGGAGATATTGAGAAGGCGCTGGGGGTCTTGGCATTTGGCTACACAAAGCAATCCGGCGTAATAACAGAGGGAAAAATGGAATCTGCGTATTATTCACAAGCCGGACAAGCTGCCTTGCAAGGGAAAGTATCTCTTTTGCATTGCACGACTGAGTATCCGGCTCCATATGAATCGGTTAATTTGAAAGCTATGGGTACTATCCGTGCTGCTTTTAATTTGCCAGTTGGACTTTCGGACCATACTCTTGGAAATACAATTGCCATTGCAGCAGTTGCATTGGGAGCGACCATTATTGAAAAACACTTTACGATTGACAAAAATCTTCCAGGGCCAGATCATAGGGCTTCACTGGAACCATTGGAGTTGTGCAATTTGGTCAAAGCGATAAGGCAGGTTGAAGTTGCAATGGGAACAACCTCTAAAATACCCAACCAAGCTGAGTTGGCTAACAGGGCAGTTGCAAGAAAAAGTTTGGTTGCTGCTTGTTCTATTAAGAAAGGGGAAGTGTTTTCACCGATTAATATTACAAGTAAGAGGCCTGAAGCCGGATTATCTCCTTATGCATATTGGCGAATTTTAGGGAGTAAGGCTGATCGCGACTATGCGATAGATGATCCGATTCAAGAAAGTGTTTGAGAAATGGGGCGGATTGTGTGAGTAATATAACAATGACACTTAATTTTCCAGACATACCTCTTTGGCAGGGCGTTCAATTAATTCCAGGCAATTATCGAAGTCTTCCCTTTGCTTTGGAGTGGGATAAACATGGCTTTGCCAAACAGAGTGCAGATGAAATTCAAAAGAAACAAATCATTGATCAATACTCTAATTGCGATTATCAGTTCATTACAGCGCCTCCAGGCTATTCGCCATGGGCCAATAGTCTAGGGGATAAAGAAGTTCAGTTCATCTTGCGTTCGTGTGGTGATTTTACCGGGAAGAAAGTTTTGGAAATCGGCGCCGGTAGTCTGTACCTTGGAGAACGGATATTGGAGCAAGGGGCTGTCCAATATGTAATTATGGATCCAGCTGTAAAAGAAAAATCCAAAGATACGAGACTTGAAGTTGTTGAAAAATATTTTTCAAAAGACTTGTGCGCAAATCAAAGGTATGATGTAGTAATATGTTTAAACTGCTTAGAGCATTTGGAAGAACCTTATAAGTTTCTTTGTGAGTTGCGATGGTTACTAAATAAATCCAACGGATGCGCCATTTTGGTATTTCCAGATATTTCAACTCAATTTGGTAATGGCGATTTAAATGCTTTGCTGCACGAACATATCAGTTATTTTACGTTGTCTACTGCGGAACAATTAATGCGAAATAGTGGATTGCGGGTTCTTGCGAAAGAAACTAATAGTGATTGTCTTCGTTTTTTGGTAGTGGCGCAAGAAGAGTTTATTGTAAGTTTTCCGGAATACATGGATGAAAACTATATAAGGATGCCGAATCATTTTCAAACAAGCATGAAAAAATTCAGAAATATACTGCGTGGAGCTATGAGCCGGAGTGAGTCAATCGCAATTCATGGTGCAACCAATGGAGCTAACAATGCGCTGTACTTAGCGCAAATGGGACAATATGAACATATTAGGATTTTTGATGGAGATGAGACAAAGGCAGGCAAGTTTTTACCTCTTTGCATTAACCCCGTTAAACACTCTGCGTCAAGTGATTACAGAGATTATTCGACCGTTTATGTTGCTGCGTTGACATATTTTGATGCAATTAAGAAAGAACTCATGCAAAAACATCATTTTACAGAAGACCAAATCGTCCCGTTGTTTTCCAGTATCGAATGATATGCGAAATGATAAAGCTAGAGACTTGCTGAGACCCGTACAAGCAATTTCAATTAACAACATTCCTCACTATGATTATCACCTTCATACAAAATGGACAGATGGCAAAGACTCAATATTAGACATGTACGTTGCGGCATGTGAGCAAAATTTGCAAGCTGTCTTGTTCTCTGAGCATGTCCGAAAGACTAGCGGAGAATGGTTTTCGCAATTTTCGCGAGATGTCCGAAGCATGAATGACAAGCGATGCATGGCATTAGTAGGAATAGAAACGCGAGTCAACGATTTCATGGGCAATCTGGACTGCACTGAAGATATGATCGAAAAATCTGACTTGGTTGTAGCTAGCGTGCATCGTTTCCCCAATATTGTTGATGGAAGTCCAATTGATTTTGATAATATTGACGTCTCGGAAGCACTGGACATTGAGTACAATTTGACTATGGGACTATTGGATAATGATAAGGTTGATATTCTGGGGCATCCTTTTGGGATGTCCATAAGTCGGTATAAAGTACAACCTTCTGACGAAAAAATGCTGTCAGTAATAAAAAAAGCAGCAAAAAAGGGCATTGCAGTAGAAATAAATGCTGTATACCATTCGAATTTATGGCAGATGATAAACTGGTGTCAAGAAAGCGCTGCACTAGTATCGTTAGGATCAGACGCTCATTCGACGGATGATGTTGGCCTTATAATACGAAAATTAAAAGGGAGCGAATTATGACGAATTCAATACGGGTTCTTGTAACCGGCGCAGGGAGTGGGGTCGGTCAAGGTATTATTAAGTCGCTCAGGGCAAGTTCATTAAACCTTACTATTCTGGCTGCTGATATTCATCCATTAAACTCGGGGTTATTTAGAGCCGATGAGGCAATTATCATTCCGAAGGTTGAAAATACTGGGGCGAAAGATAGTATTGTGCGTATTTTAATAGATAATCGAATAGATGTTCTGATGATTGGGTCAGAATTTGATTTGATTTTTTTCTCTGAGAATCGGGAAGAAATCCAGCGGTTAACTGGCGCCTTGATAGTTGCATCGGATATTGAGACAGTACTCATTGCTGATGACAAATGGCGAACTTGTTGTTTTTTAGAGAATAATCATCTTCCTTATGCACAAGCGTTTTTGCCGGAAGATGCTAATACTTGTAAAGAATTCGCTGCTCAATTGGGATATCCGTGTGTGCTTAAAACCCGGAGTGGCACTTCTAATCGCCATGTGCATATTATCAGCAATGAAGCGGAGTTGCAGCTGAAGTACCCGCAAACGCCTTTTCCCATGCTGCAAAAACTGATTGCAACGCCTAGCGATGTGTTGCAAGCAGAGTATACTTGCAGCATTTTCAAATGCAAAGATGGCAGTATTTTAGGGCCATTTACAGCGCGTCGAACCTTGCGCGGAGGAAACTCATGGCATATTGAAGTTGACAGATTCGAAGGGCTTGAGCCGTTGCTTCTTAGAATTGGCGAGCTGTTACCTATTATGGGTTCGTTAAATGTTCAGTTGATGGTTGGAAAAGATGGTCCTGTGCCCTTTGAATTTAACGCTAGGTTTTCCGGTACTACTGCGGTGCGATCATACTTTGGGTTTAATGAACCAGAGATGTTGATTCGAAACTATTTTTTGGGAGAAAAACTTACAACTCCTGTGATTCGCAAAGGGATTGCACTTCGCTACTTAGAAGAGGTTTTTGTCGATGATGTGTCAACGAATACGGAAGATCTAATATCAAAGCGTGGAAAGGTGATGAATTGGTTTTGAAACGCGTTGCAGTTACCGGGGCCTCTGGTATGGTTGGAAGACATGTTCTGGACCATCTTTCAAAACGGAACGTTTTCCAAATGGTAACATCGCGAAATCAACCCACCATATTACCGGACAAGGTTGTTTGGAACAAATGGGATCTTTGCAGTTGGCAAGATGATGAATTCTTTAATTCTGTTTTTCACGATGTTGAAGCCGTTTTTCATATCGGAGCAATAGTTCCGAATGCTCATATTGCTGGCATTGAAAATGAAATTATGGATGCAAATGTGAGGGCTTGTCTAAATCTGGGACTTTGGGCATTAAAAAAAGATATACCCATAGTCTTTTTATCAGGTGCTGTGGTGTATGCTAATCCCTTAAAACAAAAAATAACGGAAACAGATGAAAAAACAAAAGGGGGATTCGGCGGGTTTTATGGATTTAGCAAGCTGCTTGCCGAAGAAGTATTTAACTTTCTCGCTTCTCAGGGATTAAGGGTATGTGTGTTGCGTCCTTCTTCTATATATGGGTTTGGACTACCAACACAAAAGATGATTTCAAAGTTCCTTCAGATTGCAGTTGCAGGGGGAGACATTGAGCTCGTTCCACCGATTTATGACAAAATAAACTTGATTCATGCCCACGATGTTGCCGAAGCTATGTGGCAAGCTTTTCAATCGCAAGCATGGGGAACTTATAATATTGGTGAAAAATCATATTCCGTTTATGAGATTGCTCAAGAATGCGTTAAAGTGTCCGGGAATGGGCGAATACGTATCATTGGTAACAATGATGATTGTAAAACAACAGAGCGTTATGATCTGGATTGCAGAAATGCCCAGAAGAAATTTGCGTTTTCTGCAAAGGTTAGTCTTACTGAAGGTATCAAACGTATGCGGTATGCTTGTACAAGTTCGTTGGTGGAAATATAGAATATCAATATTGCATGTTTTAACAGGTCTTTTGTGGATATAATACTGGTTTATTTTTCTCTTGAAAAGGAGTATCTCGGCATCATGAAAAGAAGGTGGGCGCAAGAATGAAGGACTGGAAAGACATTCTAATTGAACCCAATATTTCAATATTGCAAGCCATCGAAATTATTGACAGGGGTGCGGTGCAAATAACCTTTGTTGTCGATTGTAATGGACGATTGCTCGGAACGGTTTCAGATGGAGACGTGCGACGCGGGATATTAAAAGGCATATCTATGACGGACCCCGTTAGCTTGATTATGAATCAAAAACCTATTGTTGCCGGCCCGGACATATCTAAAGATAAACTCCGAGAAATAATGGGGAAAAAGGAAATAAGACAAATTCCAATTGTTGATACTTCGGGAAAAATCTTGCGGATTGAAACATGGTTGGACACTATTCGACGTTCACCCAAAAATAATCCGGTGGTGCTAATGGCCGGTGGGATTGGAAAACGACTGGGGGCGTTAACTGCTGGGTGTCCAAAGCCTCTTCTTAAGGTTGGCGATAAACCTATCTTGCAAACAATATTAGAGAGCTTCGCTGAAGTTGGCTTTCATAATTTTTATTTGGCTGTGAATTACCGGGCGGATATGATCAAAGCATATTTTAGCAACGGAGAGCGTTGGGGAGTCCAAATTCAATATTTACTTGAGAATGATCCGCTTGGAACGGCTGGAGCTTTGTCATTAATGCCGCAGAAGCCAACGGAACCCATTATTGTGATGAATGGGGATATCTTAACCAAAATTGACTTTGAGCAGTTATTGGGTTTTCACAAGGAAACAAAATCGACTGCGACCATGTGTATTCGCGATTATCAAATCCAAGTTCCCTACGGCGTGGTTGAAATTGAAGAATCCCGGCTTGTGACAATTCAAGAAAAACCTGTCCATCAATGTTTTGTTAGTGCGGGAATCTATGTACTGGATCCAGATGTGCTGGAATGGTTTCCAATAAAGTCGAAAATTGATATGCCGGAGGTTTTTCATATTGTGATGGGGCGCAACCTGCCAACTTCAGTATTTCCGATAAGAGAGTATTGGATTGATATTGGGCATGTCGATGATTATGAAAAAGCTAATGGTGATTATCCGGGGGTGTTTGCTTGATTGAAGGGAAATCGGTCTTGGCCATAATCCCTGCACGAGGAGGGTCGAAAGGATTACCCAGGAAGAATATCCGCAAGCTTGCGGGAAAACCCCTTATTGCATGGACAATTGAAGAAGCGAAAAAATCAAAATATATTGATCGCCTGATTCTTTCCAGCGATGACGTTGAGATTATCTCAGTTGCGAGAGCATATGGCTGTGAAGTTCCTTTTGTTCGGCCACGCGAATTGGCCGGGGACGATACACCGGGAATTGCTCCTGTTTTACATGCAATCGAGGTGTTGTCGGAGACGTATGACTATGTTGTTTTGCTCCAACCGACATCTCCTTTGCGAGAAGCCGGAGATATCGATGGATGCATCGAGAGATGTATATCAGAGAGTAGATTCTCTTGCGTTACTGTTAGCAAAGCCGATCAGTCGCCTTATTGGATGTACATAGTGAATAGTGATAATAGTATAGCTCCAATTATTAAGTCAACTAATTATATACGACGTCAAGACTTGCCGGAGGTTTATGTGTTAAACGGAGCTGTATACGTTGCAAATGTAGCTTGGCTGAAAAAAAACAAGAGATTTGTCTATGAAGAGACCGTAGCCTTAATCATGCCTGAAAATCGAGCAGTAGATATAGATGCCGAGGAAGATTTTATAAGAGCACAAAAATACTTGGAGGTTTGAATTGCGATGTTGTTAAAAAAGCCTGAGCCGATTTCTGAGGAAGCTTTCAGTCGAACACCAGATCAGTTAGATGTTAAATACGGTTTGCCCCGCGAAGTGAATTTCTGCAAAAAATGTGTTATCTCAAACCAGCGCCCCAACTCTGCAGTTGAGTACAAACATACGGCAGATTCGAAAAAAGAAACCATTCATTTTGATGAGGAAGGGGTCTGCGATGCGTGTCGCGCTTCCGAACAAAAAAATAAATCAATCGACTGGAAACTCCGGGAAAAAGAATTGCGGGAACTGTGTGACCGCCACCGCCGCAATGACGGTCATTATGATTGTATTGTTCCTGGATCTGGCGGCAAAGACAGCTTTTATGCCGCTCATATGCTAAAATACAATTTCGGTATGCATCCGTTAACTGTCACGTGGGCGCCTCATATCTATACATCTTGGGGATGGAATAATTTTCAAGCATGGATTAATGCAGGATTTGACAATTATCTTTGCACTCCGAATCCTCGGACGCATCGATTACTGACAAGGTTGGCAGTCGAAAATCTTTTCCATCCATTTCAAGCATTTATGTTTGGGCAAAAGTCTCTCGCGCCCAAAATGGCATTATTACATGATGTTCCTTTAGTTTTTTATGGCGAAAATGAAGCCGAATATGGTAATCCTATCAGTGACACAATGACGGCGAAAAGGGATTGGAAATATTTCACTGCTGATGACAAAAGTCAGGTTTATTTAGGAGGTGTGTCGGTGAAATCGTTAGAAGTCGATTTTAAGGTCGATTCGGTGGACCTGCGACCTTATATGCCAGCTGATCCCGACGAAATTGAAAAGAAAAAAGTTGAAGTTCATTATCTGGGATATTATTTAAAATGGCATCCGCAAGAATGTTACTATTATGCTGTAGAGAATGGCGGTTTTCAAGCATCTCCCGAGCGAACCCCCGGTACTTACAGTAAATACAATAGCATTGATGACCGAATTGATGATTTTCACTACCATACAACATTTACTAAGTTTGGAATTGGCCGAGCGACCTACGATGCGGCTCAGGAAATTCGTAATGATGAAATTACCCGTGAAGAAGGGGTGGCTCTCGTCAAAAAATTTGATGGAGAGTTTCCTGAGCGATTTGCAGACGAAATTTTTAAATATTTGAGCATCCCGCAAAAAGATTATACTAGCGCATGGGCAATGTTTGAACAGCCAATTATGGACAAAGATTATTACCTGAATCTTGCTGATAAGTTTCGTTCCCCGCATCTTTGGAAACGCGACCATGGAAAGTGGATACTCCGTCATACGGTTTATGGGGATTGAGGGAAAAGCTTGTGAGTAATGTTCGGTTGATT
>Ga0074197_1002688_pt1 | contig 11912 bp, 10 predicted proteins | sample EPASupsiteSAE305_FD_64526 | JGI IMG/M metagenome (GOLD analysis project Ga0074197, IMG submission 64526) | Bioremediated contaminated groundwater microbial communities from EPA Superfund site, New Mexico - SAE3-05 reassembly with SPADES | ecosystem: Environmental > Aquatic > Deep subsurface >...
GCCTATTGCTGTAACAGAAACAGGATTGGAAGCTCTGCCTATTGCCGATTGGTGGACGGAAGTTCTCTTCCCACTTGTTGATAAGTATCCTATATCTTATGTTTTGGTATGGCGTAATGCTCGCGAAAAGCCAAATCATTTCTATGCCCCTTATCTGGGACAGGCATCGGCAAAAAACTTTGTAGAATTCTATAATCATCCAAAAACCAAGTTTTGCTCAGATATAAAAAACTTGTATAAATAAGAATCTAATCAACTTATAAATAATAATATCTTAATTGTCATGAATCAGTATAACAACAAAATCGAGAAACTATTAGCAGACCACGAAGTCTTCTTGTCTCGAAAGAATGAACCTGTTGAAGAAACAAATGGTCTGTTTATACGCTATAAAAATCCGGTTGTTACAGCTGCACATACTCCTGTAATATGGAGATATGACCTGAATAATGAAACAAATCCTTACCTCATCGAGCGTATTGGAATGAATGCAGCAATGAATTCGGGTGCTATAAAATGGAACGGTAAATATATTCTTGTGGTACGTGTAGAGGGAGCAGATCGTAAATCATTCTTTGCCGTGGCCGAGAGTCCTAACGGAATAGATAATTTCCGCTTTTGGGAATACCCGGTAACAATGCCCGATACAGAAGATCCTGCGACTAACATTTACGACATGCGCCTTACAGCTCACGAAGATGGATGGATTTACGGTGTTTTCTGTGCCGAGCGTCTTGATCCTAATGCTCCTGTAGGAGATCTCTCTTCGGCAACAGCTACTGCAGGAATTGCTCGCACAAAAGATCTGAAAACCTGGGAACGCCTTCCTGATTTAAAAACGAAGAGTCAACAACGTAATGTAGTGCTTCATCCTGAGTTCGTGAATGGTAAATATGCACTTTATACCCGTCCGCAAGATGGATTTATCGATGCCGGAAGCGGTGGAGGTATCGGTTGGGCTTTGGTAGAGGATATGACCTGCGCCGAAGTGAAGGAAGAGATAATTATCGATCAGCGTTACTATCACACCATCAAGGAAGTTAAAAACGGCGAAGGCCCCCACCCGATCAAGACATCTAAAGGTTGGTTGCATTTGGCGCATGGAGTACGTGGTTGCGCGGCAGGTCTGCGTTACGTGCTGTATATGTACATGACCTCCCTCGAGGATCCGACAAAGCTGATCGCTACACCAGGCGGATTCTTTATGGCTCCCGAAGGTGAAGAACGTATCGGCGATGTATCAAACGTGCTTTTCACCAACGGATGGATAAAGGACGAAGACGGATCCGTGTTTATTTACTATGCATCTTCGGATACCCGTATGCACGTTGCAACAACAACAGTAGACAAGCTTGTGGATTACTGCCTCAACACGCCGGCTGATGGTTTAACTACTGCCTCGTCTGTTGAAACGTTAAAGGATTTAATTGCCAGGAATTTTAAAACAATGGGAAGAGAGTAATTCTTATCCTCCATTTGTACCATGATAAAACTTAAAGAAAAGATAGGTTACGGTTTCGGGGACATGGCATCGTCCATGTTCTGGAAACTGTTTGGCTCTTATCTTATGATTTTCTATACGGATGTTTTCGGACTTCCTGCTGCCGTAGTTGGAACACTCTTTCTAGTTACCCGTGTATGGGATTCGGCTTTCGATCCCATAGTGGGCGTGGTAGCCGACCGTACACATACTCGTTGGGGAAAGTTCCGCCCTTACTTGCTTATGCTAGCCGTTCCGTTTTCAGTTATTGGCGTTCTCACTTTCATTACGCCATCGTTGAATGATAGCGGTAAACTGATTTACGCCTATGTAACTTATTCACTAATGATGATGGTTTACTCGGCAATCAATGTTCCCTATGCTTCATTGCTGGGTGTAATAAGTGCTGACCCGAAAGAAAGAAACACGTTGTCGACTTTTAGAATGGCATTTGCTTATGTTGGGAGTTTCATAGCATTGTTGTTGTTTATGCCTATGGTGAATTTCTTTAGCAATCACAGCAAAGAATTAACAAACCAGCAACATGGCTGGACAATGGCTGTAATCGTTATTGCTGTTATGTGTGCCATTTTGTTTATAGGCTGCTTTGTCCTTACCAAAGAAAGGATAAAACCTATGCGCGAAAAGCAAGCTCCTCTTAAAGAAGACCTGAAAGATTTGTGGAAAAACAGGCCTTGGTGGATCCTGCTGGGAGCCGGAGTCGCTGCACTCGTATTTAATTCCATCCGCGATGGTGCCACTGTTTACTACTTCAAATATTTTATTGTTGAAGAAAACTACGAAACAGTTTCATTTTTCGGCGTATCGTTTGTACTGAGCGGTCTTTACCTTTCAATAGGTCAGATTGCCAATATTGCGGGTGTTATTCTGGCTGCTCCTGTAAGCAACCGGATTGGTAAGAAACAGACCTACATGGGTGCTATGAGTATTGCTACAATACTAAGTATTATGTTCTTCTGGTTTGATAAAGACAATATGGCGATGATCTTTATTTTTCAAATACTGATTAGTATATGTGCTGGTAGTGTTTTCCCCTTGTTGTGGTCTATGTATGCCGACTGTACCGACTATTCTGAACTGAAAACAGGTAACAGAGCAACCGGACTTATATTCAGTTCTTCGTCCATGAGCCAGAAATTCGGCTGGGCGATTGGTAGCGCGCTTACAGGATGGTTACTGGCTTATTTCGGATTCCGTGCCAATGAAGTGCAGAACGCTGAAGCCATTCAGGGCATCAAGATGTTTATGAGTTTCCTTCCTGCCGTTGGAACCGTTTTGTCTGTACTATTTATCAGCATCTATCCGCTAAGCGAGAAAAAGATGGTAGAGATAAGCCACACACTCAAAGCCCGTCGGGAACAAGAAGCATTATAATCCAGAAATTTAATAAAAAAGGAGGTTGTCCGTGTTATTCGGACAACCTCCTTTTTTATATTTCAACGCTTATTAACTCGTTCTTTTCGTAGGGATACACTCCGCATTAAGCAGGCTGTAAATCTCCAGATCTGTAAAAACGCCTCCGGTTAGTAACTCCCCTTGCCGTTCTATGCCTTCGAAAGTAAAAGCAAGCCGTTGAGGAATACGTTTACTTGGGAAGTTTCCAACAGCACATTTTATTTGGATCCTGTTCATGTGGAGTTCGCCGAAAGCAAAATCACAAAGTACCTTCACTGCAGCGCTTACAATTCCTTTTCCCTGATACTCTTCACGTAACCAGTAACCTATTTCTGTTTTACGGTTTACTTTATCCGTATCCTTAAACCCAATTAATCCAATAAACAAGCCTGTTGCACGAATGACAAACAGGTACTCCTGTTTATCTTCAGGCAGATTTATCGCTCCCTTTACAAACTGAGCCGAATCTTCCGGCTTTTGGGTATATTCAACAAAAGGAAGCCACTTACCCAAATAATCTCTTTGACTGTCAATTGTCTGAAAGATATCCAAGGCATCTTCTAACTGCAACTGACGCAGTTCAATGTCTTCGTTTAATTTTAATTGCAGATTATGTCTCATTTTTAATGGTACTGGGATTTATATCTTCTATTGAAGCACGCTTCTCTCCGTTAACAAAAGGAAATAAAGGGTTCATATATGCTTTCGTGTCTATAAGTATTAATCAATTACAAATAAACAAATTATTCTTGAGATATAACTAAATATAAAGTTAAATAAATCAATGATATCAGAAGGCATATGAAATAGAAATATACAAAATAAAGCAAAAATATTTCAACTGTCATAAAAGCAGCTTTAGGCAGTCATTAATCCATTTCGATAAATATCTTTATTTCAAATCATTTTAATATGTATCTTTGAGATTATGAAAGCAACCAAAGTACAGCAATACATTATACTTGTTACCATTATCTCATTGGCAATAAGCATATTGGTGCATTTCGATTCCATTCTCGATCAGTTTGAGCCTGTAAAAGGGAGACTACACCACTACAAGGGACCAGAAAGTCTCACTCACGTTATTGCTGATATATTTGTTACTTTCTGGGTAGGTTTTGGTCTGTTTATGCTTAACTACTATTTACTAAAGCCTATTAACAATACCAAGCGGATTGGTTTTATGAAAGCTTTTACGGTAATTATCATTACTTTACTTATGGGCTATATATTGAGTGATATTTTTTTCTCACTAAAAAATTATCTGATTCCTAGTCCCGATCTACATCCTCATGATCATCATATGCTTTACACGTTGCGGGATCTGGTTATTATTGCTGTAGTGTTAATTTCGGTCTTTTCTATACGGTTCATTAATGAAAAGCAAACCATCAAAATAGAAAACGAACGACTTAAACGTGAGAATCTGCAAAGTCAATATGAATCGCTCAAAAACCAGGTAAGTCCTCATTTTCTTTTTAATTCGCTCTCTGCGCTCAATGCACTGATAAGCGACAACCCTGAAAAAGCCAGATCATATGTAAATCATCTGTCTCTGGTACTTCGGTCAGCCTTACAAAGAAATGAAGATCGGACGGTTACTTTAACAAGCGAAATGGAAGTAGTAAGTTCCTATCTATTTCTGATTGGAATGCGCTTTGGCAGTAATCTGGTAATTGAAACGAATACAAATGCAATGTACAATAATTTCAGATTACCTCCTCTTGCAGTTCAAATGTTGATTGAGAATGCAGTAAAACACAACGAAATAAGCAAACGTAATCCGCTTACAATAACGATAAAAACCACCGATAAAGAAAGTCTGATCGTTAGTAATCCGATTCAAAAAAAGCTTTCGCCTGAATCAGGTACAGGAACGGGACTTGTCAACTTATCCAGACAATATCAATTGTTGTGCGGACAAGATATCATTATATCAAAAGAAGACAATGAATTCAGAGTAGAAATACCACTATTAAATCCACAGACCTATGAAAGTAGTATTAGTTGAAGATGAATTTCTTGCGCTTCGTAATCTGCAAATAATATTGGACGAAATAAGTTCCATACATGTTATTGCTACGCTTGACAGCATTTCAGAAACAGTTGAATGGTTTAATACCCATCCTCAGCCGGACCTTCTATTTTTAGATATTCATCTTGCCGACGGATCAGCATTTGATATTTTCGATCGAATCCAAATCAACTGCCCCATAATATTTACGACAGCGTACGATGAATATGCCTTACAGGCTTTTAAAGTAAACAGCATCGACTATCTGCTCAAACCAATCGACCTTATTTCTGTTCAAAATGCAATTCATAAACTGGAAACTCTTTCACAAAATAAAGATTCGAAGGATGAGTTTAAAAAATTCATTGCACAGTTCAAACAAGGTAAATCCTACAAAAGTCATTTTCTTATTCCAACAAAAGGAGACAAACTTATCCCTGTTAAATCCAGTGAAATTGCATATGTTTATATAGATACAAGTATGGTGAAAGCTCTAACATTTGATGAAAGGTCTTTCCGGTTAGAACATACGTTGGATGAACTTTCGGAGATGCTGGATCCCCGGGATTTCTTTCGGGCAAACCGTCAGTTTATCATTTCAAGAAAAGCAATAAAGGATATAGATCTATGGTTCAACAACCGATTATCAGTTAATCTTAACATACCTGTTTCCGAAAAGATACTGATCAGCAAAGCCCGTATAACAGAATTCAAAAATTGGTTTTCCGGAGAACAATAGCTTATCCTTTTGCACTTGGATGCTTAAAGCAAATCAGTCAGCAGACTATAACCTGAACGAGGTTATGTATGCTGACTGAAATAAAATATCTGTAAGTCCTTATTCTGCTTCCTTCTTAAGGATAATAAGAATTACTCCGTCTTTTGCTTCTTTTCCATAAAGTTCTGTAGCCGACTTATCTTTAAGTACACTTACACTTTCTATAGTATTGGGATCGATTCCTTCGATGGTTGTCACTCTCTTTCCATCGACAAAATACAAAGGCTGCTTTGAACTAACAGTTATGTCCGATTGAACAACAACATCTGTACGAATATTATCGTCGACTGTAACCTCAATTTGTTGGGGGTTTTCAGTTGACTTCGAACCTACGACAAGCAATTCACCCTCTTTAGCCTTAAAAACAACAGGCTCAGCCTTCGATTTAGAATCTGTACGAACTACATGAAAATTCATTGTTACCTTTGAAGAGTCTGAAGCCGTTTTGGCAGTTACTTCTTTTTTCTGTGCGTTAACTACAGGAACAGACAGCAACATGGTTGCCAGTAAAGCTACTGGAATTACACCCCAGTAAGTTAGTCGTGATAGTGAGTTGGATTTCTTTTTAGTCATCATTTGAATACGTTTTTGCAGACTACGATAGGTAAAATTGCTTGCCATGGCAAAGGTTTGCTCGCCTGCGCTTCTGCGGATTAATACTAATTTATATTGCTTTGCATCGATGCCATCTTTTAGTACCTGCTGATCCGCTTCAAATTCATGAATTTGCTGTAATGACCATTTGAATAGCCAAACAAAAGGGTTGAACCAGAACAATACTGAAAAAACTGTAATAAGAAACAAATCAAATGAATGATTAAGTCGTACGTGTGCTTGCTCATGCCTGATGATAATTTCGCCATTACGATCCAAATCAGTTTTGGATATAACAATTTTATTCATCCATGTAAACGGAGCAATCTCTTTATCAGTAACATATAATAATGTATCTTCAGGATAAAGCTGCATTGTACACATCCTGATTATCTTCTCTACCTGAAACCAGGCTGCCAAATAATATAAAAGGACAACTAGTATGCCGAATATATAGAGAAGACTTATTGTTTGTACCCAGGGAAAAACATACGCAGGTTTTGTTGATACCGCCGACGTTGTATACTGTATCATATAATTTCCTGTTGCAGATTGCTCTTGCTGGTACCAATCAATCAGGCCATTAAAATGAAATAGCGGCAATAACAATGAGGCTGCAAGCAATGAAAGAAGCATTGCTCGGTTTAAATGATGAAATGTGCTTTCTTTAACGACCAGTTGAAAGAAGCCATAAAATAGCAGCAAACAAATACTGCTTCTTAATAAATAGTATAAGATAGTTTCCATCGTTTTCTTACTTTGAATGTTTTTCCACTTCGTCCAGTAACTTACGCACCTCATCCACCGAAATTTTATCTTCACGGATAAAGGAAGATACCACATTCAGATAAGAACTATTAAAATACTTATTAATAACATTTCCAAGGTTTCCCTTTTTATATTCTTCTTCGGAAATTACAGGAAAGTAACGAAAGGTAGTTCCTAATGCTTCATGGTCCAGGTATCCTTTTTCTTCAAGACTGCGCACATACGTCGAGATCGTATTAAAATGTGGCTTTGGATCTTCGTACATTTCTACTATTTGTTTTACAAACAATGAACCTGCTGCCCAAAAGTGCCGCATTACTTCTTCTTCTTTTGTTGTTATCTCTTTCATTATTGCTTGATTTATTAATCCACAATGCAAATAAACTAAATAATTTAGTTCTGAAACTATTTTTTATAGTTAAACAAACTAAATAATTTAGTTAAAGAATGAAAGCTCATTATTTTAACATTAATGAGTAACAATATTACAAGTTTACTTGTTATATCTATGAAATGCAACGTTTATATTCGATCCATGACTTTACACTCATTATTAGTGCCTTTGTACAGATTTTCGGATACGAAAGTCTGTTACAGGGCACTTTTATAATAAGCATATTGAAAATGGAGACTTATTCAGAAACAATTTATTCCTCATTTTTAAGCCGAAAATAGAACTTATGGTTTACAAGAACCGGTTCGATAAGGTCAAATCTAATAAATTTAGCCATCAGATTTTCTGCGGATCGGCGAGGAATAGATCCTTCCTTACAATATTTATTTAGGGAAATAAATTCATTTTGTTCCAGTAAGTTTAAAAGGAGTTGTTCCCTCTGCGTATATTCTACCAATGCACCAACAGGACTTCCGGTCTGCTGCCAGACTCTCAGATGTACAGTCGTAGCCAAAATATTTTCATCTTTTACTCGTATATAGGCAAGTTCCTTACCTGACTCATCTTTGGCATAAACCGGTTTCTTCTTACTCGCTGCTACTTTTACCTCCAGGACAGAACGACCTTCTACCATGAATACCTGCATTGAATAAGTTATTTCGGGTACACAGTAAACCTGAGCGGCTGCTTCGATCATATAAATTTCTTCATCTGAGCGAATACCGGCAATTCGACCGTTATCTTTTACCCCGATCAGCAATCTTCCACCGTCTGTATTAGCAAATGCAGATAAAGTCCGGGCTATTTTTCGGGCATCTGATATTTCAAACTTAAAGTCCTGCGTTTGATGTTCGCCTTCTGCTATCAGGCTGTAAATATAATCTGTATCACCAAGTGCTTTCATACATGCAAATTTAAAGAAAAAAGTAAGATTGTATAAGTGAATAGGAACAAAACATAATAGCCAAATTTCGACAACTGTCTATATTTGCCTCCAAATCAAACAACACAACAAAAACACATTAAACCATGTTTAAACACGCTATCTTGTTCCTTTCCGCCAGCCTGTTTCTAACCTTAACAGGCTGTGCCGGAGGAAATGCAATTTCTTCAGAACAACAATTGGCAAAACAAATTACAAATGACACACTCATGCAGCAGGTAGATTCCATGGCTCGTGAGGTAGTAAAAGGAGGATTTAATGCAGGCGACGGATACGGTGAAGTCTGGATTCGCGACTATAATCCCTTTATTGAACTAGCCATGGAAGTTATGCCCGACAGTACTGTGCAGGATAATCTCCTTACATTTTTCCGGTTTCAGGGAAAGACTGGAGATATAGTAGATGGCTTCATTGATATAAACCATGCCAATCTGAATAATAAAGATGGGTACAAGTACCGGCTATCTGACCTGGAACCCCGTTACGCCGCTCATAAAAACACAGTAGAAACAGACCAGGAGTCTTCGCTTGTTCAGGCAGTGTGGAGATATGTTACAAAAAGTGGTAACCGCGCATTTCTTCAACGTGAGATAGATGGAATTACAGTTGAGAAACGGCTTGAAATGGCTTTAGAGTATCTTATGAAGGAGCGTTACAACGCTAAACATGGATTAATCTGGGGTGCTACCACAGCCGACTGGGGTGATGTTCAACCAGAACATCCATGGGGAGTAGAACTTGATAAGAATTCGCATCTTGCTATTGACATCTATGACAATGCATTTTTTATTATTGCCATAAATCACTATGTAGATCTTACAAATAATAAGGAAAGCATAAATAATTGGACGAAAACCAGAGATGAAATCAAAGCCAACGTCCGTAAATATTTGTGGGATGAAGAAAAACAAAAATTTGTTCCTCATATTTACTTAGAGGATTCTCCTTTTCCTGCCGACTTCGATGAGAACGAGATTTTCTATCATGGGGGCACTGCTATGGCTATCGAAGCCGATCTTCTTTCCAAAGAAGAAATAGCATACTCCAATGCTGCTATGCTAGCTAATGTAAAAGCATCCGGAGCACCTACAATCGGGCTTACTGTATACCCTCCCTATCCCGAAGGCTCTTTCCAAAATAAAGGAATGTATCCCTACGGATATCAGAATGGCGGAGACTGGACCTGGTTTGGAGGACGAATGATCCAGCAACTTATTCGTAATGGTTTTATTCAAGAAGCCTACGATGAGGTTCGTCCAATGTTCGAACGCGTGATAAAAAACAACGGATTCTATGAATGGTATGCAAAAGACGGCAAGCCTTCCGGTTCGGGAACTTTTCGTGGTGAAGCTGGTGTATTATTCAAAGTGATACAAGATTTCCGCTCATGGGCTGCTAAACAGATCAAAAATTCGGATTCTAAAAAATAAAATATAACATGGTTTAAACTGGCATCACTAAACCACTAAACATGAATTGAATGATAAAGAAATATACATATATACGCCTGCTAACATACAGCCTATTACTCACAATTTTTTATTCTGTTAAAGCTCAGAATCTGTCAAAAACTATACTGGAAGACAAATCACTTAACACAGTAGACAGTATGGCAAGGGAAGTAATTAAAAGTGGTTTTAACGCTGGAAGCGGTTATTCTCAGATATGGGCAAGAGACATGAATACTTTTATCGAGACAGCCTGCGAGGAAAACAATCCGAATGATCTTCGCCAGGCAATACTCCTGTTCTTTGCTTTACAGCAGCCTAATAATGAAATGATTGACGGTTATGTACTGAAAGAAGATTTTACATGGCATGATGACACCCCTTATTATTCTGATGCAGCTCCCTTGCATGTAGCTTTTAAGAATACTGTTGAAACTGATCAGGAAACTTCTTTGATTCAGATAGTTGGAAAGTATATACAAAAAACAGGAGATCGTGCTATTTTAACTGAAATAGTAGCCGGCAAAACCGTTCTGCAACGTATGGAGCTAATGGTCGACTATCTGATGAAAGAAAGATATAACGAAAAATACGGGCTTATTTACGGAGCAATGACTTCCGATTGGGGCGATGTACAGCCAAATGATGACTTCGGTTGCGATATGAACGAACTCTCGACTCCGGCTATTGATGTTTATGACAATGCCATGCTACTAATTGCGCTTGACTATTTGAAAAACATGACTTCCAATACAACGGAGAGCGTAAAATATATAAAGTTGCGAAACCATATAGCTGTTAACATTCGGGCTCATTTATGGGATAATAAAAAACAAAAATTTATTCCTCACATCTATGTAAGCAAATCCCCCATTCCTAATGGATTCGATGAAAACGATATCCACTACCATGGAGGAACTGCTATTGCCATTGAGGCTGGATTGCTATCTAAAAAAGAAATTGAAACGGTTAACAGACAGATGATGGAAAATGTACGTCGTTCAGGAATGCCAAGCATTGGCTTAACAATTTATCCGGCGTATCCTGAAGGATTATTCCGGGGAGGGATGAGCAAATCATGGATTTATCAAAACGGAGGTGACTGGACTTGGTTCGGTGGACGTATGATTCAACAGCTCATTGCCAATGGGTTTATTAAAGAAGCATACGAAGAGGTTCGTCCCATGATAGACCGTGTTATTCTGAACAAGGGATTCTATGAATGGTACGGCATGGGGAATGTACCAAGCGGGTCTGGCAATTTCAAAGGATCGGCAGGAGTGCTATCCAAGGCAATTGAGATGTTTAATCAATGGGCAGAAAAGAATAAATAAAATGGGCAGAAAACCCCGTTAAACGTTTCAAAGCGATCTAACGGGGTTTTTTATTATTTCACCTTGCTTAGTTTGCGCCTGTTAACTTCCTGTTCAATCATTCGCAATTCCCGTCCGGTCTGTCCTGCCATGGAGGTATTCTCCTCAGCTCGGCGTATCAGGTAGGGAAGCACTTTGTTTACAGGTGCATAAGGAACATACTTGGTAACACAATATCCCGCATCAGCGAGGTTGAAGGAAATATTATCACTCATTCCGTATAACTGCGCAAAAAAGATGCGTGAATCGTCGGCTTTAAGACCTTTCTTTTCCATTAGGTCTGCCAGATATTGATTACTGAATTCATTGTGAGTTCCACTGAAAAGCTCCATGGAATCAATATGCTCAATCACAAAAGCAAGCCCTGCATTGTAATTATCATCTGTAGCCTGTTTGTCCTTACAAATCGGATCCGGATATCCCATGGCTACTGCCCTTGCTCGCTCGGCTTCCATATACGCCCCCCTCACAAACTTGATTCCAGGTATATACTTGTTGGTTTGGGAATCTTGCCATATTTTTTGAAGATATGGCAACCGATCGTGCCTATACATTTGCAATGTAGTGAAAACAATGGCTCTCTTAGCATTAAAAGTTCTCATAGCCTCTTCCGGCAGTTCATCGATAGCATCCTGAAAACAATAATCTTCCGCATCCACCAAAATACGGACATCATTCTTGTAAGCTCGTTCACAAAGCGCCAT
>Ga0074197_1002692_pt1 | contig 11902 bp, 11 predicted proteins | sample EPASupsiteSAE305_FD_64526 | JGI IMG/M metagenome (GOLD analysis project Ga0074197, IMG submission 64526) | Bioremediated contaminated groundwater microbial communities from EPA Superfund site, New Mexico - SAE3-05 reassembly with SPADES | ecosystem: Environmental > Aquatic > Deep subsurface >...
CCGGCGCAGCGCTTTGGCGCTCATGAAAGTGCCGTCCACTATTTCACCTTTGGAGGCCTTCACGGTCTTGAGCAGGGTGGTCTTGCCGCCCGCAACCAGCTCGATCTTCAGCTCGCCGGCGTGCTCCACGCAGACGGACTTTTCGTTGCCGTAGAAGTCGCCGGCGGTCATGTGCGCCACGCGGCCCTTGCAGTCCTTGCTCCAGGGGGAGAGCTTGTGGGGGTGCTTCCTGGCGAAATTTTTTACGGACAGCGGGGCGCGGCGGTCGGAGTTGCCTTCGCGCAGCACGGGGTTCACGGCCGAGCCCAGCACCTTGGCGAACCGTTCTTTCAGTTCTTTCTCGGCCGGGGTCTGGGGATTTTCGGGATAGTCCGGGATCTTGTAGCCCTGTTCCTGCAGTTCCTTTATGGCGGCCTTGAGCTGCGGCACGGAGGCGCTGATGTTGGGCAGCTTTATGATATTGGCCTCGGGGTTGAGCGTCAGCTCGCCGAGCTTGGCGAGGTTGTCCGGTATGCGCTGGCCCTGGGTGAGATTCTCCGGGAAGTTGGCTATGATGCGGCCGGCCAGCGAGATGTCGCTGGTTTCCACTTCTATGCCGGTGCCTTTGAGGAAGGCGCGGACTATGGGCAGCAGGGAATAGGTGGCCAGGGCCGGGGCTTCGTCTATTTCGGTCCAGAATATCTTATGCGTGGGCATGGTTTCTCCTTGGTGCTCGCGTCATGATGTGGGCGGCGGGGCCGCCTCCTGGTTTTTCGGTTTTCAGCAAAAAGAACGGACGGAACTTCATAGGTATTCTAATAAAGGCCGGGGGGGGCGGGCAAGCGTAGTATAATAATATCCTGAACATGGCAGACCAGGGCATTAAAACCATCCTCGTTACCGGCCCCACCGGCTACATTGGCGGGCGCCTTATTCCGCGCCTGCTGGCCGGTGGCTACCGTGTGCGCGCCCTGGCCCGCCACCCCGAGGACCTGGAAGGCCGCCCCTGGACCGGCAGCGTGGACATTTACAAGGGTGACGTGTTCTGCGGGGTGGGGCTGGACGAGGCGCTGAAAGGCGCCGACGCCGCCTACTACCTTATCCATTCCATGGCCGACACGGCCGATTTCGAGGCCTTCGAAGAGGTCTCGGCCCGCAATTTCGCCAGGGCCGCCAAAGCGGCCGGCGTGAAAAAAGTTATCTACCTGGGCGGCCTGGGCGCCGACGCGGCCGGCATTTCCCACCACCTGCACTCCCGCCACCGGGTAGGGGAGATACTGCGCCAGGCCGGCCTGAACGTGGCGGAATTCCGGGCGGCCATCATAGTCGGCTCGGGCAGCATCTCTTTCGAGATGATCCGCTACCTGGTAGAGCGCCTGCCTTTCATTCCCTGTTTTCGCTGCGTGCGCGACACCCTCTGCCAGCCCGTGGCTATCCGCGACGTGCTGGCCTACCTGGCCGCCGCCCTGCAGAGCCCGGCCGCCGACAACCGGATAGTGGAGATAGGCGGCGCCGGCGTGCACACCTACCGCGAGCTCATGCGCGTTTACGCCGAGACCCGCGGCCTTAGCCGCAACTTTTTCTCCTGCCTGCTCTGGTCTCCGGACCTGTCGGCGCGCCTAATAGGCCTTATCACCCCCGTTCCTGCCGTGCTGGCCCGGCCCCTGCTGGAAAGCCTGCGCAACGACGTGGTCTGCTCCTCGGACGACGCCCTGCGCCTCTTCCCGGAGATCAAGCCGCTGGATTACCGCACCGCCGTGCAGTACGCCCTCATGCGCGTGGCCGAGAACAACGTGGAAACCTCCTGGACCACCGCCTACGAGCCGCATTATGCCAAGCCCTGCTCCTTCATAGACACCGAAGGCCTCATCCTGCAGGACCATTTTATAACCGTGGAGGCCCCGGCGGAGAGCGTGTTCCGCGTCTTCTCCGGCATAGGCGGCGAGCGCGGCTGGTTCTACGCCCAGTGGCTGTGGGACCTGAAGGCCCTGCAGGACCGGCTGATAGGCGGCGTGGGCATGCGCCGCGGCCGCCGCCACCCCGACACCATCCACCAGGGCGAAGTGCTGGACTTCTGGCGCGTGGAGCGCGTGGTGGAAGGCCGCATGCTCCTGCTGCGCGCGGAGATGAAGCTGCCCGGCAAGGGCTGGCTGCAGTTCGAGGCCAAGCCGCAGAACGAAAACTCCTCCGTGCTGCGCATGACCGCCTATTTCGAGCCGCGCGGCTTCCTGGGCAATCTCTACTGGTATTCCCTCTACCCCGTGCACACCTTCATCTTCCGCGGCCTGCTGGGCGAGATCCGCCGCCGCACCCTCGCCCTGCCGCCGGCTAATTGAGCTGCCCGCCCCCGCCGCGCAGCTTGCTCACCCACAGCGCCAGTTCCACCAGGTCCAGCTCGCTTATCTCCGGGAACACCTCTCCCGCCTGCAGCCGCCGCACCGTGGCTCCCTTGCCGTCCAGGCGTATCAGCGCTATGGAGGCCCCGGCATAGCGCACCTCGTAGGCCGGCGTGCCCCGGTAGAAGTCCGGCCAGTTCAGCGACTTGTAGATGTAGGCCGTTAGCGCCCCCGCCTTGCGCGCCCTGAAGCCCTCGCTCAGCCAATTGTCCACTTTCCATTTCATGGTCCACCTCCCGCCCCCGTGCTTAAATAGCATAGCAGGCCAACCCGACAGCGTCTTGTCGGGCAGGGGGGGATAATTTCCTAGAATATACCTATGCCGGGTTTAAGGATAATGCTGGGACTCTCGCTGGCCGCGCTTCTGGCGCTGGCGCCCCTCGCCGACGCCCGCCGCCAACGCGGCGACGAGCGCAACGCTTTCACCTCCTATTACACCCCGGACTATCTCGCTTTTAAGACGCGCATCATGGCGGAGTTCGCGAAAGCCAGGGCGGGGAAGTTCAGCGAATTCCTGAAGCGCGCCCGGAAGGACGAAAAGGGGCCCGAGCAGAAGGTGCTGGCCCTCACCTTCGACGCCTGCGGCGGCCGCCACAGCGGCTACAATAAGGAACTAATAGAGTATCTGCGCAAGGAGCAGATCCCGGCTACCCTCTTCGTCACCGGCATCTGGATAGAGAAGAACAAGGAGACCTTCGCGGAGCTCGCCCGGGACCCCCTGTTCGAAATAGAGAACCACGGGCTTATGCACCGGCTCTGCTCTACGGAGGGCAGGACCAAGTACGGCGTGCACGGCACCCGCGACCTGGGCGACGTGATAGACGAAATGGAACTGGGGGCGCGCAAGATAGCCGAACTCACCGGCCGCCGGCCCGTGTTCTTCCGTTCGGCCACCGCCTACACGGACGAGCTCTCCCTTAAAGTGGCCGGCCGCCTGGGCATGGAAGTGGTCAGCTACGACGTGCTCTCCGGTGACGCCATGCGCCAGGGCGCAAAAAAAATGAGCCGCAACATCCTGGGCGGGGCCCGCCACGGCGCCGTGGTCATAATGCATTTCAACCATCCCGAATGGCCCGTCACCAAGGCGCTGGAGCTGGCCGTGCCCGAGCTGCGAAAACGCGGTTTTAATTTCGGCAAGCTCGAAGACTTTACCGTCAAACCCTGATCTCCGACGTAAAAAGCCCCTAAAAAATATTTTTTACCCACCCCTTGACAAGTCAAGGTTCGTCTGTTATACTTCAAGTGTAGTCCTGATCTTTGAAGTGAGCCTGCGGCGCGGTTGGCAGTTCGGTTCGGGGTTCGGCCCCGGTCAGGCTCGGTTTCCCCCAGGGTTTTCGCGGCCCGCTTTGGTCCGGTGTCTTGCGGCGTCGGAAGGTTTCTCGGTGCGGTGCCCGCCCCCCTGGAGTTTCCCGGTACGTCTCCCGCCCTTTAGGGCGGCGCGGTTGCCGGGGTCCCGGTTCGGTCGGCCCGCCCTTCGCGGCGGTTTCCCGGCTCCCGGTGGCGATCCGCCCCTGTGCCCCTCGGCCTCCAGGGTTCCCGGACAGGCCCTGACGGTAGTGTTTCTGCGGTCGCGGTTGCGGTACAAACTAAAGTAACGGCCCCTGGGCCGATGATAGAGCCCCCTCACTGAAGGGGGCTCTCTCATTATGCCCTTATCTTAGCTCGCTACCGCTCGCTGGAAGGGGGCTCTCTCATTGTACCCCCGGATTTTGTAAAATATGGGGGTAGTCGAATATCTGGGGGACCCAATGATAAAGATACTTTTCAGCCTCATTATAGCCGCCGCGGGCCAGGCTTACGCCTTTGACCTGCCCGCCACGGATGTTTCCGCGGTCAAGACCATAGTAATGGACGCGCCGGCCGTGCCTGCGGCCAAGCCCGCCAGCCAGCATGTCTGGATGAGCGTCACCAATAACCCGGCCTTCAAGGAAGCCCAGGCCAGCGACTGGGCCAACCGCATAGAAGCCCGGGTGCGCGGCAACGGCGCCGACCGCTACGACGTGAACCTGCGCACCGACGCCGGCTACACCTGGGGCTCCATCACCAAGTACGGCTCCAGCTACAACTTCTTCGGCTCCGGCATGAACCTCTACATGAGCGGCGGCAACGGCAGCCACTTCATAAACGGCAATTTCATGGAGAACGGCAAGAGCTACTTCGTGAGCGTGAACCTGAGCGGCATGGACGCCTTCAGCGGCAACGCCTACGGCAACGGCCTCAACCTGTTCATCTCCCGCGGCAGCATCAACGGCTGGTTCGAAGAGGAGCGCCTGCCCAAGAAGGCTATAGCCGCCATCGCCTCCTTCATCCTCGCCCTGCAGATAGAAGCTGCGCCCGCCAAATAAACTTAAACCAGGGCGCAAAAAAACCGGGACCCGCAAAGGCCCCGGTTTTTTGCGTAAGGGCCTTTGTTGTCCTGGCTGCCGTTGGCCGTGGGTGACAGGGTGCGGATGTGTTTGGCGTATCCCGCGGTACGTACCGGAGCTCTGGTCGCAGGCGCAGGGCTTTGTCGCCCGCTGAAAAGCCCTGTCGAAAAGTGGCTTGACAGCGGAAGAACGTTTTAATTAGACTAGCCTTAGAAATTGAACTCCTAGGGGTAGGGGCTCTAAATACTACAACCGTGGTCCCGGTTCACCGACGGGACCCTGAATCTGCAACCTTCCGGCTTTTGTGTCTTTGTCACAAGGCCGGCGAAGTTGTCGCATCTTAGCGGGGGAAAATATGAGGCTTATTCACAAGCGGCGCTGCGCCGCCGCGGGGCGGCATCCCTCAAGCCAGAGGAAAACAGGCCAGGCAAGGCGTATGGCGGGGCAATTCATGCGCAGCGCCTTCTATTATCTTAAGTCGGAACAGTTCCTTAAGACTTCGCTGCGGCTTTTATGTGAGGCGGTATAAGTATGAAATGTCAGATATTCCGCAATAAAGCGGCGGTGATGGGCGCCATCGCCGACAGGCTGGACCGGGGCAGGACCAACGGCGAAAAAATGAGGCTGGTGAAAACACTGGGGCAGGAGGCCGACTCGCTTTTGACTTGCGCTGATCATAAGGGTGGCAGCCAGGACTGCAAGAACTGTCGCGCGCTCGCGCAGCGGCGCAAGAATATGATGTGGGGCATGTTAAGGAACCTGAAAACAACGCAGATAATAGTACCGGGAGATAAAAGGAGACCGTAAGAACATGGGAATAACCAGGATGATAAAGGCGATAGGCAAACGGAAAACCGCGCCGGCTAAAACCGGCGCCGAGGCGGCTGGCGGAGGGGGGCGCGCCGTGCTTGACCATCCGCAGCAGGGCGAGAAAATAACCTCGCCTCAATACACCTTCCGAGTGGGCACCATGGGAGATATCGAGCGGGTGGAGATCTCTATAAACGAGGGGCCGTGGCAGGTCTGCCGGTATTCTGTGGGGTACTGGTGGTATGACTGGTCCGGCTATGCTGCCGGGCGCTACCGGGCCGCGGCCAGGGCGCGGACCAAAGACGGGCGATGGTTAACGACCGACCCGGCTAAATTCTCGGTGGTCCTGTAACGGACGCAAACAGCGGTGGGGCTTCATTCCCCCGGCTCAGGCCTGGGTAGCCGCTTGCTTTGCGGTTCAATTCGCCGCCGCATAGCCCCCCCCCCTGTCCCGCCTGACAAATCCCATAGCGCTGGCAAAGGCCGCCGGAAAGATCCGGCGGCTTTTTTTGTCCCGACACTACGGTGTCGGGGCGTTCTGCTATGCTATTGGCCGGGAGGAAAAACTACTTTTTAGGCTTGGAATACGGGCGCAGGGCTTCGCGGAGTATCAGGAAGGTCTTTTTCTGCTGCTCCTCCGGCCGGTCCTTGATAATGCCGAGTATGCGTTTTTCCCAGGAAGAGGGGGAGATATCGGGGGCTTTTTCCTGCAGCAGGTCGGAGATCTTTACCTTCAGCGCTCCCGCCAACTTCTGCAGCGTCGCCAGGCTGATCTTTTTTGTGCCGCGCTCTATCTGGCCGATATAGCTGGGGTGAAGCCCCGCGCGTTCGCCAAGTTCTTCCTGGGACCAGGCCAGTTTCTTGCGGTAGGCGCGTATGGCGACGCCAAGCGCCGAGTAGATATCGGGTTTCATCGTGGTGCCTTATATTCTCGCAATCAACAGCGGGAGCTTTCTAGAGCCTAAAAGGTTTAATTATAGTAAACCTTATGGTATTGACAAGCGGAGCGGCATTTTATAGATTAAAGCCGGGGGTGGGAATATGCAAGGAAAAAGTATCCTGATAGTGGACGATGAAAACGTCTGGCGGCGGCTGCTCTCCAGGTTGTTCGCGGGTCAGGGGTATGCCGTGCTGCAGGCCTCGTCATGCAAGTCGGCCCTGCAGAAGCTCCGGACCTCCAGGGTGGATTGCGCCATTCTGGATTACAACCTTCCGGACGGTACAGGGGAGACCATCTGCGCGGCCATACGCGAGATGGATTCCGGCTTTAAGACCCCGATAATAATGTTCACCGCGGACCGAGCTGCCGCCGAGTACATGTTCGGCCCGCACCGCGCGGATATGCTGGTCTTTAAGGACAGGCCCATTCTGGCGCTGCCGGGGCTTATGGCTAGCCTCTTTTGATCAGCCGCGTTGTGTGGCGAAAAAAACCGGGGCCCCGTGAGGGACCCCGGCTCTTTTCAACCGGCTGCGCGCTTTAGCGGCAGCGGCCGCTCTTCACCGACTGCGGCTGGCGGCTGCAGGTGTTCACGCTGCAGTAGCCGGGCACGCCGTAGTTGGCCTGGGTGCAGTTGCGGATGGCGCTGTCTTCGGCGGAGCGCTGGTCGGGGCGCAGGTCGCCCGAGTACAGGCCGGGGCCGGACTTATAATGCGGCTGGCCTATAGGCGGGTGGTGCGGTATGGGCGGATAGCCGGGCTGGCTGGGCGTCCAATGGCCGGGCGGAGGCGGCGGGTAGCCGCCGTGACCGGGGTTCCAGGGCTGAGGCGGGTAAGGCGCCGGAGGATACGGGGCCGGGGGATACGGAGCCGGCGGATAAGGCGCCGGCGGATAGGGAGCCGGGGGATAGGGCGCGGGCGGATACGGCGAGGGCGGCTGGGGCTGATTGTACGGGTTGAAGCGGGCGTCGCAGCGAACCATTTCCACCGTGCAGTCGAAGCGGCAGGAGCCGTGCTTGCTCAGGCAGTCGCGGCAGGCGTCCATTTCGTTGGAGCCGCCGCCGTGGCCGCCCCAATGCTCTTCCCAGCCGGAGTCCGAGGCGCGGCAGGTCATGCGCGCGTGCGGCGGGGGCGGGGGCGGATAGCTGGGCCAGGGCCGGGCGGCCGGTATTACGGCGTTCGGCAGCGGGGCCGCGGTTATGCTCTGGGCCGCCGACTTATCGCCGGACAGCTGGTTCAGGGCGGTGTCCTGCGCGGCCGAGGCCAGCGTCAGGACCGGAACTAACAGGGAAACCAAAAACACGATTTTTTTCATTATTTATTACCCTCCACTTCAAATATTATCTTTTACGGAGTTTTTCCTTATGGAGCCAAAGGCCCTCCTTTTTCCGGAAAAAGGCCCAGCCGCCCGCTGGGCCCCGACACCACGTTGTCGGGTTAATGTTTTATAATTATCTATACATGAAAGCCGCCAAGCCCGCGCCGGTGCTGGAGGGGGATAAAACCCTCAGGTTCCCGCACGCCCTTCTGATCAGCGCCTCGGCCGGTTCCGGCAAAACCTATACCCTCACCCAGCGCTACGTGCAGTTCCTGCTGTCCGACAAGGTCCCCGGCCACGACCTGCCCAATATCCTGGCCGTCACTTTCACCAATAACGCCGCCAAGGAAATGAAGGCCCGCATCCTGGACTGGCTCAAGGCCCTGGCGCTGGACAAAGACTGCAAGAAGATGGACGAGACCCTGGAGCTGGTGTCGCTGACCCGCGACGAGGCGCATAAAAAAGCCGTGGAGCTGGTGGACAAGATCATAGCCAACTACTCGGATTTCCACATACAGACCATAGACAGCTTCCTGGCCCGCGTAATGGCCGCGAGCGTGGACGAACTGAAGCTCCCGCTGAAGGCCGAGATCACCATGGCCTACGACGTGCTCATAGACCTGGCGCTGTACGCCATGTTCGCCCGCATAGGCAAGCCGGACCTGCCCGAAGAGACCGTGGATAAGTTCCTCTCCGTGCTGCCCAAGACCGGCTCCTACCCCTGGAACCCCGCCGCGCGCGTGAAAGAGCATTTCAACAGCTTCCTGGAGCAGGAAGGCAAGACCGCCGGCCTCATAAAGAATTCCGCCGGCGACTACGAGGCCCTGCTCAAGAACAAGTTCGCGGCCGCGGTAAAGCATTGCGATAAACTCGTAAAGCATTACAAGAACCCCGACTTTTTTAAAGCCAAACTGCTCGCCGTGCTCGAAGATGGCAACCTTACCGATTTCCTGGCCGCTTATAATTTCGACTATGGCCTTTTCAACGGCGCCAAGCGCGGTAAGCTGCCCGCCGGCTGGGAAAAAGACCGCGACCACCTCAACGACCTGGTCATAGAACTCACCGAGCTGAACGCCGTGGCCTATTACCACCCTTACGTGGGCATTTACGACCGCTTCAAGGCCGAACTGGAGCGCGTGAAGCGCGGCAAGACCGACGTTATCCACATCAGCGACATAGCCAAGAAGCTCGCCGCCTACATAAACGAGAAAAACGTCCCCGAGATCTACCTGAAGCTCGGCGAGCGCATTTCCCATTTCCTCATAGACGAATTCCAGGACACCAACCGCCTGCAGTGGGACGTGATCCGCCCGCTGGTGGAAGAGGGCCTCTCCAAGACCGGGTCGCTGTTCGTGGTGGGCGACATCAAGCAGGCCATCTACATGTTCCGCAACGCGGACTACAAGATAATGCGGGATTTCCTGGACAAGGCCGAGGGCAAGAAGGCCGCCACCGACAATATTTCGCTGGAGCCGCTGGGCAACGAACTGAAATACGTGAACCTGCCGGTGAATTACCGCTCCGACGGCGAGGTGCTCAACTACGTCAACGATCTTTTCAAGACCAGACTGAAGAGTTCTCCGGAACTCATCGGCGCCGACATTACCGAGCTGACCTCTTACGAACAGCACGTGCAGCCAAGCCGCGTGAAGGACGGCTACGTTAAGACCAGCGTGCTGGAACTGGAAAGCCTGGACGAGACCGCCTCGCAGAAAGAGTGGCTGCTGGCCGCGGTGAACGGCGCGCGCAAGCGCTACCCGCTGGGGGAGATAGCCATCCTGGTGGCCAAGAACAAGCGCATAGAGCCAGTGGTGGACTGGCTCACCGAGGCCAAAATACCCGTGGCTTCGCTCAGCTCGCTGGACATCCGCAAACGCAAGGTGGTGGCCGAGCTTATCGCCTGGCTGAAGTTCCTGGAAACCCCTTCGGACGACCTTTCTTTCGCCAGCTTCATCACCGGCGACATTTTCGGCAAGCTCACCGGCCTCAAGCGCGAAGAAATGACGGATTTCATCTTCAACGCCCGCCGGGGCGACAAAGGCGCCCTGCTTTACGCCGCTTTCCGCAACCATCCCCGGTACGGCAAGTACTGGGAGCAGTACCTGGACCCCGCCTTTCGCAAGATCGGCTACCTGCCGCTGTACGAACTGGCGGCGCTGGTCTATTCCGATTTCAAGCTGTTCTCCAATTTCCCCGAAGAGCAGGCCTTCCTGGCGCGCTTCCTGGACGCGGTGACGGCACTGGAGGCCCAGGGCGTTACCAGCCCGCGCGCCTTCATAGAATACGCCGCCGGCGAGGACGAGGACAAGAGCAAGTTGTTCGCCATAGCCCTGCCGGAATACATAGACGCCGTGCGCGTCATGACCTTCCACAAGAGCAAGGGCCTGGGCTTCTCCGTGGTCATAAACCTCATGTACGAGGAGAAGGACCAGAGCGACCCCATGTATTTCGACGAGCAGGGCGGCGAGATCCACGTTTACCACATCACCAAGGACGCGGCCGAACAGAGCTTGAAACTGCGCCCTATCTACGACCGCCGCAAGAGCGACGGCAATGTGCAGGACCTCAACCTGCTTTACGTTATTTCCACCCGCGCCCGGCACGAGCTCTACAACCTGGTCATAAAAAAGATACGCAAGAGCCCGCCCAAAGAGGCCCGGCTTATAGATATCTTCGAGAACCGCGAGCTGGGCGCCCCCAAGGCGCGCAAGCCCGAGCACGCCGCGCCGAGCGCGCCAGTGGAAGTGGCCAGCGTGGCCGCCCGCCTGGAGCAGCGCTTCGACGCGCAGCGCCCCACCTACACCAGCTTCTTCGAAACGGCCGAAGGCGAACTTGTGCACGCCATTCTGGCCAAATTCACCGCCCAGCCGCAGGACACCGGCGGCCAGATCTCAGCCTATTACGACGAGCTCGCCCCCAAGTATCCTTTCAAGTTCGACGAAGAGAAAATAGCCAAAAGCCTTGTACATTTTATGAGCAATTCCGCCGTGGTGGAGCTGTTCATGGACGTGCCCGGCCGCCAGACCCTGACCGAAGCCGAATTCATAGACAAGAACGGCGCCCTGTTCCGCATGGACCGCGTGCTGGTGGATAAAGACGCCGTCACCGTAATAGATTTCAAGACCGGCCGCGAGAACCCCCAGAAATACCCGGCCCAGATGAAAAATTACCTGGCCATCATCGCCGAAGTCTACGGCCGTCCCGCTAAAGGCCTCCTGGCCTACGTGGACTTGAACAAACTGGTGGAGGTATGAAAGACAAAAAGCTGGTTTCGCTACTGGCCATTGTGGCGGCTAACCTGGTGCCGCTCGTAATGGTGCTGCTGGGGCGCTGGGGCGTGGCTGAGGTGCTGATCCTTTACTGGCTGGAGACGGGCATTGTGGGCGTGTTCACCATTCTCAAGGTACTTTTCGCCCGCGCGCCGGTGCCGCACCATAAACCTGTCACGTTACAACAGATGAACACGGCGCCGTGGGCCAAAACGCTGCCGCTTGCGCTGGCTGACTGGGGCCTATTGGGCAAGCTCCTGCTGTCGCTGTTCTTCTCGTTCCCGTATGTCATGTGGATGGCGCTACAGGGGCTTATTCTCTACATTTTCCTCGCCATTGTCGGCCCTTACGGCTGGCCGCTGTACGCGGTGCGCTGGGGTTTTGTGTGGCTGTTCGCCAGCCACGCACTGAGCTTTGCGGTGGACTACCTGGCGTCGGGGGAATCCCTGCGCACCAGCCCGGAAGAATGCGTAGAGACGCCCTTCCACCGGCTGGCCATCCTGCAGATCGCCCTGGGCGGCGGCGGCTGGCTGTCCCACCAGATGGGCGAGGCGGCCTACATAATGAGCCTTTTCGTCATAGCCAAAATAGTCATAGACCTGCGCCCCGCCAAGGGCTACATCTAAGGAGCAAATGGAAAATATCATTATTCGGCCCGAGACCAAGGCGGACTACGAAGTTATCCGCAAGGTGAACAAGAAGGCTTTCAAGGGCAAGAACGAGAGCAAGCTGGTGGACGCCGTGCGCGAGGGCGACGGTTTTATACCGGAGCTGTCGCTGGTGGCGGTGAAGGACGGCGCGGTGGTGGGGCATATTCTTTTCTCGCCT
>Ga0074197_1002696_pt1 | contig 11890 bp, 11 predicted proteins | sample EPASupsiteSAE305_FD_64526 | JGI IMG/M metagenome (GOLD analysis project Ga0074197, IMG submission 64526) | Bioremediated contaminated groundwater microbial communities from EPA Superfund site, New Mexico - SAE3-05 reassembly with SPADES | ecosystem: Environmental > Aquatic > Deep subsurface >...
GGTGTTTGCCTCACGGGTCAAGCAGGTCAACCCCGGCGCGGTGATCATGAACATCAACGGCATTACCGGCCAGGGGGCCTTTGAGTTGACTACGCTGTTTGAAGAGGCCTCGGATATCGAGACCCTGAAGGGGATGCGGCTGCGTTTCTCCATGCCGTCGGCGCTCTGTTCCTACTGTCTGGGTGAGACACGGATTGGTGATGAATATCAGACCGGCAATGTCAGAAAAATGGAGTCTTGACCATGCACTACCATGATCTTTTACTACAACCATTAAAGCAGTTGCTGGCCGACTATCCCTGGCTGGAGGATTTTTTCAGTTCATTCGGCCTGCAGCTGCAGGCTGTGGAGCAACCGCTACAGCAGTATCTGGATCAACTGGACCCAGACCAATTGCTTGATCTGGGGATCAGTCAGGAGCAGCTGCAGCAGAGCCTGCATGATTTTATGGCCGGTATGCTGGCCCTGGATGAAGCTGCTGAAAAGGTGGAGTCACTAACCATCATCGGCGGTTTTGACAAGACCGGAACTGCTGAACAGTTGGAGCTTACGCTAAAACCGGGTGAGGTGATCTGCATCGTCGGTCCCACCGGCTCCGGCAAGAGCCGTCTGTTGGCCGATATCGAGTGGGTGGCCCAGGGTGATACCCCCACCAAACGCAAGGTCCTGATCAACGGCACGGTGCCTGACAACAAGTGGCGCTTCTCAACCGAACATAAGCTGGTGGCACAACTTTCACAGAACATGAACTTTGTGATGGACCTGACTGCCGAGGAGTTTGTGCGGATGCATGCGGAAAGCCGTTTGGTGCCTGATCCGGAGGAAAAGGTGGCCCGGATTCTGGAGCAGGCCAATCAGCTGGCCGGTGAACAGTTCAAGCCGGACACGCCGGTCACTTCACTCAGCGGCGGGCAGTCCCGGGCCCTGATGATTGCCGACATGGCAATCCTGAGCAAGTCGCCGATTGTACTGATTGATGAGATCGAAAATGCCGGTATTGACCGTAAAAAGGCACTGGAACTATTGGTAAAACAGGAAAAAATCATTCTTATGGCCACCCATGACCCGATTCTGGCGTTGATGGGGGACAAGAGGCTGGTAATCAAAAATGGCGGTATTGCCAAGATCATTGCATCAAGCGATGCAGAACGGAAGAATCTGTCCAGGCTGGAAGAGCTGGATAATACCCTGCTGGCCCTGCGCAACAGGATCAGGTTCGGGGAAATATTAGAGGAACTGTAATCTAAACAGAAAAGGAGATACGAATATGCACCAGGGATGTGATGGCAGTTTTGGCGGCGGAGCAGGGGTGGTTGATAAGCTGCGGATGATGGGATATAGCGGTATGGCGATGCCGGTTGAGACCCGGTTGGTCTGTGAAGGCTGCGGAACCTCCTTCCAGATGAAGACCATGGAAGATCGCTGCCCCCAATGCGGCATGGTCTATGGGGTAACCCCCTGCCATGCCCATGATCCGCGCAGTATCCAGGCCGCCGGGATAGGTTATTGATTATATTTGTGTTGTAAGGTTGAAACGGGCAGCTCCCTGCAGGGGGCTGCCCGTTTTTGTTCTGCCGTCCCCCGCAGTTCCGGGAAATTTTGAAACAGTGTGTGATTTTTTGCAGCCAAAACAGGCGAATCATGCAATGATAGCTTTAATTCAATCAAACAGATTGGTTAGACATTTTTTAGGTTTGTACGCATTGAGTTTCAGGTTGTTCCAAGGAGGATTGCATGGGGTTCTCGCTTGATCTTCGCTACCAGATTTGCCTGCAGCCGATTGAACTGCCGGTTTTTAATCCGGTCGCTCTGGAGTTGCTCCAGCTGTTGGCTGATCCGACGGTTGAAATCGACCATGTCACTGAGATCATCCAAAAGGATCAGGGGCTGGCTATTCAGGTGCTCAGGATGGCCAATTCATCGGCCTACGTGGGGCGTACCCGCTCTGAGACCATTAAAGATGCGGTCAATCGTCTGGGGGGCAAACAGATAACCAGTCTGGCAATGGCTGCCTCGCAGGCGGCCCTGCACGCCTCCGAAAATCCGGTTGTGAACGAGGTAATGCGGCATCTCTGGCTGCATTCCCACGCCTGCGCACTGGGCTGCCGTTCTCTGGCTATCAGCAGCGGCCACCGTGCGTTGGCAGATCAGGCCTATCTGGCAGGCCTGCTGCATGATATCGGCAAGCTCTATCTGCTGAAGGCGATGGAGCGGATCAGTCTGTCCCGGGAGATCAGTTTTGAGCTGGATCTTGAAACCCTGCTGGATGTCTTTTCCGATATGCATGTTGAACAAGGGGTCCGGATCATGAACCATTGGGACATCCCCCCCCTGTACTGCGCTATTGCAGCACACCATCATGCAGAGACCTTTGATCCTGGCGACACCCTGCTGGCCATTGTCCGGCTGGTCAACTTCAACAGCATGCAGTACAACCTCAACCTGTATCCGCGGCTGGTACAACCACCGGATGCCCTGCCTGAAATTTTGCTGCTGAAGGTGGGAGATCCGGAACTGGTAAAACTGGAAGCGGATATGCAAGTGGTCTGTGCCTAACCGTTTGAGCGAAAGTCGGAGAATTCCGGTCACCAGCAGTCCCAAGCCACAGGAACGCCATGAACATTACTGACCTTTACAGCACCCGCATCCAAAAGAACTTTGACGAAGACCAGGCTGAGATCCTTGCCGTGCTGCAGGCGAATCTCAAAAAGCCTCTCAAGCTGATCAACTATTACAAGGGGATTCCGCTTTCCTATCCGGCAACCATCGCCTCCATCAGCAAGGGGATTGTCGATCTGGATGTGCATGAGGTGCAGGCCTTTACCATTGAGCAGACCCACTCAACCTTCATACGAAGTCCCCTGTTCAAGCATGCCCTGTTTGCCCAGGCACAGTATGTCAATGTCAGTAAAAGGGCTGCAGCCTTTGTGCAGTTTTCCTACGTTGAAATCATGGCCGAACACCGGAGTTTCGTCAGGGTTGCGGTTGATTCTCAGGAGCCGGTCTCGATTGAATCCCCGCTGGGGACAATTGAGGGGCAGTTATATGATATCTCACTCTCAGGGCTGAACATCCTGATTGACTACACCTGTCCGCTGGAACCAGGTGCCGAAACAACCGTGCAGTTTGTGCTCAGAAGCCCTGAAACAGCTCAGGCTATCAACGCCCGTCTTCCGGCGATCCTGATCGGCATCGCCGGCGATGTCCCGCCCTACAGTTACCGTTTTGCCATCAGCCCTGAAAAGCAGCTTGAAAGCCAGATCTCACAGTATATCTTTCAACGTCAGGTTGCGATTATCAGGGGGGTTAAGGAGGTGATCTCCTGATCACCTTCAGCGCAGAAGTGAATCCAACGGGCAGCTCCTGCAGGGAACTGCCCGTTGGATTTTTTGCGCTACGGAAGACTACAGCTTGAAGCGTCCCACCAGACCTTCCAGATCTTTCGCCAGGCCGGACAGTTCTGAGGCTGCACCGGCGGTTTGATGGGCGCCGTTGGCGGTTTGTTGGACCACATCGGTGATCTGGTGGATGTTGGTGGATATCTCGCCGGTGACGGCGGTCTGCTCTTCTGCAGCCGTAGCAATCTGATGCACCTGCAGGGTGACTTCATTGATCCCTTCCAGGATCTGCTGCAGGGCATCACCGGATCGGCGTGAACTGTCCATCCCTTTCTCAACCTCTACAACTCCCTGCTCCATTGAGGTCACAGCGCCACCGGTTTCCTGCTGGATCGCCTTGATCATCTCACCGATCTCGCGGGTGGCGCGGGTTGTCCGTTCTGCCAGGGCCCGTACTTCGTCGGCAACCACGGCAAAGCCGCGCCCCATCTCGCCGGCCCGGGCCGCCTCAATGGCGGCATTCAGGGCCAGCAGGTTGGTCTGGTCGGCAATATCCTCAATCGTTCCGACAATGGCCCCGATCTGGTCAGAGCGGGCCCCCAGTGCCTCAACCGTACGGGCCGATTCACGCACCTTCTCTGCAATGGTCTGCATACCTGAGATGGTTTCCTGTACCACAGAGGCACCACCATGGGCCATTTCACTGGCACGGTTGGCGATGTCGGACGCCAGGGTGCAATTGCGGGAGATGTCGTTGGAGGTGGCTGACATCTCTTCACTGGCTGTGGCAACCGTGGCTGACTGGCAGGCCACTTCCTCAGCAGCAGTCGCGATCTGTTCGGCAGTGCTGTGCAGCTGGTTGGATGCCGTAGCGACCTGGACCGTTGTGGTGGTGGCCTGGGAGATGATGGAGTGGATATTCTCAACAAAGCGGTTAAACCAGTGGCTTACTTCGCCAAACTCATCCTTGCGGTTGGCGTCCAGACGCCGGGTCAGGTCTCCCTCGCCCTGGGCTATATCCTGCAGCATCTCTACCAGCTTGCGCAACGGTCCGGTAATGCTGCCGACAATCAGCAGGCTGAGCAGCAGGGTCAGGACAGCCATTGTCAGTGATATGGCAATACTTAAAATCAGCGCCAGGCGGGCTGTGCCTGCCTGGTCGGATGCCTGTTGCAGGATTCCTTTTGCGATCCCGTCTTCGATCTCTTTCATCTGATCAATTTTAGCGGTAATGGCGCTAAACCAGGTTTCCGGCGTGATTTCAAAGCTGCCGGCCATCCCCTTTGCAAGCACGGCGTTGCGTAACTCATCCGCCTTTTTGAATGATTCAGACTGCGCCTTTTCATCATAGGTTGTGACTGCGGCGCGTGATCCGAACTTGCGGAATCCTTCCATAAAGCTTTTTTGTGCAGAGAGAATAGCGAAGGTGCGCTGGTAGGTCTCGTCACTAAAGGTATTGCCGGCAATGACGGCGTTCAGTGTGGCGCGCTCTTTGCCCATCTCCTCCTTGACCTTTGAAAAGGCAAAATAGGCGATGGCGGCGCGCATCAGTGTCGGCTCCTTGCTGCTGCGTCCCACTGCTGCAACCACATCCAGGTAGGAGTAGTTAATGGCGGTATAAAACGCAAACGACTCCTTGCCTTCAATTGTCAGTGCATCAACCTTGTTGCGGATATCAGAGAGTTTTTCCTGCTGTTTTGCTGCGGCATCAAGGGCCTGCCTGACGATTGTTGCCGCAGCAGGAGTGGCAGCGATGAATGCCGCCAACTGCTTGAACTGCTCATCGCACAGTCCACGCTGTCTGGCCAGCTCTGATCTGAACTTCTCACCTTTTGCATTAATAAAGCCGGAAGAAAGCCCCCGCTCTTTCTGCAGTTCATGCACTAAAGCCCCGGTCCGTACCGAAAGTCCAATCAGTTGCTCTGTCTGTCTGATGTCCTGCAGGGTTGCATACTTATCAAGAACCTCACGACCTGAAAAAAAGAGCAGTCCGAGAACCGGTAGCAAAAGCAGAAGTAACAGTTTGATGCGGATGCTGAGGTTCTTGAGCATGGGGCTCCTCCGGGGCATTCTTGGGAAATGGATGCGTATCGGTGATTGTATACAATGATTCTGGCACAGATTCCTTGATATAAGTCAAATTACAGCCATAACGGACTGCCGATACCGGCAGCCCGCTATGGCTATGCGGGGTGATGCTGTTGCTTACTTCTGCGGCCCGTAGGGGTCTTTCAACTCCTGCTCGGGCTTGAACATCAGCTTCTTGGCGCCACGGTTGTTGAGATATTTGGGCAGTTCAAGGTCAACCTTGACCGGTACCTCCACCCCGGCTTTGGTCAGGGCCTGACGCAGCAAGGCCTCGGCCTTGACGGCATGCATGCCGGCATCGCCCAGGATCCGCATCGCTTCGGTTGGGTTGTGGAAACCGACCGAGTTTTCGGCCCCAAAGAACAGGTTGCGATAGAATCCCTCCAGATAATGATCCTTGGCCTGCTCATACAGCGCCTTGTCGATCTGCTTGCCGACTGCCTGCTGCTTGTGGGTCAGCTCAAACAACTTGGCCACGGTGGCCAGGGCATAACCGGAGCGAATGAACTGGGAAGCAGCCCGGTCCTGGATGGTGATTACCTGCTCACGCAGCCATTCCGGCTTCTCGCTGTGGCACTGCTGGCAGGCCTTGAAGTCGTTCTTGAGCGGGCTCATGATCCGGTGGTCGGAGATCTTCTTGCTGCCCACCTTGGTGTACGGCATATGGCAATCTGCACAGGAGACGCCTGCCATCCAGTGCACGCTCTTGTTGGCGTACATCTCGAACTCCGGGTGGCGTATGAAGGCCATCTTGAAGCCGGTCACGGTTTGGGTCCATTCGCCGTAGGACTTGTCACTGCGAATCTTCTTGATGATGTTCTCGATCGGGATGTTGCCCATCTTGCTACCTTCCCAGGGGAAGAAGACATCCTTTGACTTCATGTCGTCAGTTTTTTGTACCACGTAGCTGACATGGCACTGGGCGCAGACCAGGGTGCGTTTATCCTGGTTGGTCAGCTTTGCCTGGTCAACCCCAAGCATCTGCAGCGCCTTGCCCAGCGTAAAACCGCGGGATATCTTGAGCGACATGTCCTTGTTGTTGTGACAGTCGATACAGGCAACGCCGGTTTCCTGCTGTTCTTTCGGGATCAGGTTTTTTACCTCATTATACGGCTTTGAGAAGTAGTCGAAACCATGCTTTTCAGCCAGTTGCGGGGCATAAGGGGTCTTGCAGGTCAGGCAGGCACCACCGGCCTTGACCCGCGAGGGATCAACCTCGACCTGATCTTTCATCATATGGACGTGGCCGCGGGGCTCGTTGTACTCGACACCAAAACCCCAGCCGTTGAACAGCAGCGCATTGAACGGATATTCAGACAGCTTGTCGTAGACCTTGCCACCGTCATTGCCCTTCTTGTACTTGCTCTTGCCTTCCGGGGTGGGTTGGGCAGTGGCCTTCCAGGTCTCGTATTCCTCCGGGTAATTCTTGCCCCAGACCGCCGGATCAATGGTGCCGTCGGGGATCTCGGCGATCTTGGCTTTCTCGGCCTTGGGCGGGGCGCAGGCGGTAACCATGGCGCCGCACAGGGCGATGGCCATGAGGGGGGCTAACAGTTTCATTCGCATAGGTTCTTCTCCTTCAGGGTAGTAGAATTTCTAAATCGGGTTGACGGCCAGGGCGCCGGTACCGGTGTGGGTTGTCCGGCGATGACAGCTCCAACAGTTACGTGACGTGTCCATCTGTGACACCAGTGTCTCGTGGCAGCGGATACAGTTGGCTTTGACCACCTTGGCGCCATGTTCGGACAGGGTGATCCTTTCCGGTACATGGCCCGAGTTGAAAAACAGTACGTCTTTCATACCGTCAATGGATTTCCAGATATAATGGCTGGCCAGGTTGTCGTTCGGCAGATGGCAATCAACGCATTTGAAGCGACGATGGGCACCGGCGTGCATAAAGGCCGTATGCTGGGTCTCCATCACGTGGCAGCTGGCGCAAAAATCAGGAGATTCCGACTTTGCCAGCAGTTTTGGCGGGCCAAGCATCATAAACATGCCGATCAGTGCTGCCGAGACAGCGCCGATGGCGACATATTTGAGGCGTTTACCACTAAGAAAAGATCCCATCACTTCACCCCCTCTCATTATAACGTGGGTACAAAAAAACACCGGCAGCCCGATGGGCCACCGGTGGTATCGTGCAACAGGTTACTTGCCGGCCTTCTTCATGCCGATCAGCACGCCACTTATCCGTTTGAATATTCGCATTTCCGTTACTCCTGATCTGATGTGAACTCAACTAGAAGCACAGTGGCGAGTCTATACGTTAAATAACTATCTAATAGCTTTGACTAAAGTCAAATTTACATGAAAATAGAGGTAAATAAATATTCACATTATCTACCTGAAAATAGTAAAGCTTGACGGGAAGCGTCTTTGTGGCTAATTATGTGAATATGAAATCACAAAATGTGCTTGAAAAGAAGGCAACCCAAGTCAGGCAGGTTGAAATCGTCCAGGCGGCCCTGAATGTCATCGGCAGACTGGGAGTCAGTGGTCTGACCATCCATGAGGTGGCGCTGTCAGCCGGTATGAGTGAGGCCAACATCTATCGCCATTTCCGCAACAAGCAGGAGGTGGTCAAGGCGTTGGTAGAGTTCATCGGCGGCCAGGTCACCAGCCGGGCGGCTCAACTGGCCGGTTCAAGTGGCAAGCCGCTGGACAAGCTGGAAAGGGTGATCCTGGCTCACACCGAGATGATTGCCAAGAATCCCGGCATACCAAGGCTTTTGTTCTCTGATGGGGGGATTGCCACCGGCGGCAGGATTGCCCAGATAATGTCCAGCCGGATAGAGAGCTTTCTGGATACCCTTGCAGGTCTGCTTGAGGCGGCTGCTACTGAAGGTGCGGTGCGTGAGGGGATCGCTTCCCGCGAGACCGCCGTTACCATTTTAGGGATGATCCAGTTTAGTGTGCTGCGCTGGATCGGTAATCAAACCGAAGGCAGGCTGGTGGATGAAGTGGCACTGTTGTGGGGTAACTTCAGGCGGCTGTTGGAGCGATAAGCAGCAGAAATTTTTTTTGCACGTTATGTGAATAATAATTTACATAACCTTGGAGAGGCTCATGTTAGCGTCAAAGATGCAGCTACGCAGGTTGATCCTGTTTGCAGCCCTGTTTCCATTAGTGCTGTTGTTTTTCTACGTTGTCCTGCGCTCTGGCCCGCTGGCACCGGTTGAGGTAACGGCTGTGCCGGTATCAACACAGGTTATACAACCGGCTCTTTTCGGGGTTGGTACGGTTGAGGCCCGTTACAGTTATCAGGTTGGCCCGACAGCAGCAGGCAGAATTAAGCAGTTGCAGGTACAGGTGGGAGACCGGGTAAAAGCAGGACAACTGCTTGGAGAAATGGATCCGGTTGACCTTAATGATCGTCTGCAGGCGCAACAGGCAGCCATCAAGCGTGCAGAGGCAAATGTGCAGGATGCTGAGGCCAGGCAGCGGTATGCGCATGCCCAGGCTAAACGGTATGGCGAACTGTTGCCGCTCAAAGCTACCAGCGAGGAAATAGTTTCAGCCAAGCGGCAGGAGTTGCAGACCGCTGATGCGGCGCTTGTCGCAGCCAGAGAAGAGCGTTCCCGGCTAACGTCTGAATATACGGGGCTGTGTTCCCAGCAGGGTAATCTGCGTCTGGTAGCCCCGGTTGCCGGGCTGGTAACGCTGCGCGGGGCAGAACCGGGCACCACCGTGGTTGCCGGACAAACCGTGGTTGAGCTGATTGATCCGGCATCGGTTTGGATCAATACCCGTTTTGATCAGATCGCAGCAAACGGGCTCAAGGCCGGTTTGCCGGCACGGATTGAGCTGCGTTCACGCAAGGGGACGCTGTTAAGCGGCACCATTGCCCGCATTGAACCAAAGGCCGACAGCATCACCGAAGAGGTCCTTGCCAAGGTGTTATTTGCACGTGTGCCAGAAAATCTACCTCCATTGGGCGAACTGGCAGAGGTAACGGTTGACCTCCCGCCGGCTGCCGCAACGCTGGTTCTGCCCAATGCGGCACTGCATCGTCTGGACAACCGGACCGGTGTCTGGCGTGTGAGTAAGGCCGGTGTTGAATTTGTTGCAGTAAAGCCTGGGGCAACTGATCTGGATGGCCGCGTACAGATTCTGGAAGGGCTTCAAAACGGGGATCGAGTGGTGCTGTACAGTGCCAAGGCACTCACCCGTAAGAGTCGCATCAAGCTGGTTGAAAAGCTTTCGGTGGGCAGGCGGTGATCAGCCTTGCCGGACGGGACATACTGCATGGTTGGGGCAAGTTCGTCTTTACCGGTGCAGGTCTGGGATTACTGCTGGGGGTCACGCTGGTCATGGCCGGTGTCTACCGGGGGATGGTGGATGACGGCATGGCCCTGCTTGATAACAGTGGCGCGGATCTGTGGGTGGTACAGCGTGATACGCTGGGTCCCTATGCCGAGTCTTCCAGCATCAATGACGATCTCTATCGCGGTATCCGCGCCATGCCGGGGGTTGCACAGGCCGCCAATATCACCTACCTGACTATGCAGGTACGAAAAGGACAGCAGGATGTGCGCTCTATGGTGGTGGGGGTGGCTTCCGGGCAGGTCGGTGCTGTGCCCGGCTGGCCGACCTATCTGACGGCAGGTCGTCAGATGACACGGAGCCATTACGAGGCGGTGGCTGACCTTGCCACCGGTTTCAGAATCGGCGATCAGTTGGATATCCGGCGTAACCGCTACACTGTGGTGGGGTTGACCCGCCGCATGGTCTCATCAAGCGGTGATCCCATGGTCTTTATCCCGCTCAAGGATGCCCAGGAGGCCCAGTTCTTGAAGGATAACGATGCGATCTGGCAGGGCAGGCGGCGCACTGAGGCCAATCCAACCTTCAATCGTCCCGGTGTGCCCGGCCTGCTTAACGCGGTGCAGGCATCGCAGAGCAGCAATCCGTATGTCAATGCCGTGCTGGTGACGGTCAAAAACGGCCACGATCCCACTGAGGTTGCAGCAGCAATCCGTCGCTGGAAGCGGCTGACCGTGTACAGCAGGACGCAGATGGAAGAGATTCTGGTGGGTAAGCTGATTGCCACCTCGGCCCGGCAGATCGGTATGTTTCTGGTGATCCTGGCCCTGGTCAGCGCCACCATTGTGGCCTTCATCATCTACACCCTGACCATGGATAAAATCAGGGAGATCGCCGTCTTGAAGCTGATCGGCACCCGCAATCGTACCATTGCCGCCATGATCATGCAGCAGTCGCTGGCCCTGGGTATCATCGGTTTTGCGGTGGGCAAGATCAGCGCAACCTTTGCGGCACCCTACTTCCCCAAGTACGTGCTGTTGGTGCCGATTGATTCCCTGATCGGTTTTCTGGTGGTGCTGGTGATCTGTGCGCTTGCCAGTCTGGTGGCCATCCGGATGGCGTTGCAGGTTGATCCGGCAGAAGCGATAGGGGGATAACACGGTGGCAGGAACCGGTATTCGGATTAAAGGACTGCGGAAACGCTACGGCAGTGGCGACACGGCGGTTGATGCCTTGCAGGGGGTGGAACTGCAGGTGGCGCCGGGTGAGGTGATCGGGCTGGTGGGGCCATCCGGTTCCGGCAAGAGCACCCTGCTGAAATGTCTGGGGGCGGTGATCGACCCGACTGCAGGACGGATCGTGCTGGGGGACGAGGTGATCTATGACAACGGCTGGCAGGTGCGGGATCTGCGTGCCCTTCGTCGCGACCGGATAGGCTTTGTCTTTCAGGCACCCTACCTGATCCCGTTTCTGGATGTGACCGATAATGTAGCCCTGTTGCCGATGCTGGCCGGTGTGCCGAATCAGGAGGCACGCAAGCGGGCCAGGGAGCTACTGGCCGCCCTGGAGGTGGAACACCGCGCCAAGGCCATGCCTGCACAGCTTTCCGGCGGTGAACAGCAGCGAGTAGCCATTGCCCGTGGTCTGATCAACCGTCCCCCGGTTGTTCTGGCAGATGAGCCGACTGCCCCGCTGGACAGTCAGCGGGCGCTGGGGGTGATCCGTATTCTCAATGATATGGCACAGCAGTATCAGACAGCGGTTATCGTGGTAACTCACGATGAAAAGATCATCCCTACCTTTAAGCGGATCTACCATATCCGGGATGGCGTTACCCATGAAGAGGAGGGTGAGGGGCGGGTAATCTAAGGAAATATGGTTACGACAAACGACTTTATCGGGTAACGAGGCGACAACATGACAAAGCGATGTCTGGTGCAAGGGTAAACAAGAAGATGCAGCTTTTTCAATTGTCTCGTTATTACAAATAATATTAGCGCTGACTGCTTATCTCACCATCTCGATTTCAGCCGAAGCGGATACGGTCCAGTTCCACCATGCGGGGATAGAGGACTGATTCCTCAGTGATAATCCGGTTACCCAGCAGAGAGAAGATCCTGCCGATATCGCGGGCAAACACTACGCTCTGCTCCGGCGCTGGGTAGCGTTCGAAAAAGCGCTCCGCATCGGTGGCGATCTCC
>Ga0074197_1002698_pt1 | contig 11884 bp, 11 predicted proteins | sample EPASupsiteSAE305_FD_64526 | JGI IMG/M metagenome (GOLD analysis project Ga0074197, IMG submission 64526) | Bioremediated contaminated groundwater microbial communities from EPA Superfund site, New Mexico - SAE3-05 reassembly with SPADES | ecosystem: Environmental > Aquatic > Deep subsurface >...
GTCAGCATAACGAATGCGCTGCGGCTGCCCAATCCCTGGCAGTACGAAGTAGCAGCGCTGATGTCGCAGATCGGCTGCATCACTCTTCCCGGCGACATCTTGAATAAAATATGCAGCGGCCTTGAGCTGACCCCCGAGGAGCAGGAGATGTATGACCATCATCCGATGGTTGGGGCGTCGCTGCTGGAAAAAATTCCGCGCCTGGAGAATGTGACCAAGATGATTCGTCTCCAGCTCAAACGCATTGATGAATACACGGACGCCATGGCCAGCGCTGAATTCGAGGAAGTCCTTACCGGCGGTCAGGTCTTGAAAGCCGCTCTCGATTTTGACCGGCATCTCTTTCGTGGACTGGGGCGGAGTGAAGCGGTAGAGCTGATGCGAAGCCAGAAAAATGTCTATAACCCTAAAATTTTGGACATTATTTCCAGCCTCAGGATAGAGAAGCGGGAACAACAGGAACAAAGGCTGCCCGTGAATCAGGTCAGTATCGGGATGGTTGCCGCGGAGAACATCATGGCAAAAAATGGGGTGCTGATCATTCCCAAGGGACAAACCATCACCCCGCAGCTCCTGCAAGGATTGAGGAATTTTTCTCTGCAAGTTGGGGTAGTTGAACCGATAAGAGTGCTGATCGGCCAATCGGCGGAATCTGCTCCGGCACCTGAGAGCTAAAGGGTGGCATCCTTTTTTAGGAAAATGTCAGCGGCGCAAAAGAAGGGCTCTCTTGGCAGATGCAAACGACCCATTGTTCGTCCATTGACGAGCCGCCCGTGAGATTCGGCTGTACGCCTTTTTTGCTGTTCATCATCCTTTGACCGGGATACGATTTTTTCCCGCCTGGATGCACAAAAAATATTGCACCTATCAATTGCCAAAAGTAAGAACCATTCCTTCTAAAAGTAAAGCCAGATATCACCACGACCTGACGGAAGGAGCAACTGCATGCTAGGCGCCACCATTGTCGGTATTTCCACATTGTTACAGTTCGCGGCCGCGTTTGTCGCATTAAGGCTCATGCATATAACCGGGAAATCAATATCCTGGGGTTTGATATCTTTGGCAATTTTTTTAATGGCTATAAGGAGATCGGCAACACTCTTGAAAATCATGCAAGGACAACAGGCACAACCCTTCGATTTCTCTATAGAATTAATAGCTCTTCTGATTTCAATCTTAATGTTTGCTGGATTGATTCTCATATCTCCGCTCTTCAAATCAATGAATATCAATATGGCAATGCTTAAAAAAACGCGCCAGGACCCGGGTTTACGGGTTGTGGAACACGCCTAGCCGCAAAGCCTTGTCTGGTGGGCGTTGGCGGGCGGGGTCAATTTTGGCGTGTGCCCACAAGAATTACACTTTTTTTTCTGTGGTCTCAATGCCAAAAACCTTGGCAGGAAGAGGGGTTGCGAGTTTTTTCATCAGTTCGCGGCAGTCTTTTGGAGGCGAATTAATCTGAAAAAAACTGTGCTTGTCACTCTTGAACTGGGTGGCCTGGAGTTTGGACAGGGCAGCCCGAATATGGGACCAGGGCTGACCGCACGCACGCTCTGCCACGCGTTCCAGTAACAGTGCCAGGACGCAGATTTTCACATGGGTCTCGATGCGGCGTGCGGCCCAATGATACATCGGCATCATCTGGATCTGGGTGCGTTTGAGTGAGCGGAAGCATCGCTCGATCACCAGGAGCCCTTTGTAGCCGAGGGCGGCGTCTTCCAGGCTGATGGTGTCGTCATTGGTTTCAAGTACCCATTTGCCGTCGTAGCGCTTGGCCTCGGTGATAGCGGCGCGATCCAGGCGGAGTTTGCCGGCCTCGGTCGTGGTGAGGTAGCGCTTGTAGCGTTTGGAGGCCAGCAGTTCAATCGCCCATTGGGCGGAGGCATCCCGGTCGCGATGGCTGGCGAGTTCCTCTTCGAGCAGGCGGACGATCTCGTCCCGGTGTGCACGCTGCCGCTCGGCTTCCTTCGGGTTGTAACAGAGGATATACCGCCGGCGCCGTTCGCCATCGCCGATGATGACCTCCTTGGCGTGCAGATTGTCGGTGATCTCGGTGTAGCGGCCTGGCCGGGAGAGCACCTCGGTTTTGATCTCGGCAACCGTTGCCATGCGGGTGGCCAGCAGATACTTGCCGCCGGCCCGGGCAAGCTCTTCCCGGTTGGCGGCGGAGTTCATGCCCGAGTCGGCGACAAACAGGGCCCGGCCAAGTTTCCAGCCCCGGAGGTCCCGCCGGATGCGCTCAACCGTGGAGACATCCGCCGTGTTGCCGGGAAAGACCCAGCTTTTCACCGGCAGTCCTTCCCGGGTGACCGCCAGGGCGACCACGATCTGCGGGGTCCAGGTGCCCTCCTTGGAATGGCCGTACTGACGAAGACCTGATTCCTCGGAGTCATCTTCATAGTCAATGGCAAACGATGCGGTGGTGGTATCGTAGAAAATCAGGTCAACCGAGAGGTTGAACAGATCCGCGGTCTGAAAGAAGACCGCCTCCTCAACCGCATCAATATGCGTATGGAGAAAATCCATGGCCTCGTACATCTGCCGCAGTTTCAGGCCATGGCACTTGGAAAGATGAACCCGTTCCAGCCACCGGTCCCAAACGCCGAGCTTGGATTCCGGTTCGCAGAGGCGGTTGGCGGTCATGGCCAGCAAGGCCTGATCATAGGCTACAGCATACTTGCCCTTGCCGAGCAAAGCCCGGAGGGTTGTGCCGATACCCAGCCGCTCCCAAAGGGCTTCGATGACCAAAACGGTGCCGAGTTCCACCGTGCGCAGGATTTCGAGGTCATCGGGGAGTCCGCCGCCGCGCTCCTGAACGCCATCGCCATCGGGATCAAGGATGGTGATCCCGCAGACCCTGGCAATGGAACGGGCAAGGCGAACGAGGGCGTCGCGGTCGAGCTGATCGGCCCGACCGAAACTGTGGATGATACGGGCAACGGTGGAGTTGGTGTCCGGATCGCGCACGTTGTGGGCGAGTTGGAGATACTCGGTGACGGTGCCGTTCTTGTTCTTTCTTTTCGTGGCTCGCAGATACATGGCTGCCCACCACGTTAGTGCGTTAATGTTTGTATATCAAGAGAAAAATAGCTTCGCGTGTGCCCACATGTTTTGAGGATTTTCACCACACCCGAACAGCTATCAGCATGAAATTGCGTAATAAATTTTTCGGCACTGCACTAAAATGTGCCCGCAACCCGCAAACTTAAGTCTGGGCGCATTATTTTTTCTGGATATGTTTATCATAACAATGATCTGGACTCCCAAAGTTTAACGGCTCATCGCATCAAAGATGCATGGATAATTTGAGACCTATGATGCCAGTAACAATCAAAGCAAGGCTGATCAATCTGGCCATGTTTACCGGCTCATCGAACAACACGATGCCCAAAAGTGCTGTCCCGACGGCCCCGACACCGACCCATACCGCATAAGCCGTACCGACAGGGAGTGATTTCATGGCAATGCCAAGCAAACCAACGCTGATAATCATCGAAAGCGTGGTTCCAACTGTGGGCCATGGACGGGTGAAACCCTCGGTGTATTTGAGTCCAATTGCCCAACCGATTTCAAACAGTCCGGCAACAACAAGAATCAACCAGTTCATGAAAATATTTTACGATAACTAGAGGATATAGCCCCTGTGAAAAGATGGAGGTCATTCCTCGGGTCTTGAAGGGGAGTCACCTTATTTGCAATCAAGGTGAACAGGAGCCAGGTGGACTCCTGACGAGGAAATCACAAGTTCATCCTGCGCATTTATTTGTTGGAATTAAGTATTGTGATCTCTCCGAATTATGTTGTGGGTTGTCTGTAAGCCTTGATCCGATCAATGGCATTCTGTTCGATATTGCGATAGAAAAAGGTGTAGTCGTAGCCGTGAAACCAACCCGGCAATGTATTGTAGGGAGCGAAAAAATTGTGGTAGTTTGCTGGAGCAGGCAGCGCGGCCGGGTCGATTACCAATGCCCCATTGTTGCTTTGTGCTCCAATGTAATGGTTCACCTCGTAGATGGAGCTGCCGTCCGGCTGTGGCTGGAAAATTGCGGGGTCTGCCCCTGGCAGCGAACCCTTGTAAAAGACCGCCCCCAAATTCGCTGTCGCGGGTGTGACCGTCGACTCGATGGCTCCAGGGTCAGTGGCAACCCATGTCAAGGGGTTCACGCTGTAAGCGTTCTTTCTCACCAATTCCATCTTCCCCCGCGAACTGGTTGGAACCAGCGACCAATCCCCTGGAGTCTGCTGAGTGTTATAGGTGACAATGCAGCCGGTCTGAGCCTTGTCACGGCAGATACCGACAAGTGCCAACGAGTCGGGAAAACTGTTCATATCGTCCGAGGTCACGGACCAACCGATCACATAGGCAGCCACCAGAAGTTTCCGCAAGGCCGGGTCCCCAAACTTGTTTTCCAGCAAATAGAGCAGCATGTTTGCGCCCTGACTATGACCGGCAAGGATAAATGGCCGCGGCTGCCCATTGGCAGCTTTATTGTAGTGCGCCATGTAGTAATCGAACGCATTCGATACGTCCGTATAGGCCACTTTGAGTGCCTGGTTTGCGGCGCCGGCAAATTGCGGGGTGTTTTGCCACAAGACAGAGTTCAATACGTCGAGCCCGGAGGACTGTTGGTAGTAGGGAATGTAAACGTTGGTGCCAGCCTTAGCAAAAACACCTATCTGGGTTTCGACGTGCCTTTTGATGATCGGATCAATGTAGGCTTGGGCCAGTGACTGATTCCATCCTGGACTCCAAGTTGAAGTCAGAGGAGGATGTGATCTGCTATCGTAGTTATACGTGGTCGGATAAACGAAGAAGACATCCACTGGTTGTGGACCAGTCGAAAGGGTCAGCCAATTTTGCGACTGAGAATAATCGGTGGGGACCGCAACGGGAGCGGGTTTCTCGACATCGATACTGTAAGCAGCCTGCGATGAAATGACGACAAAGACGAACACATAAGCCAAGAACTTAAAACCCTGAAGCCAAGTCATCGTCATGCCATTCAATACGATATCACTCCTACCCTTCGTTTGGTCGATCATCTCCACCCCTTTTGTTGATGTGTATTATCCGGCAGGAACACCGTTCGGTCGTCATAGTGTCCGCAGGAATTCATCCTCCGGCAAACACCTCCAATTATTCTCCCGGTTCCCAGATCATCCTTTTCTTATTGCTGCCCAACGGTTGCGATGGATGCGGAGGCCGGCGGAGAAAAGCGTTTCTTCAGGGCGGCTACCATGGTCGGGCTTAACTGCTTAAACAGTTCTGCGTTGTACGAACCGTGGTACGGCACGGGAACGGGAGCATTGCTCAAGTCTACATGCTTGATCGTCGGATCGTTGGAGTCGGACGCGTCGCTCTGGGAACGGGTTGGATCCATGCTGGGTACAGGGAGTTTGCCGGCGCCTCCTGCGGTCAAGTTGTTGGGATTATTCGCATGTATATCATTCTGGACAATCTGCTGCGCCGCGATCGCGTACTTGCGCGATGTGGCGGCAGGTGTTCCCTCCGCGACCGCCGGATCAACGTTGACCGTGACAATCGAAACGGTGTAATCGCTGTTCAGATAGATCTCGAACGTCCGGAACTGCTGCGGAAAATCCCGCAACGACGCGGTCTCCACCTGCCAGAAGCCCTGCTCCGGCACGGCGGGGTCCGTCGAGGGAAAAGCCTTAACCGTATTCATATGCCGATGTCCGGCAATCCACATGAGCAAATTCGGTGAGTTCTGCAGGGTCTTGACCAAATCAACGAGGCTCACGGCATTCCGGTGCTGAGGCGCGATATCTGTTGTCTCGCCCCACCATTCCATCTCCGAGCCAATGGGCGCAACCCCAATGGGAATGTGGGCAGCGATAATCATCAACTGGTTATCCGCCTGACCCTTGGCCAGTTCGGCTTGCAGCCACGCCCAGCGTTCTCCGTCCAGATAACCGTGAACATGAAAATCGGTCGAGCCATCATCTTCCCTTTGCGTATCATCCAGTACAATCACCTTGAGAGGCAACATCGGATTGGGCAGAAAACTATAACACGCAAAACCGGGTGAAGCGTTTTTGTCGACCAGATGGAATCCATGCCCGACAGGCATGGTGGTAGTATTGAAGAATTCGTGCAGCCATTCTGTTCTCACCAGTGAACGACGATCCGAATCAGCAGTGATTTTCGGTGCTCCGGCAGCAAACGCTGGATCAGTTGAAAGGCCTGCATGAATGATTGTTCCGTATGGAGTCGAACCATCGAGGATGCCTGGGTAAAATTTCGGTTCAGCGGTTATTCCGTTGATGTTGAACAGGACGGGAAAGGTCTGCTGATTCGGAACAAGAATGTCGGCAATGGCCCATACCGTATCCGCGAGGTAGGATGCCCTCAAACCGAGAGCCGGATTCGCATCCACGGGGAAACAGCCGAGAAAGAAATGATCATGATTGCCTAGTGCCTGATACCAGGGGATCGTTTTATCTAATCCGGCTGCCTGATACAGTTTTTGGTAATCAATGGTGCCTTCGCCAAGATGAGCACCAGAGCTAGGTCTAATGATTTTTCCATCAATGACATCAATGTACCATCGAAGTTCATTATAGGAGGTACTGTTGCAGGTATCGCCGAGGGAGATTCCGAAATCAAAAGGAGTCTGTTTATGTAGAGCGTTAACCGTTTGGATCGCTGCGTCTAACACATGCGTCGAATACAGCATCACCGGAGAATATACTGAAGTATTATTGTAAGCGAATTTATCTGATTGTTGAAAATATACTAGCTGATTTGGTGCCTCCTTATCCGTGATGTGGATATCAGAGAAAGTGAAAAAATTGACAAGCTTAATGATTTTAGCTGAAGATGGTTTGCTGTAGTCCTTTGCCATTATATCTGTTCTTGGCATCAAAGGAAGGGCTGATCCAAGAGTCCATTTACCGTATCCAAACTTGTCGAATAGCTCTATCTGGCAAATTTCTGTGTTTGTGAGACCTGGGATCGTCTTGGGAAAAGAGATCATCTCCTGAAGAGTCGTGGTGACTTTTGAATTGATTGGATATTGCCGTATCTTGACAGAAGTTTTGTCATCTCCAAACTCTCCGAAAGCATCTGGGCTTAATGCCAATGTACCGAAAAATCCGGCGGAATAATACATGAATTCCCGTCGGGTGATTGTTCCTGAATCAACTGTATCAGTGTTTTTTTTTGGTGCGTTGACAGGCATTTTTTCATTTCCCTAAGTTGCTGTTGCAACAGCTTTACCTTGCTGCTGATATGATTGATACTCCATCAAATTCTGATCAAAAATAGATGAACAAGCCAATTTTATGGCGACTTAAACCCTAAGGTAAGGGTGAGCTGGCCAGTTTGTAACGCAGTTTGCTAAGAAATCCGAACTTGCCCAAATCGAAAAGCTACCCGGATGGTATAAAGTTTCTCAAATTGATCGGGAGCTGTCTACTCATTTTTTCCGCTACCAACTCTTTCATGCGGCACTTGTCGGTCCGCTTAGGTGTGTGCTTTGCTTTTAAGCGTACGGGATTTGTGGATTATGAGAATTGATATTTTTTCAGAAAACGTTTTACGACCGAGAGAAGGTCAATATGCTTTCAATAATCACTCAGCGCCTCATTAACTGTCCTAGCCATATCCTCCTTAATCTTTTTCCGAAGTTCTTCTACATCCAGTCTCTCATCCCTAGCTATCATCCGGTGTGCAAGTTGTTTTGGAATAGAAAATCTTTCACTTTTGTTACCGTCAGGTGAACAGCCTGTAACGTTCGGAGTGCTGCAGCATAAATCGGTTGAACAGATTACCCAGCTTTTCGGGATGCGCGTGATCGGCCTGAGTTTTTCTTTTCGCTCATCGTGAAGATTATTTGGTATACGGCAAAAATAATTGAGTGGTATGTTCATATCTACGATCATAGCATCACAGACCCTGACACACCGATCACAGATGATAGGGGAGCCGCCGGGGCCAACAAATAGATTTTCGACTTCGTCAGATGTGCTTCCGCAAAAATCACAAGCTTGGATTACATCAGGTTCTTCGGATTCGTTCATATGTCGTTGATGATGTTTTTATCTTCCAATTCCAGTGAAGAAGTTCTTGATCAAAAAATGGTCAGGAGCTTTATGAGTAAGTCAGAAATTTCCAGGATCGACTGTCATTGCATAGAGGTAAAGAAATCGCTTGAATCGAGCTATCCGGGGCCAGAGGCTTCGGCCTTTCGCCCGACTCATGACCTTGTCACCGCGATTTCAAAAAATACAAGCGGCTGAGCCTAACTGCTTCTAACCTGGCCCAGAGGGCCAGGGTTTCCATGCTGGACTTAAATCATTCTAAGAATTTTTCTTGTGTTGAAGGTAGCCCAGCTTCTTCCCTCAGCAACAGATCGCAAAATGCTTGAGCGGCTCGCGAAAGAGTCGATCCTTTCCGTGTAACGATACCCAACTCCCGGTGAATTTGTATCCGGGGTATGGGCACGCAGGTTAACTCATCATTTAGCATGATCAGGGGCAACACACTCCACCCCAGACCCGATGCAACCAGCATGCGGATGGTTTCCAGGTAATTTGTTTCCACGCTGATTCGAAAGGGTAACCCTGCCACCTGAAAGGAAGAATCGATCAGACGTCTGGTTTCACTCCCCTTTTCCGGGACAATTGCCGGATAACGTATCAATTCAGTACTTTTTCGGCAACCTGCCAAGGGATGATGGAAGCTGACCATTATCTCCAAAGGATCGTCCCATACCTTGCGCAACTCTAACTTTCCCGCTGGGGTTTGGGGCAGGGTTACTACTGCCATTTCCAGACTTCCATCCGCCACCGTGGCACAACCGCTTTCCGAATCCATGAACCGAAGGGCAAACTCGACCTTTGGGTATTGCAGGCTGAAATTGCGCAGGTAAGGCGGCAGGCGGTGCAGTCCGATGTGGTGACTGGTGGTCAGCTGCAGCACGCCACTGACTTCGCCGGAGAGATCGGCGATTATCTGCCTGCAGTCCGCCATCTCCTGCACAATATGCCGTGCCTTGGGCAGCAGCGCCCGCCCCACCTCGGTCAGAACCACCCGTTTACTGAGCCGCTCAAACAGTTTGTCGGCCAGCTCCTCCTCCAGTGCTGCTATCCGTTTACTCACAGCCGGTTGAGTCAGATACAGCCGCTCCGCCGCCAGAGAAAAAGAACCGGTTTCAGCCACTGCCAAAAAAGCCTGTAATGTATTGGCATCCATGGCTCATTCTAAACTGGAATCCGTTTTATGAAAATAATGAATTTGAGTTATCACCACAAAAGCTCTATTTCTGTTTTTATCAAGGAGGAATAACCATGAAAAAAACGCTGTACGACAAATTATGGGACGCGCATGTGGTGCGCGAAAATGAGGACGGTACCAGCCTGATCTATATCGACCGGCATCTGGTGCATGAGGTGACATCGCCGCAGGCCTTCGAGGGAATGCGGCTCGCTGGTAGGCAACCTTGGCGGCGGGAGACGATCCTGGCAGTCCCGGACCACAATGTGCCGACCACCGACCGCAGTCTTCCTCCGGCTGATCCGGCGGCACGGCTGCAGTTGCAAACTCTGGATGCCAACTGTTCGGAGTTCGGTATCACCGAATTCGGTATCCAGGATCTTCGCCAGGGAGTGGTGCATGTGATCGGGCCGGAACAGGGTGCCACCCTACCGGGAATGACCGTGGTCTGTGGCGATTCCCACACCGCAACCCACGGCGCCTTTGGCGCTCTGGCCTTTGGTATCGGTACGTCGGAGGTTGAACATGTGCTGGCCACCCAGTGCCTGGTGCTGAAAAAATCGCGATCCATGCTCGTTGCGATGGAAGGCAGATTGCCCTTGGGGGTGACGGCCAAAGACATGATTTTGCATGTCATCGGTACAATCGGTACCGCCGGCGGTACCGGCTGCGTGATTGAATTCGCGGGTGAGGCTATTACCGAATTGAGCATGGAGGGACGGATGACCGTCTGCAATATGGCCATTGAGGCTGGCGCTCGAGCCGGAATGATCGGGGTGGACGACACCACCATCAAGTATGTCACGGGGCGCCCATTTGCGCCGCAGGGAGAAATGATGCATCAGGCTGAGGTCGCCTGGCGGGAGCTGCACAGTGATCCCGGTGCGGAATTTGATCAGGTGGTGCGGATTGATGTCGCAAGCCTTGAGCCCCAAGTCAGTTGGGGAACCTCGCCGGAGATGGTGGTCGGAGTGAGTACGACAGTTCCAGATCCGGCGCAGGAAAACAATCCGGTTAAGGCCGAGAGCATGCGCAAGGCCCTTGCTTATATGGCGCTCAAACCGGGGACCCCAATGAGCGAGATTCAGGTGGACAAGGTGTTTATCGGTTCCTGCACCAACGGCCGCATTGAGGACCTGCGCGCGGCAGCAGTCGTAGTTCGAGGCCGAAAAATAGCTGGAAATGTCAAGCAGGCCCTGATTGTACCAGGATCCGGTTTAGTGAAGCAACAGGCGGAGTTGGAGGGGCTGGATAGAGTATTTATTGAAGCAGGATTTGAATGGCGACAACCGGGATGCTCGATGTGTCTGGCCATGAATCCCGACCGGCTTGCTCCAGGTGAGCGTTGTGCCTCCACCTCCAACCGTAATTTTGAAGGACGGCAGGGTCAGGGAGGCCGCACCCACTTGATCAGTCCTGCGATGGCGGCGGCAGCGGCAGTGACCGGTCATTTTGTTGATGTCCGCACACTGCCACACCCATAACCCATCGGGAACACATCTAGAGGAGAACTATCATGCAGCCATTTAGCACGGTTTGTGGTGTCGTCGTTCCGATTGACCGGGTCAATGTTGACACCGATGCCATAATCCCAAAACAATATCTTAAATTCATCGGCAAAACCGGTTTCGACGCCAACCTGTTTGACGATTGGCGTTACCTGGATCTGGGCGAGCCGTATATGGATCACAGTACTCGACGGATCAATCCGGATTTTGTACTCAACCAACTACGGTTTAACAAAGCGACCATCCTACTGGCCCGCGACAATTACGGTTGCGGTTCTTCCCGCGAGCATGCGGTCTGGGCCATGGTCGATTTCGGTATCCGGGTAGTGATTGCCCCGAGCTTTGCTGACATTTTTTATACCAACACACTCAACAACGGTCTGTTAGCTATCACCTTGGATGCCGCGATCATTGATCGGCTCTTTGCGGAGGTAGGGGAAACACCGGGTTACGCCTTGACGGTTGACCTGAAAAAGACCACCATCACCACGCCAAGCGGAGAGGCGATCCCCTTTGCTATTGAGGAATACCGGCGTAAGCGATTACTGGACGGAGTGGACGACATCGGCATAACCTTGCTCCATGCCGATGCAATCTGCAGCTACGAAGCGGCCAGAAAAAAGGCCACCCCTTGGCTCTTTTAGCCTTTTCGGTGGGCAGGTAAAGAAAGCCTACCACACCTCAATGTCGGGCAGGTTTTTGAAGACCTGCTCGACAGTGTTCATTGTGGTGAGAACCTTGACCACCCAAGGGGGTACAACTACCAGGAGCGTGCTTGGTGAAACACGCGTTGCTGGCGTAGTAGTACAAAGGTCCCGGCGAACATATGGCCATGCGATCAACGGGCCAATAGGGAAAGCCGCAGAAGGATTGCTGTATGCATTGAACTCCCTGAAACTGGCTCAGGGGCACGGGATCCCAGAGGAATTCAAGGCCCGCCTTGAGCGTCTTCTTGCCTCTCAGGGGGAAGGGGGCGACCATACTGTTGCCATCCTAACTCATCAGATTAGCTGGCTTTATTCGTCCGAAAAAAAGGTTAAAACCCCCGCCTTTCAGGCGGGTAGCATTCTGCTAGCAGCTGACTTATACTGGCGACCATGAAATATCGCCAAGGCAGCCACACGAAATACAAGATCGA
>Ga0074197_1002700_pt1 | contig 11882 bp, 11 predicted proteins | sample EPASupsiteSAE305_FD_64526 | JGI IMG/M metagenome (GOLD analysis project Ga0074197, IMG submission 64526) | Bioremediated contaminated groundwater microbial communities from EPA Superfund site, New Mexico - SAE3-05 reassembly with SPADES | ecosystem: Environmental > Aquatic > Deep subsurface >...
TCTCGCCAAGCCGGCCCGCGCGGTCATCGATATTTACGGCACGCCCTATCCCGAGCTCGTCGAGAACAGCGCGCGCATTCTTGATGAACTCGAACGCGAAGAGCAGAAGTTCCTCGAGACGCTGCAGAAGGGCGAGCACGAATTCGAGAAGATGCTGCCGAATCTCCTTCGGAACCCGGAGAAGATCATGTCCGGCCGCCTCGCGTTCAGACTTTACGACACCTACGGCTTCCCCATAGAACTCACCGAGGAGCTTGCGGGCGAGCATGGACTCGTCGTGGACAGATCAGGTTTCGATGAAGCCTTCAAGAAGCACCAGGAGCTCTCTCGCGCGGGCAGCGAGCAGGTGTTCAAGGGCGGCCTGGCCGATCATTCCGAGATCGCGACCAGGTACCACAGCGCGACACACCTCCTGCACAAGGCCCTGCGCATTGTCCTGGGCGATCATGTCGCACAGAAAGGTTCAAACATCACCGCCGAGCGCATGCGCTTCGATTTCTCGCATCCGGCGCCCATGACCAGAGAGCAGATCGCCGAGGTCGAGCGCATTGTCAACGAACAGATCGCGCGCGATCTGCCGGTCACCATGGAGATGATGCCGCTTGAAGACGCGAAGGCTTCCGGTGCCATCGCGCTCTTTGGTGAGAAGTACGAACCGATTGTCAAAGTCTACACTATGGGCGATTTTTCGAAGGAAGTGTGCGGGGGCCCGCATGTCGCGCGCACCGGCGAGCTCGGCAAATTCAAGATCATCAAGGAACAGTCATCGAGCGCCGGCGTGCGGCGAATCTACGCGGTGCTGGAATAAGGATGGTACGGGGCGCCCACCACTCAGGGTGCCTTTTTTAACGCTCTCAGCGCCTGAACCGCGACCTTGTCGTCTTCGAAGACAAGCCGTAAAAACCAAGGCCCCTCACACTCGAGCCTCTGCCACCATATTTCGCGCACGACTTCTTCAAGCATCGCGGCGTATGACGGGCGTGCGGATTTTTCAGTTTCATGCCACGCGTGCCACTGAAAGAAGACATAATCGCCGGCGGCGAGCAAAAACCCGAAGGGTGCACCTCCGGCGCTGTTTTGTCCGCCCATTCCCGCGGGCGAAGGTGTTTCTTGAGCGGCAATTCGATACGCGGCGTCAGGCTCGGGGTTACCCGAAACCCTCGGCCCGTCGCCGGTCATCGTGAAGAAGGCGCTTTTTTGAAATACCAAAAGGCATTCTCCGAATTGCGAAGCCAGTTTTGCAAGCGCTGTTTCATCAAAGTGCGCAGGCTTCTCGATCGGGACATAATGAAGTGCACGATGCAGATGGAGAATCCGGAGAGCGATGTTCATCGGAGTTCAGACATCACCGGATTGATCGAGGCTGCCTCTCCGGATTTCCCGATATTCGCCTGTTTTGGTATTCAGGTCATAGATCGAAAAATTCGTTTCGGGATCAAATCCCGGCAAGCGTACCGCAAAGTTGAGTGAAGCCGAGCCCTCGTCGCCGGATACAATCCGGTGAAACACATGGGTCGGCCACACTACCATGGCGGGCCCTTCGAAGATCACCTTGCCATTGTGCACAATGCGCTCGGGCTCAACCACGAAAGTCTCGACGCGGCGGTGCTCAAGCGTGTAAATATCCACGGTGCGCACGCCATGGAGCACGATGAGGTTGTCTTCCTGGTGCGGGTGCATATACCACGGCCGTTCTACATTGCCGACCGAACCTGGAGACAGTGCCCGTCTCTGGTGAATCACACGATCAATACCTTCGATGTGCGGCAAAAATTGCATGGGCAGAATATCGAATGCCACCCCGGGCGTTCTTCGGAATGGCTTTAGCTTGATGATCTTATAAAATCGCTCGACTTCATCGAGAATGTAGTCCATCTTGGCTCCTCCTCTTTTTTCTGAAGAAATTCTCAAGCCTTTCGGGCAAGTCTGTCAAGATGCAAAAGTTCCACTATTCTGTGCTGGAAATCGTTTTGGATTGATGATACACTGAAGCGTCATGTCATTACTCGATCGAATCTCCGGGCCTGCTGATTTGCAGGGCTTGTCGATATCTGAACTTCATCGTCTGGCAGAGGAAATCCGATTGCGCATTATCGAAACGGTACAGCGCAACGGAGGGCACCTCGCATCGAATCTTGGCGTGGTCGAATTGACCATTGCGCTCCACCGCGTGTTTCGGTCACCGACCGATGCAATCGTGTGGGATGTCGGACATCAGTGCTATCCCCACAAAATTCTCACGGGACGGGCGGTACGTTTTGGCACGCTGCGGAGAAAAGGCGGCATTTCGGGTTTTCCCAAACGTCAGGAGAGCGAGCACGATATTTTTGACACGGGTCACTCATCGACGGCGATTTCCTCGGCGCTCGGCCTTCTGCAGGCCAGAATGTGCACTGGACAGAAGGGCAGGGTAATCGCGGTGGTGGGGGACGGGGCGCTCACTTCAGGCTTGGCCATGGAAGGGCTCAGCAATGCCGGTCAGCTCAGCTTGCCCCTCATCCTCATTCTGAACGACAACCGCATGTCTATTTCCCGTTCTGTGGGATCGATTTCGAGATATCTTTCGAAACTGTCGGCATCGGTGCGATACCAATCCTTCCGCACCCGCGTGGATGCGGCGGTGCTCCGGATTCCACGCATAGGGAATCTCCTCTTCTCGTTGATCAACAGGGGAAAGCGTGCCATAAAGGCCATCTTCTTCAAGGAAAATCTCTTTGTCGACTATGGGTTCGAGTATGTAGGCCCCATCGAGGGGCACAACATCACGGCACTGATCGATGCCTTTTTGCATGTACGCGAGTTAAATCGCCCCGTGGTCGTGCATGTGGTGACCAAGAAAGGCAAGGGCCTCGGAAAAGCTGAAGAGGACCCGGAGAGCTTTCATGGTCTCGGACCATCATGTCCCGACATCCCGGGGCCTGGCACGACAAGCCATGGGGAGAGTTTTACCACATCCTTTGCCGATGCTCTTGTCAGGATAGCGCAGCAGGATCATCGTGTCGTCGCGGTGACCGCGGCGATGGGCTCTGGGACTGGCGTCGCGAAGCTGGCGGAGCGATGGCCGCGAAGGGTCTTTGATGTCGGCATTGCGGAGCAGCACGCGGTGGCATTCGCTGCGGGACTTGCGCAGGGTGGCCTTCGGCCCGTCGTGGCAATCTACTCGACGTTTATGCAGCGGGCGGTGGACCAGGTGTTTCAGGAAGTCGCGCTCGCGAAGTTGCCGGTGCTGTTCGCGCTCGACCGCGCGGGCGCGGTGGGTGAGGATGGAGAGACCCACCAAGGGATTTACGATATAGCGCTTTTCAAGGCGATGCCGAATCTGGTGCTTTTCGCGCCCGCGGATAGTGAGGAGGTGTCGGCATTCATGGATTTTGCCCTGGGTCTCGATGTGCCCTGCATGATGCGCTATCCCAAGGCATATTCGCCATGCCCCTCCCCGCAGCCTATGCTGCCCCTTGAGCTGGGGAAAGGCATTTTCATGCGCAAGTGTGCGGGCGCGAAGGTGCTTGTCCTTGCGGTCGGACCCCTCGCGTATACCGCCGCCGAAGCTTCCGACAGGCTCGAGAAGGCGGGGCTTTCTGTGGATGTCTATAATGTTCGCTTTCTTTCGTCTATTGATGAAAACTACCTTGCGACGCTCTGCGCGCAGTATGAAGGCCTTGTGATAATGGAAGATGGCGTGCGCACCGGCGGTTTTGGAGAATCGGTCGCGGCGATCCTGGCGGAGAGGGGGGTGAATGTGAAAATCACCGCCTGTGGGTTTGAGCGCAATCCGCTCGATCAGGCATCGAGAGACGAGCTTCTCGCAAGAGCAGGGCTCGATGCAAAAGGGATTCAAAAAGTACTCAGCGAGATGCTCCAGAGTCTGGAACCATCGCCGCAGCAGGTCGCGAGCACTCCGGGTGTCGCTCGTATTGGTCCGCGCGCTGTCTCTGGCGAGGTGCAGCATGTCCGGTAGCGCGGGCCCTGCGGCCACAGAAAAGCCTCAGCGCTTACTCAAACTCCCCCGCGGCCGCACACTGGACTTAGGCGGCCTGCCAGATGATTTGCCCTGCATCATGGGCATCGTCAACGTGAATCAGGATTCTTTTTTTGAAGGGAGCAGAGAGCCAGATACGGGCAGTGCCGTCAAAGCTGCGCTCGACATGGTCGGCCAGGGCGCACACATCATCGATTTCGGGGCTGAGTCGACGAGGCCTGGCTCCACAGAAATCGAGGTGAAGGATGAGCTTGCAAGGATTTTGCCCGTCATAGAAAGCTTTCGTGCTGTAAGCGATGCCGTCATTTCTGTCGATACACGTCATCCGGAAGTTGCGGCGGCCGTGCTCGGTGCGGGAGCGGATATCATCAACGACATCGAGGCCTTGGCGCGGACAGGCATGGCAGAAATCGCCGCGCGTTCGCAGGCGGCCGTCGTGCTCATGCACATGCAGGGTACACCGCAGACCATGCAGTGTGTTCCCTCATACGCAAACTGTCTGGGGGAAGTATTTTCTTTTCTTGAAGGGGCGTCGAACCGCGCTCTCGAGGCAGGAATTGACCGCGAGGCAATCATTCTCGATCCGGGCATAGGCTTTGGCAAGCTCAAAGAACATAATCTTGCCCTGCTGAAGGGTATCGATCGGCTCAAGACTCTCGGCTATCCTGTTTTGGTCGGTGTTTCCCGCAAGCGCCTCATCGGCGAACTGACCGGAAAGGACGTTCAAGAACGCCTCGCGGGCAGCCTCGGTGCGGCGCTTGCTGCGTGGCTCAACGGCGCCGACATTCTCCGCGTGCACGATGTGTCCCAGACCGTCGATGCGCTCCGCGTGTTCCGCGAGGTCAGGCAATGAACGCGTCAAGCTTACTCAATTTTCTGACCACCTATGTGCGTCCTGTCCTCGATGTCGGCATTCTCGCCTTTCTCATCTACCAAGCCTACCAGCTCCTTGTCATGACCGAGGCTGTCTATCTCATCCGCGGGATTCTCATTCTTGTGGTAGTCTATGGTGCGGCTTTCTTCCTCAATCTTTCCACGGTCACTTGGATCATGAACATCCTTGCCCCGGGACTCGTGGTGAGCCTCGCCATCATTCTTCAGCCTGAACTCAGGCGGATTTTTATCCAGCTTGGACGCCAGTCGATCATTCGCAAGAAGAATGCGGCGCGCACTTCCTGGATCGACGCAGCCGTATCTGCCACGGTGTATCTCTCCGGCAAGCGCCGCGGGGCCCTCATCGTCATCGCCCGAAAAGTGGGCCTTTCCTCGTATATCGAAAAAGGCATCCCCCTCGATGCGATCATTTCGACCAGCCTGCTCATATCCGTGTTCGAGCATGACAACCCTCTGCATGATGGCGCCGCGATCATCTCACAGGGAAGACTGGCCGCTGCGGGATGCTTCCTGCCGCTTTCCGATCAGCAGGACATCCGGAAAACCTTCGGTTCCCGCCACCGCGCGGCGCTCGGTATCGCGGAAGAATCCGACGCGGTTGTGCTCATCGCATCCGAAGAGACGGGAGCCCTCTCTCTCTCCTATGATTCAAAGCTGTACTATGACCTTTCGCCGGATGAGGTTCTGGAGCGCCTCCGCACCCTGTTCTCGGAAAACGGGGTGAGCAGTCAGACGGGCGAGGTGGACAATGAACCTTGATTCCAGAATTTCCAAGCTGCTTGAGAACTGGCCTGCGAAGGTCATTTCGCTTGTTGTCGCGATTTTCATCATGTTTCTGTACAATCTGACGCGCCTCGACCAGCGGCTTATCACCGTGCCGCTCAATATTTCGGAAGGGCGCAGCTACGTGCCCGCAACCGAGTATCCGAAAACTGTCCGCGTGACGATTCGTGGCGATCGCGATCAGATATACCGAATTCGCGAAGCTGATATCGTGGCGAGCCTCGATTTGACGCGCTACGAATCGGAAGGCGTTTTTCGCGTTCCTGTAAAACTTGAGCGCCGGGGAGACGCCCGCGACATCGATCCCCTCGAGCTGCGCGCGGATCCGGCGGAAATTCCCATCAGTTTCGAGCGCCTCGCCGCGAAACGCGTGGCGATCAGCCCGACCTTCAAGGGCTTTCTCGAGCAAGGCTACGAGCTGAATTCTTACGAAATTGTTCCGCCGGAGATCGCCATCGAGGGGCCGACGAGTCTCATCAACGGCACAAAGGACATTTCCACCGACGTCATCGAACTGAGCGGCAAAACAGGCGATTTTTCGCTCACTGTGCCGCTCGTCAAGCCGTCGGACCTTATCAATCTCATCGATGTGAACACGGTTCGGTTCACTGCCAGAATTCAAAAGCAGGAGCGCCGCATTACACTCGACAATGTGACAATTCGAGCCGTAAACCTTAATCCGGCTCTGACGCTCGCAGATCTTATCCCCACAGGCAAAATGACGCTTTTGCCGCGCCAGGGACAGGATATGGCAACTGCGACCAACGCTCTCCTCGAGGCTGATTTCAAGGACATCACCAAGCCGGGGCAGTATTCCATTCCACTCACTCCGATACCGCCGGAAGGGTTCGATGTCGAGGCGTATGATCCCCTCGTCATCACTGTGCGCCTCCGGATTGCTCCGGCACCGGCGTCAAACTCCTCAGGTGGGGCCGGCCTTCAGGGGCAGAATCAGGCTCAGGGCTCCACCAGCCAGCCTGTGGTGCCTTGAGGAGACCAATGATGATTTCCGGTATTGGCATCGATATCGTCCATGTCGACCGCATCCGCCGCTGGGTTGAAAATCCGTCGATTCTCGAGCGGTTCTTTCATCCTGCGGAGATCGAGACCGCCCGGTCGCGCAACAAAGGCATGGCCCTCTCCCTCGCCGCGCGCTTCGCCGCCAAAGAAGCCTTCGGCAAAGCCCTTGGCACAGGTCTCGCTCACTTTGCCCTCAGGGAAGTGGCCGTCGTCAACGACAGCCTCGGCCGTCCCCACCTGCAGCTCGAGGGCAGCGCGCGCCGCGAGTTCGAGCGCCACGGCGGCGGCACGATTCATGTTTCGATGACTCACGAAGGGGACAACGCGGTCGCGGTTGTCATTCTGGAAAAGGGGAATTAGGCCGATGCAGAGAGAGTCTTCCGGACGCACACAGCCGCCATCGCAGCGCGAAACTTCGGGGCAGGAACGAGTCTACTCAGAGGACCCGTGTACTTCCAGAGCGCGTGCTGATTTTTCTGCAAAATCTTCAGTCCGCGCAGTCAAACTCGTCCTCGCCTACGACGGCAGCGATTTTTCCGGCTGGCAGCGGCAGAAGAATGGCCGTTCCGTCCAGGAAGAACTCGAAAAGGCGCTTGCGAAGATGCACGGGCACGAAATCCGCGTGACCGGCGCGGGACGCACCGATGCCGGCGTCCACGCGATGGGGCAGGTGGCCGGTTTTTACACCGATATAAAATCGATCGCGGCGGACCGTTTTGTGTTCGCGCTCAACAAACTCATGCCGCGCGATGTGCGCGTGCTGTCTTCTGAAGAAGCGCCGCCTGATTTTCATGCGCGATTCGATGCTTCCCTGCGGCGATACCGCTATTTTTTGCTATGCGGGGGCACGCCGGACCCCTTTGCCCTGCGGTACGCGCATTCCCTTTCCTACTACCCGCGCGTTGCAGTTTTGAATGCGATGGCCGCGGTGGTGCTGGGGGAGCACGATTTTTCGACCTTTGCCTCGGCCCAGGATGCAAGCGAATCGCGATCGCGCCACATCAGCGAATCGATTTTCTTCTTTGAACGCGAGCGATTGGTCTATCAGGTCGCGGGAAATGCGTTTTTGTGGAGGCAGGTACGTTCGCTCGTGGGCACCTTTCTCGAACTCGAGAGAATCGCGGAAAGCTCTGCACATGGCGAAGCGCTCATGCGCGAGATGCTTGAGTCCCGCGATCGTGGCAGGGCAGGAACAACGGCGCCGGCCTGCGGGCTTTTCCTGTGGAACGTCGAGTACGGCGAACGGATTCATGGCCACACGCGCAGGCGCGGCGGGGCGGAGGGCTCGGGCGGCCGTCGTTCGGAATCATCAGAATCGAAAGATACGCGTGCCCGCACTACAGAAGCAGAGCCGAATCCCGCGTCTGGTGGCTCTCGTCTTGTTCCCGGACTCGGATGGATCGATGAAGGCGAATAAAAAGAGGAACGCATCTCCCGAATCTCCTGCCGGGATATCCGCCACCTCATCCCATTCCTTCTGGGAAGGCGTCGCTTCGCCTCCTGAGCCTATGCGCGCCGACAGATATCTCTCCGAAATCCTGAAGCTTATGACACGTTCCCAGCTCAAGGCTCGCAATGCCCGCCTTTTCTGCAATGGCAAAGAAGTAAAACTCTCCCATAAACTCAAGCATGACGACAGCCTTAGCCTCGAATGGACTGAGGAGCCTCCCGAAGAAATCGTGCCGGAGCCCGTACCGCTCAAGATCCTGTATCAGGATGATGGCGTTTTTGTCATCGACAAACCCCAGGGCATGGTAACCCACCCTGCGGCGGGCAATTGGCACGGGACTCTTGCGAACGGCGTGCTGTGGCTCTCGGGCGGGTCGCGTCCCGTTTCTGAGAGTCAGGAACTTCTTGTTCCTCCACATCCTCCGCGCGCGGGCATCGTGCATCGCCTGGATAAAGACACTTCCGGCGTCATCATCGTCGCCCGCACTGCCTCCGCCCACGAGTTTCTGTCCAGACAATTCCGGGACCGTCAGGTCCGCAAAGAATATTTTGCCATTGTCAGAGGCAGGCCGCCCGCCTCTGAGGGCCGCATCGACACCTGGCTCGCGCGCAGCCCCCGCGACCGCAAAAAGTTCGCGGTAAGCCAGCCAGGCCGCGGCAAGCACGCCCTCACTCTGTATAAGATCCGCGCCGTATGGAACCTGTCCGCCGCGAATGCCAACGGCAGCCCTAGCGCCGCGGCCTCAGGCCCGGGCGCCCGCCATCGGGCCTCAGGCTCAAAAGCGTCCGCGAAATCCGCGACATATTCACTCCTCGCCCTCTATCCAAAAACCGGCCGGACCCACCAGCTCCGGGTCCACTGCGCCCACATCGGCTGCCCCATTCTTGGCGACCCTATCTACGCAAAGAAGGATGGCCTTTTCCCCGATGCCACCCTCATGCTCCATGCCCGCCGTCTCAAAATCCGCCTGCCTTCCCGTTCAGAACCCTCGGTTTTCAAAGCTCCCGTCCCGAAACGCTTCAGAGACATGATCACTCTTTTGAACACCGGCATTTGACACACCGCGATGGTGCCGATGATTTCATTGGCGGGCAGGCCCGGCCGAGCAACCGGATTATGAAAGAGTGCCCTTCGGCACATAAAAAAAGCCGGCGCAAGGCGAGCCCTGCACCGGAAGTATTGGCCATCAACTGGCCTTTGTGAAAAAGCCCGCGCCGGCGGCGATGCGCGCAAGCTTTTAGCGGCTTAGTATCTGCGGCCCCTGTACCCGCCGCCGGACTCTTCCCTTTCGTAGCGGGGCTTCTCCTGCGCTTCGTTCACGCGGAGCTGTCGGCCCATGAATTCCTGGCCATTGAGCGCGGCAATCGCGGCATCGGCTGCCTCGGGATTCTCCATTTCGACAAAGCCGAATCCCTTCGCCTTGCCGGTGAACCTGTCGACGATGATGTTCACGGTGGTGACATCACCATACTGTGCAAAAAGATCCTGGAGCTGGCGCTCGGAGGTGTTGTAATTCATGTTACCGACATAAATTTTCTTGGACATTTCGGAAAAACCTCAAATCTTGGCCTCGTCCTCTCGACGTCGGCCGGTTTGATCCGCCTAGGGCGAATCGGAAGCGATAACGAGGAAGCACAATACCGCGCCGACAGTCTTCAGAGGAGAAATTAGGGTACTGTTCTGATTATTGTTGGTCTTTCCGAATGAAAAACGAAGAGGAGAAAAACCGGCGTGTGCGTCAGCCGCCTTCAGCTGGCCGGTGCTACGAAAGGAAAAACAATGCATGAAACAGCCAATTCCAACCTGAAAACTTTTGGAAGGCAGTTGTCCTTCCGCAGTTTTCGCTTATCTTGTTTGATAGTATACCTTTTATGGAGCGCCGTCAAGCGCGTCGCAGCCGCAAAATCGTCAAAATGCCGGAAAAAATCAATATTTATGAAAATGTAGACAAACTTGACAAAGACCCCGTCATCGGTATAATCAAAATGACGGCATTATATTTAAATAGGGAGGGGTTATGACACCTTTCGTGTGGTACATCGTCCTTCCTCTCGCCGGTCTTATTCTAGGATGGATGATCCGCTGGCTATATGCCAGATTTCAACTCTCTTCCGCGGAACGGGAGTCAGAGCGTGTTTTGCAGGATGCAGTAAAAGAGGCGGAGGCCAAGAAAAAAGAGATCCTGGTAGAAGCGAAAGATCAGATCATTCGAGAACGAAACCAGCAAGAGAGGGAAATACGTGACCGGAGAGCCGAGCTGCAGAAATACGAGCGGCGCGTTCTCCTCAAAGAAGAGAATCTCGATGCCAAACTTGCATCGATAGAGCGCATCGAAGCGAATCTTAAAAACAGAGAAAATTCGATAGCGGAAAAAGAAGCCTATCTGGCGGGCCAGGAGGAGCGTTATACCGCCGAGCTCGAGCGCGTGTCGGGCTTTACCGCCGACGAGGCCAAGAAGCTCATTATTCAGAATATGGAGCAGGAAGCTCGCCGCGACGCTCAGGTGCTCATCAACAAAATCGATCAGGAAGCCCAGCTCACCGCGGAGAAGAAGGCCAAGGATGTGCTCATCACGACGATCCAGCGCATCGCGACCGAATCCACCGCGGAATCCACGGTTTCCTCGGTCAGCCTGCCTTCGGACGAGATGAAGGGGCGCATCATCGGGCGGGAAGGGCGCAATATCCGCACTCTTGAAACGCTCACCGGCGTCGATATCATCATCGACGACACGCCGGAAGCGGTCGTCATCTCCTGTTTCGACCCGATCCAGCGCGAAATCGCCAAAATTTCACTCGAGCGGCTCATCGCGGACGGGCGCATCCACCCGGCGCGCATCGAGGAGATGGTGCAGAAGGTCACGCGCGAGATCAACCAGAAGCTCTACGATGAAGGCGAGAAAGTCGTGTTCGACCTGGGGCTGCACAACATGGCGCCCGAGCTCATCAGGGCCGTGGGGCGGCTCTACTATCGCACGAGCTACGGCCAGAACGTCCTCATGCACTCGAAGGAAGTGGCGGTCATCGCCGGACTTCTGGCCGCCGAACTCGGCCTCAACCGGGAAATCGCCAAGCGCGGCGCCCTCCTGCACGACATCGGCAAGGGCATTGTCACCGACAGCGACAAAAACCATGCCGAGATCGGTACGGAGATCGCCAAAAAATTCGGCGAGGACGCACGCATCATCAACGCCATCGCCTCGCACCACAACGATGTCGAGCCGAACTGCCCGGAGAGCGTCATCGTGCAGATTGCCGACGCCATATCGGCTGCCCGTCCCGGCGCCCGCCGCGAAACGCTGGACAACTACATCAAGCGGCTCGAGGACCTCGAGGCCGTGGCCGAGAGCTTCTCCGGAGTGGAAAAGGCTTTCGCCATCCAGGCTGGGCGCGAGCTCCGGATCATCGTCAACAATGAACAAATCTCCGATGACCAGGCCAAGGAACTCTGCAAGAATATCGCGAAGAAGATTGAATCCGACCTGCGCTATCCCGGCAGGATTAAAGTGACCATCATCAGGGAAACGCGCATAGTGGAATACGCACGATGAGTGCCGGCACCGCGAATGTACTCATGATCGGCGATGTCGTGGGAGCGCCCGGTCTCCGGGCGCTCTTCACGTTTCTGCCCTCGCTCATAAAAAGGACTGAGGCCGACCTCGTCGTCGCCAACGGCGAAAACGCGCTCAAAGGCTTCGGCATCGGGGCGGATGAGATCGCGGCGATGCGTTGCGACGGCGTCAATGTCAGCACGCGC